>CAJDUS010000008.1_pt1 | contig 37767 bp, 41 predicted proteins | sample 7390831 | NCBI WGS metagenome assembly CAJDUS01 (sample SAMEA7055684, study PRJEB34461) | soil metagenome | biome: terrestrial ecosystem; feature: Peninsula; material: soil | place: Antarctica | collected 2016
TAAAGCGTCGCGGCGCTGCCGTCGCCATTGTCACCTTCGTGGCACTACTTATCTTCATCGGGCTCGCCGTCTTGTTTGGCTATCCGCTCGTGGACGGCGTGACGCACTTTGTTCACGCGCTGCCTGGTTACATTCGCCAGGCCGATCACGGCAGGGGCTGGGTCGGGCATCTCTTTCGCAAGTACCACGTCGAACGCTGGGTGAAGCACAACTCGAGTCACTTGACGTCACTCGCCACGGGACTGAGCAAACCGGCACTCGCGCTCGGCGAAGGAGCGGCGTCGGCCCTGCTCGCACTGTTCGCGATCTTCTCTTTTGTCGTGCTGTTATTAATTGAAGCGCCGAAAATCCGCCGTTCGCTCATGAAGCTGATTGCCCCCCAGCGCGCGAAGCACCTTAAGCACCTTGGCCGGATCATCAGTACCGCGGTGTCGGGTTACATCCTGGGCGACATGCTGACGTCACTCTCGGCCGGCGTCGTGGTCTTCATCACGTTGCTGCTGACCGGCGTGCCCTACGCGATCCTTTGGGCACTCTGGGTAGCCCTCGTAGACTTTCTCCCGACCATCGGTGGTGCGTTGGCCGGCATACCAACCGTCCTCTTCGCGTTCGCCCACTCGCTCTCGGCCGGCATCATCACCCTCGTGGTCTTCCTCATTTACACCCAGGTTGAGAACCACGTGTTGAACCCCATTGTGATGAGCCGCACGGTGAAAATTAATCCGTTGCTCGTTTTCGTCGTCGTGCTGGTTGGCGCGGATCTTGGCGCGTGGGTGGCGGGCCTGGCCGGTGGATTCGTAGCGGTCCTGCTCGCCGTGCCAATGGCTGCGACCGTGCAGGTCATTGTCCGTGAATGGTGGCGCGCGAGCGAACCGGACTAGTTCTAGAGGGGCGTGACGTAGGCGCCCTGAATTCCTCCGTCGACCATGAACGTAGTCGCGGTCACGAAGCTGGCGTCGTCGCTCGCGAGGAAGAGCACTGCGTTGGCTATTTCTTCCGGCTCTCCGAAACGACCCATTGGGACGTGCACCAGGCGTCGTGCGGCGCGCTCGGGGTCCTTGGCGAACAATTCGATGAGCAGCGGCGTGTTGACCGGACCCGGACAAAGTGCGTTGACACGGATCTTCTCGCGCGCGAACTGCACGGCGAGCTCACGACTCATGGCGAGGACGCCACCCTTGGATGCGGTGTAGGAGATCTGGCTGGTCGCTGAACCGAGCACGGCGACGAACGACGCAGTGTTGATGATTGAACCGCCACCCCGGCGTTGGAGGTGGGGAATACCGTACTTGCAACAGAGGTAGACCGAAGTGAGGTTCACGTCCTGGACGCGCTTCCAGGCGTCGAGACCGGTCGTCAGAATCGAGTCGTCGTCGGCCGGTGAGATGCCGGCGTTGTTGAAGAGGATGTCTATGCCGCCAAAGACCCCGACGGTCTTGTCGTACATGGCGACAACACTGCCCTCGTCGGCGACGTTCACCTTCACGAAGAGGGCGTTGATCTCCTTGGCGATGTCGGGCCCGTTGGCATCGTCGAAGTCGGCGACGACCACACTGGCACCCTCACTCGCGAATTTACGTGCGGTGGCGCGACCAATGCCGCTCGCCGCGCCGGTAATGACCGCAACTTTGCTATCTAGACGTCCCATCATTCCTCCGTTGAAATAAATACGTTCTTCTCTTCACTGAAACTTCGCAATGCGTCCGGTCCGAGTTCGCGACCAATGCCGGACTGCTTGTAGCCGCCAAAGGGCGTTGAGTAGCGCACCGACGAATTCGAGTTCACCGACAATGCACCGGTTTCCACGCCGCGAGCAACGCGCAACGCTCGAGCGCCGTTGCGCGTCCAGATCGAACCGGAGAGTCCGTAGGGGGAGTCGTTGGCAATCGTGACGGCTTCCTCTTCTCCCTCGAAACGTATGACCGAGACAACGGGACCGAAGATCTCTTCGCGAAACGCTCGGTCGGTGCCGTTCGCTGATTCGAGCACGGTTGGCGGGTACCAGAAGCCCGGGCCCGTGGGAGCGACGCCGGTAAAGGCGACGCTCGCTTCGTTCACGAAGGTGTCGACGTTGCTTCGTTGACCGGCCGAAATGAGCGGACCCATCTCGGCCGTTTCATTGATGGGATCCTCCACTCGAAATTTCTTCACCGCGTGTTCGAACAGCTCCATGAATCGCTCGTAGGCCGGAGCCTCGACGAGAATCCGACTCCGCGCACAACAGTCCTGACCGGCGTTGTCGAAGACCGCCGACGGCGCGCTGGCGGCGGCCCTTTCCACGTCAGCGTCGGCGAAGATGATGTTCGCGCTCTTGCCGCCCAGCTCGAGCGTGACGCGCTTCACCTGTTCGGCGCATCCGGCCATGACCTTCTTACCCATGTCACTCGAACCAGTGAAACAGACTTTGCGCACTGCTTCGTGAGTGACGAAGCGCCAACCAACGACGCCGCCGTTACCGGGCAGTACCTGGAAGACTCCTTCGGGAAGGCCCGCCTCGAGCCCCAGTTCCGCGAGACGGATCGCCGTGAGCGGTGTTAGCGTCGCCGGCTTCAAGACAACGGTGTTGCCAGCCGCGAGCGCCGGGCCAAATCCCCACCCCGCAATCGGCATGGGAAAGTTCCACGGCACGATGATGCCCACAACTCCGAGTGGTTCGTAGAACGTGAGGTCCACCCCGCCCGCGACGGGGATCTGCTTGCCGCTGTGACGTTCCGGCGCGCCGGAGTAGAAGGCGAGGACGTCGCGAACGTTGCCCGCTTCCCAGCGTGCATTGGCGATCGTGTGACCGGAATTGGCGACTTCTAGCTGCGCCAACTCCTCGTTATGGACGTCGACGACCTCGGCGAACCTTCGCAGCAGTCTGGCGCGATCAGCCGGGGTGACGGCCCGCCATGTGGGGAGGGCGCGCTGGGCGCGAAGAATCGCTCGGTCGGTCTCTTCGAGGTCGTAGAGCTCGATTGTGGTGACGGACCGTTCGTTGGACGGGTTCAGAACTTCGAGGAAACTCATAGTCGCTCGAAGCCCCGGTAGCGTTCCCAGTCAGTCACGGCGGCGTTAAAGGCGTCCACTTCGACACGCGCGGCGTGGACGTAGTGATCGACAACTTCATCGGTGAATGCCGCGCGCGCAACTGTGCTGTGATCGAACAGTTCAATCGCTTCGGCCAACGTCGCCGGTACGTGCACGGCGTCAGCCCCGTAGGCGTTGCCCGCGAACGCCGGCTCGAGCGTCAACGAGTCGTCGATGCCCTGAAGTCCCGCCGCGACCAGGGCGGCGATAGCGAGGTAGGGGTTGACGTCACCGCCCGGAATACGGCACTCGAAGCGTAGTGAGGGACCGTGACCTACGACGCGGAAGGCGCACGAGCGATTGTCGTGACCCCAGAGCATGGCCGTCGGAGCGAAGGAGCCGGCCGCAAAGCGCTTATAACTGTTGATGTTGGGGGCGAGCAGCATCGAGAACGCGCGCGAGTGCGCGAGCAGTCCCGCGAGGAACCGCTCGAAGACCTCGGAGAAGCCGTGCTCGCGGTCACCAGCAAAAACTGGTTGGTTGTGTTGATCGCGTAGTGAGAGGTGGATGTGACAGGAGTTGCCCTCGCGCTGGTCGTACTTGGCCATGAACGTGAGACTGACACCTTCTTGGGCCGCTATCTCCTTTGCCCCGAGTTTGAAGAGGCCGTGCTCGTCGGCCTTGTCGACCAAGGCGTCGTACTTAAAGGCCACCTCGTGTTGGCCGAAGTTGCATTCGCCCTTTACTGATTCAACTACCATGCCGGCGTTGCGCATTGATCGGCGGATTCGACCGAGCAACGGTTCGATGCGCGACGTACCCTGTATTGAGTAATCGACGTTGTACTGATTGACGGGCGTCAGGCCGCGATAACCAGAGTCCCACGCCTGCTCGTAGGTGTCCTCGAAGACCATGAACTCCAGTTCGGTGCCGGTGATGCCGGTCCAACCGCGCTGGGCGAGGCGCTCCACCTGGTGCAGGAGAATCTGACGCGGTGACGGCTTCACCGGTTCTCCCTCGACGGTTTCCACGTCGGCGAAAATAATGACCGTCTGGTCGTGCCACGGTACGAGTCGGGTGGAGTGGAAGTCTGGTTTGAAGGCGAGGTCCCCGTAGCCGCGCTCCCACGACGTGAGGGCGAAACCGTCGACGGTGCGCATGTCGACGTCGGAGGCGAGAAGGTAGCTACATCCCTCGACGACCCCGTCGGCCAATTCGTCGAAGAAGTAGGTGGGTCAATCTCGCCCGATTCGACCATTTGGACGAGTTCGTCACGCGACAGTCGACCGGGGTTCTGCGTCGTCACACTCTCTCCTCTGCACCCTTGGTGGCGTCAACAAACGACGCCCTCCGCTCTACAACCTTGGAGTCGAGGCTACACAATCATTCTCCAACGTCAGGCAGGACGACGCTTCCCTGGGAATCAATCGACGACCGAGTTTTGTACTTGCGCAGTTAGGGGATTACCAAGACTGGAAGGTCGGTCACGTGCATCAAACGATGTGAGGTGCTGCCGACAAAGAGCCCTTCGAAATCGGTCAGTCCTCTCGAACCCATGATGATCAGATTGGCCCCGAAGTCGCTGGCCTCGTTGTTGATCTCGACCGCGAGTCGCCCGTGGAGTCCGGCGCGAACATTGCCCGTGACCAGTAATCCCTTGGCCTGGAGCAGGTCCACGGCGTCGTTGACAATCTTGTGGGCGTCGTCGGAATTCTCCAAGTTGAGTGATCCGGCGCGACCGACGAAGCCGGTCTCTAGGACGTGGAGCACGCGGACTTCCGCGTTAAACGTCTTAGCGAGCTCTCCTCCGAGGTCGACTACCGACTGGGCGTGATTGGATTCGTCGATGGCTACGAGTACCTTTTCAAACATTTGGACTCCTCTCGAGTCAGTGGCGGCGGCGATACATCGCGGGTATTGACGCCACATCCATCTTGGTAGTCGCGGTCTCACCCCGCGCGCGAATCCCTAGGGACCAATGCCCTTTCATGGCTGGTTCGCACAGGAGTCACCGGGCACTCGCGGTCCTAGCGCGTCTCAGGGCGGCGAGTAACAATTTCTGCGTCCAGACGACATTGTCGCCGAACAGTTGTGTTCCCCTCTAAAGGAGACACCGTGGCACTGCTCGAGAGTTTTGACGAAGTGGATTCATGTTGGCGCGACCTGGCTGACGTCATGGCGGCCGGCATTAACCGAGTATTGCTCTATGGACCGTCGGGCACGGGGAAAACCTACGCGGCATTGCACCAGGGCGTGGGGAACGGACCGGCCGAGCGACTGGTGTGCACTGAGGATCTCACATCGGGAGAGATCACGGGCACCTGGATGCCCGTCGGTGAGAATCGTTGGGAGTGGCGTGAGGGTCCTGGTGTTCGGGCGTGGCGCGGATCCAACGGACTCGGCGGCCGACTCGTCGTTGACGAGGTGGACCGCGCATCGGGTGACGCTCTCAGCACACTGCTCGCAATGACTGATTCACCCGAGTCGGCACGTTGGCGTAATCCCGAGACGTCCGAGTGGGTTCGGCCCGGTCCAAGTTTTTCAGTTGTTATGACGTCAAACATCGACGACCTCGACGACATTCCTACGTCACTACTCGACCGTTTTCCAGTGAGAATTCGTATTGACCGACCGCAGCCTGCGGCGGTCGTCAGTTTGAGCGCCGACTTACGTGCTCCGGCACTCGCGGGCTCGCTCGGACCGGCCAATCGACGGATCTCACTACGCAGTTTCTACGCCTTCGACGATCTTCGACGACAGTGTGGCGCAACGCGCGCTGCCCAATTGGTGTTCGGGGATGAAGTTGCCACGAGCGTGCTCGACGCGCTCGCCATTAGCGCTCTGGCGTGAACGCCGTTCACCCAGAACTGATTTCGGGACGAGAGGACGGTTTTGGGAGTGGGGCCTGGACCGTCGAAGCGGGATCGACACGGCGCGGTGAGGCCAGTTGTAATCTCACCGAGCGAATACTTAAGGTCCCGTTGGGCGCGGACGCCACGTCGAGGGTGGTTCGGGCCCACGAGTTGATGCACGCGCGCATCAGTCCGCACCTACGCGAACACTACGGCTGCCTTGATGGCATCTCGCCACGAGCGCTCGAGTGCGCGGAGGAATTGCGGGTAAACGTACTCGTCGCACGACTCGGGTTTGACGTGGCCCTACTGCGCGACGGATCGGAGAAGAACGGTGGTCGGCACCTAGGCGCCAGAGGCGACTGGTCTGAGGCGTTGTGCTTCCTCTTGGCGGTGCTGGCAACGGGGGCGGAGAAGGACTTCCTCGCCGGAGTGCGCCAGGAGAGACCTGAGTGGATGGTCGGTCTTCGCGCCGTACGCAAACGTGCGTTGGTGACACTGGACGCGCTGTCCAACGACGCAATAGGAGCCACACGACTCAATGATGAGGGACTATCGAGTGGCTACGCCAACGTCACGGTCGTGCTGGCTCGAATGCTGACGCAGTCAATGAACGCGCGCGTGCCACGAACGGCCGACGAACTTCGCGCCTTTCGACGTTCGCTCGAACCGGGTGGTCGACGCCCACCAACGGGTCGCTTCGCCACCTTGATCTTTGACCAATCACTGGTGATGTCGCAACGTTCGCGCAGTAGCGGCGTGCGGGGGACTCGCCCAAGTTCAAGTGGTACGACAATGTGCTATCCCGGTCGCCTGCTCACCGACCATCGGCAACGAGCCTTCGCGACACGGATGTCACGTCACGGAGGCATTGTCGTCATTGATCAATCCGGCTCAATGGACATCGACGCTGGTGCCATGACATCACTGCTCGTCCGAGCTCCCGACGCTCTGGTCGTGGGCTACTCTCATCGACCCGGTGACTCGGGAGTGACGCCCAACGTCTGGTTGCTCGCCCAACGCGGGGCCGTGGCCGCTTACTGCCCCACGGGCAATGTGGGTAACGGTGTTGACGGCAAGGTCCTGGAATGGGTTCTTCAACGACGTCGTGGTAACGAACCGGTGATTTGGGTGACCGATGGGCAAGTCACGGACTCGCACGATCATCCCGACGAGCAGCTGACGAGAACCTGTGCCGACTTGGTGCGACGTCACCGAATTCGACTCGTTCGCGAGCTTGAGTGTGTCGGTCGAGCGCTTCGAAGTGGTCGACCGACGAGTCGTTCGGAGTGGCCTCGATTTGGCCGATTGGGGCGAAAACTCATGGAAACAACGGATTTCTAGTCAATCTGTCACAGGTGAGAATTACTCTTGCATCGAACACTTGTTCGCCTTATGCTGTACGAACAGGTGTTCGTCTAAGCAAGGAGCAGGCCATGGCGGCAGTCGAAGTTACCCAAAGAGATGAGTTCAATGGGACTCAGTCTCGTCCCTACCTGCGGCTGGTCTCCACCCCCGAGGTCTACCGCACCGGTCCATCGCTGGCCCGACGCCGGGCCGCTCGGGCCCGTATGATGCAGCGTCGGCGTCGCACACTTGTGGCGCTTGTCTTGGTGACGGGACTCGCAATCCTCTCGTGGCCGGGACACGCGTTCGGTGGCACGACCGGCGGGGGCCTCTCGACCGATCTGGCGAACAGTTCTGTCCTGGCGTCGGGTATGGAGTACGTCGTACAGCCGGGCGACACCGTTCACTCAATTGCCGCTTTGATGAATCCCGTCGACCCGGCCGCGGCCCAGAGTGCTCTCGTTCGCGAGATCCACTCGAGTGTCGTCGTACCGGGTGAGCACGTCCTAATCCCCTAAATTTCAAGGGAATTGGGTGTATCCTCAGGTGATGCGTTGTCCCTTTTGTGCGGCAGATGACGACCGCGTCGTCGATTCTCGCCTCGCCGAAGACGGCGTGGCCATTCGTCGGCGCCGAGAGTGTTCGGCCTGTAATCAGCGCTACACCACCTTTGAACGAATTGAGGAAGCCGGACTCTTCGTCGTGAAGCGTTCCGGCGACCGCGAAGGTTTCGACCGCGACAAGATTCTGCGTGGAGTAAGGGCGGCGAGTAAGAACCGTCCGGTCGACGAGGAAGTGCTTGCAGCGCTGGTGACCTCGGTCGATGAGTCGATGCGACTGCTCAACCGCGACGTCACGAGCGAAGAGGTTGGCATGGCCACTCTCGAGGCGCTACGAGACGTCGACGACGTGGCCTACGTCCGCTTCGCCTCGGTCTATAAGGGATTTGAGGGTACCGACGACTTTGCCCACGAAATAGGCATGCTCGTGAAGACCACCACACCAAAACTTCGCGGCTGATGCGCGCGCTCAACCTCGAGCCCCGTTGCGCAATGGCGATCTACGCCCACCCCGATGACGCCGACGTGGCAGCCGGAGGACTCCTAGCCCAGTGGTCCGGCGAGGGGTGCGAAGTGCACTTGGTCGTCGTCTGTAACGGGGCTAAAGGTTCGCACGCGCCGACAGCCGACGAAGGATCTTTGCGCGACATTCGGGGCGATGAGTTGCAACTGGCTGCCGATTTGCTCGGAGCGAGTTCCGTAATCAGCCTTGATCGTCCCGACGGTGAGGTCAGTAACGACGAGGAGTTGCGCGCCACGCTGGTGGGACTCATTCGTCGGTACCGTCCCGACGTTGTGTTGGGACCAGATCCCACAGCGACGTTCTTCGCCGGCGTCTACGTGAATCACCGCGATCACCGTGAGACCGGATGGGCGCTACTGGACGCAGTTGCTCCCGCGGCGGCTATGCCGCTTTACTTCCCCGACCGCGGCGAGCCCCACCAGGTGCGGCAACTGCTCCTTAGTGGCACCCACGAACCTGACATCGTCGCTGACGTAACACGCACCATCGACACCAAAGTAAAAGCGGTGCTTGCTCATACGTCACAGTTGGCCGGTGACGCAGAGGCCATCCGTGAGTTGGTCTACGGACGCGCCGAGCAGGCCGGACGACCGATCAACGTCGAATTCGGCGAGGCATTTCGCAGCGTTGAACTCGCCTTCTGAGAATCCGTCGGTCGACGAAGCGCCGATCCTGCACATCGATCTCGACGCGTTTTTCGCGTCGGTCGAAATTCTCGACGATCCAACGCTCCAGGGTAAGCCCGTGGTCGTTGGTGGTGGAGGCGACCGCGGCGTTATTGCGTCGGCCAGTTACGAGGCTCGCCGTTTCGGCGTGCACAGCGCCATGCCGAGCATTATTGCGAAACGTCGTTGTCCCGGCCTCATCATCCTTCCCGGTCGCTTCGATCGCTACGAGGCCTATTCTCGTCGCTTCCACGACATTATTCGTGACCTCACGCCCGAATATGAGCCTCTCGGTCTCGATGAGGTCTTTGCCGACTTGCGAAGCCTGCGACGACTACGGGTGCGTCCAATTGAAGCTGGATTCGGTCTTCGACGTCGGATTAATGACGAATTGGGACTCCTCTGTGGGGTGGGACTCGGCCGTAACAAACTCTTCGCGAAGTTGGCCTCCAAGGAGTCCAAACCAACAATCGTCGATGGTCGACTCGTCGACGGTCCTGGCGTGGTGTGGGTCAGTCCTGCATTGGAGCTGAAGTGGCTGAATGAACTGCCCGTTCGGGCCCTCTGGGGCGTCGGACCGGCAACGGCGATGAAACTTCACAAACTTGGCCTGCGATGGGTGCGCGACCTCGCCCAGGTCGACGAGCTGACGCTCGCAAAACACGTCGGGGCGTCAATGGCCTCGACGCTTGTCGCCTACGCCAAGGGGGAGGACACGCGTGAAGTCACGGTGGACCGAGCGCTCAAATCCGTTGGCCACGATCAGACCTTCGCCACATCGCTCGTCGGGATTGGCGAGATTGCGGAAGCGGCGAAGGGACACGCGGCGATTGTGGCGCGAGCACTTCGAGATGGCAACCGCGTTGCGCGCACGGTCACGGTTGTCGTGCGCTTCGACGACCTCACCAGCGTTAGCCGCTCCCAGACGCTCTCGTTCGGCGTCGACGACGAGTACGCGATTGCGGCCATCGCCGAAGCGCTGCTGCAGTCAGTTGAACTCTCTCGATCCGTTCGACTGCTCGCCATCCACGCGTCCTCGTTTCTCGAGCGTGATGAGAACAACATGCAATTGACTTTCGGATTGGACCCCACGTCGAGCGACCCGCGTGAACAGGCTGAGGCGATATCGCGCGAACGCCAAGTATCGAACGAATCACTGCGCGACGCCATAGACGACGTACGACAGAAGTACGGACGCTCTTCAGTTGGCAACGCGTCAGAGCTCACCGAGCGCGGCGTTGAGGTTAAAACGCAGCGGGGCAGTCACGCCTTCGGCCCAGACGATGCGGTGGGTGACGAGTAAAGGGCAAGGTCACCGTCTTGGGCCTTCCGCAGGGCAGCGCGTTGACGTTGTCGTTCAAGTCACACGTTGTTGAGGACACCGCCGTTTAATTTTGATCTTCGATTGTTCTTGCGTCATGGACACCAGTGCCTACGAAAGGGTGTGGCCCGGCTTCGAGGGATGTCGAAACCGGGCCACGGGGAATGCCCCTGTTGTTCGACACTGAATACCGTTTGGATGTTGGTTGGCGAACAGTGAATTCTCGAACTGCTCGTTGAATTCCCTTAAAAACTAGGGTATTAGTGTGCCTGCCCACTCCGAAAGCTCGGATAAGAAGTTAATAAAAACATCCGACGGCCTGCCGGTGACGAATAACAAGGCAGAGATGGATACGATAACCAACGCCAGTGACGCTCAACTCGTCACCATGATCGCGCGCTACAACGAGGTAGCTCTGGCCGAGACGTACCGCCGACACGGCGGCGCGGTCTACGGACTGGCTCGGCGTGTCCTGAACGGTGCCGCCGAAGCCGACGACGTGACCCAGGAGATCTTCTTACGTCTCTGGAATCAACCGGAGCGCTTCGATTCAACGCGAGGCACTCTGCGCAATTATCTTCTCACTCAGTCGCACGCTCGCTCGGTGGAGACGATTCGGTCGCTGACGGCGAGGCGTCAGCGCGAGATTAACGACGCGCACAAGACGGCGCGGGGCGCCTACGACATGCAGCACGAGGCGTGGGACGTGGTATTGGCTGAAGACGTGAATAAGGCACTTGGTGGGTTGCCCCCAGAGGAGCGTCGCGCCATTGAGCTCGCCTACTTTGAGGGTCACACGTACGTGAAGGTGGCCGAAATATTGAACGAACCAGAAGGCACCGTAAAGAGCCGAATCAGGAATGGAATGAGACGCATGCGAGAGTCCCTCGCCGCAGCCGGCATCGAAGGAGCGGATCGATGATGAGTCACGACGAAGCTTACGAACTACTAGCGGTGGCGGCCCTGCACGCGGTCGATCCCGAGGAGCAGGCCGAGGTGGAGGCACACGTGGCGACCTGTCCGAGATGCCAGGTCGAGTACGACTCATTCAACGCCGTTGCTTCGGCACTCGGCAACTCCGTTGAGCCGCTGCCCGGGGGACTGTGGACCAATATCTCGAGTCAACTTTGGAGTGCACCAGGGGAAAAGGTCGATCCGCCTCCACTGCTCGCGGGCGTTATGGGTGAAAAGATTGTTTCCATCGATGAATCTCGCGCGCGACGAGGCACAATGGTGCGAGCATCATTCGCCGCGACTTCCTTCGCGGCCGCCGCCTCGATAGTCGTGTTGGCGATCAGTCTCATTGGCGCGAACAATCACGTCAACAACCTGCAGACCGCGTTGCAGCAGGGTGCGAACCGTACGGTCGTGGAGACGGCCTTGCGGACACCGGGTCACCAGATCGTCAATCTCAAGAGTGCCACGCTGCAGCCGCTGGCCGAATTCGTGATGCTGCCTAACGGCACGGGCTATCTCGTGAAGGCGAAGATGCCGACGCTCGTCTCCAGCCAGACATATCAACTCTGGGCCATCGTGAATGGCAAGCCGGTCTCGATTGGCATAATGGGGTCAAAGCCCGGTCACGTGAGTTTCACGATGGCCAGTTCGCCGGCACCGTCGGAGTTGGCGGTGTCAGTAGAAAATGCTGGTGGCGCGAAACAACCGACGCGTCCATTGGTGGCGACGGGCGTGGTGTAGTCGACTTTTCGCGATTACTCGCTTGGCCTACCCGGTTCAACGGGCGGTAATTTCTTTCGTCGACCCAGGCACCAGAGGAAGAATTCCCCTACTTTGCCGACTGAATGAGTCTGGGTCGCCGGCCCGTGTCCCGAGCCGGGTCCGGTCATGCCGTCCCCACTGCCGGTCAGTCCAGCGAGCGGATTGCCGCTCGCGTCGGCGTACTTCGATACGCGCGCCATTCTCCGGCGCGGCTTTCTCGGCCTGTCTCCGTCGGTTCCCATGGTGCTTCCTTTCCACTGCATTAATGAGACGTTTACCTCTTACGGCTTTCGATTTGGTGGAGTGTCGAGCTTTCCTATGCCGGCCGCGAGGACGACGGAGTTGGGCACCTTTAACAGTCCGTCCTCCGTCTGCAACGTCACGTAGGTGAGACCAATGCCGAGAACCCAGGCGTCGACGACGCCGATGGTGCCCGAGCGGATACGGATGTGCTCACCGACACTGAAGGGTCGCGCGAACAAAAGCACCAAAGAGGCGAAAATGTTGCCCAGGCTCTGTTGAGCGGCGATGCCCAGAACAACGCCCGCCAAACCGAAGCCAATGATGAGATGGGCAATTGAGACGCCCAATATCTCGAAGACCGCAATGAGGACGACGAGGTACCCAACGCCCGTAGCAACGAGTCGAACAACGGCAGCGGCTGCTTCGTGGTAGCGACGCGCCAAATAGCGGCCCATCCCGTCGGCAATACGACCAACACCGTAGATACCAAAGACGAGGAGCACCAGGACGCAGATCCATCTGACGACTTGCGAATGTGGCGTCCAACCTTGGCGTTTGTCAAACTCGGAGTTGGCGATGACTGCGCCAATAGCCACGAAGGCGGCGGCGAGGCCCTTCAGCCACACCTCTTGAAGTGCCGGGGGACCTCGACGGGTCCGGGTGCGTGCCATGGACATCAACCTTAATGATGTAAGCGTTGCGTACGAAGTGGCAGAAGATTCTCTGCCGGTCGAAGAGTGTTGGCACCTAGACCAAGTGCCAACACTCTCCTCCGGTGAACGGTCCCCGTTGATGAACGCGGTCAATCGGGGCCATTTCGAGTCGGTCAACTCGTGAGTCTCAGTTTGGCCAACGGGCCGTGTCCTTGATTCCTCTACGTAGTTGTACCGCTCGTGTAGTGAAACCTCCTTTCAGTCGGTATTGACGCTGACTGTTCGCACACTGATCGAAACGAAGCGGACGAATTTTCGCACTTGCGAAGGTCCCGGTGAGGGGAGGCGGTGATTGCGAACACCGGCCCACGGTCGATTCGGCGCTGTTCGTCGCTCCGGGACGGGTGGAGGCACGCTACGCCAGAACGTTGCCGATTTTGTTGACGTCGCGATGCAGTCGAGAAGGCTGCGCAGCTGTCCGCCACGGTCGCCGTGGACGGTGCCTGGAATATGAAGAGCCCAGGCCTCGTCGTGGCAGCCATGGTCTAGTTCACGGTCGGCGTTCATCGTGAGTTTGGCGGCGAGCCACACGGGAGAGTCGAATTCGCCGTGATTGGCACTCGGTACAAAGTCGTCGTTGATCCATGACGGGTTGAACCAATACTTAGAGACGGTTCGCACAACTGAGGGGGCCATCACCTTCAGGCGAGGGACTTCGTCGAACGAACCGTCTCTAAACTCTGTTGTCAATCCGTCTCGGACTGGGGCAAAGGCGGGAGTGGGCAAATCGCTCCTCGGTCGGATGTCGCGAATTCTGTGCGTCGAATTGACGCCGTCAACCGGGGACCGGTCGGACTCGTGCTCACCGGAAGTAGGCCGTGCACTCACAAGTTCCCGATCAGTTGCAGGGTCGAGTTCTGACTTAGACAGACGACGACAACTAGTAGCGCGAGAAGCGCGGATTTAGTGGTCACAGCACCGACTCGGTTCACATATTGGTGCTCGGCACCAAGCAAACCCTTGCTGTTAAAGGTAAGCGCACAGTACCATGTAAAGCAATCACGCGCAATGGGAGATTGTCGACGAATGAAGAGATGGACAATCGAGAGAAGTTCGGGTGAGTAACGACGACCCGACCTACGGCGATTTGGCTTCATCCTTCGCGGCCATTGCGAGAACACTCTTCGTTGAACCTACTGTGGCGGGCACCCTCCAGCGCATTGTCGACTTCGCGGAAGCGACCGTGGTCGGTTGTGACGCCGCCAGTATCTCACTGCTGACGGGTAGCGACATTGCGACACCGGTGTGCTCTAATTCCATTGCGCTCGACATCGACCGTTACCAGTACGAGTTCGGCGAGGGTCCTTGTCTTGACGCAATCACCGAGGAACCAATGCTCTACTCGGAGGATCTCACAACTGACGTTCGCTGGCCCCGGTTCGGACCATTGGCCGTGTCGCTCGGTATGCGCAGTCTTCTTTCGTGTCGACTTTCATCCGAAGTGACACTCGGTTCGCTCAACCTCTACGCGAAAATCCCGCGGGCCTACGGCGCGGTCGACCGCACTACGGCCATCATCTTCGCCACGCACGCCGGCATTGCACTCGGCGCCGCCGGCACGCTGGCTGACGCATCCGTTCTTCTCAACACCGAGATCCGTCGGTCGGAGAATCTCGAATTGGCGCTCTCAACTCGTGAAGTAATTGGTCAAGCCGAGGGTATACTTATCGAGCGCGAACGCCTCACCCCCGAACAGGCATTCGACGTTTTACGTCGTGCTTCACAGAACCTGAACTTGCGACTTCGCGACCTCGCGCAGTACGTGGTCGATACTGGTGAGGTTCCGGAAAAGTAATGCTCGAAGATTCCGGGAGCCCCGTAGGTTGACGGTATTGGTGCAGTGCGTGCATCTCACAGAAAACTCTCAAGGTTCTACAAGACGCCTTTAAGGAATGCCTTCGTACGCTAGTTAGGCAGTGATTTATTGGGCTGAACGTGGAAAACGTTCATTGAAGAGAGGCAATCATCATGGTTGTATTCGGACTAATCCTTCTCATTATTGGGGCGGTATTGAAGATCGGGATTCTCTGGGAACTCGGCGTCATCATCTTGCTCATCGGTTTGGTGTTGTGGGTCCTTGGAGCCATGGGACACGCGGTCGGTGGTCGGAAGCACTACTACTAAAGAGATTGTGCGTTACTGCCAGAGCAGCAGTTGCAACGAAGTGAACGATGTCAGGAAATGAGTGGTGTCCTACTGAAGTCGCTCTCAACCGAATGAATTAATTGTGTTGAAGTCCGGCTCCAGTTGTGCAACTTCATTACAAGGGAGGAATCACAATGGCAGGACTAACAGGAATGGGATTAAGTGCGGTTGCGATTGTCGCGGGCGCAATACTGCGTTTCGCGATTTCGGTGCAGACATCTGGTTTCAACCTTCACGAGGTTGGAAATATCCTAATGATCGCCGGTGCAGTCGGCTTCGTCATATCGATTGTGTTGGCTATCTCAACCAGGCGCGCGAACCCCGGCGCTACGCACTCGGTTCATAGCGAAACGCGTGATTCAACCGGGAACGCGATAGTACAGGACACCGTAGAAAGCTAGTAAAGAGGCTTCGTACCAACCATCGTCGGCGCAGGTCAGACGTCGTGAATCTGCGCCGACGATCGTTGTGATTGGTTGCGGACCTACGCGCGTAAGGTCGGATCGACGGAGGAGTGACAGTCCACTCAATGGAAGTCGCTGCGGAGTGACTCCAGTGAAGGCCAGCCACAGTCTCAAAGAATTGTTGTGTTAGCGAGTGCGAGTTCGGTTGACTTAGTGACTGCAGTCGTTGGACGAAAATAATCTGACGTCTCACAGGGCAGCGGAACTTCAAAGGGCTCTCGAACCGACACGGGAAACGTGGCCACACCGTCGTGCAGGGCGAAGTAAAGACGTACGACAAGGAGGCGGAGGAGTGCCAGCGTCATAGAGCGCGCGCTGGCTCACCCGCCGTATCGATCATCCACCCAATTTCGAAATACCAGAATCGTGTAGTCAATACATGCCGTCCGCACTCGCGTTGCGGTCCGTTGGTCAACTACGGTTTCTGGTTGATACTTTGGTTGTTTGAACCGATTTCGATTCAACTGAAAGGAAAGTGAACCAATGGAAGAATTCCTTACTGACGTGAAGACGTTGCGTGAGAACGCCCGCAAGAACATCAAGAAGGGGCCGGTCACCGACACCTATGGTGCGGATCTCCCCAGAGTCATCGAAGTCCTCAATCAGTCGTTGGCGACTGAGTTCGTCTGCGTCCTTCGCTATACGCAGCACCACTACGCCGCGAAGGGTCTCAGTTCTGAGGCCGTCGCTGCGGAGTTCTTGGCGCACGCGAAAGAAGAGCAGGGCCACGCCGAACGGATTGCCGCGCGCATCTCACAGTTGGGCGGAACGCCGGACTTCAATCCCGACACTTTGGCCAAACGGGCGCACTCGGAATACGAGACGGCGGACTCACTGACCGAGATGATCAAGGAGAACCTGATTGCTGAGCGCATCGCCATCAGCTCTTATACGGAGATCATTTCGTGGTTGGGTGATGCCGATCCGACGACGCGTCGAATGCTCGAAGAGATCCTGGCCGTCGAGGAGGAGCACGCCGACGACATGCTCAACCTGCTCGAGGGCAAGTAGCGCCCGCTCTCCCAGTGACGCCAGGGACTATTCGTGTGTCGGCGACTGGCGAGCGGCCGCGCCAAATTTGACGGGACCGTAACGTCGGCGGAAGGCGACGTAGATGCCGCCGCCCGCGAAGATTGGTAGCCAGTAGGTAACGAGTCGGTAAGCGAGGGTGGCGATGATGGCGCCTCCGCTGTGCACGCCGGCCAACACGAGTAGTCCACTGAGACTGGCCTCTACGATGCCAAGGCCGCCCGGAGTGAGTGGGACCAACGCAATGACCGCAGTTGCTGCGTAAGCGAGGAGAACGAGCGAAGGGTTCGGCTTTGCCCCCGTGGCGCGCAGCGCGCAGAGCAGCGCGAAAAAATCGAATCCGATTCGTCCGCCAATAAGGAGGACCGCTTCGCGCCACCTCCGTCCCAGATTCGTTCGCACGAGGTTTCGCTCGTTGACGAGTCGCGTTGCGAGGTCACTCGTCGTCTTTTTTCGACGCGGCAGCGCATTGAGTAGCCGCTGCAGAGCGCTCGCCATCCTTTCCAGCGGTCGATCGGTGGTGAGCAAGAGCGCACCGAAGGCAACTATCAAGATGAAGCCCGCGATGCCCAGGTAGGCGGTGTGCGCCAAACCGGCGCTGACCCGAACACCACCCAGAATGGCGGGCAACACCGCTAAGGGCAGGAAGAAGAGTCCGGCGAGTCCGATGATCGAGGAAGCGGCCAGACCACCGGCCGCCTGATCGGCATTGATGCCGCCGATTGCGAGCATCTGGTACTGCACGCCAGCTCCTACGACATCTCCGGCCGGCAGCACATTGGTCACGGCATTGCCTACGAGCAGTGCGGCGACGACGGAAAACCACTGCTTGGTTCGAAGCATTAATCGCAGGAGCGTCGAAGCGCAGACGAAACTAAGTATCTCGGTCACGAGCATTATGCCGAGCCACCAGAACGACAGGTGGAAGAGCTTGGGCCACGCCTTTAATACTTTGGTGAACGCCGGCAGTGCTACATAGAACGCCAGGCCGGCGACGACAACGGTCACGACGGTGCGAATTGGTCTCTTAGTTTTACCCGTGGGTCTGTCGATGGCGATTGGACCAATCTAAAGCCCGACGGAGGAACGGCGGGCAAACGAGCGGACGGTACTCTCGTGGGGTGAGCGCGTTTCGACCATCGATGATCAGGGAAGGCAACTTTCTTCCTTCGGGCGCGTCACTTCAACGTCAACGATTTCGTCCCGATATTCAGGGACTTCGTGCGATCGCCGTTATCTTGGTCATTCTCGCTCACGCGCGCGTTCCCGGTTTCGAGGGCGGATATATCGGCGTGGACGTCTTTTTCGTGATCAGTGGTTTCGTGATAACCAATCTGCTGCGACGCCAGCCGGCCGACAATGTCCGTGGCAATCTCGCCAACTTCTACGCTCGACGGATCCGCCGAATCGTACCCGCGGCGACACTCACGCTCGTCGCGACGATCTTCGCGGCGTACTTCCTGCTGGGCGTGAACTTCAATCGTCAACTCTTCGGCGACGTGCGCTGGGCGTCTCTGTTCTCAATGAATTTCCGCCTCATTAACACTGGCAGTAACTATTTCATCCCCGGGATCTTCCCATCGGTGTTGACGCACTACTGGTCACTAGCAGTAGAAGAGCAGTTTTATCTCTTCTTTCCGCTCGTCGTCTTCTCGTTGGCGCTGCTCACGCCGCTCCGCGCGCGCGCTGCGTCGCTCGGCATTTTCCTCGCCGCGTCGATTGTCGCGTCGGCGTGGTGGTCGTGGCACTTGACGCCGATTAGTCCGACGGCGGCGTATTACTCACCGTTCACGCGCTTCTGGGAGATTGCCCTTGGTGGACTGGTGTCGCTGTTGCCGGGCGCGTGGGCCAAACGCGCACCCGTCTTTAACGCACTGTTGGGCCTGTTGGCCCTGATCGGGCTGGGACTTGCCGTCTGGAGGCTGAACGCGCAAAGCGTTTACCCGGGGGTGCTGGCGTGGTGGCCCTGTGGTACTGCTGCAGTGCTGCTTTGGAGTGGACAGGCGAGTGCGACGGGAGGACCGGCTTCGTGGTTGGGATGGCGACCGCTGCGCTATATCGGGGACATCTCGTACTCGCTCTACCTGTGGCACTACGTATGGTTGATGTTGCCCCTGCAGATGGTGAGCCCTCCTACGTCGCAGTGGGCGAGACCGATTGAGGTGGCGGGAGCGTTCGTGTGTGCCGCGCTGTCGTATCACTTGTTGGAGAATCCAATTCGTCATTCCAAGCGACTGGACCGCGACGGGGTTGCGGTCGCGCTGCTACTGCTGTTCTGTGTCGGACTTTCGTGGGATGCGACGCTCATCGTCGGACACCTGGCCCACGCCAACTTCAGATTCTGATTGAAGCGTCAACCGTCGATGTACATCGGTGCTTCGGGTGCAACGATGACGTGGTACACCGTGCCGATGCTTCTCGTGACGTAGGTCGCGATCACGTTCTCACCCACGTAACTGAAGTGAATGCCGTCAGTTGAACGAAGAACCGAGGGAATGTTGTTGACGCGCTCGTTGTCTTGATACTGATGTTGCTTGTTAGCGAAGAGGTCCCAGGTAGGTAGGAAGGTCATGCCTGGGGTCGTCGACTCGACCATGGCGAAGACTGAATTGATGAGGATCATATTCTGTCGATAGCCATTAGGTCCCATGATTGGCATTCCGACCCAAAGCACGTAGGCGCCGGCCTTAGTGGCGGTTGTCGCAATCTGCGTCACGATCTTCTTGTACGCCGCAATCCATGGCGCGGATGCGAAGGCGACCACGTGACCGTCCACGCGGAGGTTCTGTTCGTCATTACCACCGAACATAATGACGACGAGCTGAGGGTGGTACTGAGCGATGAGCGTGCGCTCCTTCGCCGCCCAGTTGTAAAACCACGGCGTCGTCAGTCCACTAGACGACTTGTCGCTCTGGACCAGGGTCAGTTGCGTGTTTTGACCAAGCTCGCGTGCGAGTCCCCATCCGAGGTCATTACCGAGCGAATCGCCGACTTCGAGCACGGTGCAGTGTCCGGGCCCCGTCGGCGCTGATGTGTGCACGGTTGTCGTTGTTGTATCACTCGACGTTGTCGTGGACGTGGGGGTCGATGCGTCCAACGAGAACCGACATCCCGCGCCCGGCGGTTTGAAGGTGTCGTGATTGACAATCGGCACTGGCATATTGATCTGGGACGGACTGGCGGGTGTGGTCGTGGTTGGCGATGTGGCCACTGTCGTCGTTGGATGTGACGTGGGCGCGGTGGTGACAACAGAGCTCGGCACGCTCGTCGCGGTGGCAAGCGTGGTCGTAGGCGACGCAATCGAGGAGTGGTGCGTGTCGCTTAGCTCGAAGCCGACGATGATGAGTGCCGAAACACACATTCCGAGGACGACGCGAAGAGGCCAGCTTGGTCGGTCGTTCTCAATTTTTGTCCTTTTTGCCATCTCGTTCGGACTGTAACAGTGCGCTACTCGTTAGTGACAATCACGCACCATGACAATTTGTGAAGTTGTTCGCTACGCACCAACGGTGACGAGCGTGCCGAGCGGGGTGAAGGGGAAGATTGTCTGCGCACTGGCAAAGGGCATCTCGACGCATCCGAGGCTCTGGGGGTAGCCGTAGGAGTAACGGGGGAACTCGTGGAGGGCGTCACCGCCGTTGAAGTACGAGACCCATTGGATATCGGGATCGGCGTAGTGCGAACCGTCGGGATTGGTGCCCGACATCGTGGTTGAAAGGAAGCGCTCATAGACGGGATAGGTGCCCAGCTCGGTCGGCGCCGCCGAAATACCGGTGTTGGCCAGAGTTCGGAACTTCACCTTGCCGCCGACGTAGAGCGTCGTGGTCTCGGGTGTTCCTTCGCTTACGTAGACGTAGTTGTACGACGTGGCGTCGAGCTTGTTGCTAGTAACGTCGCTCAGAAGGTCACTCCAGGTCGCGGCATCGGCGAGACCGGTAGTCGGTAAGTTGTGCTGGTTCTGGAAGTCCATTACTGCGCCCCGAAGAATGGCGCCGGGAACGCCGACTTTCCACTGAGACTGAATTGCCGGTGGAAGGCTCGGGTACTTCCAGGTGAAGGTGCCGGCCGTAGGACGGGTCAAGTCACTCGCGGGTGTCGATGACACAAAACTTACTGGCAGATAGTTGAGTTCGGCGAGGAGCTGTTCCTCCCACGTCACGTTGGTGGCGACGGAGGCGACGCGCGTGGCGACGGACGTAAACGAGCACGTCGGTGTACAACTCATTCGAGTTGGCAAGCTGATGCGGTAGTTGATGGCCGGATGCAGCGTTCCCTTCACTACCGCCTGCACGTCATTGGGTCCAATTTGTTGCCACTTGGTGGAAAGTGCGGGATTGGTGACGAGCTGTGGGAGTTTCGTTGCCTTGGTAGGGGAGGAGAAATGCAGGCGCAGTAGGGGAAGTGACGAGGTCAGTGAGAAGGGGAGTGTTCCCCTGACGATGAACGAGTGCGCCGGCGCCGTCGCCGAAGCGCCAAGGGCGGGGGCCAACGTGGCGCCCAGAACCGCGACGGAGAGCGCAAGAGCGAGAGTAATACGGCGGGTCACCAATACAGAATACTCGTCGTTGGCGTTTTTTCCACGGCGCCTACGATGGGTTACGAACGAAGGAGCACTCGTGGCACTAGCCAAGACCGTCGGAGTATTGCTGGTATTCGGCATCATATTGTGGGTCTTCTTTGGCATCGTTGGTTTTCTCGCCTTCGCCGCCTGGACCCTGATCAAGATCTTGATCATCGCATGCATCATCGGGGCCGTGTATCACTACTTCAAGCACCAAAAGGCCACCTGACCCACGAGTAGGCTGGTGAATTCTGGCGGCGTGGCCGAGTGGTTAGGCAGGGGCCTGCAAAGCCCCGTACTCCGGTTCGAATCCGGACGCCGCCTCCAATATTTGACCGGCGTTTGAAGGTTTTGCCGAAATTCATTGATACTGAGTCTGATACTGAGTCGGCTCAACTCAGTATCAAATGGAGAAGCGGTACGAATCAAATTCCTTTTGGGTAGGGCGTTTCATTGAGGATTGGCAACCTCGCGTCACCAAACTGGAAGAATTGCCAAGCTCCGTACTGGTGTGGCAGAAATGTTCGCCGAGTTCATGCCTCGTCACGCGACTGCTGATCGAGCCGAGTCCCTGACGTAGCAGGCATCGTCCAAACTTAAGTGGTTTATTGGGGTTGGAACCTTCACCTCACCATACTGATAGCACTACCAAGCCCCGTACTTGTGTGCCAGAAATGGTCATCTCAAACTCTTGACATTCCTGGTTCGGCCTGGGTTTTCCCCTCGGCGTTCTCAACCGGTCGCGATCCTCAGGGCGTGGCGTACCGTGCTCTTCGTAGTGGTCTCGACATTCGAAGCGTCATCGTGATGTCCGGTGCGGTGGACGGTGAAGCACCTTACGCCTCAACGTCCACACGTTCGTCCTTGCTCGTGATCCAAAGTGCAAGGGATCAATGTAATGCTCCGTTTTACGGATTGCAGATTTACCGAGATGTCCATCAAAACAACAAGTGGTTTCTCGAACTCTTGCGAGCGCATCATCTGCCACCGTTCGACGGAGAGGACATAGTCGCCTTTCCGGTCGTTGCGCGCGTTACCACGAGTTTCTTGGAGTTCTCGCTCGACGATGCTCTACCATCATCTATGACCGCCGAGGGTAACGCCCGCCCAATGATTACTCGAATGTTCCATGCTGGCCGAGGTCCCTATATTGCGCCATACGTCGACCCTCCGGCGTGCGGCCCTCATTGACTGATTTGCGAACGCGAAACACTGGTGTTCTACGCTGGCGGCATGGAACCCACACGGGCCTGTTCAACACACGAAGAGAATGCTTCCTCAGCTACCTCGAATTCTTCTATTCACGCATAATTGAAGTGTCCGCCGTGATACCCGAGGTGACTCGGGCCGCCAACACCTTGCCATTAGGGAAGGCGAACCGGAACTCACGAAGAATCTGACGTTCGCGGATGACTGATGGTCGGAAATGGTGAATCGACGGCTTCGCGATTGGAAATCTCTAGGGCGACCGAGACAGGGTCTGATGCCGGATTGCTCCGGACGAGAAATCGAAGTTGAATTCGGACGGGCTTGTTGCCGAACGGCGGCGCTCATTTCCCCACTCAAACGCAGTGACCTCGGTGCACCGAGTGAGCGATGGGCTGGTGAGGATTCTTCGATGTTGGTGCGAATATTCGTAAATTGCTACTGGATTACGCGCAACACGTAGGTCATCTCGATATTGTTGCCAAGCTTACGAGCAGCGAGAGCGATCAGGATGTCAGCGGAAAGCTGAACTTTCACACCACGTCGTTGAGTAGGGTCAACGACGTGGCTACGACTCCGGCGAAGAAGCGACTCGCTCCGACACGGCCCACTAGACCGCCCACGCATCCCGCGCCAACCTCCCAGGACGAGTTGCGGGCAATTTATGAAGGATGCACCAGGTTTCTCACCGGGTCGGGGCGCCGAACAACGAACTCCTTGCTGGCCACGATTCCCGAAGAGACCGAGACGGACCTTTACGGCAATGGAGGCGTTGTCGAGGAACTTGAGCTGGAGATTGCCAGTCTCCTCAAAAAGGAAACGGCCCTCTTCATGATTACGGGCACGATGGCGCAACAGGCAGTACTACGAATACACGCTGACCGGCGCTCGTCGCGAAGCATCGTCTTTCACCCCAAGTGCCACCTGGATGTTCACGAAGAGCGGGCCTACGAACGACTGCACGGACTCGTTGCCGTCACGTGCGGCGGGTCCGTAACACCACTTAGTTCACAACTGCTTGCGTCAGTTCACCAACCGGTTGCGGCCCTGCTAATTGAACTGCCCCAGCGCGACCTCGGTGGGACGCTGCCCGATTGGAGCGAGCTCGTCGCTCAAGTGGAGTGGGCCCGATCACGTGGGGCGGCAACCCATCTCGACGGCGCACGACTTTGGGAAGCGGCGCCGTACTACCAGGCCACCGCCAATAAGTCCGTCGCCGATATCGCGGCCCTGTTCGACACGGTCTATGTCTCGTTCTACAAGGGTTTAGGCGCCATTGCCGGCTGTTGTGTTGCGGGTGATGCCGTGACGATTGAAGAGTTGAAGCTATGGCGAATTCGCCACGGCGGTAGAGCCTATGGACTCTGGCCCTACGCCGCGTCGGCCAAATCCGTCTTGACGTTACGCGGACATCGCTTCGGGGACTACTACGAACGTGCCAAAAAAATCGGTGCAGCCTTGCAGCGAATCGATGGGATCGAAATTCTTCCGTTCCCAGTCCAGAGTCCGATGATGCACGTACGCGTGCACGGTGACCGAGACAAGGTGTTTGCCGCGATGGTGGACGTCGCTCGTCACGACGGAGTCTGGATGTTTGGTGGGGCGTACGCCAACGAAGGCCCATTACTCCAGCGATTTGAATTCAACGTTGGTGACGCCACTATGGACTTCACCGTCAAGGAGGTCCGCGAACTCTTTCAACGCATCGTGCCCGTGGCTCGTGCATCATAGTTCGTACGCACCTTTCAATGGAACACGCCGGTGCTTGCACGATCCATGTTAAGAATCTCGTCAAAAAGTGAAGTGCGATCGTGACACACCGTTAATGTCAAGAGACAACCCAAACGGAGGTCACCATGCTCGGCGACAAAGAGGAACATTTCACAGGCAAGGAAACCAATCTCGCGGTTCTGCAGACGCACATCGAGGAGTACTTGAAGAGTGACGGATTCACGGTCACCTCGTCGGCACCGAGCAACAAGGGCAACGTCATTCAGGCGCAAAAAAGCGGATGGTTGCGGGAAATTGTGGCCGCTGATCGCGCGTTCACGGTTGCCATAACCGGGACCTCCGCGGACTTCACCGTTCGGTTCGGGGTTGGGAAGTGGTTCAAACACCTCGGTGTTACGGCCATAGAAACGCTGCTCGTTTCGGAACTCTTCCTCGTGGTGGACGTCGCTGACTCCCTATGGAGTCTTGAGGTCGAGGACAAACTGATTGCCGACGTGAGGAAGTTTGTCGGCTAGCGATTAACCATCGCGCTACGCGGTTCCGTCGCAGTGCAACTATTGCTCGTAATTTTCAACGATGCCAATGTCACGGATCCTCGCCTCCGAGGGGTCCCTGCCGAACTCGCGCAGCGCCCGACGTTGACGCAGCAGGTCCCAACACTGGTCCAGGGTGGCTTCAATGTGGGCAAGTCGTTCTTCGTCCCCGTCGGTCTCATTCGCTCGAAGGGTGTTCTCTTCGTCGACCAGCGTATTGATTCGACCGTAAATGTCCTCATCAACCATGAATGTTCTCCCATACTTTCGTGACCCAACATCGTGTCTCGTTCAATGAACCAGTACAAACCGCGTCAACTGACGCTGTAATGAATGTAGCAACTGGCTCAGATTGGCAAGCCGCCCGTGGCCGACCACGTCGAACCCTGATCTTGGTACGCGGCAATCGTTCGCTCGGCAATCCTCATCTGATGGATCTCGTCGGCCCCGTCGGCCAGCCGGGCCCATCGTGCGTGCTGGAGCATATTGGCGAGCGGCGTATCGGTTGAGTAACCCAACGCACCGTGCACTTGAATTGCTCGGTCAATGATTCGGTTAAGGCTGTTCGCGACGAAATGCTTGGTCATAGACACCTCAGTTCGAAAGTCGTCCCCTCGGTCAATCTTGTATGCCGCGTGCAGCACCATTAACTTGCACTGATAGAGCTCCATGGCGGAATCGGCAATCATCCACTGGACGCCCTGTTTCTCCGCGAGGGTTGAACCATGTGAGTAGCGATGGATGGCGCGGTCGACCATCATGTCGAGTGCCGTCTCGGCCTGGGCAATCCAACGCATACAGTGCGCGAGACGCGCCGGTCCGAGGCGGGCCTGTCCGAGACGGTGCCCGTTTCCCCGCCCACCGAGAATCTGGGCGTCGTTCACCCGCAGGTCGGTGATGACGATTTCGCTGTGTCCGGTCGAGCCGTGCATGGTTTCCACTTCCCGCACGTCATTCCAACCCTCTGATGGAATGTCCACGATGAATGCGGTAGTGGCGCCCGACGAACCGTCGGGAACGTCAGGTTCCGTGCGGGCGATAAGTATGGCGAATTGCGAACGTCGGGCGTTGGAAATGAACCACTTATGACCATTGATGATCCACTCGTCGCCATCTTTCTCCGCGTGAGTCTGAATGAGAGTCGGGTCGGAACCTGCGACCTCTGGTTCGGTCATTGCGAAGCATGACATTACACTGCCCTCGCAGAGCGGTCGCAGATAACGCTCCTTCTGGTCGTCGTTGCCCCAGTGAAGAAGGGTGTGCATGTTGCCCTCGTCGGGCGCCATGCAGTTGAGAACCCAGGGCCCAATCCGAGTCTTGCCCGCTTCGGCCTGCACCATAGCCAACTCGACGTGTCCCAGTCCCATGCCACCCCATTCGGTTGGCATGTGCGGCAACCACAGACCCAGTATCTTCGCCTGCGAGCGTAGATCCACGATGGTGGTGAGGTACTCCTTGCGCGAAAGGCCTTCTTCGCCCTCGGGTCGGGTCACGGCTGGAATGACGGTGCCCTGAATGAAGTCGCGAACCCTCATTCGGATTATTTCGTGCTCGGGGCTGAGGGTGAAGTCAATGGCCATTGGGCTCCTAGGAGTGCGCACTTCTCGTGGTCGTGACGAGACTAGTCGCGCCCTTCGCCGTGATGAATTTCCCTAAGGAATCACGAAGACGCAGTCCTGGTCGACCTTATTCGTGGAGCACCGCTTCGGTCCGGTCGCTCTCACTAAATGGGGCGAGAGGTCCAATTATCATCGCCCGCGAATGCTCGGCAAACGCGGGCGCTCCTCCGACGAAGTGAGCACGATTTAGACGGCTTGTCGTGTCGCGCAGACCGTCGCGTCGAGAGCAATACGAAGTCCGAAGATTCCTCCCTTGGGCGTAATCCTTACGACGGCGGCGCGAAAAACTCCAAGGCGATGTTGTCGGGGTCTCGGAATGAGAGGCCTGAGCCGTAGCCGGCCTTAACGATGCCACCGTGGGCAATGCCAAGCTCGTCGAGTCGCGTCTGCCACTCTTCGAGATTGCTCGTGCTCGTACAAGCGAAGGCGAGATGATCGAGGCCGATACGGTGCTCGTCGAAACCCGAGCCGTCGCTGAGTTCTGGGAACTCGTGCAACCCCACGAGCGTGGTGCCACCGACCAACCACACCACGTGACGGAAAGGACCAGTGTCTTCATCGAGCACGGGTGCCGAGTTGAACAACTGCTCGTACCAGGGCACGCTCTTGCTGAGATCACTCACCGTTAATGCAACGTGCGTAAGCGTTGGAAACTCCGGCACACTTCCCCCTTTTAACAAGACGAAATCCGAACGCTAACAGGCCGACACCATCTCTGCACGAGGAGACGAGGTGACCATTTGTCCGAGAATTGACGAACGAGAGCAACGCCGTCATCATTCATTGCTTCCGCCGAACCAAGCAGCAAGCGTAATGCTCTGGCCCTGGATCTGGCGTCAAAACTCCAGTGGAAGTCCGGCGTCACCACTTTCTACAGTCTCGCGCCACCGTCCGTTGCACCCGCACTTGCCGAGTTTCCATCGACGACGACGAGGGGCGACGAGACGGCGACAGTGGTGTTCGTCGAGATTCGCTGAGTGTTGGAGGCGCAACGATTTTCATCATTGGGTCGGCCGCGACGGACCAGTTGACGTGGATGGCCGATCCCAAGTCCGGAGAATTGGCGACCGACCTTACTAGGGATTCCTTAACAGTCTTGTTGAACGAATGTGATGTCAGGTCGGCACGACAGGTCGCCTTGGACGGGGTGTGGTCCGCGCTGCGTTTCCGACCGAGTACGAGACCAGCTGGTCGTCGGGTACTTAGTTGTGGCGAGTTGGCGAGCGAACCATCACACGATTGTCTGGTGGACCAAATCCAAATTGTGAATAGAGACCGTGAGCGTCACTCGTGACGAGAAACCAACGCAAAGCACTTGCGGATTCGTCGTCGAGCATCTTCTTCATCAACAGTTTGGACAATCCCCTGCCCTGATGAGACGTCAAAATGAAGACGTCGCCGAGATACGCATCGCTCACCCCATCTGAGAATGCGCGCGCGAAGCCAACCAGTTCGTTGCTCGGCATCTCGTAGACACCGACCACCCGCCAAGAATCGCGCAACTGTCGCTCAACATCGTCGCGGGTTCTCCACCGGTTCCAGTAGGCCTCGGTCGAGAGGTAGGTCCACACGGCGTCGTGGTCAATGCGACCGGGATCATCGTCAACTTCGTAATACGGCTCGCCGCTCACTGTGTCCCTTGATTCATCGATGAACCTATGGAACGATCAAGATGTCGGCCGATCACTGATAATCCACACGTCATTGCTTGCATCACATCGTAGCTCCGCACGCCGAAAGGCGGAGAACCCGTCATGTGAATGAATGACTTGGTGGATTCAATTCAAGGTGTCGGCCGAAAGGTCCTTGTCTTCCATTTCCCAGGCGTGATCCATTACGTGAAATGCGCTGTGGCGAATGAGAAAGGGCAATGTCCACGACCGCATGGGCTTCAAAGTGCCGTCGTTGTACCTTCGTATCGCCGCCACGTACGCACCGCGGTATTCGCTCAGGCCCTCCGGCGTAAGGGCGCCACCCTCAGGAATTCGCAGCCCAACCCGCTTTGCGAAATCTTCACTTTCCACTCTGATGGCGTGACGCACAATATGGTCTCGATCGCGACCTCCCCCGCGCGGCCCCGTTCGCATCTCTAAGGAGACGCGCTCGGCAACTTTGTCAAAGTATCGCCAGCAAGCGCGCAGCAGTTTGATCTTTCTGTCCAACTCCTCCTTATCCATGGGACGCAATTCAAAACTTGACGGCGAGAATGAAATGCCCCAGAAATCAGTGGAGCCAGTTCCCACCCGGTCCTCAATCGTGTCAAGCGACCCCGCGTCGTTAAATGACTTTGCCATGCCGGCCAACGTGGCAATCGGGCGGTATCGCAAGCGGTATGCCTCCAGTGTTGCCAGTGCCACGTCGGGCGATTTGGCGCCCCGGCTCCAACCGGGCCAGTCAATGGCGTAGGCCACAAACTTCTTCTCTTTGGGTCCCCGCTCGAGGATTGTTCGAACCGACATGGGTCGGATGGTAATCGCCTGGTCGATGTGAAGCAATAGGCGAAACACCAGCACAACGCAGGGTCAGCACTTTTGGCTCAAGGGCGAGAACTGTCGTTTCGAACTTCTGGCGCAGTGGTTCTCTTCCGGTCATGTTCGTCGCCCCCGTCTCCTATTTCATATTTTCTCTCCTCATCCGTGTCCGATCACCAACGTCGAATGATTCAATCATTGCGTCCGCGATGCAGAAGTCCACTGCGTATTCTCCCGGGTACGTATGTTGCAACGCGTTGAACACACTTCCCATTTACTGTCTGGTCGAGCTCCCTCAGTTTGCATTACGGAGTGAATTCTGGCAATCGGAGGGTATCGGAAGCGTCTGTTACTCGGGGTCGCGTTGTATTGAAAGCCGATTTTTGGGAAAGGTCGCGAGGAGATTGCCGCGACGAGTCCGCCTTTACTTCCCGTTGCACTCTCGGTGACCGCACCCCGGCCAACAGCATGGACGCCGTTGACCTTCCTCCAGCTCCTCCTTAGTCCGACGAATCCGACGTTCTCGGGTGGCGTTCTGCTTTGCGTCCTCAACCCAGCAAATGAATTCGTTACGGGCCAACGGCGTGATGTCTTTCCAAGCGTTAAGGGCGATGGGATTGGCCATCAGGACCTTCTTGAGATCTGCGGGGAGTACATGTACCACCCCGCCAGGTACTCGAGCGCTCGCCACAGGTACACAGTACCGGTCAAGGGCGCCATGGCTTCGTGGTCAACTCACTTGGTTGATGCGGTGCAAGCGATCTTCAAATGTCTCGGGTCCATCATGCAGTAACGAGCTGATGTTTCGGACCGGTGTTCGTGCCACCAATCCCCTACGTTTGTCCGCACCGTCGCTACGCCACTGTCGTTAAGCACGTGACGAAGAACTGTCACTCGACATAACGAGGATTGGCAACTTGAGAAATTAGCGTGGTCCACATAAAGACACCCGCTCGCTCAGCCGTCAGGTGTGGGTCGTAGCTAATACGGCACTAGCGTTCATTCTCATGAACAACGAACTTGAACACGGCAAAGGGTCGCCATTCACGGCAGATAACGTCGTCAGGTGGGCAATTCTTGCAATCGAGTACGCGATCGTCACGAGCTTGTTGGTTGTTGCGAGCGTTGTCCTCGTGCGCACGATAGGAAATTTCTTCAGTTACGGACATGGTTCGTTCTCCGTGGCGGTGATTTCGGCAATTGACGGCATCCTGGTGGTGATCATTGTCCTCGACATCGCCCATACCGTGTTCGGACATCTTCGATCGTCGGTCTTTCCCGTTCGACCATTTTTGGTCATTGGGGTCTTGGCGGGCGTTCGAGACATCCTGAGCGCATCGGCGAGACTGACCCTCAGCGGGCACCTCACCCAGAGCGACTTTCACAATACGTTGCTGTCGCTGAGCATCGGCGTGGGTGTTGTGCTCTTTCTGCTCGTGGGCTTGTTGATACTGCGTTACAGCGGGCACCAGGACGGAGAGTAGAACGAATTTGAGTCGTTTGGCCGTCAGGGCGTGCATTCTGAATGTGACTTACGACTCCTGACCGGCCTGACGCCGACGATAAATGATTGAGCAATGACCTATCGGACCATTATTGAACCTTTTCGTATCCACTCAGTGGAGCCAATGAAGATGACGACGGAGGCGGAACGGCGCGCCGCGCTGGAGGTGGCGGGTTACAACTTATTCTCGCTCCGAGCCATCGACGTGTTGATTGACTTGCTCACTGACTCGGGAACTGGGGCCATGTCACGTGACCAGTGGGCTGCAATTCAACACGGCGACGAGAGTTACGCCGGATCTCCGTCGTGGTTCCGCTTCCTCGATAGCGTCCAAGAGCTCTTCCCATTCCCCCACGTCATCCCCACTCACCAAGGTCGCGCCGCCGAGAAGATTCTGTTCAGTGTGATCGGAGGGCGAGGGAAGATCGTCCCGAACAACACCCACTTCGACACGACGCGCGCGAACGTGGAAGCCACCGGCGCCGAGGCGATTGACCTAGTCATCACGGAAGGTCGCGACCCCTCGACGCTGCATCCCTTCAAGGGCAACATGGACCTGGACGGGTTGGGAAAATTGCTAGCGCGCGAACACGAGAACATCCCTGTCGTTTTCGTAACGGTGACGAACAACTCGGGCGGTGGCCAGCCAGTGTCCCTCGAGAATTTGCGTGGTGTACGGGCACTATGCGACCACTATCACGTGCCGCTTTTCCTTGACGCCTGTCGGTTTGCCGAGAACGCGTGGTTCATCAAAGAACGCGAGGAGGGCCAAAGTGAACGTGACGTGTGCGACATCGTTCGAGAGATGGCCTCGCTCGCCGACGGCATGACCATGAGCGCGAAGAAGGACGGACTGGCGAACATCGGGGGATGGCTGGCCATGACTGACGGCGATCTGGCTCAACGTTGCCGCGAAGTTCTCATCCTCACTGAGGGTTTCCCCACGTATGGCGGACTCGCGGGTCGAGACTTAGAGGCCATTGCCCAGGGACTTCACGAAGTGGTCAATCATGACTATCTCCGCTACCGAATTGAGTCGACGGCATACCTCGGTGACGCGCTTGTCGCGGCTCACGTACCAGTCGTGCAACCAACCGGGGGACACGCGGTCTATATCGATGCGCGCTCGCTGCTCCCACACATCGAGCCACTCCACTATCCCGGTCAGGCGCTCGCGGTGGCCCTGTACGAAGCCGGCGGCATCAGGTCGTGTGAAATCGGCACGGTGATGTTTGGCATGCGTCCTGACGGCGTTGAAGTGCCGGCCGCCCTCGACCTCGTGCGCTTGGCAATTCCGAGGCGCACGTATACGCAGAGCCACATTGACTACGTCATCGAGGTCTGTCGTGACGTGGCGTCGCGGGCCAGCGAACTGGTCGGCTATGAGATCACTGAAGCCCCTCCAAGTTTGCGACATTTCACAGCCCGCTTTGCCCCTCTCAGGCGCTGACGCAGTTTTCTAGTGCGCAGTTCGCTACTCGACATTGATAGAGCTATGTGGGAACGCCCTCCGCGAATCTCGGACCGAGCGAACGCTAAAACTGTCGGCGCTTCAAGGTCACCGATCTGGTGCCCAGCGTCGATGACCGAATTGCGTCGCCACGACTTGCCAACCCCGTGACCAAACCTTCTGCATCACTTCCATAGGGAGACGAATTTTGCGCTCAGGGTCCCCTCGATCCTGCCTTCGCCAAATCGCCTCGCAATTGACGCGCCTACAAAACTGACTGCTTCGTTCAGACCGCGCTCGCAACGTTGCTCGATTTCGTAGCGCAGTGGCGTTCCCATACAGTATGCCGTCGCAACGTCATAGGCGCTCGAAGCACGACTTGTCAACGGCGTATCCACAAATTGTGGGGTAACGGCGAAACCGGCCGCATTGAGATCGCCCATTATGGATTCACGATGGTGATAGCCGTGAGGAATACGTTCAAGAAACCTCGGTGGATCATCCCGGAACAGTTCAGCGAGCGAGCGCGTCACCTCGAGGGCGAACTCGTTGGCTTCAATGTCGTTCCAAACGCTAAAAATGAATCGACCGCCCGGGGATAGTACTCGGCGAACCTCGGCAAAGGCTGCCGCCTTTGGTTCAAGAAACATCGCTCCAAACTGGCACACGACAATGTCAAAAGATGCGTCACGGAAGGGAAGATCCATCACGTCTGCCTCTTGCCAATGGACGGGACGAGCAGCGCCGGCTTCAATCGCCCTTTCTAACATGGCTTGACTGAGGTCGGTGGCAGTAATCGATATCTGCGGGGACATCATGACTGCGAGTGCGCGGGTTGCCGATCCGGATCCTGCAGCCACTTCGAGAAGCGAACCCGCTCGGACGTCGCTCAGCATGTGCGAGACTGCCGCGGCGTAAGGATCGAAAATCATGGGAACCAACAATCGGTCATATACCTCAGTAACTGAACCGGAGAACGCATCGCCTGTATTGGAACAGCTCATCTCTCAATCGTAGTTACGAGACTTGTTTGACTTGAGCCCAACGCAAGCGGAGTTGAATGCCCTGGGTTGTGCGCACGGCCTCGAACATCTCGCAATTGAGAAGCCTCATCTCCTGGATTGGGTCCGTCGCTTCACCAGAGGTGGGTACGCGGATTCACTCTTACGACTGGAGGCTGTTTCAAATTGCGTATCAGTTGAGCGAGAACTCGGCAACAACACCATCGATCTCTTTTGAACTGACTAAGAACTGTTGGAAATCTTTCGAGGCGAGTGGCTGCGCGATGAAGTACCCCTGGCCAATGTCTACGCCCATCGCTTGGAGTGCACGCAACGCCGCTTCGGTCTCAATGCCTTCGGTGACGAGCTGTAGGCCTAGAGCACGTCCGAGTTCGACCGCCGAGCGCACGATGGCTTCTGCGCGCGAATCAGAATCGATGCCCAAGACGAACGACTTGTCAATCTTGATCTCGTCGATATCAAGCTCAAGAAGTTGCGACATCGAGGAATAGCCCACCCCGTAGTCGTCGATAGATATGCGAATCCCCTGTTCGCGTAGCCGTCGAACGCAATTAGCGGCACGTTCAGGATCGGTGCCGAGCGAAGATTCGGTGATTTCAACCGTGAGGCGGTTCGGGGAGACCGAATGCAGGTGGAGCACGCGCTTAATGAACGTCGGCAATTCACTGTCGAGTAGGTCGTATCGAGAGATATTGACACTCATGTGCGTCGGGTGCCCGGCCCGGTCTAATCGACTCATTTCAGAAATGGTTTGCACGATAACGGCCCTCGTGAGTTGGGGCATCAATCCCGCTCGCTCCGTCATGGGTATGAATGTCTCTGGATACACCATGCCGAGACGGGGGTGATGCCATCGCGCGAGTGCTTCGGCACCCCGAATGAGTCCCGTGCGCATGTCCAACGTGGGCTGGAAGAACACCATGAGATTCTGCGAGTCAATGGCGGCGCGCAATTCACTCAAGAGTGTCAACTGCTCACGACTGTTCGGGTCATTGGAGCATCGATACACGCAGACGCCCGACTTGTTGATCTTCGACTCGTACATCGCAACGTCCGCGCTTCGTATCACCTCCACCGCATTCGATCCCTCCACCACCGCGACTGCGACGCCCATGCTCGCTCCCACGTGGACGGTCACACCTTCCAAAACGAATGGCTCTAGGAGGGTCGAGCGCAGTTCATTGGCAAGTGCCAATAGAATTTCTTCAGATCCAGTCGGTACAACCAGCGCGAACTCGTCGCCTCCGAGGCGACCGAGAGCCCCTCGCTCACCCGTGGTCGCTGCAAAGCGCATGCCCACCATGCATAAGAGTTCGTCGCCCGCGAGGTGTCCGAGGGTGTCGTTCACTTCTTTGAACCCGTCAAGGTCGATCAAGATGACACCCGTCGGTCTCCAGTGTTCAATCTCAAGTTCGGATTCAAGTCGTTCGAGGATCGAGCGACGGTTCGGCAGACCGGTCAACGCATCGGTACGCGCGTCCAACTTTGACGCGGCGATGAGGTAGTTCTCTTCACGAAGGGTCGCCCACATTCGAGTTATCACCATCATGAGAGCGGCAAACGCCAGCAGTGGCACCACCGGTGAGACGTCATCATTGCGCCACGAGACAGCGACCACGAAGACAGAAAGAATGCCCGAGCAGACCGGAACCAGAGAGGTCGCAATCGATGAATGTTGACTCGGCATTCGTTCCATTCGACGATGCCGATCCCGAACCGAGGCGGAGAGACCAATCAACCACAGCGCTGAGAGCCACTCGATATTATTGATCATCGGACCGGCGTGCTCAAATCTCGTTATGTGACTGAAGTTGTACACGTCGCTCGCAACCCACAACGACAAGCCCACCAACAACAATTTGGTCTGCCAACTTGGGTGATACCCGTTTGACGCAAACGCCGCGACCACTGTACCGATCAGCAAAATGTCAACGACGGGATACACCATGCCAACAATGACTTGTCTCGTGTCCCCACTCAAGTGAATCGGCACTTTGAACCAAAGCAGCGCGACGATAGACGCCAATGCCATGCCTGCAGCGGCTCCATCAAGTCGCGCGCTGGCCGACACCGGACCAAGTCTGACTTGCGTCAACAGCACCGCGCCAACAAGGAGGCTCAGTCCAGACAGTAGAAATGAGACGTCGCCCACGGCTGACACGGGCTCTTGCCAGGACGAAGGAACATGAATGGTCACCGTAAGGAGTGCCAGCGTGTTGAAGGCGACCGTCATTGCCACTAGAAGCCACGCGAAATTGAAGGTGGTTGTCCGACGCGCTTGAAGAGTCATTGGAACGATTGTCGCGGTTGAAGCGACAATGAAAACGCCACCGACCCACACTGCGTCACCGCCATGGGCTCGATTCACGGTCAATGTTGCAACACAGCACGCCAGAATCAAAACACCGATAACCGATTGGATCCAAGCATCCCTTTTCATAAGCGAAAAGGGAAGCGACGAACGTGACCAGGGGACATAGAACCACTGTCGAATCGTTGCGTGATAGCTCTTCGAAGGAGCTGGAGCGCCCGATACCACTGATTCGATTCTTTGGGAGGCCACGGCTTTTGGGCCTATAAGCCCTCGCTGCTTGCGAGCCGTCCCTGAAAATCTCCGTAGCTGAACGACTTCATCCTGGGGCAGGGGTAACTCCCGTAGAAAAAGACCGCGTTCAATTCCCGACATTGTTCAAGTGTTGGCAACGAACATCAAATCGCGCCCACTCTTGTCCCAATTTCCGACCGATGGCCGATCCTTGTCCAGAGCCACAAAGGTGAATCGTGAGGCTTGGATGAACATAATGCGCCGCGGTGAATGGCTGGTCAAAACTTGAGTGTCGTTGGTGTCGGTGGCTCGACGTCGTGAGATCCCTTTCACGATGCCTCATCGACGAAGGCCCGAAGAAATGGAGAACGCACGATAAACGAGACTGTTAGCGCCGTCGCGCGAGAAGCGGATTGATTCGCCAACTCGTTTCACGTCGACGTCACGAGAAGGGAGTCGACATTACGCCACTCGGCCACTAAATCCTTATTCGTTCAGGCGGGTAAAAATCTTAGGCGTCGAGTTCGCCTGGGTCGGCTGGAACATCCACTGCGTGTTCGCGGAGTACTTCAAGTGGGACTATCTCGAGGGCGCGTTCATTCGTCGAGGCTAAAACCACGTAGGCCGCCGCCGAGTCGCGATGGGAACGGAGCCAATTGGCGGCCGTTACACACCACCGATCACCCGGCACTAAGCCCGGGAACCCGTAATGAGGCATCGGAGTGCTCAAGTCGTTACCGATGGACTTTTGATGATCAAGAAATTCGCCTGTAACCACCGCGCAAATGGTGTGACTCCCACGGTCCTCAGGGCCAGTCGTGCAACACCCATCACGGAAGAACCCCGTGATGGGATCACTTCCACACGGCTCTAACTCGCCACCCAGAACATTTCGATCGGCCACAACCCCAGTATCGCTGAAGAAAGGGCCCTAGTTCGACATGCGAACTTCTTGTCAGGGTCACGACACTCTAATTCAGATGCTGCCCCTGGGATTTGGTGATTTAGACAAGTGTCGCGGCGTGGCGACTCGGCGCCAATCGTAACCATCGATCGTTGGAATGAGCGAAGTCTTCTCAAGACTCCTAGCCGGTGCGCTGTACGGGACAATAACTCTGACGTGACAATCAGCCGTCGTCGCGACAGAGACAGAACGTATGGCCGAATGGATCCAACATCGCTCGGAGATTTTCCTGCGGCTGATGTCCGGCCAAGGTCGCGCCCAACTCGACCACTTCAGCGGACGCCGAGTCGAGATCGCCAACTCGAAAGTCCAGATGCATCATCGGACATTGGCTGCCTTCGATTGGCGGCCATACGGGCCCCTGGAAGTCCGTTGCTTTTGGAAAACCATGAAGATAGATCCTTCGGGCGCGGTGAGGATGGCGGTTCCCGGTTCTTGTTGACCGATTGTCTACTCCAGTAAATCGGCATAGAAAGTCGCCAACGCCAACGGTTGTGGCGAATCTAGGGCGCATGCCACCACATTCCTCTGATCCTGGTCTGCATACTCAACCTCTCACCTCTACCGACGTCATATTGTCACGAGTCACTGACCATGGCAAGAGTCATACGTGGTCGGGGGCAACAGTCGCACGTTGCGGGGGTGAGTACGAATCATTCTCGTGACACCCAGCGAAGGATCTCACGGCGCGTTATTCGTATCGCCCGAGAGCCCACGTCATCCCGAATTCAAGAAATAAAGAGGGTCGAGCCGACTACTTGGCTGCCGCAGCGTTGCTATGGATTCATTCGGCTGTGAGCCGTTTGCACGAACCTATTGCACTTGTTTTGAACGTGCACGAGGAGCTCCGATTACTTTTGGAATGTGCGGACTTGACCCACCCGAACTGTCACTGGATCTGAGAATGCCAAGTGGCCGAGTGTCGAGGGCCCGACTCGATTATTGAGAATTGCCCAACTGCCGTGCACTCGAATAGGCAATACTCATCACGAAGTTCGACGGTCGACACCATCCCAGTTCGGGGCCAGTTGCGCTCGACGATCCACGCCGTCCCACGTAATCACGAGTTCACTCGATGTGAGGGTTATCAAGCGATCGAGGGATACGTTGGCGACTAATCGAGAGTTCTCTTCGCCAGATGATCGATCCCATATCTGGAGTACGCCATCCAAGATAATGACTTCGGTTCCTTGAACCTCCCGCACAAGTTTCTCTCGACCTTCACCGTAGACACGCTCATAAATTTCGAAAGTAATCACTCGTCTACTCCTGTCACAAATGAGTCGTCAATAGCATCCATCGTAGGACCGAGATCGGGGATGAAACCTGATGTTGTTGGTCCAACAAACATCTTCTAATACTCACTGACATCTCCCGTAGGTCCGCCCCAGTCTGCCTTCATGGCGAGTTCGACAGTGGCCCTCACTATGTGCGTTCTGATTGGAGTACCCGCGTCGGGTGCGACCACAAGGGCGCGCCAAATTGAAACGAAGCACGACGCTTTTCGCCTGACGACGGATGAATGGATGTTTGAACCTTTCGGCGACCCTCAACCCGAAGGCATGTGTGAC
>CAJDUS010000017.1_pt1 | contig 37664 bp, 32 predicted proteins | sample 7390831 | NCBI WGS metagenome assembly CAJDUS01 (sample SAMEA7055684, study PRJEB34461) | soil metagenome | biome: terrestrial ecosystem; feature: Peninsula; material: soil | place: Antarctica | collected 2016
AGGGCGTGACCAAGACCGACGTGACGGCGGAACTCTGTGCGAAGGCTGGCGTCCGCGTGCGACTGCTCCCGGTCACCGACGACGTTATGGCGACGCAGTTCGATACCGACGTCGGTCGACTGAGTTTTCAGGAGTACTTTGTTCGTCACCACCACGACGTAGGGGTTTCGGCCATTGACATTGTCGGAGTCCGCGACGCTCGTCCCACCGTCCAGGTGCTCGACGCATTGCGGCACGCGACGCGAATCGTGATCGCACCGTCGAACCCGCTCATATCCATCGATCCGATTCTGCAGGTTCGCGGAGTTCGCGACATCTTGGAAGAGCGTCGCGACGACGTCGTCGCGGTCTCGCCCATCATTAACGGCCACGCGCTGAAGGGGCCTGCCGATCGGCTCCTCGCTGAACTGGGTCACGACGTTAGTTGTGTAGGTGTCGTTGACTTCTATAAGGGACTCGTCGGCACGTGGGTCATCGACGAGGCGGACGCCGCCCTCGCCGACACCGTGCGTGAACGAGGCGTGCGCGTCATCGTGACGACCACGGTGATGGCCGTCGCGGACAACGCCGGTCGATTGGCCGAGGCGGTGCTGTCATGAACGAACTTCGGGTGATCCCGTTGCCTTCGGTCGCGATGGTCACCACTGGCGACGACCTCGTCTCGATGTTCCTCGACGCGTTAGGCGCGCACGGATCAGCCCTGGAACACCACGACCTCGTCATCGTGACGAGCAAGATCGTTTCCAAATCTGAAGGTCAGGTTGTTGCCTTCAACGGGACCGAGGAGCACAAGATCGCCCTCATTGAAAGTGAGTCCAAGCGGATTCTGCGGCGACGGGGACCGCTGCGAATCACCGAGACCCACCACGGTTTCATTAACGCCAATGCCGGTATCGATCTCTCCAACACGGATGAGGGAACGGCCGTTCTTCTGCCGAAGGACCCTGACCGCTCGGCCCGACGGTTCCGCGCCGAATTGAAACGCCGAACCGACGTGGAGGTGGCGGTCATCGTCACCGACACCTTCGGACGCGTGTGGCGTCAGGGTGTCACCGACATCGCACTCGGATCAGCCGGCGTGAAGCCAATCCTCGACCTGCGTGGTACGACCGACGCCACTGGTCGAACGCTCGAGGTGACCGAGGTCGCGATCGCCGACGAGATTGCGGGGGCCGCCAATTTAGTGCTCGGCAAAGCCGAAGGCACGCCGTTCGCAATCCTTCGCGGGCTCGACGACTCCTACTTCGGTGAAGGGGCCATCAAGGAGTCGATCGTTCGAACGGCGAACGAAGACCTCTTTCGCTAATCAGACGCCGCCGAGTCGCACGTCGCCTGAGAGTTCTGACGCCTCCGCCACGTGTTCGTTCGCACCGACGACGCAGGTCGCACCCAACTGCGAATACGAGCCGATGACCGCACCCGGCCCAATGATTGACGAGCGGATGACGCAGTTGGCCTGCACGACGGCGCCCGGCAACAGCACGGTCTCGTCGAGTACGACGTTCGCACCGACCACGCAATTCTCGTCCACGACAGAGTTCGTGAGTGTGGCCGAGGCATCAACGGTCGCCGTGGGGTGGCGCCACGAACAGTCCGCGATGTCGGTATAGACGTGCATGGCTTGGCGCCCGTTCAAGATATCGACGTTCGCCTGTAAGTACGTTTGGGGGGTCCCGGTGTCGAGCCAGTAGGCGCGGTCGGGCATGGCGAAGAGAACCCGCTCGGCCGCCAGCGCGGGGAAGGTCTCCTTTTCTACGTTCACCCGGCCCGTTGGCGCAATGCGCTCGAGCACACTCGGCTCGAATATATACACCCCGGCGTTGATGAGATTGGTCGGGGCCTCGTCGCGCTTCGGCTTCTCCAAGAACGCAGTCACCCGCCCGTCGGGTTCCGTGGGTACCACGCCGTAGCGCGAGGGGTCATCGACGGGGTGCAGAGCAATCGTGGCCTCGCCCCCCCGTTCGCGGTGGAAGTTACCTAGTTTGGTGATGTCGAGATCGGTGAGCACGTCGCCGTTCACCACGAGGAACGTCTCGTTGAAGTCGAATTTCGTGGCGGCGAAGCGGATGGCGCCGGCGGTATCGAGCGGTTCGGGTTCGACGGCGTAACTAACTTCTACGCCCGCGATGACGTTGCTCGGATAGGCCTCAATGAACCGGTCGGGCAGGTAGCCCAGTGAGAGGACTGACTCGGTAACGCCGTGGCGAGCGAGCCATTCAAAGAGGCATTCGATCATCGGCACGCCGACGAGCGGCAACATCTGCTTGGGTGTTTCGTAGGTGAGGGGACGAAGTCTCGTTCCTTTGCCGCCGACCAGAATGATCGACTTCAACGTCAACCCTTTGTCGTCGTGGTGCTATTGACCACTGTCGTGGTGGTCGCAGCACCCTTCAATGTCGTGGTGGTGGCGACCGGTGCGCCAGCCGTCGTGGTGGTGACCGTCTGCGCGGCGGCGAACATCGCGTCAATCGTTTGCGTACGTGGCTTCTGAGGCGTCACGTTCACCGGGTCAAAGGCCATGGCCACCGACATATCCTGAGCGAACTTGATGGTCGAGGGATCGGTGGTGATTGTCGGTTTCTTCGCGCCGTACTTCCAGTAGGCGTACGTGATCGTGCCCTTCTGGCCGGCGTACTTCGTACCAACGGCGCAGGTCTGTCCGTTGGTGAAGGACGTCTTCGGATTGGCAATGCCCTCACCTTTGGGCACCTTTAACTGCGACGAGCTCGCGACGAGACCAACGTACTCGTTAGCGAACTGTGCCAACGTGGCGTTGTCGCCGGCGTCGGCGGCCGAAATGGGGCTAATCCTGATCACGTTGGAAGGGAGCACCGTCAAACCGGCACCCTTGTCTGTCGTGTCGGGCGTGAGGTAGGCAAGGCGCGTCCCGCAGTTCTCAATCGAGAGTGCGGCGTACCACGTTGTTCCAACCTGGGGCGCCGCGCCGCCCGCGGCCTTGGCGGGATGCTGGTAGTCGTAGCGCGCAAAAACGGTCGCCACGAGCCCTAGGACCACGATGACGGCGAGAGCTCCGTAGAAGTTCCCGGGACGCGTCTTCTTATAGGCCTTGCCGCCTCCCGACGCCCCGACCCTACTTACCCACTTGCCTGATGCGCTCTTAGCCACGCGTGCAACGCTACTTGAAATGGCAGTATCGAAAGAATTCAGTCGTAGGGGCGGAGGTCTGAGGTTCCAGCATTTCAGGGACAGCATGTCTCATCATTTCTGGGACACTTTCTTATTCGGGGGTGTCTATGGATTTGGCCAATTACGCAGTGACGGCGGTACTTATTGAGGGAAGGTCGGTCCGCGACGTCGCCGCCTCGACCGGGCGGTCCAAATCGTGGGTCGCTCGCCACGTGGCGCTCTACCGCGACGGCGGTGAGGAGGCGCTGGTGCCTAAGAAACGTGGTCCCAAGCGTCAAGCCCATCAGACACCGCTCGACATGGAAGACGCAATCGTCTCGATTCGAAAGGAACTTGACGAACAGGGCTACGACGCCGGTGCGCGCACCATCCGATACCACCTCGTCGAGCAGGGTCTCGAGGCCCCGGCCCTGGCGACGATTCACCGCGTCTTGCAGCGCCGGGGCTTCGTCACGCCCCAGCCCCAGAAACGGCCGCGCACGAGTTGGATCCGCTTCGAGTCCGATCTACCCAACGAGACTTGGCAGAGCGACATGACCCACTGGCAGTTAGCCGACGGCACCGGTGTCGAGATCATTAACTACATCGACGACTACTCGAGAGCCGTGCTCAGCTCGACGGTGGTGCGTGTCGCCACCGCGGCCGAGGTCGTGCGCCTCTTCTACGCGAGTGCCGATACCTACGGCCTGCCCCAGTCGGTCTTGACCGATAACGGCGCCATTTACACGACCGCCTACCGCGGCGCGCACTCGGGCATGGAGATTGAACTGGCTATCCTCGGCATTCGTTACAAGCACGGCAAGCCCTACCACCCCCAAACCCAGGGCAAGGTCGAGCGCTACCACCAGACCTTGAAGAAGTGGCTGCGCGCCCAGCCCGAATCGGCGACGGTCGAAGAGTTGCAGTCGCGCATCGACGGCTTCGTCTTCTACTACAACGAGCGACGACCACACCAGGCGCGCAACTGTCCGCCGATGCGCGCCTGGCGCGCACTCGACAAAGCCACCATTCAGATCGGTGGTCAGCCAGTGCTCGCCAAGACGCGAGTGCGACGCGACCACGTCGACCGCTGGGGATCAGTCACGCTGCGCTACCGGCGCAAGCTGCACCACATCAGCGTGGGACGTCCCTACAAGGGCCAACGCATACTCATTTTGATGGCCGACCTCGACGTTCGCGTCATCACCGATGACGGCGAACTGCTCCGCCATTTCACCCTCGATCCGACGCGCGACTACCAAGCCAGGTCAAGAAGTACGCTCTGAGGGTTCGTTTGTCCCAGCAATGATGAGACATCACAGTCGTAGGGGCGGAGGGACTCGAACCCTCACTTGAGGCGGTTTAAGCGCCTTGCCTCTGCCAATTGGGCTACGCCCCCACGCGTGAATGCTGCGTTGTAACCGTAACGCAACCTAAAGGTTTTCTAAACTCCTTTTTTCTGGGATATCGCTAACTAGGCTGGTTTCATGATTCGCGTGCGTCGTCGGGGCACGACTCGATCAACCCCACTAGTGCTTTTGGCGATTGTTGTCGCCTCCTTAGGCCTCGCTCCGGCCGTTGCGCACGCCAGTTCGATTGGCAACACTCAACAAGAGATCCAAGACCTCACCAACCGCCTCGCCCGCATCGAAAAAACGAGCGAGATCACGTCGAACGAGTACGACGCCGCCAAGGTGAAATTGGCCTCCATCACGGCCAATATCAAGGTCCTCCAGGGCAAGGAGCGCGGCAAACGCGCCGCCATCAAAGTGACGGGCGCCGAGCTCGAGACCGACGTCGTGCGGGCCTACGTTCTGGGCGCCGCCGACGCTCAGATCATTGCACTCTTCAATCAGAACGCCAGCTCGAGCGACGCGCGCACGGTCTACGAGAACGACGCGATTGGTAATCTCAACAAGTTGAAGCGGACCTACCAAACAGAGAAGACCTCACTCGACGGGACGATTCGACTCGTCGGCAAGGAGCGCATCAGGGCCCGCCAGCAGACCTACGACATGGAGGCGTTGCTCGCCGAGAACGTCCGCAACGAGAACACGACGCGCGCCACGGTATTGAGCGTTACGAAGACGCTGCACAAGGAGATCATCGCCTACGAGATTCAACAGGGAGTCGCCGCGGCCCACGAACACAACTTGGCTGGCGAAGAAGACGCCATTACCGGCGCATCCGAGGTCGGTGGTCAAGCGGCCGCCAACGAAGTGACCCAGGCGATTCAAGAAGCGTCGACCACGGTCTCGATTGCCGAAGTCGGCAGCTCCGCGCAAGGACTGGCCGCCGTGCGAGCAGCCGAAGGTCAAGAAGGTGTTCCCTACGTCTGGGGCGGCGAGGCGCCGGGATCCGGCTTCGACTGCTCCGGCTTGGTCCAGTGGGCGTGGGGTAAGGCGGGAATCGCCATTCCCCGAACTACCGAGTCTCAGTGGCCCGCCATGATTCACGTTCCGCTCACCGCCCTGCAGCCGGGAGACTTGCTCTTCTATTACAACCTCGACGGCGACCACGCCGTGGACCACGTCGTGATGTACGTGGGCAGCGGTCCGTGGGGCTCGAGCACGATTATCGCCGCCGCACACACCGGCACCAACGTGAGTCTGGCGCCGCTCTTCACGTCGGGCCTCATCGGAGCCGCTCGACCGTAGTACGCGTCAGCGGAGAAGGTCCGCGTTCATTTTTGCCGACCAGGCTCGGCAACCGAACTCGTTACCGTGTCAGAGTCGGCCCCGATTGGTCGGTGCCGCTCATTGACTATTCGAGAACGCGGGCGCTACCGCGACACCGGCGTCACTACGACCGACCCCACAGGTGACCTCACGACAACGTGAGAACTCAATTAGTCGCGGTGGGGCAATAACCAGTTCGCCACTAATTCCGGTGCGCGGTCGCCCCACTCTTCCGACGTGATGGCGTAACGGGCGTGGTCCTCCCACGCACCGTCAATCTCCAAGTAACGCTCGGCGATGCCTTCGAATCGGATGCCGAGTTTCTCAACGACGCGACGCGACGGCGCATTCCTCGGGATGATGTTCACTTCGATGCGGTGCAGGCGCAGCGATTCGAATGCGTACTGCAGCAGGACCACGACCGCCTCGGGCATGAGGCCCCTACCGGCAACGGCCTCGTCAATCCAATAACCAACGAATGCCGATTGCAGCGGTCCGCGCTGTATCGATGAGAGGGTGATCTCGCCGACGAATCGATTCTCGAAGAAAATGCCGAAGCCGAATCCCGTTCCCATCTGTCGTTCGCGCTCACGAATTGCGCATCGACTCACGAAACTGCGTTGATCGTCAGCGAGATGCGTCGAGTGGGCCGAACGGGGCTCCCATTTCAGCAGCCAGTCACCGCCACGGGTGCGCACTTCGTACCAGCCGTCATAGTCCTGTTCGGTCATCGTGCGCAGCACGACCCTGCGACCGTGCAGGGAGATGGGTGAATAGATGGCACTACGTGTTGTCACCCGGACCTGATCCCCACTCCCCAACGTTACAGGTCACCGCAGAAAACGCACATCAGTGAGCGAGTAGCGAAGCAGTAATGCCGTCGAGGATGTCGTTCTCCGAGGTGAGCAGCTCCTGCACCCCGAAGCGCTCCATGACCGCCAGGAGGACGAAGAGTCCAGCGTGCAGCACGTCCTCTCGCCCGCGCATCATCCCGGGCCGGGCCAGTCGCGCCTCGGGCGGTTCCTTCGATAAGCGGTCGCGCCACTCCGCGACCGTCGAACGTGCAATCACCCGGTGGTGCACGGCGTCGCGGTCGTACTCGTCGAGACCGGCGTCCAACTGCGCGAGCGTCGACACCGATCCGGCCAGTCCCACCAGTCGGACGCCGCCTACGAGATCGGTGAACGCCGGAACGGCGGACCACGCTTTGTCGAGCTCACTCGCGATCATCTCCGTCGCCGCTCGGGCGCTGGCTTCGCTGACGACGTCCTTGCCGAGGGCGCGCTCGGTGACGCGCACGCAACCAAGTTGCATCGAGTAACTCGCTAGTTCACCATTGACCAGAACCGCCAATTCCGTTGAACCGCCACCGACGTCGACAATCATCGTCGGTCCGGCCACAACGTCCAGACCGCTCGTCGCACCCGCGTAGGAGAAGGCCGCCTCTTCGTGACCGCTCAGAATCTTCGCTTCGACTTTCGTCCGCGCGCGCGCTTCGTCGAGGAACGTCTCGCCGTTGCTCGCGTCGCGAACCGCGGACGTGGCGACGAGGAGTCCCCGGGTAACACCGGCCTCGTCCATCATCAAGCGATACTCGCTCAATGCATCGAGCGAGCGCACGAGGGCGTCGGGAACGAGCGTGCCCGACGCGTCCACACCCTGACTGAGTCTCGTAATGCGCGTAACACGTCGAACCGTCTTGCCGCGGCCGTCAACGATCAAGAGTCGTGTCGAGTTGCTCCCACAGTCGAGCGCGGCAACGGCCTCACTCACGAACGTCGTGCACCTTCAGAGCCGGCACGTTTACTTCCCGCGCCACGAGGGCACCGACGGGGTCGTCGGCCCCGACGAGAAAGTTGGCCAAGTGCGCGTGGAGACATTTGACGCCACGCCTCGTTCCACCGACCCCACCCGTTGGTTGGGCTCCGTCTCGGCGAAGCGTTGCGTGCGAACGACGCTCGGCGTAGGTGTCGTGCGTGCGTTGCAGTTGCTCCGGGTCCACCAACTCTTCGAATCGGTGGACGCCACCGTCGCCTTCCACCCGACTTACGGCGTCGTGCAACTCGGGGTCGACCAGCCAGAAAAGCGTCGGCATCGGTGTTCCGTCTCGCAAATGCGGTTCATTTTCGATGACGACGGGGGTCCCGTCCAATCGACGAACAACCACGGCGCAACGCCCGTTGAGTTCCCGGCCAATCTGTCCCTCTACAACGCTCAGATCGTCAAGCGACGCGTCGAGGAAGGTCAACGCCAAAACTCAAGCGTACGAACGAGTCGTGCGACAAAGGCGCGCGTTGCGGAGTGGTGCGACGTCGTCTTTGGAGGCGTCGCCACCAACGTTGACACCGACGAGGGTGCCACGAGCGGCTGAAGTCCCGGGTCACCGGCGCTCTGGGATACGTCGCCGGGCCCGTCACCAGGCAGCACTTGGATCAGACTCTGTCCCGGCGAAACGAGTTGGTACTGCTCACGCGCCAGGAGTCGTGCGGCGGCTTTGGAGTCGAGCGACTTCGCCTGCAGCGTGAGTGCGTGCTGTTGACTATTGATGGCGTTCAACTGGGCTCGCGTCGTATTGAGTTCACTCTGTTGATGCCAGATCGACGTCAAGGGGAACCAGCCCACGAGCATCACGATTGCCGTGAGGACGGCGAGAGGCAACACCCAACGGTTGCGATCGCGATTCACTTTGCTATTTGTAACTGACACCTGCCGCCCCCGACAAAGACGTTGCACCAAGAAAACGGGCTTGATCCCCGAGTTGTTCTTCGAGTCTCAGCAACTGATTGTACTTCGCCACTCGATCTGTTCGTGCCGGCGCACCAGTTTTTATCTGCCCGGCATTCGTAGCCACCGCAACGTCAGCAATAGTCGTGTCTTCGGTTTCGCCCGAGCGGTGTGAGATGACAACGCTGTAACGATTGCGCACTGCCAAACGAACAGTGTCGAGCGTTTCAGTGAGCGTGCCAATCTGGTTGAGTTTCACGAGAACTGAGTTTGCAACGCCAAGATCGATTCCCTTTTGCAACAGGGTCGAATTTGTGACGAAGTTGTCATCACCCACCAGTTGCAACTGGTTGCCGAGTTTCTTCGTGAGTGCGACCCACCCGTCCCAGTCCTCTTCAGCCATTCCGTCTTCGAGCGACACGATGGGATAGCGCGACACGAGGTCGGCCCAATAGTCGACCATCTCCGCGCTCGACAACACGCGACCCTCGCCCCCCAAGTGGTAGGCGCCATCGCGGTACAACTCGGAAGTGGCGGGGTCCAGCGCAATGGCGATGTCACGACCCGGGGTGCGCCCCGTCGACTCAATAGCCTCCACGAGGATCTTGACGGCCGTTTCATTGTCGGGAAGGTCCGGCCCGAAACCGCCTTCGTCGCCGACCAACGTTGAAAGACCTCGTTTGGCGAGCAACGACTTGAGTGCGTGATAGGTGGTGGCCCCCCACTCCAGCGCCTCGGAAAAGGTGGAGGCACCAATAGGCATGATCATGTACTCCTGGAAGTCAATCGAGTTGAGCGCGTGCGCGCCTCCGTTCACCACGTTCATCATGGGAACCGGCAACACGTGGGCGTTCACGCCGCCCAGATACTGGAAGAGCGGTAGACCACTCTCCATGGCGGCGGCCTTCGCGGTCGCCAGTGAGACGGCGAGGATGGCGTTGGCACCGAGACGGGCCTTGTTGGACGTGGCGTCGAGGTCAATCATCGCGAAGTCGACCGCGCGCTGATCCTCGGCGTCGAAACCTTCGAGCACGTCGTTGATCTCGCCGTTCACGTACTCCACGGCGGTCGCGACGCCCTTACCGCCCCATTCAGTACCGCCATCGCGAAGCTCCACGGCCTCGTTGGTGCCCGTGGAGGCGCCCGAGGGCGATATCGCGCGTCCGAAGGCGCCCGACGCCAAGTGCACATCGGCCTCAACCGTGGGGTTCCCTCGAGAGTCCAGAATCTGGCGGCCTAGGACGACTTCGATCGCGCTCATTACGCTTCTCCTCTTTGTGTGCCCATCAGGTTACTAGCCATAAGAATTCACTCCTCGAGCGAACTCTCTGCTGCGCGGATATCGTCACGCAACGTCGTCGCGCGATTTCGAAGTACCGCTTCGAGATCAACGCCGGCCCACTGGGCGCACTCAACGAGTGCACAGAGCGCGTCACCCCACTGCGACGACACGTCCGACGATGACGCCGCGTCGCCGGCGTGATGTTCGGTGATCACAAGCGACGAGACCGCGTCGATCGCGCGCTGGCGCGACGCACCCCCGTCACTCGACGCCATGTCGACGAGAGCGGCTTTTCTCAGCAGTTTGGTGTAGAGCACGAGGGCCGGCAACTGCCACGCAATGCCGTCGGTGATGCTGTCGCGGCCCTTTTCGTCGCGTTTCAGTACTTCCCAACGCGACGCCACCTCATTGGCGTCGCTCACGACGACGTCGCCAAAGACGTGTGGGTGTCGACCGGTTAACTTGGTTCGCACCCCGTCAGCAATGGTGGCCAGATTGAAGCGGTCCTCCTCGTCACCAAGTTCGGCGTGAAAGACGATCTGGAAGAGCAGATCACCGAGTTCTTCTTCGACGTGTTCAGTGGCTGCGTCCAACCTCGCATCACTCGCCCCTAGTCGCGCGAACGCCTCTAACGCATCGAGCGTCTCGTAGGCCTCTTCGAGGAGGTGCCTCGTCAGCGAGGCGTGGGTCTGTTCTTGGTCCCAGGGACATTCGAGTCGCAGTCGTCGCATGAACGAGACCAAGTCGTCTATGGCTTCGCCGGCCGTTCGCAGTCTGTCAATCCAGATCGACGTCAGATGGTCGACGCCCTCGAAGGTAACGAGTTCATCGGCGCGCAGTTCTGTGATCACTTGCTCTGGGAGTCCCACGTGGTGCAAGACGGTGACGACCGTATTGCCCGGTACCCGATCGGCCAGTGTCGCGAGAACTTCACTGGAGTAGGCCTGCAGCACCAAGAGCGGACCAGGCCCACGAAGCGGTTCGATTGATCCAAGCGCGTCCACGATGCGAAGTCCGCTCGACATCGGGTCCCGACCGAGTGCCGCACACGCGACGTCGATCACCGACACGGCCGGTTCGCAAATTGTCGTGACGTCACCGCGAAGGCGCAACAGTTCGACCGTTCGTTCGGCGACGACTGGCGATCCGGGGACCGCGTAGACCACTTCCGACGTCGGCGACGAAGCGGCGAGTGCCACGAGATCATCACAGATTGCCTCGTAGAGCGCGTCGAAGGACGAGGCGCTCTCGTACCACTCGTCATAGCTGAGAACGTCGAGAAACGCGGCGGCGGGATGCACGCGCGTACGCAGCCGCACGACCGGCGCGTCACGAAGCAGTTCGAGAGATCGCTGCGTGAGTAAGTGAACGTCGCTCGGACCGAGTCCTACGACTCGTACCACGGGGGTCACTTATACGTTGATGTGCTGGCGCTCGTGAGCGCCGTGATCATGGCCGCGGTACCAACGTTCGACGTGGGAGGTAGCCCGGGCGCGAACGTCGTGGGACCAGTCGTGTTGAGACCCCAGCGTCCAAAGGCCGGATCGACCGATACGGCTGAGTAGTACAAGATGTTCTCCTTCGCCGTGTTGGCCGAACTCGCGTTGGCGGTCTCGAGGTCCGAGAGAACTGAGCTCTCGGCCCCAGCAAAGGGCGTTACCGTGCGCGAGGTCGGAGCCACGAAGAGCCCGTACGTGGCGTTGTTGTACGAGATGTACTGCGGCGTCTTCGGGAACGTGTTGAGCGGGGTCGAGGCCGTATCGGAGCGAACGCCCTCGTAGGACGTACTGGTTGGTGCGAAGCAACCGTAGGCACCGCCCTTTGCACGAGACGGATCAGCCGAAAACTTCTTAGCGAGGGCCGCGACGCTCAGTCCGGCCGTTTGAGCACTCTGGAAGGCGGTGACCTGCGTCGGTGCGACGAGCGCAATGCTCACGCAGATGGTGTCGTAGTCCGAGGTGTGAAGGCCGTAGTAGGTCTTCATTGACGCCACCGTGAGTGGCACGGTCGTTTTCAGCGAGCCGACGATTCGAAGGGACGCGGCCTGAGCCGAAATCTCGAACGTGCGCATTTCGTTGGGCATGTCGGCCAACGCCGCGGCCGACGTACCGGGACAGGTGTACTGGGACCCCGATTGAGCGACACGGCTCTGATCGGCTTGGGTGAGCTCGCTCAGGAGTGAGGACTTGGCCGCCGCGAGGTCCTTGGCGCCGGGGTGAAACTTCAAGGTCGTCTGGGCGTACTGCTGAAGCGCGAGGCCCTCAATACGAAGATTCGCCCACACCGCTGCGCCGCTCGTGGCGACCGATGCGCCGCCAGCACTCGAGGAGTAGTTGGCCGGTACGAGCGCCGAGATAAAGCAGTCGAGGGTGGGGCTGGCGTTGATCGCACTGAGTTCGGCTCGAAACGTCGCATTCGTGACAGTCGTACCGTTGACGGAAATGCCCGTCGAAGGACTCGCCAAACCGTACGTCACTGCGCCGAGAAGAGCGAAAACCAGCAGAGCTACGAGACGGCGCACCCACTCATGCTACCGAGTCAGGCGTTGGACACTTCCACCGCAACGAGGGACTCCAACAGGTCGAGGAGAGCTCGCGGCGTCGCACCATCGGGAGCCACTTCGACGCGAAGTTCTTTCGCGTCCTCGTCGTAGGAGCGAGATCCCAAGGTCCGACGCGCGCGGATCTGTTGGCTGAGTGAGAGATCGAGCGGTCCCATTTTGACGACCGGGCGCGAACGAATACCGACGCGAGCCGGCAGAACGACGATGGAACGGACGTCGTTGGCGAGACACGCGAGACGAAGCTCGGCCAGTTCTAAGAGCCCGAGCGCCGGTACCGGGAGCGGTCCGTAGCGGTCGAGCCACTCGTCGCGCAGATCGCCCAATTCCTCCAGAGTCGAGACGCCGGCCAGGCGCCGGTACGCCTCGAGTCGAGCGTCGTCGGCCTCCACGTAGTTTTTCGGCAGGTGCGCTTCGCCCGGTACGTCGAGGTTGATCTGCACCACTTCGGGGACGACGAAGCCCTTAGCGTCGGCGACCGCCTCGGCGACCAGTTGGACGTAGAGGTCGTAGCCCACGGCCGCGACGGGTCCCGACTGGTCGTGACCGAGAAGATTGCCAGCTCCTCGGATTTCGAGGTCGCGCATGGCGATCTTGAATCCGCTGCCCAGCGCGGTGTTGTCGCCAATCGTGCGAAGCCGTTCGTAGGCGGTTTCGGAAAGTACTTGATTCTCGGGGTGGAATAAGTAGGCGTACGCCCGTTGACCGCTGCGTCCGACGCGTCCGCGTAACTGGTGCAACTGTCCGAGCCCCAGACGTTCGGCGCGGTCGACGATCAGCGTGTTGACCGACGGCAGGTCAATGCCCGACTCGACGATCGTCGTACAGACCAACACGTCGAAGCGACCTTCCCAGAAGTCGATCATCACGCGCTCGAGGGTTCCCTCGTCCATCTGACCGTGGGCAATGGCGATGCGCGCGTCGGGCACCAGTTGACCGAGGCGCCGCGCGACCTGGTCGATATCCGAGACCCGATTGTGCACGAAGAAAACCTGGCCCTCGCGCAGCAGCTCACGACGTAGCGCCTCGACCACCGCCGGTTCGTTGTACTCCCCAACGTGGGTGAGAATCGGGCGTCGATCGGCCGGCGGCGTTGTGATCATCGAGAGATCGCGAATCCCGACGAAGGCCATTTCGAGCGTGCGCGGAATCGGGCTGGCTGAGAGCGTCAGCACGTCAACACCAATGGAGCGCGACTTGATGGCCTCCTTGTGCGTGACGCCAAATCGTTGTTCTTCGTCGACCACGAGTAGCCCGAGATCCTTAAAACCCACGTTGTCCGACAACAGTCGGTGCGTCCCGATGACGACGTCGACCTCGCCGTCCTTTAGTCCGGCCAACGTCCCCTTGGTCTCGGCGTCGTCGACGAAGCGACTGAGGAGCGCCACCTTCACGGGGAAGCCGGCAAAGCGGTCGGTGAAAAGTGCGAAGTGCTGACTCGCGAGCAAGGTTGTGGGCACCAGCACGGCCGCCTGTTTGCCGTCTTGGACGGCCTTAAAGACCGCCCGTATTGCAATTTCGGTCTTGCCGAAGCCAACGTCGGCACAGACCAGTCGGTCCATGGGGCGTTCGCGCTCCATGTCGGCCTTCACGTCCTCAATCGCTTGGGCTTGATCAGCCGTCAACGTGAAGGCAAAGAGGTCTTCCATCTCGCGCTGCCACTGCGTGTCGGGCGAGAAGGCGTAGCCGAGCGCGACGTTGCGCTGTCGGTAGAGGTCAACCAACTCTTGGGCGACGAGGTAGGCAGCCGCGCGAGCCTTGGCGCGCGTCTTTTGCCATTCGGCACCGCCCATGCGCGAAAGCGCTGGATGATCGCCGCCCGAATACGGCGTGAGCGCATCGATCATCTCGGTGGGCCAGTAACTACGTCCGTCCTTGAATTCGAGAATCAGATAGTCGCGGGTCGTGCCGTTGATAGCCCTAGTGGTTGTCCCAGAGAATTTGGCGACACCGTGTTGACGGTGCACGACAAAACTGCCGACGGCGAGGTCGTCAAAAAAACCGTCGACGTTGCGCGCCCTCGTACGCACTGCACGGTGCACGGAGCGCCTTCCCGTCAGGTCGCTTTCGCTCCATACGACGATCTCGGGATCGTCGGCACTAAATCCCGACGCCAAGGAGCTCTCCAGCACGGTGATGCGAACGTCGAGCACTCTCTCGGGGTCGGTCGACACGGCCAGACCTTCGCCGCGGAGTTGATCGGCCATTCGGTCAACGGCCGCGGAATTCGACGTCAGCACGACACCACGTCGACGCACGCTCCATCCGCGCACGTGCGAGGCAATACGCGCGGCGTCGCCCTGCACGACCGGCGGCGACGTGAGATTGAGCGCGTCCGCTGCGCCGGCGAGCGACGCGTCGAGCGCCACGTCGATACGCCCCTCGAGCACGTCGGACCACCCGCGGTGCAGTAGAGGGATCTCTGAGGTGGCCTTCCACGTGGCCGCCACGGCGTTGGTCAGTTCGCGCTCCTCATCGAGCAGTTCATCGAGGCGTCGCTGCACGCGGTCCGGTTCGACAACGAGCACCGTGGCGTCTTGGACTTCATCGAGCAGCGTGCGCGGTCGCTCCACGAAGAGGGGCATCCAACCCTCCATACCGTCGAAAATCTGGCCCTGCGCCAGTCGGTCGAACGTGGCGCGTCCCCACGGGGAGTCGTGAATCATGCGTTCCGCACGCTGGCGGGCGTCACTACCAATAGTCCACTCGCGCGCCGGCGCAATGAGTGCGCGCGGGAGATCGTGGAGCGAGCGCTGATTGGCAATGTCGAATGTGGTGAGGCGATCGACCTCGTCACCAAAGAAGTCGAGTCGGATTGGCTCGTGGCCCTGCGCCGGCCACACGTCCACTATGCCGCCACGCACCGCGAACTCCGCGCGGTGTTCGACGAGACTCTCACGCCGGTAGCCAGAATTGGACAACGCGCTAATAAGCTCGTCACGGTCCAGTTCACTCCCGCGTACGACCACGAGCGGCGCGCGCGCGCCGTCGGGTGCCAGGACCTGGGAGATCGAACGCGCCGACGCCACGAGCACGTGGGGCGCATCATCCTCGACGATTCGCCATCGAAGGAGGGACCTGAGCGCCATGGACTGCGTATCGGGACTTACCCGCTCCAGGGGGTGCGTATCCCAGCCCGGCCAGAGGGCCACGTCATCGTCGCGACCGAGCAGGGCGGCCACGGAATCGCGAAGCTGCTCGGCTTCGCTCGACGTGGCCGTGACGCAGACAACGAACTCAGTGCCGAGGGCGTGAGCCGCGACCGAGAGTGGCGTGGCGTAACTGCTTGGTGCAAAGGAGCCCGCGGCGTTGGCCGAGCGCACCGACGGCGCCAGGAGTTCTAGTACGCGACGAAGTCCGATGGCCTCACTCACGAGCGGTTGACGCGTTGTTGGGCATCCTCAAATTCGTAGTCGAGCACAATCTCGATGGCGTCAGCCGCGGCCACAACCGATGCGGCGAGGGCGAGTTTTCGAGCGCCGGTCGGACGCTGGAGCACGTGGTCGGCGCCTTGTTCCTTGGTTCGTGGTTTGCCAATGCCAATGCGCAACCGGGAGAAGTCGTTGGTGCCGAGGGTTTGGGCGATGGAACGAAGTCCGTTGTGACCGGCCAAGCCGCCACCGAACTTCAACTGCAATCGACCGGGATCAAGATCCAACTCGTCGTGGACCACAACTAATCGCGTGAGATCTTTCACACTGGTGCGGCGCAGTAGCGGCGGCAATGCTGATCCGGACTCGTTCATGAACGTGGTCGGCACGGCGAGCGTCACGGGACCACGTTCAGTTTGCAGTGTGGCCGAGAGGGCGCGTTGACGACTCTCGAGGGTGAGGCGCACTCCCCGTCGCTCGGCAACGAGGCGAACGGCGTCGCCACCCACGTTGTGCCGCGAACCCTCGTACTCGGCGCCGGGATTGGCCAGTCCGACGATAAGCAGCGTGCTCGCACTCCCGCGTCGGTCGGTGTCGCGAAAGCGCCGAAGCGCCACGACGGACTACTCGACGACTTCGGTCGCAACCGCCGCCTTGACGGCGGTCGTGCGACCGGGGCGAGACGTGACGACCGACACGGTCGGATCACCGGCGGGTTCAACACCCTTGGGCAACGTCAACTCTTCAACGCGGATCGTGCCGCCGACCTTGAGGTCGGAGATGTCGACGTCAATGTGGGTAGGAATCTGGTCGGGACGGGTGCGAACCTCAATGTTGAACATCTGCTGGTCGACTTCCCAGTCGGCGTGGCGGACTTCGACGGCGTCACCAATGATGTGAATCGGCACCTCGACGACGACCGCCTGATTCGGATCGACGACCTGAAAGTCAATGTGAGCAACCGTGCCACGCACGGGGTGGCGCTGAATCTCACGGGCCATCACGAGGTACTTCTTCCCGTCGGCGTCTAGTTCGATGACCGAGTTGATGCCCTGTTCACCCGACACGGCGGTGCGAAAAGACTTCGCTTCAACGGCGATGGGCAACGGAACGACGCCTTCGCCGTAGACGACGGCTGGAATCGAGCCCGCGAGGCGCAAGCGGCGAGAGTTGCTCGAACCCTGAGCACGTGTGGTGGTCGCGTGCAAAGTGGCGTGTGACATGGATACTCCTCTGACGAGTGGCTGGGCGCCCAATGCGGGCGCGCACAGGAGAAAGAGTCTAGCCGTAGAACCGCGACGGCCACTTTTGCCTACAGGAGGTTCTCGCCACCAAAGATGTCCGACACCGAGGCGTCCTCGAATATGGCCGAAATCGCGTTCGCGATAATCGTGGCGACCGAAAGAATCTCAAGGTTCTCGAACCGACGTTCGGGCCCGAGCGGCAGCGTGTCGGTCACAATGACCCGACTGATCGGCGCGTTGAAGAGGCGATCGACGGCCGGAGGAGAAAAAACGGCGTGCGTCGCCATCACCCAGATCTCCTCAGCGCCGTGGGCCTTAAGAAGGTCGCAGGCCGCAACGATCGTGCCCGCGGTATCGATCATGTCGTCAATCAGGACGCAGTGTCGCCCATTGACGTCACCAACAATATGACGAGCTTCGGCGACATTGGCCGTTCCGCGCGGTCGAGTCTTATGGACGAGGGCCAGGTCGCAGCCCAAGTGCTGCGCGTAGCGCTCGGCGACCTTCACCCGCCCCGCGTCAGGCGCGACCACGACCAGATCGTGGGGATTCTTTGCGTTGTCGTTCAAGTACTCCTCGAAGACTGGCGCGGCCACGAGGTGGTCCACCGGGATGTCGAAGAAACCTTGAATCTGTCCCGAGTGAAAGTCGACCGACAGCACGCGACTCGCACCAGCGGTTACCAACATGTCGGCGACTAATTTCGCGCTGATTGGCTCGCGGCCGGCGGACTTGCGGTCCTGGCGCGCGTAGCCGTAGTTGGGAATGACGGCAGTAATGCTCTTAGCCGAGGCGCGCTTGGCGGCGTCAATCATGATCAACTGCTCCATCAACGCGTCGTTGACGGGCGGGGCGTGCGTCTGCACGATAAACACGTGCGCACCACGTATTGATTCATCAAATCGACAGTGAATCTCGCCGTCGGCGAACTCGCGGAGATTGGCTTCGGTCAGTTTGACGCCGAGCTTGTCGGCGATGTCCTCGGCCAATACGGGGTGACTGCGCCCCGACACGATGACGAGCCGGCGTTTGGCGAGTGTCTCCACGGCGCCAGCGTACAGGGTTGGACGGTGCTGGTTAGTGGCTTCGGTAGTCAAATGGAGCGACGACTTCGCCCGAAGCGACCACGGCTCCCGGCGTGAGCACCACGAATGACGCAACCCGGGCCTCCGCCCCGATACGTGCGCTGTTGGCCTCGACGGTTGCCACTTCGGCAAACTCGCCCACCACGACGTCGTTGAGGACCGCGTTCGGTCCGATGCGAGCGCCGCGCTCGATGACGCAGTGGCCCTTCAAAATGGTGCCCGGCAGCAGCGAGACCTCCGGCGCCAGTTCGACGTCGGCGTCAATATAGGTATTCAGGGGGCTCCAGATGATGACCCCACGATGCAGCCAACGTTCGTTGATTCGTCCCCGCAGTACCGCTTCGGCACCGGCCAGCTGCACCAGGTCATTCACGCCCGCCGCTTCACTGGGATCCTCCAGAAGCAGAGCCTGAGTCACGTGACCGGCTTCGTGCAAAACGGCGATGAGGTCGGTCAGGTAGTACTCGTTCTTCGCATTTTGTCGACCCACACGTCGAAGAGCCGGGCCGAGCAGACTCGCACGCACCACCATGATTGAGGTATTTATCTCGGTGATGAGTCGCTCGTCGGACGTCGCGTCGCGCTCTTCGACGATTCGCGCGACCGTGCCATTCTTCGCGTGCACGATCCGCCCGTAGCCCGAGGGGTCGTCCACCTCGGCGGTCAATACCGTCAATGCCGCTTCGCTCTCGCGGTGTTCGTGCAGTAGGCGCGCAACAGTGCTCGGTCGCAGCAAGGGCGTGTCGCCGGGCAAGATGAGGACGTCGCCATCGCTCGCTCCCAATTCGTCGGTAATCGTCGGAAGTGCCACCGAGACGGCGTGACCGGTGCCCAACTGCTCACTCTGCTCGACGAACATCAGGTGTACGTCGGCACGGGCCCGTTCGGTCAACGACTTCTCCACCCACGTCGCGCCGTGACCCACGACCACCACGGTGGCGCGCACGTCCTCGTGGGCGGCGGCGTCGAGCACGTAGAGCACCATGGGGCGACCGCAGAGATGGTGGAGCGGTTTCGGACGCGTTGATTTCATCCGGGTACCCTCGCCAGCGGCGAGTACGACGACACAGGTCGGGCGACTCACCCTCCCATCTTTACCATTTCTTGTCTACGATTCCTGCCGTGAGCAACTACACCTACGACGAGTTCTCCTACTTCCACGAAAATTTGAACGAGTGGAATCTGGATGTACCCGTGCCCCACGTGCGCCGATTCCACATCACCGTGGACGGCCTGCGCCAGTTAAGCGGCCTGCGCTGGGGCGACGCCCCACCAGAACTCGTCCTGCTGCACGGCGGCGCCCAGAACGCCCACACCTATGACACGGTCGCCCTCGCACTGCAGCGGCCGCTCATTGCGCTCGACCTACCGGGCCACGGCCACTCCGATCCTTCGATCTATCCGGCGTCAGCCATTCAGAGCCACGCCCTCGACGTCAGTCGCGCACTCGAACAGTTGATCGAGCCACCACGGCCCCTCGTTGGCATGTCACTCGGCGGATTGACGTCGCTCCTCGTCGCTCACGACCGTCCCGATCTCGTGCGCTCACTCGTGCTCATCGACATCACGCCGGGCGTCAATCAGCAAAGGGCCCACCACATCACCGACTTCGTCAATGGTCCAACGTCATTCGACAACTTCGAAGCGTTGCTGGCGCGCACGATCGAACACAATCCGACGAGAACCGTCTCGTCACTTCGCCGGGGCATCTTGCACAACGCGCTGCAACGAAGTGACGGCACGTGGGTGTGGCGCCATCAACAACACGGTCGGTCCGAACTCGACGCTCCCGCTGTGGGCGACCTCTGGGAGAAACTCTCCGAACTGACCATGCCCGTAACCCTCCTTCGCGCCATGGGACCTGGTTCGGTGGTTGACGACGAAGACGAGGCCGAGTTCTTGCATCGTTTGCCACACGCGAATATCGTCCACGTGGCCAACTCGGGGCATTCAGTTCAGGGCGACCAGCCGCTGGAGCTCGCAGCACTGCTGACGCGCTACTGCTTCACGAACCCGTAGAACACTCACTGACGCTCTGAGCCTCGTCGTCAATGAGTGCGTCGGCCCGATTGCAACTACGATATAGAGCCCTTCAGCGCTATCACGTGCCAAGAGTCCGACGTCGACGACGACGCAACCGCGTCTTGTGGCCCCACGGTCTTCGGCATTTCTACGGCCCGCACTTCGTTCAAGCACGGGGTCGTTAGAAATGGGTTGGTCCCCCCGAACGAGAACGACAAAGTCGCCGTACCAAGACAGGAATAGTAGAGGGTGTCGACCTCATTTGCCGGAACTTGACCCGTGGGTTGCAGCACACCCGACGTCCGAATGTTGAATAACACAACACTGCCTCGCGTCAGGTGGATGGCGGCGAGATGAGGTCGCGACGTTGACGTTGTACTCATCGTGGTGCTCGACGTCGCCACTTGCACCGGAGGCGAATGTAACCCCACTGCGACGGTCAACGCAACGATGACGGCGACCCCGGGCACGACGATTTTGCGCCCGTTCATGACCATGGCGCTGGGGAAGAATGGCCACGACGGGGCCAATCACAGGGGCTGAGTCCGACCTTCTTCACGACACCCCCTTTTACCCCGCGACGAGGTGGCTGGCGGGGGAGGGCTCGAACCTCCAACCTACGGATTCAAAGGGTCTGGCGGCTTGTTTTGAGTGGTTGAACTTGACTTAATAGTCTTGCAATTACTGGCATATGGAGTTGCTCTCGTCGGTCTGGTTTCTCTGATTAAGCGTGGTCTGTGATATTTCCTGTGATATGCGCGAAGCGAATCAAGTGTGAAAACTGAGGCGATTTGATCGAGGAAACGTGCCGTCACGATCCAAGAAATTTCACAACCTTCAGTTCCATTATGACCGACGTATCAGTATGCACCATCTAAGAAAGATTGTCTCACGCGAATCCATCGACGACACTGTGGGCTGACTCTCATTACATCAAAGCGAATGATGTGGGTTGACACTTTCGACCGCGAAGGAACATCGTCGCGACGAGGCTACGAACGTGACATAGTTTTCGAATAAATACCGGACTACGCGGGGCGTCCTATTTCCAAGACGATAGTGCGTCAATGCGCGTGCCGGGCTCGACCCGAACTCCCGTCGACATGTACTGCTCGAGGTGTGCTCGTACGACGCGAAGAGAACTGCCAAGTTGAAGCACTGGCACAGGGAACTCACCTCGCTTATGAAGCGACCAGGCCGTCGTGCGGTGGATCCCGAGAATGCCGGCGGCCTGAGCGAGGGTCATCGTTACCGACGGCACGGTTTCGATGGTCGTCGCGCCTGCGACTCGAACTCGACGTGTCGTTACTGGCTGTGTCATGTGTGTTCTCTCCTCAGTCCAGCGCCGTCGACGATCGCGTTTCGCGTGGACGAGTACGAACTGAACGTCACTCTGCGATCCATATCTCGTGCAACTTCAACCAACAGTGCCGGGTTGCACCGGATCGATTCACTGAAAATGCGGGTTGAAAGTTCATTGTCGCCCAAAGGTCGCTAGTGCAGACCTCTACGGGACAAGTTGCGATTGGTTGTGCGTGAGGAGCAGCTGCGCAACACAGACAACGGCCACGTCGCCCGCCCGAGGGACTCCAAACGCCGCTCGTGGTGAAGTGGATGACGCGTTATCGAACGCCCTCGTACGATTCAACCTTCGATTCAGCGTTCAGACTTCAGGCGTCGCTTCGACTGGCCAGTTCTCGCTCTAGGAATGCAGCGAACACATCATCATCGACTGGACCAATCCGTTTGCGCTCCTTGTGGCCCCCGACGCAGGCCACCGGACCCGCCGACCACCGCGTGATGAGCGCCTCAATATCACGGAGTGCGCGGTGCCAGTCCACGCCGGCCGACCCGGGAGCGGTCTTCGAGTAGGCGACGCGCTCGAATTCGCGCAGGGCTTGCAGGGCGCCCACGTAGCACGGGTGCTGGTACCAACACGGCGGCAGGATCTTCTCGTCGAACGCCTCGTAGCGTCCACGAAATCCCTCCACCCAGGTAAGGAGTTCCGGCCACTCCCGGGCAGCTTCGTCGCGGGTCATGGTCGGCCAGTGCAGTGGAGGGCGCGGTTCGTTAGAAGCGTCCGGCGCGAAGCGGGCCATGCGCTCGGTGAAACTAGAGGTAGCTGACGCGTCGGGCGAGCTCGGCGTACTCACGATCGGTCCGCCGACCCCCAGGTCTCGTCCGAGTCGCCGTTGACGTCCGTGTCAACCTCTTCGAACATGGCGTCCACTTGGTGCGACTCGCGACGTCGCAGGAGCTGGATTCGCGCCAGGGCCCGTAGCCCCGACGACGTGCCCCATCCCTGACTGATCACGAACTCATCTCGCGACTTCATTGGCCCACCACAGATCGTGACTCGAGTCGACGTTGGGCCTCGGCGCGCAACTGCTCTTCTATCTGTCGTCGTTGCTCTCGCAAGGCGGGCGCGTCCTTTCGTTTCGTCCACGGCGTGAGGGTAAGAATAAACGGCGACGTCGTGCGCAGCAGCATCACGCCGTAGCCCAAGGGGATCGCGCGTAAGCGACTCGCGTCGAAGATGGCACGTTGGCGCGTCGTCTCGGTTCGACTCTTCGGTCCGCCCGCCGACGACGACTCCGAGATCTCGCGCACTTCGTATTCGCCGATCAGCTGTGCGAGATCACGGAGATCTTGAGCGCCGGCGCCACCACCGAGAACAATCTTCACGTTCGCGGTCTCCCAGATGGCGTCGGCCTGGTCCTTGCCCCAGCGGTCGCGCGCCTGGGCCAGCGACTGCAAGACGACGGTCGTCATCATGCCCGTCCCACCGCCCTCGCTCATGAGACCAGTGAGGCTGGGTAGGGGGAAGTTCGCCGCCTCGTCCAAGATCAGTGACAACGGCGGGTCGAGGCGAGCACCCACTCGACTGCTCGCCTGCAGGCGAGCAGCTCTAACGACGTCTTCAATGAGGGCCGCAATGAAGCGAGCGGTCGTCACGGCACCACTGGCGGTGCCGAGCAGGAACAGCGTGCCGTTGTTGGCGAGGAATGCTTCGGGGTGCAGCTCATCGCCGACACTCGGAGTGAACTGCTCGCAGACCTCGGGCACCGCGAGGGCGGCGAACACATTGGCGACCATTGCCCATACTGATGAGCGCATCCGCTCATCCCCGGTCACAATCGCGTCAAGGTCCTCCGCCCAACTCGGAACCGCGTTATCGTGACTCTTCAAAATAGCGACCGCCTCTCGCGCGGCGCGCGGATCACACGCCCATCGGTACACGTCCTTGGCACCGAGCCCCGCGAGAGCAGCCGCGTGGAGCATGTCGCGCGTCACCCGTTGGGCTGCGTCCTGCCAGAAGCTGGCGTCCGTTACACCCCCAGCCGACTTCGCACACAATGCGTTGGCTCGGTTCGTCGCGGTGGCCGGATCCCGGCAGCCCCTTACCGGTGACCACCGCAGTCCGCCCGCCACGCCTCTCGCGAGCCCTTCGGGATCAAACACCCCCACCGGACCTTTGGCTGCGCGCGCGTGCAGAGTGGTCGCGAGCGAGTCCGGGCGCGTCGAGGTCGTGATCACCGGGCCGGGCGCATCAAGGATCATCGCTACGACGAGGTTCATTCCCTTTCCACTGCGCGGCGGACCGAGAATTACCACGGAGTCTTCGATGCTGGCGTAACACTCGGCGCCGCTGCTACTGCCCAGTCGAATCCCGAGGTCGTGGGGCCTGGGCTTCTGGAGCGACGGGCGCAACGTCGTCCCGCGCTTGACGAGGGACTTCGCGCCGGCACCTTGGGCGATTTCGCTTCGTGGGGCGAGCCCGTCGGCGCGCAGCGGATCGTCCTTACGACGGTGCTCTCCGCCCAACAGTCGTCGCGTGAAGAACAACGACGCACACACCAGGACAACCAACACAATGCCAACCCCTAAATATATGGCCGGTGAGAGCTCCGCGACGCTGAGGATTCGTCCGGGACTACCGGCGTGGGTGAACGCGCCGAGCACCTGGATGAGAGTGAAGTGCTGCCAACCGTGGCCGGCGATTGCCACCGCCACTTCGGCCGTCGCGTACAGGACGGCTATAGCGACGGCCAGTACGCCGGCGATGGTCAACACCGCCTTGTCGCTCACGGCTCGATCATTCGTTGATTGGTGTCGAACAACGCGAGTTCGCCGTCGGTGAGTCGGTGATTCTTCGATCTCGACGTCACTGAGGCCGAGGCGACGACCGGTGGACAGTGCTTCGCCACGTTCTTGGGCGTAAATGACCTTGACCGAGCAATCCGCGAGGAGTCCGAGGGCCAGTGCTCGCGCCTCGGACTTCTCGTCACCAACGGCATCGAGGTCGCTCAGACGGTGGATCACCATGACGTTGCTAATCCCCCTCGCGCGACTCAACTTCCAGTCGGACTGCATGCGCGCGAGCAGTGCCGGACTGCGCAGCAGTCGCCACGCCTCGTCGTAGACGACGTAGCGACGTCCACCGTGGGGATCGGTGAGCGCACTTTCGATCCACGCGGCCCCGCACGCCGACACCATCGCGAGCGCAGTGTCCGAACCCGACACGCCCGACATATCGATCGACACCATCGGGAGCGACGGATCAAAGCTCACGGTGCTCGGTCCGTCAAAGAGGCCTTTCAAGTCGCCGTCGACGAGGCGACGAAGTGCGTGGCCCACGTCGCGGCCGTCTTCGGCGAGTTCGTCGCGCGTCGCGCCGATGATCCCCTCGAGAGGCGAGAGCAGCGCGGTAACGACACTGCCGAGTAAGGGTTGCGTCTCGGCCGCTACGCAGGTGTCGAGGGCCACGTCGAGCGCCGTCGCTTCGACGGCGTGCAACCCACGTCCCAATGCGGTCTCAACGAGTGCCTTCAACAGCTCCAGACGCCGGCGGCGCACGTCCGAGTCCCAGGTGACGTCCGCTACGTCGCTCGGCCGCGGTGGTGCGTCTAGTGGATTGAGGCGATTACTTGATCCCGCACCAAGCACGATGGCCTGACCACCGACGCGCCGTGCGATCTCACTCCACTCCCCCTTTGGATCGCACGCCACGTAACAGCGCCGCCCGACGGTGAGCGAGCGCGTCACGAGGGACTTCACCAACGCGCTCTTGCCGCGCCCGATGACGCCGGCCACGAGCATGTTGGCGTTGGTAAGGACATTGCGCTCGTAGAGCACCCAGGGATCGAAGACGAACGCCGCGCCACTCCACGCGTCGCTGCCCACGAGGATCCCCTTTGATCCGAGTCCCGCTTCGGCGAGGAACGGATAGGCATACGCCGCGACGTCGGCCGTCACTTGCGTCGACGGCGCTCGCGCCGGACTGTATGTCCGCAGCGCCTGGGGTCGCTTCTCCCCCGCTTCGGGCAGATACTGCGTGTTCCTTCGCTCCTCGTAAGCACGGCGAGCCGCTTCTTTTTTCGCACGCTGCCGCTCACGTTGCACGTCGCGCAGCCGGCGCGTGGCGTTCTTCGCGTAGCGACGTTGGTGGCGCTTTGAGCCGGCCGGTGTCACGCCGGCCGCAATGTGCACGCGGCCCGTGCTCGTGGCGAGGCGGAGCACCTCTTCATCTAACGCCAAAATGGAATGACTGTCGCCTTCTTCACGTTCGATCCAGCGATTCGCCGCAAAGGAGTTCGCCGCGGTACCCGAGTCGGTGTCCTTCGTCATATCGCGCGGCCCACCGGGAGGGCCGCAGCGACGAACGCGGCCGCCTGCATGCCATACAAAACTCTGGCCTCGCACGCGCACTGGCCGGCGTCGCGCTTCGTCTGCGCGACAGCCGTGTCGAGCAACTCTTCGCTGGGCGTGGTCACGGTCAGGAGAGCGGTCAGGCGCACCGACGCGTGACCCTGGAGAAGGGCCAGTTCGCGCTCTTCAATTGCCGCGTACTCGGTGCGATCACTCATCTCTTCCATCTGGCCAATTCGTTGCTTCTGGCGGTGGTCGGCGGTGACGGCGATCTTCTCGCGACGGACCTGACGCAGCGCGTCATCGACGCCCTGCACGCGCGCAATCAACGTCAAGGTGTGTCGAGCGCCAGCGGAGAAGATCAGGGAGTGCAGGAACTGCGGACCGACCGGCACGGCCGGGAACTCGGCCAGTACGAGCACGCAGGAGTAGCCGTCGTCGTGACGAATCGACTTCCAGGACTCATCGATCGCGACGGGACCCGCAAGAGTTAACTGCGTCGCCGACGACGAGGAGAATGGTGCGTACGCGCCACGGATCTGACTGGCGAGCTGGACTTCGTCGAGCCAGCCCACGCATCGAAGTCCTGCACTGCGCAGGGCGAACTCGAGACCTTCGCGTTGGGCCGCCAGGTTGGTACAGCTTTCACTCAGGCCGCCACGACCGATCTTGATGGTGACAGTAAACGTGGTCCGGTGGGTGGAACTCTGCGCATGGTTCGTTTCGATAAGTGAGAAGTACTCCTTGGACGCCCAGTCGTCGACCTTTGTCCAGTTGTCGAGAAACCACTCGACCGGTCCGTTGCCACTATCGGGAATCGTCTCTTCGATGATCGAAACGTGGGCCACCGAGTCCGAGCCAGCCAGACTTGACAGCACGCGGCTCCAACCGCTGACGCGCTCTGCCTGTGCGTCAGCGTCGAGCAGCACCATCGCCGAATGCTCCACGCGTAGTGCCGCGGTCAACGTGCCGGCACTCGGATCGTGAATGTACGTCGCGTCGCCGACGTCGATGAACCGCAGGTTGGTCGCGTCACCAGGCAGTGCCAGTGATCCGCTCGGCCGCGCGGTCATCACGCGTGCGCGGTACGACTGCTGGTTGGCGAGAACCCGGATTTTCCAGTGACTCCAGAGCGGGAGCCACTCAATGAGGTAGCGCCCCTGGACTCGCATCGAAGCGGCGACGATCAGCACAACGTCGAGCGCCACGGCGACCACCAGTGGACCGCGTCCACCCATCATGAAGCCCAGCACGAGAATCAGCACCGCGTCGACACCGGTGATAACGCGCGCGCGGCTGAAGCCCAGCAACATTCCTCGGCGCGACTGACGCGGGAAACGAGTCTGAAGCGTCACAGTGCCTCCGCGATTGGCGGTGCGGGACGCTCGAAGGACGAGGGCGCACTGGGGTCCGGACGCGAAGTTGGCGACGAGGGTCGCTCGCTGTTGGCTCGTGGTACTAACGGCTTATCCACCGGCGAAACGGACTTGATCTTGGACAACGGACCGACACCGTCCGCAGCCAGGGGGATGGCTGCGACCGGTGCGTCCACGGTACCGTGACGTACCTCTGGTGCTGCACTCGCCGGTGACGTTGAGGTGCTCGGCGGTTGCGTGGTTGCGTGCGCCGAGTTGGTGCTCGGCATTGCGCCGCTCCGCGACGGCGCACTTGGTGAATAATGAGGTGTCGCGCCGCTCGTGGAGGCAACGGTTGCGCTTACTTCCGACGATGCGCGTGCGCTGTGTTCTCCGCCAGACGCGCGCCACGCGGTTGTCACCACATCTGTTGGACCTGACGCACTCGCCGTACGGAGCTCTCGCGACGAGGGGGCGGACGGCGTGGCGCCATGTCGCGTCGTTGCGCGGGTTCCTCCACCCGGCAATCGCACACCTAACGCGGCACCGGCCGCGGCTGACGCACCGCCGGTCAGCGCTGAAGTGCCAACGTGCGCGACCTTCTTCATCGGAGCCGCCGCAGCCGACACGGCCTGGTGTCCAAGTGACGCCGCTTCGGCGAAGTGTCCGCCGGTGAACGAGACCATCTTCATGGCCATCAGTGGACTGAAGGCGGCGATGAACAAGAGACCCACTCCCCCGATAAGGCTCGCCATCGCTGAGGCGATGTTCGTCGCCCCGGCACCCTGGAGCAGATGGAACCCCGTGATGAGCACGATCACCAGGATCACCTTGGAGAAGACCAGCGCGAGGATCGTCTCGCACCAGCGCCGCACCCAGGAGCGCGTTATCTGCGCCGTCGCACCGGCGAGAGCCAATGGCGCCATCACCGCCGCCACGACGATAAGGACCCGACGCACGACAAGGGCGAAGTAACAACAGACCACCGCGATGATGATGAAGACCGACAGCATCAACTCCGTGCCCGGCTGGGATGCCACGACGGCCATGGCGGCGGTCATGCCCGTCGTCGACAGGCTGAAGCCGGTCGCCTGCAGAAGTCCAGCCGATAGCTGGTCCGAGATTGTGAGCAACATATCGATCAGTGAGATCGACGCGACAGTGCCCACGACCATGAGGACCAGGTTCAAGGGCACCTTGGCCACGCGCGCCCCGTTTCGTTGCAGGGCCGCAGCCGCCAGTTCGATCATCGCCAGAGCGAGGGCCAGGAGAAGACCAATCATGAACACTGCGTCAAACTCACTGAGGAATGACGCGCCGCCGAGTGTCAACGACGTCGAGGTATTGAGCAGGCGAAACAGCACGGCCAGGAACGAGTTGGCCGCCTGGGCGAAGGAACTCGCGATGCCGCTCAACGCGGAGTTGAGCAGTCCCGAGAAGATGCTCGCGATCACGACGGGGCGCTCGTCGCGATGTGACCGACGGCGGTCAGCCCCCCGGCGATAAACGAGGCGTAGGTCTGGGCGATGACGCCGAGTTGCGCGTCGGCCGCCGCGACCACCCAGGGCACGCCGTGCACGTCACCGATGTACATCCCGACGTGCTGCGGATTCGCAGGATTCAAGGTGCCGTCACTGCCGGGCACCAACACGAGATCGCCCGGACTAGCGCCCGCGAGTGACGACAGTGGCTCCGTTTCCTCCCACTGCGACACGGTGTAGTGGTCGAGTGCGACTGGTGGACTGGCTTGGTCCCAGGCCCACATCGTGAGACCGGAACAGTCAAAACCCGTCGTCGGGCTGGCCCCGCCCCAGACGTAGCGATCACCGATCTGGGCGATTGCCGCCGCCACCGCTTCTGACTCTTGCGCAGTAGCTCTCGCCGGGTTGGAATAATTCGCGGGCAATGTGCCGGCGCCCACGCCGGTGAGCGTCGAGGTCTGTGCCGCGCCGCAGGCGTCTTGGGCGCTCACCATTGCGAGCACTTCCTTTGTGATGCTCGTCGCCTTCTTTAGTACTGCTTGGAATTCTTGCGGCGTGGCGGGCAAGCCCACGCCGTTGGTGGTCATGAGCGAACTCGCCTCCGCTGGGACGGACCGGTTGTCCCACCCCGGCGCCGCTTCGAGCGCGGCCATGAAGAGCACAGTGTCCTCACCCGCGCTCGATAGATCCGCCACCGGTCCCCACTGGCCGTTCGGATCGAACGCGAAAATGCCGACGGCTTTTGCTGTTGGAGCCAGATTTGTTAAGTCGGTCAGTGCCAACGACACGTCGACACCGAGCGCCACCGCCGCGGGAGGGTCACCGGTCAGTTCCGCACGTCCGGCGATCGTCTCGACCACCCGACTCTGCGCGGCGCTCAGCGCACCCACTTGGCCCGTGATGGTGCAGGCGAGCGGACTGACTGCGAGCGCCGGACCCGCGCTCGTCATTAATGCCACCGGGGCGAGGACGGCCATCAGCAAAAGACCGACGAAACCAAACGCCGGTTTCAACACGGCTAAACACCGATCGAAATCCCCAACGCCCAATTGGCGAGGGCGTTGGCCGATCCGACGATGACGAGCGCCACGAGGGCCCACATCAGGCCCGTGCGGCCCTGGCTCGACAACTTGTAGTTGCCCGAATGCCCGCCCCAGGCCCACGCACCGGCGGCACAGATCAAGGCCGCGACGCAGATGTTGGGGGTGATGTTGATTGCCTCGAACACTCGATTGGCTGCCATCACCGTGCCTCCGAATAGTTGTCCCATTACCGTCCTCCTTGGTTGTCCATCAGAAAGTTGCGCACGTCGAGCTCGAAGAGCTCGCGGCTGTGGCGCCAGTACTGTTCGCACTCTTTGAGAACCGTCGCCGTCATGGCGTCGAGCAGCGTTTCAATCCGCAGTACCCGTTCGGTCAGCCAGGGCCCCGGTGCGGGATCATTCCAACGCGTGGTCGCCACGATCCAGGTGGCTCGGTCGTTGGCAGCGAGGAGCTGTCCGGGGATCCACGTGAGCGTCATCGTCCCGTCGTGCCAGCGCACCAGCTTCTTTTGGCCCTGCGGTTCGCTCAGTACGCAATAGACGATCTCGCCGAGCGCCGGCTGATCATCGCCTAGCCCGGGCGTGGCCAGCGCTTGGCACGCGTTATGCCAGCGAAGGGCCGCGTCATAGGTCTTGGCCATGGACGCGCGGAGTCGTTCCCTTTGTACGAGGCGTTGGCGCGCCCGCCTCTGTGAAACCAAGTAGTCGGTCATGGTCTACCTTTCGAACTGGACACGCAACGGTCGGCCACATTCGAAGTTCGTACGCATTCGTACGCTGAGTAGCCACAAATGTTGATTCGGGCTATTCATCGGCGATAATTGAATTCTCTGAGAGGATTACTCCGCGTCCGGAAGAGTTATCTCGTCTCCATTCAGCGGTCCTCCAATCGTGACGTTCATAATGAAGAGAGGCAGTGCATGTCAGGAAAAAGAAAACTCCTCGTAGTCGTCGGAGCAGGTGCGAGTCGAAATCTTGGAGTTAACAACCAGGGTCTTCCTCTAATGGCAGATTGGATGAAGACACTCAAGGGTGAACTAAACGCGGTCGTCGCCTGCGCCTCTCAGATATTGGGTCTAGACGGGCAGTTCGAGGATGCGGGCTTCGAATTCGAGAAAAAATTAACCGATTTCTTGGAGTGGGAACGCTCGATACCAAAGATAAAAAAACTGGCTGACCTTGGCTTCCCCAATGGTTTCCCGGACGGTAGCCAGAGCAACATTGCGCAATGGATTCTTCAAAGCGAGTCCAACGCTAGGAATCTCAAAGAAGTGATTCTGAAGTCACTTTTTGACAATTTCTCTCAGAGCAAGGTCGGATCCGTGTCAGCGAGGGACGCCTACGGTGCGATGTTGATCCAACTCGGAGTCCAAGATGGTAGTGGCTTGAGTTTTGCGACTACCAATTATGATCCCGCGATCGAGATTGGCTTGGGTGAACTGGGGCTGCGACCGTACTGGGGAGAAGACCTTGAGCATGGCTCCGTTAGGACACTCCATTTTGACTCAATCTTGTCTGCGTCCGCGAATCGAATCCCAGTTCTCCATCTTCATGGACGGGTCGGTTGGTATCGGGATAGCAATAGATACGTCGCATATCCGCCAAGTCAAGCTTTCAATCCGACAATGCAACCCGCAATCTTGCTTCCCGATACGGCGAAGAACTATTCCGAAGACGAGATGACTCGCGAAATTTGGCATCAGTTCGAGGAACTTGTCAGCACGGTGGAGCGAGTTGTCGTCATTGGTCATGCGCTTCACGACAACGAACTCGTCAAAGTTCTTGCAACTTTCAAGACACCGCAACGTATGGCCGTGATGACATACATGGAGAATTTTGACGATCACCAACAATTGGCAAAGGCTGCAAACTCCATTCGCACGCTGCTACCGGACGTCGAAATCATGCCTGTAAATTTTGGCCCGAAGTCAAGATTCTCTGAGCCGCAGCTCAAGGCGTGGTTGAGCAAATGACGGCAATGTTGAATCTCCGGATCCAATGTGGGACGTGCAGCCGACAAAAGGTCACGAGTGTCGCCTGATTCCTGATTGATTTCGCATCAGTCACGCGAGTGCAATGCGGCCGGCACTCACAAATCCGTCGCCTCATAAACGCGGAGGTTTTTGTGGAGTCTGTGAAAATGGCAATCGTTTCGGTTCCCGCCAGAGTTTCACTTTGACTTCGATCGACACATACGATGCTGCGGGGACCCCTATAGGTGAGCCAACGCCAATGCTGGGCAGGAGAATACCTTCAGCAAATGGTCGTACCAGTACTCTCATGACAAGGTTGGGCGAGTAGAAGAAGGGAGATTACGTGGCGGCACTTGACGACTTACTCGCGCGAATCGAAAATACGGCGCTCCGTGCAGATCTGGAACTGGAACTTGCTCCCTTGCGAGGCGTGAGAGAACTCGGGCTGGTGTTCGAGCGGCACCTGCCAGAGACGGTTCGTTTGCCGGGACTGGTGATCAGGCGAGGTTCAACAGTCGAGATGTCAACTGTTCAAGGCTCTCCCGCTTGGCAAGTTTGCAAAATCACCAAGGGAATAGCACAACTGAAGCGGCGCGACAGCGATGGCGGAACGATTACAGACGAACACCCAATCAATCAACTTGTAGTCATTCGCGAATTCGGCGAATCGATATACCCCGGACTCAAAAGCGTTGGTCGAGTAGAGCTCGGCGGAAACAAGCCTTTTCACACCGTGATCAATGCAGAGAATTACCACGCGCTGGAGACCTTGTTATATACGTGCGAGGGCCGAGTTGACGCAATATACATTGATCCGCCGTACAACACAGGTGCACGCGATTGGAAATACAACAACGACTATGTCGATGCAAATGATGGCTATCGTCATTCGAAGTGGCTGTCATTCATGGAAAAGCGACTCATACTCGCGAAACGCCTCCTGAATCCCGAGGACTCAACACTCATAATCACGATTGATGAGAAGGAGGTGCACCATCTCGGTGCCCTGCTCGAACAACTTTTTCCGGGCACTGTCCGTCAACTTGTAACGATCGTCATCAATCCTCTCGGGCAAGCCCGAAAACGTGAATTAGCCAGGGTCGAAGAGTTCGCATTTTTTGTGTTCTTAGGAGTTGCGGGTCCCACTCCGGTTTCCGACGACTTCTTGTCAGAAGAGAAAACGGCGAAGAGCAGATCCAAGGTGCGATGGGAATGGCTCATCCGCGGTGGAACTCATTCTCTTCGTCGAGAACGTCCAAATTTATTCTTTCCCATTTACGTGGATCCTGCAGAAAAGCGCATCGTAAGTGTCGGTGATTCGATTTCTCTCGATTCAGACCGAAGAGATGTCGAGGTACATCCGGGTCTCATTGTCGTTTGGCCACTCAATACGAACGGGAATGAAGGAAACTGGCGATGCTCCGCGGAGTACTTGCGCGGACTCATTGAACTCGGTTACGCAAAACTCGGGGCATACGATGCTAAAAACGATCGATTCAGTATTCTCTATCTAGGAAAAGCCCAAATAAAGCGCATTGCGACCGGTGAAATTCGAGTGATTGGTCGAGATCCAGATGGATTTGTCATTTTAGAAGGGGATCAAGCCCAAGTACGGCTGATGATTCCAAAGACCGTTTGGTCGCGCCTCTCGGTTCACGACTGCCTAAATGTGGCTGTCGGGAAGAAGTCCGATGCGCTTATTCTCGATTTTTTCGCGGGTTCCGGTACGACGGCGCACGCGACCGCTCTGCTTAACAAAGAAGACGGTGGAAGACGCCGGTCCATATCGATCACCAACAACGAAGTATCTGAGGACGAGGCGAAATCCTTATCCAGAGTCGGATACGCACCCGGTCAGCCAGAGTGGGAGCGACTTGGAATTTTCGAGCACATTGCAATGCCTCGCATCACGGCGGCATTCACCGGCAAAACTCCTGAAGGTGATGACGTTGAGGGCAACTACCTTTCCCCCGACGAGTTTCCAATGGTCGATGGATTTGAGGAGAACGTTGAGTTCTTTGAACTGACCTACGAAGACCCTGATCATGTTCGTCTGGGTTCGGCATTTCAAGCAGTGTCGGCCTTGCTCTGGTTGATGGCGGGTGCAGAGGGCCCGCGGGTGGACAGAATTGAAGGAGCTTGGGCACTGCCAGAAGGTGGCAGATATGGAATCCTGTTTGACCCTGACGCTTGGAATGACTTCGTCAGTGCTGTTAGGGCTGCGCTTGACCTTTCATTCGCGTTCGTGGTGACAGACTCTGACGCAGTGTTTCAGCGCGTAGTTGCTGAATTACCTGATTCAGTGAATCCCGTTCGGCTGTACGAGTCGTATCTCCGCACTTTTGCGATTAACACCGGAGCGGAGTCGTGAAGTTCGAGCTGAAGGAGTACCAAGAAGAAGCGGTGTCAAAGGTTCTGGTCGGACTTCGCAAGGGGAGCGCAGAGTTCGTCACCGATGGTGGGCACACTGCGGTGTCAATGTCAGCGCCAACCGGAGCCGGCAAGACCGTCATCGCCGCTGCCGTCATTGAGCGACTGCTGTTTGGCGATACGGAAGGAAGTGTTGACGAGGATCCCGACGCGGTCTTTCTATGGCTGACAGATGACCCATCACTCAATGAGCAGACTCGTAAGAAGATTCTCGAAGCCTCAGACCGAATCCAGCCTGGCCATCTCGTGACACTTGATGATGGCTTCGATCAGCCTGAATTCGGTCGGGGAAAGGTCTACTTCCTGAACATTCAGAAGCTTGCCAAGACTTCAAATCTGGTTGCACGCAAAGAGGGTCGCCGAAGGAACATCCTATGGGACACGATTACGACAACGATCAAGAAGAATGGCGCCCACTATTACTTCATCGTCGATGAAGCACACCGGGGGACGGGAAAGACTTCGACCGACGACAATACAATCGTCCAACGACTGCTCAACGGCAATGACTCGGTTGTGTCCGCTCCAGTCGTCCTTGGTATTTCGGCAACGCCGGAGCGATTTGAGTCGTCAATCATGAGCGGTTCACGTGAACGCCTTCTCAGAAACGTCGTGGTTCCTGTTTCGGCCGTGCGTGAATCGGGACTCATCAAGGACGTCTTGTCGATCAGTTACCAAGCAGAGAAGCAGACAATGGAATTCACTCTTCTTCGCGAAGGCGTGATCAGTCTCAGGGAAGTGGATTCCGCATGGAACTCATATACGGAGAGGGAGAACGAGTCACCCGTTCGACCTGCACTAGTAATACAGATTCCTCCCAACGCGAATTCTACGGAGGTTGGCTCTTGGCTTGATGTGTGCGTCGAAGAATGGAAGGTCCTGGGTAAGAAATATTCAATCGCCCATTCCTTGGAGTCCCACACACCCCAACAATTCGGAAGTCATGTCGTCCACTACGTCAAGCCACAGGATATTCACGACCACCCTTCCGTGCGAGTAGTTCTATTCAAGGAAGCTCTCACAACTGGATGGGATTGCCCTCGTGCTGAGGTAATGGTCTCCCTGCGGACTGCGAAGGACGACACGTACATTGCTCAACTCATAGGGCGCATGGTGCGCTCACCACTCGCACGCCGAATTGAAAGTGACGAGAGGCTCAACCGCGTCCGCCTCTTCCTTCCCAACTTCGACAAGGCGGCTGTAGAGAAAGTGAAAGGGAAACTTGAGGGCAATGAGGGCGGACTGCCGACGGACATTGAGCTCAACTCAGTAGACGCGCCACGAAATCGCAAAATAGCCGAAAACGCTTTCAGTGCCGTGGAATCATTGCCGTCTTATCAAGTTCCTGGTCCCGTGCATCGTTCTCAAGTGGCACGCCTTCACAAATTGGCCGCGCTCTTGAGCGGTGATCACATTCTCCCTAATGCAATCAAAGTCGCGGACGGCTTTTTGATTTCGGTGTTGGAAAGTGAGCGCGAACGAATAGTGGCAGACGGCGCGCTTGCCGGACTTCTAAAAGATGCCGAAACAGCGGAAGTTGAGGTGATGGATGTAAATGCTGATGGCACGAGCTCAATGTCGACGGAGATATTTTCCACCGACCCTGCCGATGTAGATCGGCATTTTTCAACGACTCGGCGAAGGTTCCGGGATGGGCTTGCCGACAAATATTGGGGATCGCGGGTGGAGAACAACCAAGCGGATCCATTCGACGCCAAGATCCTGACCATCGCTCTCTCAATGAATCAAGCCGTGGTTGATCAGGTGGAGAAGTCTTCGGCTGATCGGGTCAAACAATGGCTGGACACTCACGGCGATGCCGTTGCTTCCCTGTCAGAAGACAAAAAGGCGAAGTACGCCGAAGTACGCGCGATGGCTCGCGAGCCGGAGATAGTTCATCCCGGCTTGCCAATTACGCCAATCACGATGTCAGGCGATGAATCAATTGACACGTACAAGGGCCATCTCTACGCAAACGCTGAAGGCAACTTTCGTTCCGACTTAAAATCATGGGAGCAACATGTGCTGAAAGTTGAGAGCGAACGGGCTGACTTTACGGCTTGGTACCGGAACCCCCCGGGTGGTCAGCGGGCACTTCGGATTCCGTTTGAAACGACGAATGGATACGGCAAAATGTATCCGGACTTCATTATTCTTCAATCGTCGGACGGCGACTCAGTGAGCGCGAGCGTTGTTGACCCTCACGGGCAATTTTTAGCCGATGCATCCGACAAATTAAGGGGTTTGGCAGAGTACGCCGCCAAGCACGGCGACTCGTTCACACGAATCGTAAGTGTTATCAAGAATGAAAGGGGGGAGTTCCGAATGCTCGACTTAAAGGATCCAACAATTCGTAAGTCCCTTAAGAACCTGCGAAGTCAGGATGACATCGAGAATATCTATTCTGAGTTCGGATCCGTTTATGCGTGACGTTGTGACTATCACTGGCGCTTGATCTAGGGGACATAAAATACCGCCTGATGAAGGATCGTCAATTCAATTGCTTCCAATACGACACGTCCTCTCATTGGAAAATCAGAATCCTTGGTCGAATCTCCCCGCGACTCATTAAGAGAGAGATCCAAGAGCCACTAAGGAGATCTTCGGCCTTGGCGAAGTGCAAAGTCAGACGGCGGCTTGGCGTGAGCACGATGTTGGAGATCCGATTACTGCCAAGCGTGACCGGCTTCGAAGATCGGCCGCATCACTGTCATCAAGTTCGATGACGTTGACTGCTGCGTGATTGAGGTCAAAGTTCTCAGCGGGCTTGGAGCAAATCGAAAATCGATATGCGTCGAACTATCTGGACGCAATGCAGTTCCACCATGTGCATCAGACATCCAATCAGCATCCCCCTGGGATCAAAATGGATGAGCCCCGCGTTGGAACAAGTTCTTCAAACGCGGTCCGGAAGTATTGGCGCATGGGTCGCAGAAGCGTCGAAGGAATGGCTCAAGTACCTCGACACTGCTTTGCCAAGAGTAATTCGGAAGTCTCGATGGAACCTATTCGTGACCCAGTGTGGATGAGCCATGAATTGACCGTAACTTGCGCCCGTCACACGCAGCACTACGCTGGTGCCGAGCGTGCTCCATACTCGGCACCTACTTGGACTGCTCAGCGGGCCGTTGAGTATCGTTGAGAGGTTCAGAGGGTTTGTCGAGAATTGATTTCCGCTGCCCATCGAGAGAGGCAGTATGTCATTCTTAGATTTTTCGGCACGACTACACGAATTAGCCCCTAGCGGATATCCGGATGGACTGCGACCGGCTCAAGCACATGTGCTAGCTCAATTCGCGGAGCATCACACTTCGTCTCCAGATGTTGGTATAGAGCTACCCACAGGTGAAGGGAAGACTCTAATTGGATTGCTAATTGCAGATTGGGCATTAGACCAAGGCATGTCAGTGGCATACCTCACGGGAAATCGAATGCTCGCGGGTCAAGTGGTGAATCAAGCCGCCCTACTTCCTCGCCTTGATACTCGTCGTTTCGCGAGTGGACACTACCCCGGTGCAGATTTGGATGACTATCACCAAGCCCACGCAGTTGGAGTCATGAATTACTGGGTCTACTTCAATAGCAACCCAAGAGTCGAACCGGCAGATCTTGTGATTTTTGATGACGCGCATTTGGCAGAGC
>CAJDUS010000009.1_pt1 | contig 36905 bp, 35 predicted proteins | sample 7390831 | NCBI WGS metagenome assembly CAJDUS01 (sample SAMEA7055684, study PRJEB34461) | soil metagenome | biome: terrestrial ecosystem; feature: Peninsula; material: soil | place: Antarctica | collected 2016
CGGCACCCGCCTCGACGACGACCACGGCACCCGCCTCGACGACGACGATTGCCAGCGTGCCTCCGACAACACCAACGACAGCACCGCAGATGTCATCAACGACGTTGCCGGCAACCACCGTGCCTTCGCTTCCGACGACCACGATTGCCAGCGCGCCTCCGACAGCGCCGACCACACAGCCTTACATTCCACCTGCCTCAATTCCATCGGGTGCTCCAAGTACTGGGGCGGGTGGGTCGGCAACATCGACAGACAGCGGCGTCGTCTTGACGGCAAGCGGAATGGTCCTCTTCGCCGGACTCGCCGGACTCGCTCTGGCCCTTCGTCGGCGTCGTCGGGCATAGGGCTGGCGAGGCTTTTTAGCTCGCACAAACTAGATTGGGCGATGTGAAGTCGCCAAAGGGGAAACGGCCCCCACATAAATTGTGGTGGGTCGTTTCTCTTTGTCTGGTTGTCGCCGGAGCCCTCGGAATCTTTTTCGTCCCCCACAGTCAGCCCCGAGGCCCCACACTCTCGGCGCCAATTGGCGAAGTCACTCTGCCACCATCGGGAGTTGTAGTGACGTCGCCCACGACGAAATCAACAACCACTACAACGACAATCATTGCAACCCCGGCAGTATCCTCGTCACCGTCAACAACAACGAGTTCGACCATCGCGCCTACGACCGGGACGAGCGGTCAGCCGAGTACGACTCGGCCGGCCCGGACCTCAAACTCGAAGTCGCCATCCCCTACGTACGTCGCCAAACCGATCAAGAGATCGCGGCCCATCCATCTCTCCATTCCCAAAATTGGCGTTTCGACGTCGCTCTCGCAGCTGGGTCTCAATAAGGACGGCACGGTGAGTGTGCCGACGAATTTCTCACAACCGGGCTGGTACCGAGGGGATCGATCACCCGGTCAAAAGGGTTCGGCGGTCATCCTCGGCCACGTCGACAACTTCCACGGCCCAGCAGTCTTCTTTCACTTAGATAAGTTGACCTTGGGCAATCGGATTGACATAACCCTGAAGGACGGAAAGAAACTTCAGTTCGCGGTCATTGGAATCCGCCAGTACCAAAAGACGACGTTCCCTGACAAGCTCGTCTACGGGCCGCGCGACTATCCCGCACTCCAACTCGTTACGTGTGGCGGAATATTCGATTCGGCCACCGGACACTACCTATCGAACATTGTCGTTTTCACTGCTCTCGTAAAGTCTTAAGTCGCTCACTGGACGACGTCGTTGTATTGGTTTGCAGCATGTTCACATGGCGATCCTCCATCAAATCGCCGCACAACCCTGCGAAGTGCCTAACGTATCGGCGCTCGTCGTTCGAGAATCAACGCGTCGACAAACACCGCGCAAATCCGTGACAAGTCGTATGTTTTTTCGATTTTCGATGACACACTCGTCTTGCCTCGCAACACGCGAGGGCACTTCTCAGAACTCTCTGAGGTGGACCACCAGCATGCCCTTGCGTGATGGTCCACGTCCAAAATGATCCTTGGTCCAACATTCCGAGTACACCACAACGAGGTAAATGACCTGGTAACTGGCATGATCGAGTACACGATTAAGAGTTCACAGTTTGACGACGTTGCCGCGCCGTGTTGTCGTGGCAACACCATGAACTTGCGTCAATGGACGGCGTTGCTGCGTTAGGAATAGTGCCACTGCCGTTCAGTTGAGTGACCCGTGTATTTCGGCGATTACAAATGTACCGAAGGAACGATCGCGGTCTTTCTGGTAGGTCCGCGCTCGAGCAGGCATGGCGCCAGGGTCAGCGGCGAACAACTGCACTTTCCATAATTTGGCAACTGGTTCATCTCACTGATTGAGCAGCCGTCAATTCGGTTTCGTGAGTTGAGCGGATGTTGAGCAATTGGAGGGAGCCCTTTGGAAAAGGTTTCCGACAATTGATACATGTCGAATATCACGCAGGGGCAAAATATCCCGAGAGACCCCACGGTACACTCCTCACCTAAAAGCCGCGGTCCGCGTCGTTCCGTACTGATCGGTGCGGTGGGCTCACTCATCGCCGGTATCGTCATCGGGACGACGGCACTTCCCTCCATGGCGACTGTTGTCGAACCAACAGTGAATTTCGGAACTGGCACAACAATTGCCACGACGACAACCGCTCCGGTCACCACGACGTCCGTCGTGAAGCACGTGGCGAAAGTTACGTCGACGAGGCCGCCAGTAACGACCACGACAGTCGCACGGAAGAGCCACGTCACACACATCGTCACCAAGACCACTAAAACGACGGCCAAACCAACGTCGCAAGCCTCCCCCGCGCCGACAACCACCACTACGCTGCCTCGGTCCGGCACCACGACCACGACGACCCTCCCAGTCACTAAGGAGCCGACGCCTACGATCTCTAACCCGTCGGTCAACATCGCCCCCAACCCCAACTTCCTCGAGCCCGGCAAATGTACATTCGGCAACGGCGTGTGGAGTTGCGCGAACCCCTGCGTCGCCGGCACCGCGACCGCCCTCTCGTGGCCTGGATACACCAATGCGGCGGCCTGTACGAATTACGTCCTACTGGCGATCAACAACGCTCGCGCCGTCGAAGGCGTCCCGCCCATGGCCCTACCGAGCAATTGGTACAACATTACGACGACGCAACAGCTCTTCGTCATTGCTGATCTCGAGCGCACTGCGCGCGGACTCCCGGCCTATGTCGGAATTAACGCAGCCCTCAGCGCCGATGCACAACACGCCGCCCAGGCCAACAGTGATCCTACGATTGCTGCTGGTTTCCCCATGGCCAACGACGCGCAAGGTTCCCCCGGTTTCGGTGGTGCATGGTCGGGCGGCTATTCGATCCTCGCAGCTGACTACATCTGGATGTACGACGACGCGTGGGGTGGCAGCGCCGCCACGACGTCCAACATCTCGTGCACATCGGTTCATGCCGCCGGCTGTTGGGCGCACCGTGACGAACTGCTCGGTTCGGACCCCGGCTACAACCCCGGCGTCGGACTGAACTGCACGAACTGTGAAATGGGTACGGGATTCGCCATGGTGAACGGTGGCGCTTCGTACGTCGACCTCATTGAAATCCCCAAGGGCTCAATGCCGCCAATGACCTTCACCTGGGTTAACAACGTTCTGCCGTACCTCTAGACCGACGCCCGTCGCTTTTCGCTCCCCTTTAGTCAGCCACCGCGCCCGTAGGTTGTGGGGGCGTGGCTGACGGAGAACTCGGCCTCAAATGGAAGTACGCCATGAAGGCCAGTGAGCCGACAGCGAAGAGTCCGAAGGCCACGATGAGTGGCACCAACGCAATGTGTTGAACCTCACTCGGACTGCCGCTTCCCGGCGAGAGTAGTACCGCCACGAAACCGATGAGGCCAACCGTAGTAATCACCATCCACGCCCACTTATTCCACGCCCTCACGTGTCGACCCGGTAGGAACGGCAGGGGGAACATGCCAAAGGCCAAACTCGCGAATCCTCCGAGGAATGTGACATTAAGGGCCGGATTCAAAATCAGCCAGAAAGGCGAAGGATGGCTCGAAGTGGCGGCGTGAAAGACCGGTACGGTGAGAAAAAATGCCGCAGTACTGACGACAAGGACGCACACCGACGCAATGGCGTGCAGTCGTCCCCAGTCGCTCTGATCAGTGTGGGGGCGAAGCACGAAGACAGCAATAAGTCCGTAGCAATAACCAGGTGACAATCCGACCGCCCTCGAAACCGAGACGCAGATAATGGCAATGATCATTCCGCCAAGGAGCACGTGCATGTGCACCTTCCGATGTTCTCGCAGCCCGCCGAGAAGGATCGGAATCTGGGAGGTGAGGGTCACAATGCCCACGCCGATGCACTGACCCAAAAAGAGCCAAAGGGTCGTGCGATTCAGTCCGAATCCCCTATCGAGAAAAGAGTTGATGAGACCGGCGAAGAGAACGAAACCGATGAATAACATCGTGCCGATGGTCACTCGACGAGCGGTAGTCTTCTCTTTCTCGCGGTCAATGAACAATCGCGGGAAACGCCTTCGAGCTCGAGCTTGGATTCTCTCGCGATTCTCAGCGTAGGTTGAGTCCAGCCACTCGCTCGGGAATCCAGCGCCAATGAGGCGACTCACCAACAACACGATGAGGCTGATGCCGCCGGAAGTCACGAGATGGTTCTTCAACTGCGTCGGACCGGGCATCGCCACGCTGAATTCCGAGAGATGATTACGCGTCTCGGAGACGTGAAAGGGCGTAGATACGAAAAACGGCCGCCCCGTCGTGCAGGAGAGTTGGAGACGGTGTGCGCCAAACGAGGCGTCACCCGGAATGACGAGACGGCGCGCGACAAAGTTGGAGCCTTGTGGCGGAAGTTGATCGATTAACTTGTCGTCGAAGAAAACGTAGACCGGGTTGCACGATCGTGTGACCGTCGAATCACGCAAAGTAACGGCAATACCCGGTGGTCCCGATGACGGTGTTGTCTCTAACGCGGACAACACTCGAAGCGTCGCGTGCGCTTCGGCGGAGCCGCTGCCGTTGTTACTGACAGTCTGTCCGGTGAACACCGTTCGCACTGAGGTTCCGTCGGTCCCAATTTCTGTCACGGCCGCCGCGTAGGTCCCGGGTTTCGTGTAAACGTGCGACGTGTGATCCACGGTCGTGCTCGCGTCCGTACCGTCGCCAAAACTCCAGTTGTAGTGCGCAATAGATGCCCCGTTGGCACTGGATCCCGATGCGTCAAAGAGCGTTTCCCTACCCGCGGGGGCGGAAGTTACCTTGAGGTGAGCACTCGGTGCCTGTCCCGGGGCGATGGCGATCCCGAAACTCGCCGAACCTACCTCGATGGGCGACTCCGGATGCGGTGGCTCAGTGGTGAGGTCGATCGGCGTTACCGTGTTGCTCGCGTTAGCGACGTAGGCGGTTTTCCCGTCGGGTGATATTGCAATGCCGTCGGGTTGGGTGAGGCTGCCAACCGACAAGGGGGCCGACGCCGACGCCGGTTTCGTCGTGAGATCGATGGGTGTGACCGTATCGTCGTTGTTGGCCGTGTAGGCAGTGGCGCCATCAGGCGCAATGGCGATGCCGAGCGGACCATTCGCGACCGGAATGGAGCCCTCCACCGACGGGGGGTTCGATGCGAGATTTATCGGCGTGACGACGTCTCCATTGGCGACGTAGGCCGTCAAACCGTTGGGGGCAATCGCAATGGCCTGAGGCGAACTCGAAAGGTTGATGGCCGACACTTGCCGCGAGGCGGTGTCGATGATGCTCACCGTCATGGCTTCGGAGTCCGACACGCAGACGGTTTTGCCGTTGGGGCTTACCGCAATGCTCCAGGGTCCACTCCCCACTTTGATCGGCGTTTCAGCCGTGGGCGGAGTCGACGTCAAATTAATGGGAGTGACCGAGTTGGAATCGAAGTTCGTGACGTAGGCCGTTGCACCGGACGGCGTAATGGCGATGGCCACAGGTCCCCGTCCGACTTTGATCGACGCCTCAAGGGTGGGTGGCGACGACTTCAGGTTGATTGGAGTAACGGAGTTGCCGTTGGAGTTCGTGACGTAGGCGGCACCGGCGTCTGGTGCGATGGCTATACCGAGCGGTCCGTTCATCCCAGGTGAGGAGCCGCGAATCACTGCTATGTGCTGATTCGACGACGTAATGGCCGTGACTGAATTGATGTCGAGATTCGTGACGTACACGGTACCTGAAGTCGTGGCGGTGGACGCCGCCCCGGCGGACGCGAAACTCGCGAACAATGCCCCAATCGGTCCCACTAATCCGACGACCATAAGAGTTCGGAGTGTTCGCGCTCGCCAATGGCGCGCCGATGTCGGAGTCATCGGCCCCATGATGTATTTAACTCAGTTCGCTTTGAGCGATGCGACGACGCGCCGGTTGGTGGCTCGACCCTTGGCGGTAGCGTTATTCGATACGAGGACCACGGAGTTTCCGGCAACGATTGTGATGGTTACACCTGTGTCCTTCAGGGTCACCAAATCGATGCTCAACTGCGTCGCCACCGTCTGCGCGCGATTGACATTAAGGGTTGCGTTAAAGGCCGGTGTGAACACATTGTCGGTGTAAGCCGCGAGGTCGACCGCCTTGTAGTGATTGCTCTTTACAGCCACGGCAATCTTCTCAATCTGGGACTTCAGTTTCGCCGAAAGTGCGAATGACCCTTCGGCAAAGGGCGAGACGACGACCGAGCGATTCGGGGGAAGTGGCGGCGGACTCGAAATGATTTTCACCGGCGGCAAAGAGGTCGTCGTGGTCGTCGGAGGAGGCAAGGTGGTTGTGGTTGTGGTCGTGGTGGTCGATGTCGTTGTTGTTGGCGGTGGTCGTCGCGTGACCGGAGGAGGCAAGGTAGTCGTGGTCGTGGTCGTGGTCGTGGTGGTGGTGGTGGTCGACGTCGTTGTTGTTGGCGGAGGACAGCATCCGTCATCCCCATCATCATCCCCGTCGTTTTTTGACCCGGAACAGCAACTACCGTCCGCGTTCGATGTTGTACCGTCATCGTGGTGGAAGATCAATTGCGGTGAACTTTGGTCGTCACAGTCTTTCGAGGTGAGGCCAACCGAGCGCAATCCAGCGGTACTGACCGAAGCATTGGAAGACAGCGCGGGAAAGATCAGCACACTCCCCGCAACGACGGTGAAGACACAAAATATGAGGCGACCTCGATGGAACGCACTCGCAACCGCTCGTCTAGAGAATCTGCTGAATTTCGAACTTCGCCCTTGCATCGCGCTACCTCATCAGGGAAAGGGCACGCGTCCGTGACCTATCATCGTCGTCATCAAAATGTAATGTTCGGTCAATATAACAATTCCTTGCTCGTCACGCAAACGAGGCATCGATAGATCATCCTGCGTCGACTCGAAGTAAGATCGCGCGCTTCCCAGTGATAAGTCGCTCCCGGTCGAACATCCTAGAAACGACAAGCCACGCGGAGAAATCAACGCCCGCAAGTACGACGGCCAACCACACGGCAACGCTCACTGTGGGTTTCATCACCTGAAATGACATCAGTGAAGTTAGGCCGAGGGCTGGGAGGCTGGCGAGTGTTCCCAACTGTTGAGCGACCCGAACATCGGAGGAGAGCGCCGAGACCGCGGTTCCTACCCAGACCGCCCACGCCGCTAATAGCGGCGTGAAGAGCACTTCAGCGACGAACCACGACGGCTGCCACACGTCGTGGACCACGTTTTGGGGGGCTCCCAATCGAATACTGACGACCAGTACTGCGAAGACCAGATAGGCAATGATTACCGTCGGGGTTGTCGCGGCGATCGCTTTCCCGATTAGAAATTCTTCGCGGCTAATCGGCGTCGTGAGTACCGGCTCCAACGTGCCCTGATCGCGTTCTCCAATCACGGCATAGGCCGCAATGGTCGCAGGTAGCACAACCGGAATCATCAATATGAGAAGGAGCGTCAACGCGACCTGGGTCCGCACACCGTCGGCCGACTCCGAGGGAGAAATCAAGAAAAGCTCGACAACTGGCAACGTGGTGAAAAACAACGGCAACGTAATCATTGTGTACAGGATGAATCGGTTATGTCGGTACTCGCGGAACTCCTTGTGCACGACCGCCCTGATTCGCGTGGAACTGAATTTCATTCGCCCGGCCTCATTCCCGCGTCGCCCACCAATTCCAGGTACACCTCTTCAAGTGAGTGGCGCGACTCGACGATCGATAGCACGTCGGCGCCGACTCGGACGAGTAACCGCGCGATGTCGGGTGCGGCCGCGCGCACGTCGGTCACAGTGATGACGTACCGGCCGGCGTCATCGCGCTTCCAGCTCTCGATGGCTGACAGGGTCGCGAAGAGTTTGTCAGGGTCCTCCAGTGCTGCGACGGTCGTCACGATGATTGCCTTGCGAAACATTCGCTGACGCAGATCGTCGATCCGCCCGACCGTGCGCAACGTCGTGTTAAGAATTGCCACTCGGTCGCAGAGCTTTTCCGCCTCATCGAGTCGGTGCGTCGTGAGAAATATCGTCACGCCCTTTGACCGAAGCGAGTTGATGAGATTGTGCACTTCGAGCGACGCCACCGGGTCCAATCCGGCCGTTGGCTCATCGAGGAACACGATCTCGGGATCATTCAACAGAGCCCTTGCCAAACCAACTCGCTGCCGAAGTCCCTTCGAGAGACTCCCGCAGAGGTCGTTTTTGCGCGACGAGAGGTTGACGGCTTCGAGGGCGGCGTCGATTCGCGACTGAGCCTGATGGTAGCCATAGAGGCCCGCGAAGAATTCGAGGTTCTCGTTGACCGTGAGCCGCAGGTAGAGGCCGGGCAACTCGGTCATGACGGCAATTCGCTGACGGATGTTATAGCCGTTTTCGGCAATCAATTCGAGTCCGGCGACGTGCGCGGAACCCGAGGTGGGTGCGATGAGCGTACTGAGCGCTCTTACCGTTGTCGTCTTCCCAGCGCCGTTGGGGCCGAGGAAACCAAAGACTTCGCCTCGTTGCACGTTGAATGACACGTTCTCAAAGGCAACGCGGGCACCGAATTGCTTGGTGAGGTTCTTCACGATAATTACGGCATTCTTCGCGTCGATTTCGCCCTCACGGTCCACAGCGAATCGGCCGGACCTTGTCGCGATCGCCGACGAGAGTTCGCTCGCCGACTTTGCGCCGAACGTCGTGTCGGCATCGACGGATGTGGACACTTCATTAAGTCTGTCAACGTCGTTGGTAGCGATCATCTCTTCGGCGGGAGCGACCGGACGCCTTAGTCCACCCGCGCTATAAGACACGGCCAAATAAAGGAGCACAACACCAAGGGCGAAGATTTCATTTGCCGGTTTCTTCAGGCCTACGAATCCCCCAATGAGTGCACCTAGAGCGACGACCGTGATCAGCCAACCCTGCAATGTCGCAGGTCGCGAGCCGAATCCGATACGGCGTCGCACAAACCACGAGCGACTAGCCACGCGACGTGACCATCACGCAAACTCGCTTCGATGGGGGCACGAAGTGATTCTAAGAGACGGGTTGATAATCAATCAAACAAATCGCCTTCAACACTGCCTCAACCGTTCGACGATGGATTAGCGCCGCGCGTCTCGACTACGTTGTGCAAAGTTGCGCTGCTACGCGGCCCGACGGCGGGCACGAATCCACGAACGCAGCATCATGCGAACCAAAACAAAAGTGATAACGATAATCAGATTGGCGCTGATGGCCGGAACCCATCGAACCTTTTCATTTTTTACGACGTAGACACCGACTGGCATCACCACCCCACCGAAACCACCACCCGACCCATTAGAAGGAGCTTCACTGGTGGATTCACGGTCTGCTTCGTGCTCTTCGTCCGCTTCGGCGCAGCCCGATGCACTTTCGCCCGCGCCACCCCCACCCGCGACGAACGCCACGGGGATAATCATTGTGCCGTCCTTTTCGTACGCTGCACCGAACGATCGACCGACAGAGAGATTCTGAGCGATTTTCCCAAGTAGATCTTGCAAGTTCATTCGACTCCGATCTCATTCACCCGCGTCGGGCCACACCACGAATATACGGCGTCACCGGTGCACCACAAAACGGTGAATTGGGCGGCCTGCAGAATCACTTGTCGAGCTCAGCCAACACCTCGCCGATAATTTTTGTCATCTTGTGCGCCGGAATCTGCTCGCCGCCTTCGGCTTCGGCGACCTCGGCGGAGAACGCTTCAACTGAGTGGGTTCCACCGATTAAAACGTGTCGGAGAGCTTCGCCGCTCGCCTCCGAGTCGCCGATATCCTTCAGAGCCTTGGCGACGTCGTGATCCGGTGACTCGGCCACCACATGGACTACCTCCATGGCGTCTTCACGACCTGAGGCCGTACTTACGGCCGGCTCTCGATCGGGATTCTGTTGCAGGTCCCACTCGGCGAGAGCTTCGTTGTAACCCCCTTCGCCCGGGTGCAACACCCGAGTCGTCGCCTCGGGCGTTGCCTCGACGCCTTCGTCGATCGCACCGTCAGCAGTTTCGACGTCGTGATGTCGAACCTCCGGAATCGGCACTACCAAACTTCCATCGGGATTGCGAACGATTTCCATGGTGTCCCCCTGCGAGCACCTCGGGGTGTTCTCGCACCTCCAACCTAAGGGAGGCCGGAAAGTATCAATCGGGGCGACAATGATGGAAGGTGCCAGCGCCAGTTGACCCAATGAATGGAGTGTTGTTGAAACTGACCGTCGCATTTGACCGAACAATCGGCCGCGCCATGTACCGCGTGCATCTCCGCATCTATCGCTTGACTCGAGGCGTCATTGGCCACCGCAGCCCCGCCGGTTCCATGCTCATTCTCGAATCCGTCGGGCACCGTACGGGACTCGTACGATCACATCCACTGCTCTACATTGCTCTCGATGACGGGTATCTTGTGGTCGCGTCCAATGGAGGACGTGGCGGAGACCCGGGCTGGCTGTTCAACGTACGACACAACGACCAGGTGAAGGTACAAGCCGGTGCGAAGAAGTTCGACGCGAGCGCACGAGAACTAGATGACGACGAGCGCAACGCTATTTGGCCAATGTTGACTTCGTTTTACGGCGGTTGGGCGCACTACGAGACATTGACCAATCGGTCCATCCGAGTCGTCCGATTGACGCCGTCGACGTAATTGGTAGTACGCAGGTGTTCTTGGAACTCGTTGAGCGGCGACGAGTCGCCCACGGACGTTCCGATGCGCTGCGCAGTGGATCGGACGTCGTGCTCGTAGCCCTGGTGGTGGCGTACGTCGCGATCCGTCCCCTGCGCGCTGGGGCGCCATCTGCAATCGAAAAGGCCGAAGAGTCCATTGCGCTCACGATGATCGAATAACTCGACCTTCGTTCGCCAACCAAATGGTCGTTGGCTTCGACACGTCGTTGCCACATATCCCCTCTTTCGAGAGAGGAAATGTAACGAAAATCTCTCGTCTCGGTACCATAAGTAGGGCGATTCCCTAGTGCGATTACCGGCACGACGAGTGAAGGAGTAGATATGAGTAAGACCTACGAGAAAGATTCAGCGGCGATCGAGAAGTTGAGCCCGCAGCAGTACGAAGTGACCCAACACGGCGCCACCGAACCGGCCTTTCGAAACGAATTCTGGGACCACAAGGATGCTGGCCTCTACGTCGATATCGTGTCGGGTGAACCGCTCTTCACGTCGAACCAGAAGTTCGACAGTGCATGTGGATGGCCGAGTTTCACGACGCCGATTGTGAAGGAGAATGTCGTCGAAAGTTCGGACCAGAGCCACGGAATGGTGCGCACCGAGGTACGTTCCAGCCACGGCGACAGCCACCTCGGACACGTCTTCAACGACGGACCGGTAGAAGGCGGTGGGCTGCGTTACTGCATCAACTCCGCCGCTCTTCGCTTCGTATCCTATGCCGATCTCGAGGCCGAAGGTTACGGCGAGTACGTCAGCCTCTTCGACACCGCAGTGCCGAGTGAGGGGGTTGCTCAATGAGCAATGAAACCGACACCGCCGTTCTTGCCGGAGGATGCTTCTGGGGCATGCAGGATCTGATTCGCAAGCGTCCCGGTATTCTCACTACGCGCGTCGGCTACTCCGGCGGCGACATTGCGAACGCGACGTACCGTAACCACGGAAATCACGCCGAGTCAATTGAGATAGTTTTTGACCCTTCAATCACTTCGTATCGCGATATCCTCGCCTTCTTCTTCCAGATTCACGACCCGACGACGAGGGACCGCCAAGGAAACGACGTCGGTGCCAGCTATCGCTCGGCAATTTTCTACGAGAATGAGGAACAGCACCAGACGGCCCTCGACGTCATTGCCGACGTCGAGGCATCAGGACTCTGGCCCGGCAAGGTCGTCACCGAAGTTGATCCTGTCGGCCCCTTTTGGGAAGCCGAGCCCGAGCACCAGGACTACCTGGTTAACTACCCCAACGGATACACCTGTCACTTTCCGCGACCAGGTTGGGTCCTGCCCCACCGCAAGGATCGCGTCGATTCGTAATTGATGACGTGCGAGTGAGATGTCGTTGGCTCCGCACTTATACCGTCAGCGGCGTCAGCGCAGTCGACAAATGCAAAAAAGCCAGTCATCGAGCTCGCTCTCTACTCGCCGAAGTGAGATGATCTCCCAGGGCGATTGGGCAATGTAGGAAATGAGACCCTCGCCGCGCCAGTACGTGAAGTGACGAGGTAAGTTGAATCGTTTCGATGTCCACTCGTCGCCATCTCCTTCTTTCAGTGTGAAGGCCAGAAGTCCGTCTGATCCAACGCTGAGTGAGGCGTTCACTAACGCGTCGCGGAACTGTTCGCGACTTAGGTGAAGAAACACGGCATTCGCGAACACGCAGTCCCACGGACCGCCGAGGTGGTCGATGATGACGTTAAGGAGAAGTACGTCGTGGCCCAAAGCGCGCACGATATCGACGAAGGCCTGCGTGGCATCGGTTCGCTGAACTCGCAAGCCTCGCGACTCAAGAACCTCAGCCTCCGTTCCAGCGCCGCAGCCAATCTCGAGGACCGTCGCGCCGTCGCCAAGCAGTGCGGCAATCTCGTCAATCCACTGAACCACTTCAGACCACGCACCCGTTTCACGATTCCGGCGAGCGTATTCGTCGGCCGCCAATTCGTACGTCTCGAGAGTCAGTTCGTTATCGTCCGGAGCCGCGGCATTCACGTGGTCAGTCTCGCAGCGGATACCCACAACTGCAACGACTTCCATTAAGCGACGTGAAATCGGGCACCAGCGGGACGTGACGTATCAATGTACATCGACGTGGACGTCATGTGTGGGTGAGCGATACGAACGCCCGTAGCCCGAGTAAGTGGCGAACAACGGGATCGTACCAACAGGCGGATCGGGAATGGTCAGCTCGCACTCGCCGAAGGGATTGGGATGACACGAAGAGAGTCGGGATCCGAAGTGAACTGACACGGTCGTCGTAGGATAAATCCCTTCGGAATTCGCAATGACTCCGGTGAGCTGCACGACGGCCGGCTCACCGGCCGAAACGCGCGGCGCCGTCGCGTCGAGCGCCCAGAGCGCGACAGGAGTCACGAACTCAGGGTCGGTGGGGGCCGAATACCCATATCGATTGATCGCCTGGGTGGTTACCCAATAGACCTGATGGTTCGTTAGACCCTTGATGATGCAGTTCGGCTCAAAGTAGACCGAAGCGTGACAGAACCTCGTCGTGACGCCGTCCGAGATGGCGACGCGGTAACCCTCAACGTTCGCGGCGCCATGCCCCTCGGGCGGGTGCATGTACGTCCATACTTCTCCGCTACGAACGCTGCCCGAAACCTGTTGCGGTGGCGGGGGGACACTTCGCGCGCAATTGGCGCTCGTGCGCGTGATGGCAATGTCACCGGCCGCGTCCACGGCGACGTACGTTCGAGCACCGTAGGCAACGGCCGTCCAATTCGACTTTGTGGAAGTTGCGACGGTGCTCTGCGACCACTGTTCCCCGATTAACGACGAATTGATGGGGTTAATTGTTCCGCTGGACTCCCCGGCCGCAACGATGACTCCGCATCCGAAGGTGGCGGTATCAATACTCTGCGCCAGTGCGATCTGGTGGAGGGTCCAGACGTAGCCGGAAACGGACGTCGCCACGTAACCCGCACCGGATTGGGTGCCAAGGGCCACAAAGTTTCCGTTGCCGTAGGTGACCGTGCCAAAGTCCAAACCACCAATGGGTGCCGCGACTCCGCCAATCAGCGGATGACGTATGAGGCTCCAATGATGTCCGTCGTTAGACATTAAGACGTTGCTCGCCGCCGCGTCCACCGCAATAAATCGGCGATCGGCAAACGTGATTGCGCTGAAGTCGTCCTGTGGCCGCCAGAAGACTCGTGTCCAGTCGACACCGTTCGGCGAGGTCACCACCGTGCCCACCGAACTTACGGCTACGAAGAGACCGTCGCCAAAGGTAACACCGGTCCATTGACCATTGAGAACTTGATGGCCGGCCTGCAGTGGAGTTCCCGGCGGACCCGGTACCGTCATCCACGCGACGCCGTTTGTTGACATCATCTCGTTGGGGACGACGTTTGCCGACGAGAGTGCAATGAAGCGGCCCGCCCCGTACGTTGCTGTCTGCCACGACCCGACCGGCCCCGCCGACAGTGACCACGTCGATGTGCTACTGGAGTGAGCGATTTCACCCGAGGGACTAAGGGCAATCCATTGACCGTGCAGAAAGGCAACTGAGGACCACCCGCCCACCGGAGGCGTAACGTGCGCCAGCGTCCACGTCGTCGCGGCCGACGCCGTACTTGTAGTGGGCGTCATTGGAAAATTCGCACTAGCTACACTCAAAATCGCGACCAACGCCATTGAATACAGAATTCTCATCCTCGCCCTGCCCACGTGCTCTTTCGATCGCTACGGATCGATTCTCACAGGACTATTACAGCGGACGCTCTACGCAGTCCCATAACGCACCCAATTAGTGAGGTATCCAATGGTTCGTGGACTATTTCGAAGTGTCGACCGTAGTCTGACTCTTAATCGAAGGTCGACGGAGTGCGAACGAACAAGGACGTTGAGGTTGCAATGTTGGTCGCCGTGATCATCCTCGGTCTCATCGGACTCGCGATCTACGCACTGGCACGTACGTCAAACGTGACACGTACCGGTGGCACGTCGCTTCGTCGAACCGCGTCAAGCCATATCAATGCCAACGGCTCGCCGAAGCGAAGTTACGTCTCCATGGACGCCGCCCGTGAGGCGGCACAACACCAGAGTGCCGCAACACACCAGGTCATGAGTGCCTACAAGTGCCGTACGTGCACGCACTTCCACATCGGACATTCGTGACCTCAATGAAACGCAATCACTGATTGGCGTTAGTCGCTGGAATCTCGACCCAGCCGACTGGCCGACATCGTAACTCGCCCACGACCCGGCAAGGATGAGACGTCACGAGTACGTCAAACTTCAACCGTAACAATTCCGTTAAACGTGGGGACCATATGTGTTTGCAAACCCCACTATCCGAGTTTCGTCAGCACGTTACGGGTGATTTGTTCAATCTGGGGATCGCGTTCATTCAATCCGTGAGCCCAATCGGTTGATCCCGATGTCAGGACCGTCGCGCCCGCTTCATTGGTGTACACACCCAACACCGCGTGGCCGTGACGAATCCGGTCAATCGCCGCGGGATCGCGTGTCCCGAAGATACGCGAGCTGATGTACTCCAGCTCGCTAGGGTCGCCCGGCTTCGTCGGACGAGGAGCGGTTTCACGAGTGAAGTGTTGCGTCGGGCACGTGCCTAGAATCTCGAAAGTCGTCGGTGTCCCATCCTCGCTCGTGGGGTACGGGAGCCCATCACGATAGGTAAACGCGCACCCATCACATTCGTAGCCAACGACGGTCGCATTCGAACCGAGTACCTCGCCGTAACGAAGTCCGGTATCGTCAAAGATCCAGTGATTCGCGCGATGTACGGTGTAGCCACCGAGTCCGCCCGTCACATTACGGCCAATTCGGTGATAGCCCCCACGAGTGAACGTGACCCCAGTCATGGAGTTTTCGGGTCGACCCACTAGGACGTCGGACCACAATGTGGTCACCTCCATCTCGCGCGCTGTCCCCATGAGCGGGTCGTCTCGGAAGAACCCCTTGTAGCCCACCATGACGTCACGGTCGCCGCCCTCAATTCGAACTTGCCACAATGATGTGTTCCCCGAAAAGAATGCAGCGTTGCCCCCTCGAGCGATGAAACGTTCGACGGTGTCGCGCATCCCTTTGGACCAGTACTCGTCGTGACCGATTGACAAGTACAAACTCGCGTCGTCCAGCACGTCGGGATGCTCTTCGAGGTCAGCGTTCGTACAGACGCCGATCTCAAATCCCTCACGCTCAGCCCACGCAATGAAAGGTTGCTCCCAGTCGGGCCATCCAGCCGATCCGGCGTAGTCCGAGAGATGGTTCAAGGAGATGTAGCCCACGTGAGCGGCGTTCTGCGGATCGGGAGCGCCAGTGCCGGTGACGCGGCGGCCCTTGCCCATTGGTTTGTGTAGATAACCCGGCGCCATCGGACGTTGCATTGACACCTGGGTGCCACCGGTGTAGAGATTCGACCCACCAAAATCGTTGTACGCGTGCCACGTGTTGGTAGCCAGCGCCACGACAATCCTCTCCTTCGACCAAGGTCGCACGACGAAGAAGGCGAAGTCGCGACGGACCTTGTCGCCCACCTGAATCTCCATTACGACTTCGTAGTAGCCCGAACGCCACGAAGGATCCACGTCAACCGTCATCGCCACTGGCCAACCACACCCGCTCGACGAAGCAGACCGTGGCGTCTCGTACTCTTGTGTCACAACTGACGCCGAGCCGAACACCACCTCTCGTTGCCCCCCCACGCGTGCGATTTCGATGTGAACTGGTCGTGCACCCGATGACGACATATGGAGGCCGACTTGTTCCCCCGGACGAACTGACTGCGGCCAGCAATAACCAGTGATTGTTTCTCGCGCCATTGTCCGACTGTAACTGGCGTCACACGACCTTCCGCAGCCGTCGGGGTCCCGTTAAGCCCAAAGTGGGCAATTTGGACTGCAGATGATGAACGTGCCCGTCCCCACAACTGCGTCAGGCGTCTCGGCCGCTCGACCGAGCACGTCGGCGAAGAACCGTCGCGGTCCTTCCGTGCGGGGACAACTGTCGGCACCTGCACACTGGCACTCGTGATGCGAGTGGGCCATTACGCACCAGTAACACTTTCCTCGAGACGATTGTGGTCCACTTGCATCATGAGTGTTTTCGTCGCACACCCCGCAAACGCTCTCGAGCACCACTCCGTCAAGTTCCGTCCCGACATCCAAGGCCTACGTGCTCTGGCGGTGTTCGCGGTCGTCTTGGACCACGCCAATCTCTTACGCGTTCACGGGGGCTTCTCCGGCGTCGACGTATTCTTCGTCATTTCGGGCTTCCTCATCACCAGCCTGCTGCTCGACGACCTCACGCGCTTTCATCGCATTCGCTTCACGGTGTTCTACGCTCGCCGCGCCGCGCGTATCCTGCCCGCCGCAACAATCGTCATCATCGCCACTGCCGTGGCGTCGATATTCCTCCTCGGCGTCTTGCAGTCCCGCAACGTCTTCTCGGACAGCGTGTGGGCTGCTTTCTTCGTAGCCAATATCCACTTCGCGAACATCGGCACTAATTACTTCCTCGCCGGATCCGCCACGTCGCCACTTCAGCACTTCTGGTCCTTAGCCGTCGAAGAGCAGTTCTATCTCGTATGGCCGGGCCTGATCGCAATCGTCGCTTTCGTGATGCGTGCAAGGCACCGACGCGACCAGGTGCCGCGTTTCGCCATTGGGTCCACTCTGGGCGTACTCTTCGCGGGCTCGCTCTATTTCTCCATAGCCCAGACGGCATCGAACCCCACCAGCGCCTACTTCTCCACTTTGGATCGCACGTGGGAGTTAGCCCTTGGCGCGTTGCTCGCCGTTGCTCTGCCGTTGATCACGCGCATGCCGACTTTGCTCAAAGTCACGCTCGCTTGGTCGGGTCTCGCCGCAATCTTCTTGGCCGCGTTTCTCTACACCGCCGCGACGCCGTTCCCCGGCTACGCCGCGTTGCTGCCCGCCGGAGGGTCAGCCGCCGTCATCGCCGGGGGTGCGGGCCTTTCGTACGGGGGTGCCCACCACCTGCTGTCTGCCAAACCTCTGCGATTCACCGGTGACATCTCGTACTCGCTTTACCTCTGGCACTGGCCCATTCTCGTCTTGGGTGCTGACTATCTGGGCCCCTCCGATACGGCGCCGGTGCGCGTAGCACTCGTCGCACTCGCCTTCGTCCTCGCTGCGCTTTCGTACTTCGCGCTCGAGAATCCTCTCCGGCGCGCCAAGTTACTCCTCCGGCGCGCGTGGCACGGCTTGGCCCTCTGGCCCATTGCGTTGGCATCGATCATCGTCGTCGCACTGCTCGCCACGCCCGCAGTCCCCTTCGCGGCGGCGACCGGTCCCGTGGCCAACGTAGACGTGACCAGGGCCGTGGCGCGAGCCGTCGCGGCTGGCGAGGCTGACGCTCGCATCCCCCACGCCACCTCCCCGTCCTTGGCTGTCGCTGCCACCGACAGTGTCGACTTAGGAGACTGCAGTGCGTACCTGCACCTCACGGAGAAGGTCTGCCAATTGGGTGACTCGAAGGGGAAGTCGACCGTCGTGCTCTTTGGCAATTCCCACTCCGCAATGTGGGCGCCCGGCTTGGCCAAAATGACCCGTTCCGAGCACTGGAAGTTCTACCCGCTCGTGAAGGAAGCCTGCAGTTACGAGGAGTACACCGGCCTGCGTCCGGGTCTCTCCCCCAAGGGCCATTGCGCACTCTGGTACCACTGGGCACTGCACCAGATCAAGCTCCTTCACCCCTCTGTGATCATCATGGGCTCCTACACCGCCACTCAGTACTGGCGCGTCGGCGAAACCGCAGCCGTGGAACAAGTAAAGGCCCTTACTCCACGTTTCATTCTGCTTTCAGACACCCCCACACTGCGACCCTTGAACTGTCAGAACGAGGCGCGTTCGACTCAGCCCGCTTGTGTCTGGCCCGCGGGCTGTCTGACCAAGGCGGGCGCCACGCAAGCCTCGTGCCTTTGGCACGAAACCTCCGCGAAAGTCCGACTTCAAACGATGACCGCCGATATCGCGGCGGCGGCGAACGTCCAGTACTTGAATATCACGCCCTGGTTCTGCGATGTGAGGCTCTGCCCCAGCGTCATCAATGACTTAATCCCTACGTATGACGGGGGTCACTTAACTCCCCAGTTCTCGAATTATCTAGCCACGGCCCTCGCCCGATCACTCAACCTAGCCGGCAACGATGTCTCCCAACCAGTACCCGAGGTCCTCGCCAACGTAAGGTGAAGTGAATTCCGTGGACGGACTTTGACGCAATACTCCTGCGCTTTTGCCATATCCCCTTCGAGTGCGATGATCGCGACCTCGGAGTTTAAGAACTGCGTCGCCATTAACTAGTTCATTGGCGATCGATCTGGCCGAGCGAAGAAGGAGCCTTCCAATACTTCGTGGCCCATGATCGCGCTCTGGTGATGGGTGGCCAGTCAAGTTGCCGGCAACGAGGCGGCCATTCGACTCGAAGAGCCCTCACGGTGCCCCAGGCGCTGCTTGGTGCCGGGACTTGTCTTTGGCCCATCGTGCGTTGCTCGGGCGCCACCTGCAAAGGGGTGGAGAATAACGAAGGGCCTCTCGTTACGAGAGGCCCTTCGTTACTTGGTGGCGGGGGCAAGATTTGAACTTGCGACCTTCGGGTTATGAGCCCGACGAGCTACCAGACTGCTCCACCCCGCGATGCGCATTACATTCTATCGGGTACGAAGCACGGCACCAATCTCGGTGATTCTCGACGTAACGCGACCGTTCGTGCAATTAAGAATCGCCTTGCATCACGTGATCGTTCCACGAAGAACGAACGTGACGTCTCCGGCCGAAGAACTTCACGTTTCGCGCCCCAAGCAACTAGGCGCGGCCCGAGGGATCATTTTGCGGTGAGAGCAGCCTGCGCCAGCGAGATTTGACGGTTCATGGCGTTGACGTCGGACTGATAGAGACCCAAATCGCCCGCACTCAGCGCCGCCTGCGCGTTCTTGTAATCGGTGGCGGCCTGTTGGAGATAGGCCACGGCGGTCTGGCCCGGTTTAGTGGTGCCCCCACCCGGCGGTGGGCTCGTGCCGCCTCCGGAACCGGTTGAGATGTGAGATCCCAGCACGGCCGAAAGCGCCTCGGAGAGCGTTGGCTCAATAGCGACGTCCTGATTGAAGACGGCAATGACGTAGCGCAACTGGGGCAGCGGGTTGGACGCGCTCGTGACGTAGAGCGGACGAATGTAGAGCACACTCTGATCGAGTGGCACCATGACGTTGTTGCCAACCAACACTTTCGAGCCGTGCTGGTCGAGCAGGGTGATTCGCTGGGCCGCCGCAGCGTTCTGTTGGATTTCCGAGTCGGCCTGCACTGGTCCAGTTACCGACGTTCCTCGCGGCGTGACGTAGACGTGTAACTGACCGTAGTTCGAGGGATTACTCGTTGCGACCATGAACGCAGTCAAACCTTGAATGATGCCGGAGTTGCCGGCCGGCACGAACGCGATATTTTCGAGCAGTTGCTGTTTACTCTCTTGGGGCAGCGCGCCTACCTGGTATACGGGCCTCATGGACGAAAGCGACGTTGAGACAATGTTGCCCGCGTTGTTCGTCACGGTCGTTTTGTTGAGAGACTGATTGGGCGTGCCCGAACCGGTCGTCGGTGAAATCTCCCAACGGTCCGATGCGGTGTAGAAGGCACTCTCGTTATTGATGTGGTAGTGACCGAGTGTCGCGGCCTGCACCGAGAAGAGGTCGGTCGGGTAGCGCAGGTGGGTACGAACCGCCTCGGGCATCTGGCTCATCGGTTGGAACATCGTGGGGAAGGCCGATCGGTAAGCCCGAAGTATTGGATCGTTTGGGTCGTTGGCGTAGAACGTCATGGTACCGGTGTAGGCGTTCACGACGACCTTCACGGCGTTGCGCACGTAGTTGAAGCTGGACGGAAGTCCGCCAGTGGCCACATTCAAGTTTGAGGCGTTCTCCGCGTAGGGATACTGATCAGTCGTCGTGTAGCCGTCGAGGACGTACTGGACCTCGCCGTTGGCGATAACGGCGTAGGGGTTAGCGTCGAAGGTGAGGAAGGGGGCCGCCTTCTGGGCCATCTCTTGGACGTCACGAACGAAGAGCACGCGACTCTTCGACGTGATCTGGTTCGAAATCAAGAAGTTGAAGTCGCCGAGGCGCAGGGCCAACGCCATGCGGCTAAACAGCCCTCCGACCGGCACGCCACCGGTGCTGGCGTAGTGCGTCTCGACGGGCTGACCGGCGTTCTTGCCCGAATTAACCTGGTAGTCAAGTTCGGTTTGCTTGGTGTTGGCAACGATGTAACCGGGGTCGTGAATGCCGAAGTAAATCGCTGGTTCGGTGAGGGGTGGCATGCCGTTGCTCGACTGCGGGGGCACATTGGAGACCACGAACACCGGGTTACCGGTCGTGTAATCAACGGCGTTGGCGGCGAGCACGGCGGCGCCGATGCCGTGGGTGTACTGCAAGTGTTGGTTGACCCAACTCTGCGACGGCAGGTTACTCGGGCTGAGCTGGCGCGCACCAATGAGAACTGGCGTCAGCTTGCCGTTAATGAAGTACCGATCAACGCCCAGGGTCGAGAACGTGTAGTACGAACGAATTGACTGTCGACGGGTGACGGTCGCCAACGCAATGTTGCTCGCCGGGTCCCAGAGACGGATATTGTCAAGCGTTTGGGTGTCGGCCTTAATCGTGGCCTTAGAAATAGTCGTCGATCCGGCGAAGGTGCTGTATTTCACCTTGTCGATGTCGAACGCCGATTTCGTCGCCTTGATGTTTCGTTGAATGTAGGGTGCCTCAAGTGATGCCTGATTCGGCGTTACCTTCAGCGCCTGGAGGATCGTCGGGTAGAGCACGCCAATGACGAGGGCCACGAAGAGCCAGAGTCCAACGGCAACCGCTGGTAACGACCATCCGCGCAGTCGAACGTTGGCGAGGAGAATGAGTGCAGCGGCCAGCGAAAGGAAGAAGAGAATCGTAAGTGCGGGCACGCGCGCGTGGACGTCCGTGTAGCCCGCACCTTGAACAAAGGCGTTGTTTGAGTTGACGAGTTCCCATTTCGCAATGATGTAACCGACGGCCTTCATGAGCGCAATGCCGGCACCGATAACGGAGAGATGGGCCTTCACTCGCGGCGATACTCGCGGCGTCACCTTCGTTGCTCGAATGCCGCCGTTCAGATAGTGGAAACCGGTCGTCACAATGAGCACGACGATGAGCGACACCAGTAACCAGGTCACGACGAAATTCACAAACGGCAGAATGAAGATGTAAAAGCTCAAGTCTTTGTGGAAGAGCGCGTCCTTGATGTGAAAGGGCTGACTATTCGCGAAGAGCAGGTATTTATTCCACTGGCCGGTCGCGTTCAATCCGGCAATGAGACCCATGACGACGGCGATCGCGGCGTAAATTCGCTTCGCGTACGGGCGCACCACGTTTTGGAAGCGACGCACGATCTCGTCTTCGGGGTCGAAGGAGAGATCGCGCGCCCCGAAACGGTCAGTCAACAGTAAGTTGCCCCACATCAAGAAGAAGAAGAAGGCACCGAAGGTCAGTCCCAGACCGACCTTCACGGTGAGGAGCGTCGAGAAGACCCTTCCCAACCCGACCGAGGAGAACCACATCTCATCGGTCCAGAGCACTGCGAGATTACGCAGAGACAGAAAACCAATGAAGATGATGGCGAAGACCAGACCAAGCCAAAATCGTCGGGAGAATCGACCGAGTCGTCGCGGACGCGGCGGGATATCAGTCGGACTACGCACCAGACGAGCCTACGCCGTATTTCAGATGGGAATTACGGCGCACGCGCATCCGGCGTGCAGTGGGGGGTGGGCCGATCCGCTCGGAAACAGTTGTCCGGCCACACGTTCCCCCGAAGCCGCGTCGAGGTCACATGCGTCACACGGTGCGTCGTTCGGCGCCACGAAAAAGCGAACCGTTCGCCCGGTTGACGCCGCGAGGACACCGATCTCGAAGGCCCGTCGCGCCGCGTCGGTGCACAGTCGTTCGACGCGCGCGCCGCGCCACTCTTTGTACGCCGAATTTACTCGGTCCGGCCCGTCGCCGCTGCCGTCAGCGAGGATCCGCTTGCGAAGTGCGAAAACAATCGTGACGGCGAGGTCGGCCGCGCAATCGTTCAGGGCCGCGTCCGCGGCCGGTCCCGCGGACGCACCGGCCTCTTCCTTGGCGAAGTGCCCACCGGCGCTGGCGGCGTCAGCCAGGGCTTCGAGGGCGGCATTAGCGTATCGGGCGCGCTGTTCGTGCTCGTCTTCGAGCTCCGTTGTGATCATGGCCTTCACGTCGCGCAGGCGCTCCAACATAATGTTCTGATCGTCCTGAAGGGCGCGCTTTACCTTCCTCGTGAGGACGGCCAGCGAGTCAGCGAGAGCAGCGTCACGCCTCGTAAAGAGTTCACCGGTCGGCGTCACCACCTTCGAAGGGGCCGGAGGTGACTTACGCGGTACCGGTGCCGTGGCACCACGCTCTTCGAGGGTGGCCTTGCGCAGTCGCGCGAAGATCTCGTTGACAACATCGGTACCCGAGGCATCTTCGTCCAAGACCGCCGCGACGGTCTCCTCCGCGGCCTTGGCGGCCTTGCGGGGCTTGGGCTTGGCTTCGGCAATTTCCGCGGCGGGAGCGGCCACGAGATGCGGTTCCGAGACGGTGCGAAGTGGCGTGCCCGCGAGGAGTTCTTCCTCCGTTGGTTCGGGACGCGTTGGTTGCAGACGCAATGCCTCGAGCGCGGCGTTGCGCGCAACCTCGTCCGAACTGTTGATGCCCGCGAGCACTCCCTCAACTTGTTCTTGGATGGAAGACACAAACGTGCCCAAGATGTCGCGCGCCGCACGTAACTGCTCGATCTGCATCTGAAGAGCCTTGCGCTTCACCGCGAGGTCGTTGAGGACAGTCTTGCGCGCGTCGTACGACTGTTCGACGATCGCGCGACCTTGTTCGCGCGCCCCCTCGACGAGAGCCTCGCCGTTCACCTTGGCCGACTTAATGAGACGTTCGGCGGCCGACCTCGCGTCGTGTTCAATCTGTGTCGCGGTGTTCTCCGAATCAGTGATAAGCGACGTGGCACGCTCTTGGGCCTCAATGAGGTGCGCGGCACTTCGCTGTTGGCTCTCGGAGAAGACGAGGGCGCTTCGCTCCTGTGCTTCGGCGGTCACGCGTCCGGCCTCTTCGTGGGCCGAGCGCAGTATCGCGGCGCTCTGGGCCCCGAGGGCACTCGCCAACGTTGCCTCATCGAAGGTGGGATTGGCGACCTTTCGCTGGGCCTCGCTCAATTGGTCCTGGAGCTCGCGGATCCGCGACTCCAAATGGCCCATCTCGCGCGCGACCGACTCTAGGTGAAGACGGACCTCGTTAGCGTCTACGCCGCCCTTGCGGAGAGTCGTGAAGTTCATTCGGGCTATCTCAGCCGACGATTGACGCGTGGTCGAGAGAATGCGGCGATCGTCCATTCCTTCCAGACTACGGCGTCACCCACCAGAAAAACGGCTTAGTGGGGCGTCGTAACGGCAACGGGAGTTGCGCCACCGAGTTCTCGAAGTTCGCGCAACGCCTGAGCCAAAGTCGTCACGCCGATGATGCGAAGACCAGGCCCGGCCGCTCCCTTGGCGGTCGCCACCTCGACCTGCGGGACGATGAAATACTTCGCTCCGGCGCGTTGGACGGCAACTGTTTTCTGAGCCACGCCACCCACGTCACCAACGTTGCCGTGTACGTCGATCGTGCCGGTTGCCGCGATCGGTTGATTGCCCGAAATCGAAGTACGGCTCAGTTTGTTGATTAACGTCAACGTCATCGCGAGTCCGGCCGACGGCCCACCGATGTTGGCCGTATTGATGGAGACCTTCGCCGGCAGTTGATAACTCGTACCGTCTTCGAGCGAAACCCCGAGGTACGACCTGTTGGCGCCCTTCACACCGGCACATCCAGACGACGCCAATCCGCTCGGCGCCTTGCCCATCGTCAACGTCAATGTTGTCGGGGAGTGATACGAGATCAAACCGATCTTTGAGATAACTGCTCGATCAACCGAAAGTTTCACCGTCGTTCCCGGCGCAAGTTTGTGCGTTGCCCGAACGAGGTCGCACCCGGAAGTGACGGGTGTTGCGTTGATGTTCACGATTTTGTCGGCGACGCGAAGACCCGTGGCACTTGCTGGCGAGGAGGACTGCACGCCCGTAATGACTGCCCCAGACGCGGTGGCGGGCACCTTCCAACCGAACGACCGAAAGGCAGTCACTTCGGCCGCCTGTTTCGAATCACTCATCTCGAGGAATCCCTGTGCTTCCAGTTCGTTCGTTGGGACCCCGGGATCGACGAGCTCGTCGGCGCCCACGAACTGCACGTGGGACGAAAGGTGCAGCGTCAGCCACGTCCACGCGTTAAGTGATTGGAGGTCAACGTCGGCGAGCATTATGGAGCCCTTGTGCTGGGCACTTGCGACGCCCTCTATTTTCACCAGCGGACCAACCGGCGTGGCGTTACCCGGCGTAATGGCGTATTCGGAGAGATTCCAAAAGTGAAGTCCCAGAATCACCACGAACGCAACCACCGCGGCGCCCACTATTTGTTCGAGTCGTCGCGGACGGCCGGAAGGTGGTGAGATGGGGCGGTGCCAAGTGATGATTCAACGCTAGCGGAGTCGGTCGAAGAGTCACTCCTGCGCGCCGGCTTCGCCAAGTCCAAGGATTACGAAGTCGTTTTGCGTACGAACCTCTCGTCGACCGTACCGCGTCACCGGATTCTCGCGTTACGTGGGGCGGTGCGTCAGCAACTTGTCACGTCCAACGAATGGAAACAAGCACTCAGCGACAGTGACGTGGACGTACGTAGAGAAGCGCTGAATCAAGTGGCGCACGCTACCGTCGATGATCAGTCGGTCACCGACGCCGTCGTTGCGCGCCTGAGTGATACCGACGCGTTGGTCGTTGACGGAGCGCTCTTCGCACTCGGTGAACATCTCCACGTCGGCGCCGTCGAGCAGATGTGCGTGATTGCGACGACGCACGAGGATGCTCGCTGTCGCGAGTCGGCGATTGCGGCGCTAGGCGCGATTGGTGACGACCGAGCCAGGCCGGCGATTCTCGCCGCGTTGAACGATAAGCCACCCGTGCGCCGTCGAGCGATTGTCGCGTTGTCGAACTTCGAAGGCCCCGACATTGACGAGGCGCTCTCTCGAGCCAGTGAAGATCGAGATTGGCAAGTACGCGCGGCAGTCAATCAGTTAGTTCGCGAGGACGATTAACGATCGGCGTCGCGATACAACGCGTGCAGCGTTGACATCTCTTCTAGACAGAGCTGCAGGCCCTGAATGACCACCGTGTCTGGTTGTGGGGCAACGGTGACTTCAACGCCGGTATTCGTAGCAATGAGTTCACCCAGATCACTCAACAACGCGTTCCCGCCCGTCAGAACCAGCCCACGCGCACTGACGTCCTGGGAAAGGTCTGGTGGTGCGTCGCCGAGGCACTCCTGGATGAGACGCACTGTCGCGTTGACCACGTCAGTGCAGGCGGTGTTGACCAGTTCAGCGTCCACGTCGACTTCGACGAGATCACCTCGGTCCACCGTGCGAGCGAGCACGACCTCCGACAGCCCCTCCGTGCGTCCGAGTGCCGAGCCTAGTGAGATCTTGAGCTGCTCAATGACCGACGGAGCTACGACGACGCCGAGTTGGAGCCGCAGCAAGGTGGCGATTGCGGCGTCGAGGTCGTTGCCGCCCTGACGTCGAGCACCGCCCGTGACGATTCCGCCGAGAGAGATGATTGCGGCCTCGGAGGCGCCGGCGCCGAGGACGGTGACGGCAGAACCAACGGGGTCTTGCACCGGGAGGCCCATGCCGATGGCCGCGGCAATCGGCGCCTCAATGAGGCTGACCTCGCGCGCACCGGCCTGAATCGCGGCCTGACGGATCGCGCGGCGTTCGATTGACGTTGCCAGGGACGGGACACTCATCACGACACGAGCGCGGCTGAGTTTGGATACGCCGGCGCGTTCGAAGAGTCCGGCGATGAGTCGCGCGGTCACGTCAAAGTCAACCGTGGCGCCCTGAGAGAGGGGCCGAAAGACGACGACGTGACGCGGCGTTCGAGCCACCATGTCGAGGGCACCGTGTCCCACTTCAACGACGCGACCCGAGTTCGTGTCGATGGCGACCATCGTCGGCTCATTGAATATGATGCCTCGCTGGGTCGTGGCCAGACGCGTGTGTGAAGTACCAATGTCGAGCGCAACGTCTAAAGCCATAGCAATCGACTTTAGGGCGACGAATCTACGAGACCGTTGGTTACTAGCCTTCACTGGGTGGATGCTCAGAGTGAGGGGAACCGGTGGCGTCGACGACGCGCGCGCGCAACACCACCTCCGAGGGGTGATCGCGAGTGGGTTCACCCGAGCGAATTGCCGAGTTTTGAGAAACTCAGGTCTCATCCCAACTGGCCAATAAAGTCCCACGCGGCTCGGGTTGTGGTGGGCGTCATGGCGATTGCGCTCATCGTTGGTTCCATCGGCCTCTTCGTTACCCTCTCCACCGCGCCCAGCAATGTAACCCCTCACTTTGCTAAAACGGTCAGCCAATTACCGCCCAATAGCCGCACCGCGGCCGACCACACGGTCGACCTCACGATTACGACGCCGGGCCACGTTCAAGTGGTCGCCGCCATGGTTCTTCCCCACGACCTCGCCGTGACGACCACGCAGATCAAGGCGAATGCCCTCATAACTGGTTCAATACCCGGACACGTGAACTTTCCCGTGAAGTGGGTGGGCCGAGATCAGGTGATGGGTTTTTCTATCGTTCGACTTGGTCGCCACATACCCGCGTTGGCAATGGCGGCACTACCAGCGTCCAAGTGGGTGGTCGCCGTCTCACCGATTCTAAAAACGTCCACGACGCCTCCCCAGTACGCGTGGGCGAACACGATTCTGGGCGACCCGAAAATGGACGCAACCGGCGTCATCAGTTATCTCTCCACGAAGTCCGACGCCAACCTGAATAGTTTCGTGGACGCGATCGCCGTCAATCAAGACGGACAGGTCGTCGCCGTACTGTCAATCGATCATCTCTGGTACTCGGCGCAGTTCGTCGCGCGCATTGCCTACATTGTTGCAACCGGACGCGGGTGCCACGCCGCCCTGGGCATCGTCGGCGACACCGCTCAAGGTGGCGGCGTCAAGGTGACGCGCATCATTCCAAAGAGTCCGGCCCAGTGGCGACTCAAGGACGGCGACGTCATCACGACGATTAACGGCAAGGACACCCAGACCTTCGATGCGCTCGACACCCAGTTGTACTTGACGCCGGCCTACACCGTGGCGCACGTAACATTCGTGCGTGACTCCACGGTCCATCACACCGTCATGGTCCTCGCTTGCGCGCTTTAGATTGGCCTCGTGAGCGAGAACCCCTTCGGCGGCATGTTCGGCGACATCTTCTCAATGTTGGGCCAACAGGGTCCCGACGCTTGGTACACGACTGCTACCCAGCTCGCGATGAATATCGCGCGCGGCGATGACGGCGACCCGAATCCGCAGCCGATCGAGCGTTCACGGTTAGAAGAGTTGGCTCCGCTCGTCGGCCGTCACGTCGACGCACTGCTCGGCGTGTCAGTTGAGCCATCAGTCATTGCAGTGAACCGGTCGGCCCTCACGATTGGTGCCCTCGCGCAGTGGCGTCCACTCATGGACCCCATGGTCGAAAGCACCTCGACTATCGGCGACAGCCTCGACCTCGGCGACAACGCCATGATGGCCCAGATGGCCGCGACCCTCGGCCCACTGTTCACGGGATTTCAGATGGGATCGGTCGCTGGTCACTTCTCCGAGCGCGCGTGGTCCCTCGCGGCCCTTCCCCTGCCCCGCCTCGACGGCCAACGGCTTCTCGTTGTCAACAATCTGAAGAGCTTCGCCGAGGCGTGGTCGTTGGAGCGTGATGAGGTCTACGTATTCGCCCTCGCCCAGGAGTTCCTCGCGTCACTCGTGCTCACGCAACCGGGCACCGGTGACGCTCTACGGGCGCTCTTGATCGACACCGTGCGCGAATCGACGAGGGCGCAGGGTGACCTACTCACCAAGCTGCAGTCAATGATCAACCCGGACGACATCGCCGGCATTATGGAAAATCCCGAATCGCTGCTCGACGGCATTGAGATGCCCGAAGAGACGGACGCCACGCGCGCCATCAATGCCGCTGCCAGTGTGCTGCTCGCCTTCTTCGACGCCGCCGCTCACGAGATCACCGAAGCCATCCTCGGGCCCCGGCCGACGCTGGTCGAGGCCTACCGGCGGCACCGACGAAGCGATGCGCGAGGTGAGGACGCCGCGGCGGCACTGTTTGGCATTTCCACCCAGGGCGAACATCACGACGCGGCCGCGGCCTTCGTTGCGTCGATGGCTAGCGCACATACGCTGCGAGCATTTGACGCGTTACTTCGAGTTGACGGACTTCCTAGTGCTGCCGAACTCGACTCGCCCAACCAGTGGTTTACGCGAGTGACGAACTCGCCCCTCGCCTAACTCTCTTCGTCGTAGCCGAGATTCCATTCCACGAGGAGATTCTCGCGCTCGGCGTCGCGGTTCACGCGCTCGCGGTTGCGACGGAATTGGGGATCGTGGGGCGGCAGAAAACGCAAACGAGCGTCTACGCGGTCGACGAACGCTTGAATCTGCTCTTCGTCACCAAAGACCATGCGGCACTCCCAGTGAGGCGCCACGGGACCTAGGTAAATGACCTGTACGTGACCTACCGGGTCAATTACTTCGGTGGTCTCTGGCGTGGGGACCTGGCTCACGATGCTCCTCTGGTGCTCGTTCGATGCTGGACAAACAGTCTACGCACTAGGCTCCGAAGCCCTTTTTGGCACCAATGCTGTGAAAGGGCTTACATACGCCTTAGAGGAGTATGGAAACCAACGGCTCGTGAACAAAAGAACCTGTCGTTATCGATTTGTCACATAAACAGTCGCTACTGTGAAATAAGAAGACCGGCTGAAGGGGGTGAGCATGAGTACTGAGTGGATGGCAGATGGTAAGTGTCGCGAATACCCGGCGGGAACATTTTTCCCGCGAGATGGTGTTGGCGTGATTATCGCGCAACGGATTTGTGCAACGTGCCCAGTGGCGAGCCAATGCCTCGAGTACGCACTCGAGAATCACGTGGACCACGGAATCTGGGGTGGGTGCAGCGAGCGCGAACGTCGTCGCATTCTTCGCGAACGTCGTCGTCGGCGCGTCCTCAATATCGACTCGCAGTAATACCTCGCGCACGTGTTTGAGTGCGTCGTCAATATCTCCGAAGGTCGAAATACCTCCCTCTTGCGTGACCTTTGCGCAACGGCGGGGCAATCACTTCGTGACCATCACCACGACGCATTTCACAATCGCTCAGTCCTCACCCTCGTCAATACGCCCGATCTCTTACTCGCCGACGTCCACTCACTAATTTCTAGAAGTTTCGAGCGACTCGATTTACGTCAGCACGAGGGCGTCCACCCTCGATTCGGCGTGGTTGACGTAATCCCCTTCGTGGCACTCGACCACCGCGATTGTGCCGCAGCCGTGGCCCTGCGCGACGACACGGCCCAGTGGATCGGAAATGAACTAGGTGTCCCCGTTTTTCTTTACGGACCTGTTGGCGACGGCACACGAACCCTCCCCGACGTGCGAAGGGGCGCATTTACTCAGTTGTGGCCCGATTTCGGACCAACCGAACCCACCGCAATCCTCGGCGCCTGCGCCGTGGGAGCTCGCCCAATCCTCGTCGCCTGGAATCTCTGGCTGGATGGCGTGACGCTCATCGAAGCTCGGAAAATCGCTCGCGCGATACGACGCCCGGCAGTTCGTGCATTGGCCTTTCGTTTGGGAGAGTACGTCCAGGTCAGTTGCAATCTTATTTCACCAGAAGAGATCGGTCCAGCAAGGATTTACGACGAAGTGTCGCGGCTCCTCGGGGGCGGTGAGATTGTCCGTTCGGAGTTGGTGGGACTGCTTCCCCGTACCGTCTTGGAACGACAAGATCCGTCGAGGTGGACCCAGCTGGGACTGAGCCTCGCTCAGACGATAGAGAGCCGCCTGAGCGAATCGAGTTAGCTCGCTTGGGCGCGGCGCTCGATGGCGCGCGCTCGTCGAAGTCGACGACGCTCTCGTTCGCTCATCCCGCCCCAGATACCAAACTTCTCACCGTTGTCGAGCGCGTACTCGAGGCAGTCTTCGCGCGCCACACAGCCACGACAGACCTCTTTGGCCTCACGAGTTGACGCGCCGCGCTCGGGGAAGAATAGGTCGGGATCGACGCCCATACAGTTCGCTCGGGCCTGCCATCCGCGATCTTCCATGCCGCTCATCAATTCAACGATCTCCACGTTGCATCCCTTCCCCACATTGACGTACATCACTGCTGTAATTACAACGGTGTCATTGTTATGGGTGGCGCGACAAAAAGCAAATGGAAATGTGGGATTACCTGATCAGTGCGGTAAAAAGGAAGCTGTTATCCGGCACGACGATGCTTGACAAAATCATCGAGCGCGTAGGAACCGAGTTCGTCAACGTCGGTATAGAACAGCCGTCCTCCATTGATTTTGGCGATCTGTTCCACGAACGGAAACTGGCTGCGCTCAATGTCGAGGGCGAACGTGTTGATGGTGATACCGGCCTTGGTGCAGCGAAGGACTTCGGCCATTGTCTTTTCGAGGGTCGCGTGGACTGGCGGCCACGCGAAGAATGGTTCACCGTTGTCGAGGAGGTGCGCGGTGGGTTCGCCGTCGGTCACGACGACGATTTGGCGCTCCCCTCGTTCGTTTCGCATGAGATGACGGCTGAGTGCTAAGGCGTGCTGAAGATTAGTGCCGTAGGCGTAGTCAATAGTGAGCGCGGGAATATCCTCGATCTTGAGCTCCTGGGCCATCTCCCCGAAGCCCACGACGGCGACGAAGTCGCGTGGAAATTTCGACCGAATGAGCGACGTCAACGCCAACACCATCTTCTTCGCCGGCACGAGATTGCTGCGCATCGCCATCGAGAGTGAGAGGTCAATGGCGAAGACGGTCGCCGACCTACGAGTCGATTCGAACTCTTCAACTTCGAAGTCGTCGGGGTGCAACTTAACCGGCGTGCCCGGGCCCTGACGCAGCACCGCGTTGCGCAAGGTCTTGGGCAAGTTCAATGCGAACGGCTCACCGGGCTGCCAGGGCTTAGACGTCTCTTCGCGGTCGCCCCCTCGCGAGATCGTGGGCGTGCGGTGCGCACCAATGGTCGGCGAATCACGCAACTGGGCGAAGAGGTCGCGCAACGCCTGTTGACCGATCTGGCGCACCCCCTTCGGCGTAAGGTGCAGGCGGCTCCCCTGTCGGTCGACAAATCCCTGATCGCGAAGGCCCTGCAGTGCCTTTTGCAAGCGAACGACGTGGCGAGCCGCGTCGTCGCCGAGGTTGCGCCGAACCGACTCAACGTCAACTTCGGGTAAACCCTGTGCCGCATTTGCGTGACCGAGGAACTCCTCGAGGCTCTTCAATTGACCGAGTTGCTCGGCGGCGGACGTGGCGTCAGCGAATGGGGAACCGTTGTCCATGGCCCGGATCACGTCCTCGAGGTTCTCGGCACCGGGAAAGAAGTCGCCGAACTGGTCCATGAAGTCCTGGAAAGTGGGATCAAGGTCCTCACCGCGACGGTCCTGTTCGATCATGGTTGAGAGCGCGTCCATCATGTCGCGCATGCGAGCCAACTCCTCAGAGTCGGGTCGACCCATGAGCTCCTTGCTCTGCTCGAAGTACGTGTTCAACACGTCGCGTTCAAGTTCGCTCATCAACTCGTCGAACTGCTCACGCGCTTCGGACGAAACAAATTCGTAGTTTCGGTAGTTGCCCAGCCGTTCGGCGAGACGGTCGCTCATGAGATCACGCTGCATCTTCTTTTGTTCGACGAGGTCGCGCGTTACCTCCTTACGACGTTCGTCGGCGGCGGCTTCGGCTTCGGCGAGGAGATCGTTCAACTCGTCGGTCTCCAACTCTTCGATGTCGTCGAGCCAGTCGCGGTACTTCTGCATCTCGCCTTCGGGGTCGGCCTGCTGCTCGAGCTCACGCCGCTTGGCGCGCGTCTGTTCGAGCAAATCTCGGAGCCCCTCCACGCGTTCACCGTCAGACGTCGTGAATCCTTCGCGCAATAGGCGGTCCATGGCCTCTTCGAGGTCGCCGTTCTCCATGAAGTCGTCAGCGAGCATTCGGAGCATCTCTTCGACGTCCAAATCGTCGAATTCGTCGTCGTCCCCGACGCGACGAAAGCCGTAACGGACAGCCACTAACGGTTCCTCGAGCGATAGAGCGCTCGGGGACCGGAGGCGTCCTTGGCGAGACGCTTCGTGAGGTAAAGGCCCTCGAGAATGAACTCCATGGCCGACGCCAACTCGCCGTCACTGGCGTCGGGTCCGGCGATGCGTCGCGCCGGAGCGTCGAGGGCGGGCATGGCGGCCAGGACCGCGACGTAGTCCCTGTCGGGCAGGTCGTCGCCCGTGTGCACGAGGGCTTCGGTGTTGAAGGCCTCGACGATCTCGGGCGCCTCTTCCAGCAGGACGTGCTCGCCGAAACACTGGCGAACGGCCAAGGAAACCAACGCGGCGATCACCTGGTCGGAATCGCTATCGTCCATCGTGTCGAACTCGAGTTTGCCCTGCGTTGATTGCACGAGAGCGCTCAGGTCACTGACGCGCGGCACCACCGACGAGTCGTGCGTACGCAACGTGCGCCGAAGGGCGTTGGCGACGGCAATCTCGTAGTTGGCAATCGAGAGTCGGACCGAGACGCCCGAACTCTGCGAGATGACGTGGCTCTTGCGTGCGACGTGGCTCACCCGAGCGACGATGTCGTCGATGAACCACGGCACCTTGATAGGCACCGGTGCCGTAGGCAACTTCGCCTCTTGGTGGATGATGGCAATCTCGGTCGTCAACTCGTAGGGGTAGTGCGTACGTATCTGCGAACCAAAGCGGTCCTTTAATGGCGTGATGAGACGACCCCGGTTCGTGTAGTCCTCGGGGTTTGCTGTTGCCACGACCATTACGTCGAGGTCGAGTCGAACAAGGTGACCGCGAATCTGCACGTCACGCTCCTCCAACACGTTGAGCAGTCCCACCTGGATCCGCTCGGCGAGATCGGGAAGCTCATTCATGGCAAAGATGCCGCGGTTCGACTTGGGGACGAGTCCGTAGGAGAGTGCTTTCGGGTCGTCGAGGAAGAGGCCACCGGCCACCTTGATCGGATCCACTTCGCCAATGAGGTCGGCCATCGACGTGTCGGGCGACGCCAACTTCTCGGCGAACCGCTGACTGCGATGGATCCACACGACCGGTGTCTCGTCACCCTTCTCGGCGACGAGGTCTATCGCGTAGGCCGAGATTGGTGCGTAGGGATCGTCACGGACTTCGGAACCTTCGACGATGGGTAACCACTCGTCGAGCAGGCCCACGAGCGATCGAATCATGCGCGTCTTCGCCTGCCCGCGTTCGCCCAACATAATGATGTCGTGACCGGCCAGCAGTGCCGTCTCGAGCTGGGGCAACACGGTGTCCTCGTAACCCAATACATTCGACGTTAGCGGTTGGCCGTCGGCTAGGCGCTGTTCGAGATTCGCCCGAATCTCTCCGCGAACGGACTTCGATTCGTAGCCCGAGGAGCGAAGCGCGCCGAGCGTTGTTGGCAGTGACGAGGGGGCGAGGGGGGTTGTCATACGTCTACTTTATGGGTTGAGGCACTCACGATTCGCTCGCCTCGACGCCCTCACATCAACCTCACCGGTCGCCGCGACGGCGCTGATCAAGGTTTACTTGGGACGGCGGGCCACGAAGGCGCCCACATCTTTCGTAATGCTAAGTACTCCCCCTCCGAGTGAGAGTCGACGCTCGACTTCGGTCGTGAGGAGCGACACTTCCTCGACGGTCGCATCTTCACCGGGCGGCATCGAAAGTATGTACGAGACAACGTCTTCGCTCTCGGTGCAGTACAAACGGTCGTCGTAGGGTCGCCACGCAACGTCGTCGAAGGACGTCCGCAGGAGTTGTAGCCCGGTCCGCGAACCAAAGATCTCGTGGTGGCGCACGTGTCGGGTTGGACCAAAGACCGCCGCCTCAATTGCGAAGAGTTCTCGAAGATGACGGGGGCCAACTGTTGAAGCCAACAGCACGCCCTTTGGTCGTAGAACCCTCGCTAGTTCTCCAATCGCGAGCACCGGATCTGGCACGTGGTAGAGCATTTGGTTGGCGATCACTGCGTCGAAGGACTCGTCAAGGAACGGAAGCGCTTGTACGTCACACTCGATTCCCGTGAGCGAGTTGACCCGCTCAAAAGCTTTCGCCGCCGTGATGGCGACCATTGACGGAGCAAGGTCCGTGACCGTAAGGTCAATGTCGCGCCATTCGTCCGGCGCGGCTTCCCAGAATTGACCGGTGCCGCAACCGGCTTCAAGGACGTCACGGGTGCTCGTGAGATCTATCTGGTGCACCAACCATTCAAACCATGGAATCTCGGCCGTTGAGTATTTCGTGTGCAACGAAGTTCGCGCATTCAAACGACGCTGCGTGGCGTACTGCACGGTACGCAAATACTCCTGATCGTGATTGCGGAAACGGTCGGTCATCAATTAGGGCGTTCGTATTCGTCGACACAACGGCATTGAACTGCATCCCCGCATAGCCATCTTCACGAGCGCGCGCAATCACGTACTGGCAAAGTGCTCGACCGACGCCCATGCCCCGCGACGCCTCCGACACCATGAAACTGGCGGTCGAAATGTGAGCACCCCGGCTCGGTCGATTCGCTCCGTACTTCGCCGTGCCCAGAATCACGTTGTCGCGATGAGCAACGACCGTTTGGTCGGTCGGTGACGCAACCCAGAGGGCGTCCGCCTCCTGCGACGATAATCCGTCGGGGTACGCGAACGTGTCGCCTTGGGCGACGACGGCACGAAAAATTGCGAAGACGGTGGGCCAATCGCCCTCGGTCATCGGACGGACATCGGTTCCGGTCATCCACTAATCGTCGCACACCGATAGGCGAAAACCTCGCTGACGAGTGCGTCAGATTGACCGAATGGTCTGGCGGACAATTGATGCGCCCGGCCGATAGGCCAAGTGGGCCGCGCGCGGGGCGTCCAAAATAACAACGTCGGCCCGTGCACCAACGGACAGCCAACCAATGTCGTCACGGCGAAGCGCGGCCGCACCCCCGGCCGTGGCGGCCCACAACGCTTCGTCCACGCTCAAGCGCATCTCACGCACGGCAATTGCGATGCAGAAGCCCATGCTCGTGATGTACGACGTGCCGGGGTTGCAATCGGTCGCCAATGCAACGACGACGCCCGAATCTAGAAGGCGCCGCGCCGAGGAGTATGGCGCGCGCGTTGAGAAATCAGCACCGGGTAGCACCGTCGCGATGGTTGACGACTCGCGAAGTGCCTCCACGTCGTCACCACTAAGGAAATTGCAGTGGTCTACACTCGCGGCGTCGAGTTCAACGGCCAGTGCGACACCGCCCGTCGTACCCAATTGATTCCCGTGTACCCGAAGTCCCATACCGAGCGCCTTACCGGCGACGAGAACTGCTCTCGATTCGTCGACGTCGAATGCTCCGGTGTCGCAAAACACGTCAATCCACTTCGCTTGCGAGCAGGCGTCGAGCATTGACCCCTTCACGAGGTCCACGTAACTCGATCGGTCGCTCGCGAACTCCTCGGGCACCACGTGGGCTCCGAGAAACGTCACCTCGTCGCTGAATTCGCCAGCAATGTCAATGAGACGCGACTCCCCCTCAACGGTCAATTCGTAGCCGGTCTTGATCTCGAGCGTCGTCACGCCGCCGGCACGAAGCTCGCCGAGTCGCTGCTTCGTTGCGCGACGAAGTTCGTCACTCGTCGCCGCGCGAGTGGCGGCGACGCTTCGCCGTATCCCGCCACCGTCGTACGGCGTGCCCGCCATGCGAGCCTCGAACTCGTCAGAACGTTCGCCCGCAAAGACGAGGTGCGTGTGCGAGTCCACAAAACCAGGAATCACCGCGCAGTTCTGCGCGTCGAGCATTTCGTCGGCGGCCGGTGCATCCTTGGTGGCGCCGACCCAGAGCACCTCTTCGTCGTTGATAACCATCGCGGCGTTCGTGAAACGACCCATGACCGAACCGTCGCCGAGCGTCGGGTCGTTCGTCGTCAGCTCACTGATATTCGTAATAACCCGGGTGGTCATCCCACTTCGCGCATCGGAATGCGAAGGCCTCGCTCTTGGGCCGTGTGTTCGGCGATCTCGTAGCCGGCGTCCACGTGACGGATGACGCCCATGCCGG
>CAJDUS010000015.1_pt1 | contig 35905 bp, 38 predicted proteins | sample 7390831 | NCBI WGS metagenome assembly CAJDUS01 (sample SAMEA7055684, study PRJEB34461) | soil metagenome | biome: terrestrial ecosystem; feature: Peninsula; material: soil | place: Antarctica | collected 2016
GACTGCGTCAACTGGCGGTCTCGGTGAAGGGGCGCGGCGCCTGCGGGCACCCGACGGGCACCGCGATGCTTCTCGAGAGCGCTCTCGTAGTTTTCGAACCAGAGATTCGTGCGCACTTGAAGGGGCAGTCTTGTCACGCACGTGGCACCGGCTTACCCCTTATGACGGATCGGCACCTCTCGTGAAGCGGACGTCGCGTAAGAACGTCGCGTCACAACTCGTGCTGGACGAGACGAAGTGTGATGGGCACGGCATCTGCACCATGCGGTGCCCCGAACTGATATCCCTCGACGACTGGGGTTACGCCGTCATCAGTGACGAAGCGACCGCCGAGCGTGTCACTATCGCTCACGCACGGCGCGCAGTTCGTTCGTGTCCAGAAGGCGCTCTGGAGATTCGCGAGGTCCAAGTGACGCCAAAAGTGCGTGAATAAGCCAATGGTAGGTTGAGTCAATGGGAGATTCCAGCGGTTCGGGTCACCATTCTCGCGAACGTCGCCGATATGGGGAAGTTCGTTGGATGATGGTATTTGGAGCGACCGTGGCCGCGCTGGCCTCCGTAGTGGCGCTGCTCGTTGTTCGTTCGACCCCGACGGTGACGGTTCCCGCGTCCCTCCAAGTCGGAACTTCGTCTTCCGGCCAAACGACGCCGGACCTCCATTCGACCCACGCACCCAGCGTGATCGTCGTGACGCCGGACCAGCCCGTGACCGACAACGACGACAAATCCGACAACTCCGCAAAGAGCGGTGATTCATCAACGACCGTGGCGGGTCAGAACTGAGCCGCGCCAACTCGACGCGCGTCCCGGGTGGCGTGCGCGTGCGCCGATCGTCACGCAGCGCCATTCGACTGGCCGTCGTGCAGGGTTCGATCCTCGCAGTCGTCCTTGGCGTGGTCGCAATGGCCCTGGTGGCCACCTTCGCTACCAGTTATCAGTCAGTCGCCGCTCGCAGCCTGATCGGTGAGATTCGGGCCTTCGCCAACGGCGCCGCTGCTCGTCCCACGAACCAGTCGCTCGAGCAGTTCTCGGTCAAGTACCTGCGCACGCACACCTTGGCCGCGGGGGGCAGCGTCCTTGTCGTTCTGGCCAACAAACGTATCCAAACCGCGGGCAGTGAGGCACTCGAGCAGTCGCGCACGGTGACGACACTCTTACGGTCGCCACTTCGGCGTTCACTGGTGGTTGCCACGACCATCGGCACCACACCCGTTGAATTGGTCGCGGCTCCGCTCAAGGTTGGACGCCACACTGTCGGAACGATCATCGTCACCGCAGATCTCACTTCGTTCGCCGCCGAGAAATCCAGGGTCCTTGATCTGTCCCTCGCCGAGGCCGCTCTCGCCCTCGTGGCGGGCACGGCCAGCGGCTACCTCCTACTGCGTCAGCTACTGCGCACTGTGGGACGCATTACGATGACGGCCGATTCGCTCGGACGCTCGAGCCTCGATGATCGTCTGGGCGACCAGGGGCGCGACGACGAGGTCGGCGCGCTAGCGCGAACCTTTGACGAGATGCTCGACCGGATACAGGCGATGGTGGAAGGTCAGCGTCGACTCCTCGCCGACGTGTCGCATCAACTGAGAACGCCGCTGACGGTGGCTCGCGGGCACTTGGAGGTACTCGCGCGTACGGGAGCCGACGACCCTTCGTCAGTACGCGAGACAATTGACCTGGTGGTCGACGAACTCGGCCACATGGCTGCGCTGGTGGATCGACTTCTCATGCTTGGTCACGCTATGGACCCCGACTTCCTCGAATTGCATCCGGTGGACTTGCGCACTCTCATGGCCGACTGCGACGCGGCGGCCAAGGTGCTCGCGTCGCGCGAGTTCTCGCTCGGCGCGGTGCCCGACGTCGTCGTGATGATTGACGAAGAGAAAATACGAGGGGCCATCTTGAACCTCATGGCGAATGCCGTCAACGCAACGAGCGACGGCGGCGCGGTTCGCCTCAGTGCTCGAATCGATCCGCTCACTGGCGAGATTTCACTTATCGTCGAGGACGGCGGACCGGGAATTGCGCCCGCCCAGCGCGAACGACTGCTGGAGCGCTTCGCACGTCTCAGTGAGAGCACGAGCGACGGAAGCGGTCTAGGCCTCGCGATCGTAAAGGCCGTCAGTGAGGCCCACGGCGGGCGGGTGGACGTTGGCGATTCCACCTTGGGCGGCGCCAAGGTCACCATCGTGCTGCCCAGATCGGATTGGCTCGAATGAGGATCTTGATCGTCGAGGACGATGAACGAATTGCGTCGTTCGTCGTGAAGGGACTGCGAGCCGAGGGGTACGCGCCCGTGGTCGCGATTGACGGCGATGTGGCGCTGCGGCATCTCAACGACCTCGTACCGTTCGACCTCGTGCTCTTGGACTTGGGGCTTCCGGGCACGTCGGGTGAAGAAGTACTCACGCGGGTGCGGGGTCGAGGACTCAACGTCCCAATCATCATCCTCACCGCGCGTTCGGGGATTGGCGATAAAGTTCGCGGTCTGGACCTCGGTGCCAACGACTACGTTACGAAGCCGTTCGCCTTCGAAGAGTTGCTGGCCCGGATCCGCGCCACCGTGCGCACGAGCACGCAACCCAGCGCCAGCGAACTAGTGGTCGCCGACTTACGGTTGGACCTGCTCACCAAAATCGCCCAACGAGGGGGGCGCAACATCGAACTATCACAACGCGAATGGGCACTCTTGGAACTGTTCATGCGCCACCCGACACACGTACTCTCGCGGAGCCGGATACTGGCCGAGGTGTGGGAGTACGACTTCGACCCGGGCAGCAACGTCGTCGACGTCTACGTTGGCTACCTCCGTCGAAAAGTTAATCTTCCGGGACTGGAGCCCATGGTGAAAACGATCCGAGGCGCGGGTTACCGCCTGACTTGAAGCGCCGAGTGGCGCAGAATCATCACGAGAATTGAGTCCGTCGGTCGTGCTTGTAAATTGGCGTGTGACGATGTCGAGGTTGCGCCACGCTAGAAATAGAAGAGGTTCGCACTGGAGACGGGAGCGAGCGCAGTGATTGGATGGGCGAAGACGCGTGCCCTGGCGTCACGAAGCGAGTTGGGTGGCTCACGGGCGTACGTGCGGATGTCCGGACTCGACGCTGCGTCGTACTTCGCTTCGTAGGCCGCAGTTCAACTTGGCAAGGACGGCCCGAATGGAAGGCGAAGCTCGAGGCCTCCCAGTGTCGAACCGCTGAGCGGGACACGGCGACGCCATTATTTTTCGGCGATGACGAGATCTGCATGCTCGCTCTGGCCCGCACGTCAAGAATTAGCGGCACCAGGCTTGTGATCGACGGCCCTTGCTCTTGAACGAGGCACCGCACGTCTTTATGGCGCTCAACTTTGGACGATTGCCCCTAACAAATGTGCCGGCGCAATTATTGCTTGATACAGATTCGACGATCCGTCCAGAGGATCAATGCGAGAAGTATCAAGAGGGGGCCGGTGTTGACGTCGGTCGCCGTTCCGCTAAAGATGCCGCCAAAGTCTTCGACGAGCCAAATTGCTGCGGCGATGACCACGCTCGCAACGAGTCCAGATCGGCGAGTTCTCGAGTCGAAGACGGAAAATGCGATCGCGACGTAGACGGCCGCGAGCGCGAGGGACCATTGAGCTCCTCGGTGGGCCAGTGGGCCGGCGAGCGCGTGGTTCAGTGCGGCGATCCAGCCCGGTTCGTCAGTGGCGGCCCGCATAGCCAAACGGTGTAGCGCAAGGGGAGTCCGGTTCGCGGATTCGAGGCCGAAGTAGGCGAAGGAAAGCCAGAGCACCGCCCACGCCACTTGGCCTCCTCGCGAGCGGCTCGGTGACCATCGGGTGGCGCCGTGAGCGCGAAATGCGTGGTCGTGGGCCACGCCAGTTGGCCAAAGGAGCACTGCCGCGAGCGCGTAGAGGATTGCGGCACCGGGTGCCCCGCTGAGAGCCGTTGCGCCGGTGCTAACTCCGCCGATTCCTTCAGCGAGCCACCAAATTAGTAGCGACCAGACAATTGATACGGCCAAGCCGATCCGGCGGAAACGCGTGGAGAAGATGGCCAATGCGATGAGGAGTTGTGTTGAAGCGAAGCAGGCGTTGAGAACGGCGATGTGCCCAATCATCAATTGCGCTGCGAGGTGGGCTGGCTGATGGACGATCCATGGTGTACCTAGCGACGCGGGGTCGAGAGTCTGGATCACGAAGGCACGGCCAAACATCGAAGGTTGGAACTGCAGCGTGGCGTCAATGAGCCAAAAGATCCCAAGGGTCACTTGCAACACCACGAGGGTGGTGTCCTTGTGGGACACCACCCTCGTGGTGTTGCGCGGGTTCTTCTTCTCCGTCGTACTGAGTACGGTCACGAGCGGGCTAACTAGTGGGAAAACTTTTGGGGGAACTGGGCGATAATGCCCCGGCTCAGCATGTCGGCCATTTGGACCATGTGCGCCTCGGCGGCGTCGTAGTCGGTGACGGCCGCGGCCCAGTTGCCCTTAAGAATGTCGGTGGCGTAGACGAGAGTTTGCTGGTTGTGCACTCTCATCATTTGGCGCATCGACGCTGCGGACCAATTGGGATTGGCCCGACCGAGGAAGTTACCGATCTGGGTCCCGTTCGCCAAGACCACCGAGATGGCTTGACTGAGGGCCGCTTGGTCACCCGCCTGGGCGTCCTTGAGGATTGGAACGTAGTCCAAGATGTGAGTCTTGAGCAGCGCCGTGAGTTGGTTTCCAGCCGCACGCCCGTAGTAGGGAACGATGGCGTTGCCCAGATCAACTTGGTTCTGCAAGAGTCGGTCGAGTGTGGGCGTGAGTGCCGCGGGGTTCGCGGCGAACGCGGTAACGGTGTCGTACGTCCACTCCATGTGCTGTTCCCACAGCAGCCGCATCGTGGCGTAAAGCGTGCTCTGGGCCGACTCGGCTTGGAGTGCTCGAGATCCGAGGAATCCCGCGTGCGAAGAACCCGCAGTGGTGGCGGCACTCGCGGTACGGTCGCTGGTTGCGTTGGCAACGGCGAGCCCCGCGAACAGTGCCAAGACCGCCAGAAGTGTTCCGACTCGTTTTGTGGCCCCGCGTAAGAGGGGAATTGTTGTCATGATTAGTACGTCCTGTCTTTCACTACCGACGCATCACGGTGATGGCGGTGTCGGGTACTTAGTGCCGCTTGGCGAGCACATCTCACTGAACTTCTTCTCATCAACAAAAATTGATGGCCGTCTGAATCTAAAACAATAAAACTTGACTAAATAGGTTTTAGAGTATTAGCATGGTGTTGATGACACCCAGGAAAGGCGAAGCGACGTGGAGCTTGGCTGGATGTGCACGGACCGAGTGACCCAGGAGGCCACCATGAGACATTTTTCTTTTCGACCGACCCTCACGATGAAGGGTCGGCAGTTCAAAGGACTTCGAGGATTTGCCGGCAAGCCCACCCATCCGCCGTTCACGGACGTACCAGTGGGGGCGTACGTGATTGCCGCAGGTTTTGACGTCATCTCTTTCGTTGGTGGCCACGCGTCGTGGAGTCACGAGTTCTATCAGGCGGGGACCTTCGTGCTGGTGGCTGGACTCCTCGTTTCCCTGGCCGCAGTGGTGACGGGGGTCGTTGACTGGTGGACGTCGAGCGAAGCCGGAACCCAAGCACGGCGTACGATCAACGCCCACGCCACCCTCATGGTGGCAACCACCTTGGTGGTGATTGCGGATGCGGGGTTACGGATATTTCACTACGGCTCGGCGACGAATCCGCCCGCACTCATTCTCATCCTCAGTCTCGTGGCGGCGATCGTGGTGGGAGTTGGCGCGACCTATGGGGGATCCTTGGTGTTCGACTATGGATTCAACGTCGAAACCGGTGGTGACCACCCGGTCTGGCATCACTCCGAGGTCGACGTGTTTCCGGGGCAACACGAAGTTGATGTGCCCAGTGAACTCGACGTGAACGCGCAGCCGATGCAGCACCAATCCGACGAAGCGTCATAGTCGCGCTGATGACCACCGCGTTCGTGCTCTCGGGAGGCGGCAGCCTCGGCGCGGTACAGGTGGGCATGTTGCTCGCCCTCGCCGAACGAGATATCACACCGGACCTTTTGATTGGCACGTCGGTCGGGGCGATTAACGCTGCGTGGGTCGCGGGTCGGCCCGGTCTCGACGGTGCGAGGCAACTAGCTGAGGTGTGGAAGCAGGTTCAACGTCAGGACATCTTTCCGATTCGGCCCCTGGCCGGACTACTGGGCTTCGGTGGCGCCAGAAGTCACCTGGTGCCTCCGGCACACCTGCGCTCCTTGTTGGAGCGACACCTCTCGTATCGTTTGATCGAAGAAGCTCCGGTGCGGCTCCAGGTGGTCGCGACGGATTTGATAACCGGGATCGAAGTGCTGCTCGATCGAGGAAACGTCGTTGACGCTGTCGCGGCCAGTGTCGCGATTCCGGGAATTTTTCCACCGGTGAGAATCGGTGAACAGGTCCTGGTCGACGGGGGCGTGGTGAACAACACTCCTTTGTCGCACGCTCTACATGCTGGCGCCACTCGGGTGTACGTGTTGCCGACTGGTTACGCGTGCGCCCTCGAACGACCACCGCGATCGGCCCTGGGCGTCACCATGCAATCGCTTACCCTGATGCATCACCGTCGCCTACTAGAGGACGTCGCAACGTACCAACACGCCGCCGATCTGGTGGTTCTGCCTCCGCTATGCCCGTTGTCGGTCACACCGGTCAACTTCAACCACACCGCCGACTTGATAGAGCGCGCTCACGCCGCCACGGCACGGTGGCTGGAGCGGAACGGACTGATGGCTGATCAAACGGAGGCACTCGAGTTGCACCGGCACGAACCTGGCGGGCGAAGTGAAGTCGAACTGAGCGCGGAAGTGAGTCGACATGCGAGCTAACCCAGCCAGTGGTCAGCAACGCGGACTACTCGACAGGGCGGTCCGAAATACGCGATCTCGCGGAGTTATCGATGTCGTTTTTTCAACATACGAGCACCACTGCTCCAGCCGACCCGGCGCAGCACTCGGCCTGCGCCTCAATAATCCGACGCACGTCACGGGGTGCGAAGTTACGTGGACGGTCTCTTGCCCATGAGTCAGGTCGCAACAGTGCCTTTTGACGCTGAAGGACTCCTGGAGCAACTTCATTCCAGCGGACCGAGCCTCGACGAGGCCGTTGCCCACCTTCACCGCCTGATGCTCAAAGCCGCTCGCCACCAACTAGCTCAAATGTCGGCCGTCGGTCGTCGGCTCGGCTCCGCGCGAGTCGACGAAATAGTCAACCAGGCCGCCGACGAAGCCACCTTTGCTGCGCTGACCAAACTTGAAAGCTTTGAGGGTCGGAGCAAGTTCACCACCTGGGCATTTAAGTTTGGGGTTCTGCACGCGCTGTCCGCCGCAAATCGTGCCGTCTGGAGGGACCGCGAGGTACCACTGGACTCGGTACTCGAACAAAAAATGAAGCAGTCTTCGCCCGAGGTGTGGGCCGAGGCGTCGGAACTCTCGTCCCTCTTGAATTCGGCAATCCAGGATTCACTGACCCCTCGTCAGCGAGAGGTCGTCATCGCCCTTATCTTTAACGACGTGCCTATTGACGTTCTTGCCGAGCGGCTGGGCACCACCCGCAACGCCCTCTACAAGACGCTCTACGATGCGCGAAATCGATTGCGGTCTAGACTTATTGGTGAGGGATACCTGATAAAGAGCATTGCTAGGGAAGTGCGAGCATGACTTCACCCCTTCATCTCAAGATCACACACGAGCAGGCGCGGCGTCTGACATTGGATTCGGGCCAGTGGTTATCGTGCGACGACTGTTTTGAACTGGTCGACCAGTACGTACAAGCTGTCGTTGACGAAAGCGGCGTTACTCCTGTCACACAAGACGTTTACGGGCATCTTCAAAGTTGTGCCGCGTGCAACGAGGAAGCCCAAACCCTGATCAGCCTGGTACGGGCGCAACAAGACGGGACTTGATAGGAAGTGATGCCAGGTCGCGGCGGCGAAACCGAACCTTCTTTGAATCACATCCAGGACGCACGGCCATCATTGTCCTATTTAGAGGCGGCCGTGTGAGCTACCGGGCCCCTTTTCGCGCGGTGTTGGGTATTGCAACAACAACACTATGTTTTAGAATCCGGTGATGGCCACCGATATCACACTCCGGGCCCTGGCGGCACTGGACGAACCGCTGCGGCTGAAGATGTATCGCTTAGCCGTCGCGGCCCCTCAAGGAATTACCCGAGATATTGCCGCCACGTCGATAGAGGTCGCGCGCTCAGTGGCTGCGTTTCATTTGGATCGTCTCGCCGAAGTCGGCCTCCTCGACGTCTCCTTCCGACGCCCGATTGGGGTAGCGGGACCGGGGGCGGGTCGACCGGCCAAGTGGTACCGCCGATCGAACCTGCAGTTCGACCTATCGGTGCCGGCGCGGCACTACGAGCTGGCCGCCTCGATGTTCGCCGAAGCAATCGAAGCAGGTACCAAAGACTCCAGTGACCTCGAAACCGGCCTTGGCCGAGCAGCCGCCCGAAACGGCGTCGAGATTGGTAGCCAAGTGCGCCGCGACGGTGCGAGCTCCGACCAACTAATGGAACGACTCGTTGGCGTACTGGAACACTACGGATACGAGCCCAGCAGAGATGAGTCGGGAGTTCTCCTACTCAACTGCCCTTTCCACAGCCTCGTTGAGGAACATCGCGAACTCACCTGCTCGATGAACCGCCAACTTCTTGCCGCCGCAGCCGACGCCGCGGGACTGCCGCCTAGTACCGTATGCCTGGATCCCGCCCCAGGTCGCTGCTGCGTGAGATTGCTCGCCGAACCGCCCAAGACAGTGAACCCTGCGACCCGGTCCCTACGTCACGGGGAAGTTTGACCGCGATCGCTGAGCGTCAATCCCTCGACAATTCCTAGGTCCTCACACAGATCGCCTTTGACCTAGGCGCGGTCTGGGTACGCGGCACTACGTTCTAATCACGATCTAAATGGAAATACCGGACGTGTTTTCTTCGGTGGGCGAGGGGGGACTTGAACCCCCACATCCTTTCGAATACAGGCACCTGAAGCCTGCGCGTCTGCCAATTTCGCCACTCGCCCTGAGACCTTGCAACAATAGTCGAACGTTTGAACGACTAATCAGTCAGGCCGCCGGTACAGTTGAGATTGTTATGGTGCTAAAAGGAGTAGAGAACCGCCTCGAGCGGATGTTCGAGAAGACATTCTCGCGCCCCTTCAAGAGTTCATTACAGCCAATCGAGATTGGTACTCGAATTGTTCGAGAAGTCGACCTCACCCGACGTCTCTCGAGCCAGGGTCCCATTTCACCGAACCAGATCCGAGTGTGGTTGGGACCGGACGACGCCGCTCGATTCGAGGGTTTTCAAAAGGCGCTCGTGAGCGAACTCGAAGAGACCGTCCGTCAGCACGCCGTCAGCGAGGGGTTCAGTTTCGTCGGACCGGTAAAGGTCGAAATCTTTATCGACGACGACATCAGGGCTGGCAACGTGGAGGTAAAGACCGAGTTCGTTGGTGGTGAGAGCCAGCCGCGTTTGATTTCGAGTGACGGGCGAAGCGTCAATATTGGCGAACGACCCGTCGTAATTGGCAGAAGTCCCGAGGTTGAATTCATCATCAATGACTCCAACATCTCTCGGCGTCACGCCGAACTCTGGCGGACCCCCGAGGGCGTCGCCATCAGGGATCTCCAGTCAACCAACGGAACGTTCGTGAACGGACATCGGGTCACGGCCGTCTCACTCTCACCACGTGACGACGTGACGATCGGGACGCTCCATCTACGCATTGAGCTCGCTTGAGTTTTTTCGCCACGACGTCGAACTACGCGGCAATCGTTCGACCGCTTCAAGTGCTGGTGATGGTGGTCGCCGCGCTCTTCTTCTTGCGCGTGATGCGCGTCGCGGCGGTGCAGGCTCGACCCGTGGATTACGAACCCAAGTCGCATCAACGTCAACGCCGACGGAGCTCGACATTGGCGCTGGAGTTCATTGAACCCCACGACCGCACCGGCCAACGAGTCGACGTTGACACTGCGGTGACCATCGGACGTAGTTCCGACTGTGACCTCATCATGTCGGACACGTTTCTTTCGTCTCGACACGCTCGATTGGCGAACGATCACGGCGATCTCTCAATCGAGGATCTGGGATCGACCAACGGTACGTACGTCAATCAGGAGTTGGTCGATGGCCGGGTGCACTTAGAACGCGGCGACATCGTCCAAGTCGGCGGCGTGTTGTTCGAGGTGGTTCGTTGACGCATTGGCGTTACGCCGAGGCGACCGACACCGGCCTGGTACGTCAATCGAATCAAGATGCCGTCTACGTCGACGATTCGCTCGCTATCGTGGCTGACGGCATGGGTGGGCATGCCGCCGGCGAAGTTGCGTCGGAGATGACCATCGAACTATTGCGCGAGGGTTTTCGCACGGACTCGACGGTTGAAGGCCTCTACAACGCCATCAACACGGCGAACGTTTCAGTGCTCAATGATGCACATGACAATCCCAATCACTTCGGCATGGGCACCACGGTTATTGCCCTTGGACTGACTCTCGATGACGCGGGTGTTAGTTCGCCGACGCTCTGTCACGTGGGCGACTCGAGGGCCTACCAACTTCGCGATGGAGCACTGCGTCTACTGACCGAGGACCACAGTGTTGCCGAAGAGTGGGTGCGCATGGGGCGTCTCACACCCGAAGAGGCGGCAGTGCACCCACGACGTCACCAATTGACGAGGGGTGTGGGCGTCGAGGACACGATCGCCGTCGACGTGATGAGCGTGAACGCCCAGACGGGCGACCGATTGCTCCTCTGCAGCGACGGACTTTCGAACGAACTCGACAGCGACACGCTGGCCCGACTCGCGAGCGCCCCCTTCACCCTTGAAGAGTCGGTGACGCAATTGGTGAACGCCGCCAAAGAGGCCGGGGGCCGCGACAACATCACTGCGGTTCTGCTCGAGTTCGATGAGGTGACGGCAACCACGTCGCCGATCAAGCGAACCATGAGTTCGGGAACACCCCCCGTCGCCAAAGCCCAGAAGGCCGGTGCGACGTCTCGACGCCGCACGCGACGCCGCATCACCTGGCGCGCACCGGCGGCGTTGCTGATTATCGCGGCCGTGGTCGCCGGTGCGTATTTCATTGTCCACTGGTACGCCTACTCGACCTACTACCTCGGCAACGACGCCGGCACGGTAGCGATTTATCAGGGTCAACCCAACGGCGTTCTGTGGTTCAACCCAACGAGAGTCTTCGATACGAGCTACAGCGTCAATACGCTTCGACCGGGCGATCAGACGCAGTTGACTCAAACAATTGCCGAGCCGACGCTCAAGGCAGCGATTGATTACGCCGATTACCTCTGTACGCGGACGCCCGCATGTGTATCGACCACGGTCTCGACAACGACGACGTCGTCAATCACGACGACCACATTGAAGAAAGGCTAATTCGTGTCGCGCCGAATGGGAATCCTCGCGGTCATCATCCTGGTGCTCTTCGCCGCCATCGTCGTGCAGTCGGCGAACATCCAGTTTTTTCGTGCTCCGGCCCTCGACGCGTCACCGAACAATCCTCGCAACAACACGTCGAACGCGAAGTACCCGAGAGGTGACATCTACGCGGCCAACGGCCAGGTGTTGGCCGAATCGGTTAAGGAGAACAGCGCCCTGTACCCCTATCGACGCCTCTATCCGCTCGGATCGTTGGCGTCGGGCGTGGTCGGTTTCTCCTCTCCCTTCTACGGCGAGTGGGCGCTCGAGAACGAGTACAACTCGTATCTAGAAGCGCACTCCCAGCCGCCACAGAGTTTTGAGCAGCTGTTGGCGCCGACGACGGCCTCGGACTCGGTGACCTTGACGCTCTACCCACAGCTTCAGCGCATCGCGAGAAATGCCATGAACGACCCCACGACAGGCAAACCGATTGACGCCGCGGCAGTCGTACTCAATCCGAAGACTGGCGCCGTGCTCGGCATGTACTCCAACCCGAACTACAACCCGATTCCTCTCACCTCTCCCAACGACACGGTCGCGACGGCGGCGTGGACTCTCTACCTGAAGCCCGACTCCAATGGCTTTGAACCACTCGGTCTCGTCGCCACACAGCAAACGTTCCCTCCGGGTTCGACGTTCAAAGTGATCACGACGGCCGCCGCTGTAGTTGGCAAGCCAGCGGACATGACGAAGTACTTTCCGGTCGGCTCGTACACGACATTGCCGGATTCCAATCTGAAGCTCTACAACAGTGGCGGCGGCGCGTGTGGTGGCACGGTTGCAGAGATGTTGCCGCCCTCCTGCGACCCCGGTTACGCGCTACTTGGTCTCGACCTAGGTCCTCAACTCATGTACAACGCCGCTACGTCATTCGGCTTCGATTCGGTGCCACCCCTAGATTTGCCCGTAACCGCCGGTGGCGCTGTCGCGAGCTACTTCCCGCCGGAGAAGTCCTTTTCTAACAATTTGGCCGGCCTCATGTACTCGTCGATCGGGCAAGAGAACGTGCGCGCTTCCGCGTTGCAGGACGCCCTCGTTGCGGCGGCCGTTGGTAACAATGGTGTGGAGATGACGCCCCACCTCATGAGCTACATCACTGGCCCCGATGGCAAGACGGTACTCAAATATAAGGACTCGATCTGGAAGACGCCGCTCAGTCCCACCCAGTCGGCCCAGATCGTGCCGCTCATGGAGAACGTGGTCAAGTTCGGCACCGCAAGCGGTGTAAATTTCCTTCCCCAGGACGACGTAGCGGCCAAGACCGGAACGGCGCAAACCGGCAACATCCACAAGAACACGGATGACTGGCTCATAGCTTTTGCGCCGGCGTCGGATCCAACCGTCGCGGTGGCGGTGGTCGTGCCGTTTCAGCCGACCGCCAACTTTGGCGCGACGGTCGCGGGACCAATCGTGAAGTGTCTCGTCGAGGGAGCGCTCGCAATCCAAAATGGCAAATCTCCAACGGGGACATCGACGACGTGCGCGAACTGACGAAGATTCTGCGTAATCGAGAGAGCGTAGGCTAGGCGCCATATGGAGCCTGTCGAAGAACCACGACTGTATTCCGGTCGCTATCAGGTAACGCACCTCATTGCCCGAGGGGGGATGGCGATCGTCTATCGCGCACAAGACACGCTCCTCAATCGCCCAGTGGCGATCAAAACGCTCTACCCCGAGCTCAGTGCCGATCCGCAGTTCGTGGAGGGCTTCCGACGAGAAGCTCAAGCGGCCGCAAATCTCTCGCACCCGAACATCGTGCCGGTCTTTGACTGGGGTGAGGACAACGGCACGTACTTCATTGTGATGGAACTGATTGACGGCACTTCGCTCGCCGACATGCTTCGGGGAGGTCGAACGCTGACGGCGTCGCACTCGGCCACGCTCATGGCGCAAGTCGCTGCCGCACTCGGATACGCCCATCGCAACGGGGTCGTCCACCGCGACGTGAAGCCCGGCAACATCCTCATCGCGAGTGACGGGCAAGTGAAGGTGACGGACTTCGGTATTGCGCAAGCCATGTCCGTTGAAGACCAGCTAGCCGAAGAGGGATCGGTCATGGGAACGGCCACGTACTTCTCACCCGAACAGGCCGAAGGCGCCGCCGTCGACGGACGTAGTGACATTTACTCGCTCGGCGTCGTGCTCTACGAAATGTTGGCTGGGCGACCCCCATTTATTGGTGACTCGCCGGTCGCGGTGTCGACCCAGCACGTCCACGGCACCGTGGCCCCGCCCACTGAGTTCAACAGCACGATTCCTTCCGATCTCCAAGCAATTGTGATGGAAGCGTTGGCGAAGTCGCCCGAACAGCGCTACCAATCGGCCGAGGATCTTCGCTCCGACCTCATGCGTTTCAGCGAGGGCCAACCCGTTCGCGCTGCGCAGCGCGACGTTGCGTTCTTTGGTGCCGACGCCACTCGTTCAGTGTCGAGAGTGCAGTCCGGCGAACGAACGCAGGCCGTTCCAATTATGCGGGGACCGCGCACGGACATCACGCGTCGTCGCAAGAGCAGCAATACCGGCATCATTGTGATCATCATCATTCTCTTACTCGCAGTTGGTGGTCTGGCGTACTTTTTCTCGCTGAAGAGTCCCGCCACGACATCGATGCCGAATTTGGTCGGACTCTCAGAGACGACCGCGGAAGCAACTTTGGTTAGTAACGGCATTGGAGTAAAGAAGGTCATTCCAATCCACTCGTCGACCGTCAAGGTCGGCAATGTCATCTCGACCGACCCAGTGGCGAAGACGGCACTGAAAAAGGGTCAGCGAGTGACGTTGACCGTGAGTCTCGGCGTGCAGGCCGCAATCATCACGATTCCTAAGGTTGTGGGCCTCTCGGTGACCGGTGCAGAGAGCACATTGGGATCTCCAAACTTTCTACTCAAGGTCAATCCGCAATTCGTTACCACGGCTCCGCCCGGAGTGACCAGCTTGAATACGGTATTCAAACAGTCACCACTGCCCGGGGTCAAAGGGCACCAGGGAGACACGGTGACCATTTACATGCTTTCACCCAGCGCGCAGTTTTCCGTGCCGTCGTTGTTGAACGACTCCACAAATCAGGCGTCGGCGACGCTCGGCCAGAACGGCCTCGTTGTCGGCACGACGACGTCAGCGTGTTCGAATTCGGTCCCCATAGGTGACGTCATCGGTTCGAGTCCGGCCGTCGGGGCTCTCGTCAACAGTGGCGACCAAATCAATCTCATCACGTCATCGGGTTACTGCAAGGTGCACGTTGCGAACTACACCACTGAATCGCAGGGGCAGGCGACGTATCAGATAAAGAGTGTGGGACTGCTAGTCAATGTGGCGCCGGCTGATCCGTCAACGTGTTCACCGTCCCAGGTCGGCACGGTGCAGCAGCAGAGCGCCACTGTTGGCTCCTACGTGCTGTATAAATCAACTATCACGCTGACGGTCTGTGAGGCCTCGACTCAACAATCGACCACGACGGTGGTTGATACGACGACCATTCCGTAGACGTCGTAGTTCTGTAGCATTGGGTCCCATGGCAAAGTCGAGTCCCAAGCAGTACAACCAAAAGACGGTTGGTAAGTACGTGAACCCCGAGGCACGCGGCCGCATTACCGCGAAGCGACCGGTGAGCGAGGATCACAGTCCGCGTTGGTACGGCCTGCTCCTCATCGGGCTACTCGCTCTCGGGATGGTCATTATCATCTTGAACTACTTGGCCGTGTTGCCGGGCTCGGTGTCGTCGTGGTACCTCGTCGTCGGACTCTTCGTGATGTTCAGCGGTTTCTATCTGGCGACGCGCTACAAGTAACGGCGCGGTGGCGCAGCCCTGATTGTTGACTACCCCAAGCGTTCGATGATTGTCGCGTTGGCGAGTCCGCCACCTTCACACATCGTGAGAAGTCCGTAGCGACCGCCGATGCGCTCGAGTTCGTTGAGCAACGTCGCCATGAGTTTCGCACCGGACGCTCCAAGTGGGTGGCCTAGGGCAATCGCGCCACCGTTCACGTTCACCTTCGAGAGATCGGCGTTCAGTTCCTTGCGCCAGGCGAGCACCACCGACGCGAACGCTTCGTTGATCTCCACCAAATCGATGTCGTCGAGGGTCAGTCCGGCCTTCTCGAGAATCTTCTTCGTGGCGGGAATCGGACCAGTCAACATCGTGACGGGGTCAACACCGGCGAGGGCGAACGAGTGAAACTTGGCCCGCGGCGTGTAGCCGAGTTCCTTCGCCTTCTCCTCGCTCATAATCAACACCGCCGACGCGCCGTCGGTAATCTGTGACGAGTTACCGGCGGTGACCTTGCCGCCCTCTTTAAAGGCCGGCTTCAGGTTGGCGAGCGTGGCGACCGTCGAATCGGCACGGATGCCCTCGTCAGTGCTCATCAATTCCGTCGTGGGGTTCCCCTCGTCGTCGCGCACGAAAATCGGCACGATCTCACCTTCGAAGCGACCTTCCGACGTCGCTTGGGCGGCGCGACGATGGCTCTCGGCCGAGAAGGCGTCGAGGTCTTCGCGCGAGACGTCCCACTGATCGGCAATCATTTCGGCGCCAATTCCTTGATTCTTCAGGCCACCGACCGGTTCGTAGCGTTCGGTGACGCGCGGACCGAATGGCCAGCCCGAGTCCTTGCCGATTGACGATCCCATTGTTACGCGCGACATCACTTCGACGCCGGCCGCGACGACGATGTCGTAAGCGCCCGACATCACGCCCTGGGCGGCGAAGTGCAATGCCTGCTGCGATGAGCCACACTGACGGTCAATGGTCGTGGCCGGCACGGATTCGGGCCATCCGGCCGCCAGGACCGCACTTCGTCCCACGTTGAACGCCTGCTCACCGACCTGGGAGACGCAACCCATGATGACGTCATCAATAAGCGCGGGGTCGAGGTTGTTGCGACTCACAATCGCCTTTAACGCCTCCGAGGCCAGGTCGACCGCGTGCCAGTTCTTGAGCTTTCCGTTGCGCTTCCCACCGGGCGTGCGCACCGCATCCACGATCACTGCTGTCACCATTGTCGTACCTTTCGATCTGCATGGGCTTTACCCACCGCGCGAAGCCTAGACGTGGGTCGGCGCTATCGTCACAACGGTGACGACTAGAAAAGACATGGATCGCTGGCTCGGCGATGGGGGAATGGCGATCATTGGAGCCATCGGCGGCTCCTTCGACGGCTACGGATTAGACGGTGAGGATCTCGGTTGGGTGGACGGGGCATTCGTCCCGACACTCCTGGCCTGCAACCCCCACGGTGCGGTCCAGGCTGGCGTCCACTCGGTGATCCTGGACGCCGCGATGAACTTTGCCATTAACAGTGCACTGGTTGGTCGCGACCGGACCGAGGCGACGATTGAGATGACGACCGAGCTCATGCGTCCGGCCCTGCTCGACGGCCGCTACGCAGTTCGTGGAGACGTGGTGCGCATGACCCGCCAAATCGCGTACGCCGAGGCGACCATCACCAGTGACGAGGGAAAACTCGTCAGCCGTGCCACCGGCACCTTTCTCGTAAGGCGAGCGGCGCCGAGCGACTAAATGTGATCCGCGGGGATTTGACCGAGGCGACCGGCCTCGTAATCCTCAAATGCCTGCTGCAACTCGGCCTTCGTGTTCATAACGAACGGTCCGTACGTGGCGACCGGTTCGCGGATCGGTTCGCCACCCAGAATCAATACCTCAAAGGCACGCGTCCGCGAGTCCTGTGACTCATTGGCCGAGAGGACGAGGAAGTCGCCTTCCACGTGTACCGCCATCTGGCCCTCGCTGATCGACGCGCGGTCCAGTCCGACGGTTCCTTGACCCGCCAGCACGTAAGTGAGCGCGTTGTACGCGGTATTCCAGGGAAGGGTCAACTGTGCGCCTGGCAACAGCGAGACGTGCGCAATCGCAATGGGCGTGTGCGTGACGCCCGGTCCGTCCGCGTCGCCCAGTGAGCCTGCGATGACTCGAATGATCGCGTCACCGTTCTCGTTCGTGAGCAGCGTCACCGATTCTGCCTCGATGTCCTGGTAGCGCGGATTCGTCATCTTCAACTTGGCGGGAAGGTTCACCCAGAGCTGCACGCCGTGGAACAGTCCGCCCGAGTCAATGAGCGCGTCGGGTGGTCGCTCGATGTGCAAGATGCCCGCACCGGCGGTCATCCACTGCGTTGATCCGTTCTGGATAACGCCGCCACCACCGATGGAGTCCTGGTGCAAGAACGTGCCCTCCATCATGTACGTGACGGTCTCGAAGCCGCGATGCGGGTGCCACGGCGTGCCCTTGGGCTCACCCGGTCCGTAGTCGATCTCTCCCATCTGGTCCATGTGGACGAAGGGGTCGAGGTCGCTCATGTCAATGCCCGCGAAAGCTCGACGAACGGGGAAGCCCTCGCCCTCGAGACCGCGCGGGGCCGAAGTAATTGATTTCACCCTTCGAGGTTGATCGCCGACGAGCGGGGCTACGGCCTTGGGAAGTTCGAGCGGATTATCTACGGAGATGGCTGGCATTGGACCATTTTAGAGACGATGTTGCGTCTCATGCCGGAAGTCACTCACCGCAACGAGTGCGACGACGAACGCGATGACCCCCGTAAGTACGAGGGCGACGAGGCCCGAACCCCAGCCGAGACCACCACTCAGGCGAGGTTTGCCCATACCGTCGGCGAAGGAGGCGCCGAGGGGCCGCGTGAGGATGTAGGCGCACCAGAACATCGCAATCGAATTGAGTCGCAGCGCGAAGAACCCAATGGCTGGAAGGCATATCAAGGCGGCGAAGAGGATTCCCGAACTGAAGAATCCGAGATGAAAGGTGAACGCCGTGAGGTCGCCTACTGCGGTACCGAGTGCGAAGGTCACCGTCACAGTCGCCCAATAGAACAGTTCGCGTCGCGTCGTGCGAATGCTGTGGAACGAGAGCGTCCCTTCGGACTTCCACCAACTCCAAAAGACCCCAACGAGGACCAGGCCAAAGGCGAAGGTGGAGACGAGGTAGGGGACACCGAAGGCGACGTGCACCACGTCGGCGCACATGGTGCCGAACACGCTCACCATCACCACAGCGGCCCAGTACGTGGTGGCGGAAAATCTCGGCGCACGCAGTTGCCACCAGAGAACAACAGCGAAGACGACGCCGGCCGCCAGTACCGCGGCCTCGGGGTTGAAACGGTTCACGAAATAGTCCGACGTCGCCTCGCCCATCGCGGTCGTGAGCACCTTCAAAATCCAGAACACGGCGGTAACGGACGGAACTTTGCTCCAAGCAAATATTCGAGTGCGACGACCGGGCACCCTACGACTCGAGCGTCGTCAACTGTTCGATCAATGAGGCTCGGTCAATCGCAATGAAGAGCCCCTTTGCGCTGGCAATGAGGACGCCGTCAGCGTGTAACTGCCCCACGACGTATCGCTTACGACCGTCACTTCGATCCAACCACGCCCGCGCGATGATCGATTCGCCGACTGGGGTCGGCGCGTGATACGTAATGGCCAACTCTGCGGTGAGGGCTATGTCGCCGTGTAGCACGTTCATGAATCCCATCACCTCGTCGAGCAGGGCCGCGACCACGCCGCCGTGGGCCCGGCCCGGTGCGCCCTCGAAGGCGTTGCCGAGGGTGACTTTCATTACCGCCATCTCGTTCTCTCTCCACAGACGCGCGGCCAGTCCCATCGGGTTCGCCCAACCAGCGACGAAGGAGTCGCCGAACAGCTGTTGGGTGCCGGACTGCTCCTCAGTGGGAAGGGTGAACATGAAGTCGTCCATGTGGTCGCGTGAGAATGATCGAACCCGGGGCTCGCCAATGGCCACATCCGTGATGAGTGTTTCGAGATGAGTTGTCAGTTCGTTCAACTGCTCATCAGTGAGCGTGGTACCGACAAGGGCGTGACCCAGTTCGCGCACTTTCGAGGCGGCCGCAATTCGCCGCTCGTCGTTGGTCACACCGCGCCCGCGTAGTAGTGGTCGGCAACACTGAGCACCCGATCAAGACGACGTAGTCCCTCGCGCGCTTCGTCGGCCGTTATGGTGCACGGCGGCACGACGTGAATGCGGTTGAAGTTCGTAAAGATGAGCAGTTGTTCAGCGCGCGAGGCCGCGACAATCTCGTTCATTGCTGGCGAACTTCCTCCGTAGGGGGCGAGAGGTTCTTTGGTCGCACGGTCTACGACGAGTTCGAGTGCGAAGAAGACACCGAGCCCGCGCACGTCGCCGATTATGGCGTGCTGTTGTGCGAGGGCTTCGAGTCCGGGCCGCAGTACCTCGTCGCCGATCGACTTCGCGTTTTCGATGATGCCCTCATCGCGCATTGCTTCAATCGTCGCCACCGCCGCCGCGCAGGCCAGTGGATGACCGGAGTACGTGAGTCCACCGGGGTAGACGCGATCGTTGAACGTGGCCGAAACGGCTTCACTCAAAATCACGCCGCCGAGCGGCACGTAGCCAGAGTTCACGCCCTTGGCGAAAACCACGAGATCGGGCCGCACGTCGTGTTGTTGAAAGGCGAACCACGAACCGGTACGCCCGAATCCGCACATCACTTCGTCGGCGATGTACATGATTCCGTAGCGGTCGCAAAGTTCGCGCACGCCCTGGAGATAGCCCTTCGGAGGCACCATGATGCCTGCGGTACCCGGAATGGTCTCGAGGACAATCGCCGCAATTGAGGAGGGTCCCTCGAAGCGAATGGTCTCTTCGAGGCTCGCTAAGGCGCGCTCGCACTCTTGGGTTTCGCTCGACGCATGAAACATGGACCGGTAGAAGAACGGTCCGAAGAAGTGCACGACACCGGCCGAGGCGGTGTCGTTGGGCCATCGACGCGGATCGCCAGTGAGGTTGATGCTGGTCGCGGTGGCGCCGTGGTAGCTGCGGTACGCCGACATCACTTTGTGGCGACCGGTGTGGAGTCGCGCCATGCGAACGGCGTGCTCGATTGCCTCAGTGCCGCCGTTGGTGAAGAAGACCTTGGCGGCCCCCTCGAAGGAGCGCTCGAGAATCAATTCGGCCGCTCGGTAGCGCGATACGTAACCGTGTTGGGGGGCGATGGTGCAGAGGGTGCCGGCCTGTTCTTGGATAGCGCGAACGACCGCGGGGTGCTGATGACCGATGTTGGTGTTGACGAGCTGTGAGGAAAGATCGAGATACGAGACGCCATCTTCGCCGGTCACGTACACTCCCGAGGCACCTTTCACCATGAAGGGATTGATTGTTGACTGGGCCGACCACGAATGGAAAACCGACGCCTTCTCTCGTTCGCTACTGGTCAATGCGGAGCGGTCGTTCGCCATGTCGCCATCCTCTGGTTCTCACAAACGACGGTAATACACGCCACGCGTGTTGCGGCACCGATGCGCCCTAGAGGCCGCCGTCCCACCGTGCCATTTCGCTCGTGAAGGTGTCGAGGGCGAGTGCGCCCAGGACGAGCGCGTGGGCGTGGAATGCCTTCAACGTGAACGCCTCGCCCAATCGGCTCTTCGCCGCCTCGCGCGACTCGAGCCACGCTCGCTCGCCAACCTTGTAGGAGATTGCCTGGGCGGGCAGGCCCAGGTAGCGGTCGACTTCAGAGACCGACATGGCGTTGTCCTGCACGGCCCACTCTTCCAGTACTGCGACCGCCATCTCGGGGGTCCAACGCTTGCCGGAACAGTCACCGAGATTGCCCAACACGCCCATGTCCATCGGAGCGTCGAGTTCGAGGTGCAGTCCGATATCCACGACGATGCGGGCCGCGCGTAACGCCTGGTTCGCCAAGTACCCGAGTTCGTCACCGAGGTCGGAGAAGTAGCCGAGTTCATTCATGAGTCGCTCGGCGTAGAGGGCCCAGCCCTCGATGTATCCCGCCGTCCCGCCGGCCAAGCGATGGAATCGAGTTTGGCGATCGGATGCAAGCAGGGCCGTGGCTATCTGCAAGTGATGACCGGGGATCGATTCGTGATACCAGGTTGAGGCGTGTCGCCACCAAGAAAACTTGGTCTTGCCCAGCGTGGGGAACCAGGTCGTTCCGGGACGTGTGAGATCTTCACTCGGGTTGATGTAGAAGGGCGCTGCGGCAGAGCCCTCGGGGGCGAGGCGGGCATCGCAGAACCTGATTCGATCGTCGATATCGAAGTGCACGCCGTCGAGTTCGTCGGCGGTTCGGGCCGTAAATGCCTTCAACATGGTGAGCAATTGCTCCGTTCCGTCAATCTCGCGTGCGGGATCATTGTCGAGGAGGTCGGCCACTTCGACCAGGCTCTTGGCGCCCGGAAGGAGTTCGTTGGCGATCTCCCACATGCGAGCGTTAATGCGCCGTAGGTCTTGGTAGCCCCACTCGTAGGTCTCTCGAAGGTCCAACGTGGCGCCCGACCAGTACGACGACCATCGCTGGTAGCGCTCCTCGCCGCACGCTTCGTGCGCGGAGGTCTTGGGCGCAATCTCGGAACGAAGCCACGTGGCGAGTTCGGCGTAGGCCGCCTCAGCATCCTTGGCGCCGGCACGCAGTCCCGACTCGACGACGTCGACTGAGGTGGCCTGCGCCACGCGTTCGGCCAATTCGCTGAACGCGCCGTTGGCACAGGTATCGGCCTGATCGGCGATGCCAATGATGTGACGAGCGGCGGGCAACTCGTGTTCAGCGGCCGTAATCAACAATGCGCCGCGCCAGCTGTCGAGCGACGCTCGCACGGCCTTCAGTCGAGCGGCAACGTGCGTGGCGTCGTCGCCGGACGACAGTGACATCAATTCGAAGACCTGACGAATCGACGAGACCGGCGAATTCAAGACGGAGAAGGTCCGACGCTCTTCGTCGGCCTCTAGCAGTGTGAGTTGCACGGCGAGGCGTTCGCGGATCACTTCCTTCGCAATCCGATCGACGTCACTGTGGGTCTCGATTAGCTCGAGTGTGTGGAGATCGGCGATTGTCTGATCCTTATCGCGACGTTGCTTCGCGATGGAGTAGTCGGGAAGGAGGCGCTCGTGACCGGGAATACCGGCTTCTGTTGCGAAGAGCGGGTTGCTCTCGGCGAGTCGATCGATGAGGTCGTTGGCAAAGAGAAACACGGGGGACTGTGTAGAGGACTCGGACATGTGCGCATTCCTTCGATCGATACGGATGAACCGCGAAACCGAAGATTACACCTCGATCAAATCGGCAATTCTCGGCATTGCGCACGTCGAGAAGCACGGATGTGGCACGCGTCTCCCATCACTCAGACGAATTCTGGAGGTGATGCGGACTACAGCACCGAACCCCTCAACTGCCGAACTCCTCGGTATCAGCCGAGTGCATCTTTGCGGCACGAATGCCCCGTCGGCGTGTGCGTCCTCGTTTTTCCGCACGTACCCGCAGCGCAATGCGTGCCGTCACATCAGTCGGGTTCGGCGAAGCGAGCCGTCGTGAAGGCAATGGTGGTCGGAACGCTCAAGGCGAAGACCACCAGCATCAGCGTGACAATCACCAGTGACGATCCGCGCATGTGGTCGCGAACGAAGGCGAGCTCAATCATGGCCGACGTAATCACGTAGGCGAGGAGAGCCCAGCGAAATACCTTACGAAAAGTGGTCCACGCAAAATCACGCAGTCGAATAAGGAGCACCCACGATGTGGCGAGCAGGACAACTCCGACGACGAGCAGCCCGGTGGCGAGGCCCCGGGGCGCGACCTTCGGGGCGTACGAAGCGAGGAGGATGCCGCCGATGACCACACTGGCCAACGCAATTGTGCTCAGCCATCCAATCGGAGGGAACGCTCGATCAACGTCGTGGGCCTCGGGCGTGGTCACGGCACTCATCGCGAGGCCACCCGCGTCATGATGACCAGTGTGGCGATCTGCATAATCCCAGTGATGCCGGCGGTGTAAATGAAGCGGTTCATTAGTCGCCCGATGCGCTCACCATTGGGAACTGGTTTGTTCATCTCGAACAGCACAGCAATGTTCGCGGGCTCCAAGATGCCCAGTGCGATTACCGCCATGACCCCCACAACGCAGAACGACACAATCAACCACGAATGGTTGGGACTCGTCGTGGCGAGGTTTCCGAGCATTCGAGCGACCTGGAAACCTGACGCCAAAGTCATCATCACGACGGTCGGCATGATGATGACCATTTTGGGCATGAAGCGCGCCGAGAACTCCGCACGGGCGGGGATCGAGAGTCGCCCGAGTATGGGACCGATGACGAGGCCGACGAACAAGTCGATTGCGGTCCACAACGCGCCTCCGACCACGTGACAGAAAATCAGTCCCCATTGCCAGTTTCCAATCACCGAAGCGGCCACGAAGACCACCGCCACCGCGACGACGGGTAGTCCCTTGAGTGGCACCACTTGAATCTTGGCTCGCCCAGTGGCCATTGGGACATGGACAACTGATGAAGCCTCTACATCGCTGCTCACATTTCCCCCTCGGAGTGCACGATGCTGGCGAATTTAGTCTTCGCTTCCATTGCTGCGCAAGATTTCTTCATTGGTGCGACCAAACCTTCGCGGCCTAAGGCGCCGACCCTGCTCTGTCGTTGATGTCTCAGCCGCGCAAAAACCTGAATTATGGTGAGAATTTATCCAGGCTTTTGCGCAAAGAGGTGCAGGTCGCTTGGACCAAACGCCTCATGGTGGGGCTAGTAAGAATCGAACTTACGACCTCGTCATTATCAGTGACGCGCTCTAACCGACTGAGCTATAGCCCCGCAAGGCAACCAATCTAGCCGACGACGCTGAATCGCTTAAGGGCGTGGCTGGTCCCAGATCTTCACGGCGATTGATTGACTGGCGGTCGCAAGCAAGGTTCCCGATTGACTCCACATAAATGCCGTTCCTTGCGCGAAACCGCCCGAGAGCGCGTGCATATGAATCTCAGTGAGTACCCACTCGGTGGACTCCAACGATGCAACGCGAATGGTGTTGTCGAGACTTCGCCCCATAATGGGATAGCCGAGAGGTTGCGAGACGCCGCCGGCGACATAGTCGCCAAATATGGCGAGCGTCGCGGCCGAAGGATCGAAGTGGCCCGGAACACGCGACCAAAGTGCCGAAATTGGCGAACCGGGCGTGTCGTGAGCATCGGTGAATGTGCGCCCGAGGGCGATGCGGGTCTCGAGATGATTGAAGATCGACCGATTGAAGTACTCGGGCATGACACGCGGAGGGCACTGCTCGGGCGCCGGCACGTTGGGCATCGTCACCCACGGTGTGGGGGCACTGATTTCGCCGGTGCCAAAGGCTCCCGTGACCGTAAGAATCTCACGACCTTCGGCGTACGTGGTCGCTCGGGCCTGGGTCACCCGACCACCGACGACAGCGAGATCGGTCTTCACGGTCACGGTCGCACCGAGGGGCGCGTAGGAGAGATACTGGGCCGTAGCCCAGATTGTCGGCCGACCCGACGCCTCCTCCAGGGCCACGAGCCCCGACGCTAATCCGCATCCCCCAAAAAGAAAGTTGCCCGGCGTGATGACGCGTTCGCTCACTTCGAAACCCCAGGTGTCCTCGCCGGTTTGCTCCATTGCGAGAAAGCTTTTTGCGTCCACGAAGTGCGAGGTTAATCCAGTCGATTTGGTCCCTCTTCGCGCTCTGGCAATGCTAAGCGGCCAAGCGGGCAGACTTGACGGATGATTGATCCGAAGTTCGTCTACCTGGCGGCGGCCTTTTCCGTGGTGGGTGCCTTCAGCTACATCCGCAGCACGTTGTCCGGCGCCACGCGCCCTAATCGTGTGACGTGGTCACTCTGGGGCGTGGAGGGAATATTGGCCTTCGCCGTGGAAATCCAACAACACGTTGGACTGGTCTCACTCACCACGTTGATGCTGGGACTCGTTCCGTGCGTCGTGGTCGTCTCGTCGTTTCGCAATCCTCGCGGCGTTTGGACGATTGGGGTGTTCGACATTGCCTGTGGCGCAATTGCGGCCTCTGGGCTCATCTTTTGGGGACTAATCAATGAGCCGACCGTGGCGCTCGTGTCGTTCGTCATTGCCGATCAGGTTGCGGCGCTTCCCACCGTTCGTAAGTCATGGCTCGCCCCTGAAACTGAGTCACCGCGTGTCTTCTTCATGGGCGTCATCAATTGCGGCATCACGCTGTTCACGTTGAAGTCACTGACCACGGCCGGCATCCTTTTCCCCGGCTGTATCTTGGTAACGGACCTGCTCCTAGGCGTGCTGATAGTGACCAGGGCCGGACCACGTTTTCGAGGCGAACCACACGGCCTAGCGATACCGAAAGTTGCGTGACGATGGCGACGACTTCACCTCCTTCTCCGGGCGAGGCAAAAACGCGCGGTCGGAGCGCACGCGAACTCGTCCCGCGAAAGTCGCTGGCGACGCTTGCTTCTCGTCCCAACTCCTACGATCCAGTGGCGCGACTCATGTGGCAGGGGGAGTCGCGCCGCAGCGATCTGCTGTCGCTTCGTTACACCAGAATGCTGGCCAGTCCCTCGTCCTTCTACCGCGGCAACGCGTTACTCATGGCAGAGGATCTTGCGCGGGGAATGAACACGCCGCTCGAAGTGCAAGTCTGCGGGGACGCACACGTCTCGAACTTCAATCTCTTCACTTCACCCGAGGGTCGATCGGTCTTTGACGTAAACGACTTCGACGAGACCGACCACGGCCCGTTCGAGTGGGATGTGAAGCGATTAGTCACCTCGCTGTGTCTGGCGTCATCCCAACTCGGCCACAGCGAAACGCAGCAGCACCACATTGCCGCGAGCGCAGCCTACGAATACCGTCAGTCAATCCGCCGTTTCGCCGGCGAGAATCGACTCGCCGTCTGGTACGCGACCCTCGACATAGATGCGACGGCCCAGGACCTCAGAGGCTTTTTCACCGAAAGCGCGTTGCATCGGGTGAATAGGGTTGTCGCCAGGGCCATTGGTAAGGATCGGCAACGGGCGTTCGCCAAATTGATTGTCGAGAAGGGTGACGGACTTCGTATCGTGAGCCATCCGCCGTTGCTCGTGCCGCTTCGTCAACTGGTCGGTAGCGGTTACCTCACTGCGGTCGAATCGGAACGTGTCATTACCGGTTACGCCAAGACGCTGAGCAGTGATCGACAACTTTTGCTCTCCCAGTTCACACAGCTCGACTCCGCCAGAAAAGTTGTCGGCGTCGGTTCGGTGGGTACGGAGTGCTACATCACACTCCTCCAAGGCCGCGACGAGTTCGATCCGTTTTTCTTGCAGATCAAGCAGGCGACCGACTCGGTGGTGGCTACGGCACTGGGACGGCCCCCCACGGTCCCCGGTGGCCAGCGCGTTGTCGACGGCCAACGTTTAATGCAAACCACCCCGGACGTATTCCTCGGTTGGCACTCCTTGAAGGTCGAAGGGGTGACGCGTCACTACTACGTACGTCAGCTTTATGACAATAAGGCGACCATCGCGACTGACAGTCTCAACGAACCGCTCCTGGTCACCTATGGTCGAATTTGCGCGTGGACGCTGGCTCGGGCGCACGCTCGAAGCGGGCGCGGCGCCGAGATTGCGGGCTACCTCGGCAAGTCCGACGTCGCCGATGAAGCGTTCGCTACGTTCGCCCTTGCGTACCGCGACCGGACCCTGAGTGATTTCAAATCTCTTCAGAGCGCGGCTAAGGATGGACGTATTACGTTGACGACGTGAACTCGTTGTTGCCAATCCGGTGGCACATCGCTGAGATTTTGGTCATCGTTGCGGCTGGCGTCGTCCACCACGTCGTCGTCACATCGCCCCGCGAACGGCGCTTCGCGCTCTATGCACTTCTCGCCCTGCTCGTTGTCACCGTGTGGCCGATTGGTGACCTCGCGGCCTCGGTGTCGCTCACGGTTGCCACGGTGCAACGTCTCGTCATCATGCTGTTCGTCGCGCCGTTGCTGCTCCTCGCGACACCAACACCCGTCCTCGCGAAACTCACCCGACCGCAACCAGTCGACCGCATCACCCGCGTACTGTCGCATCCCGGCTTTGCGGTCACCTTCGTCACGTTCGTCGGCACTGCGACATTGGCGGTGCCGGTGGTTGATTGGGGTGCGCGTTCTTCACTTGGTCGTGACGTCGTGTTACTCGTGGTGCTCTTTGTTGGCGTAGTCCTTTGGCTGCCGGGACTTGGCGTTTTGCCCGGTGCAAAGCGACTTTCGCCGGCGGCACGGTCGGGGTACATCTTTGCTTCGGCACTCGTCGTGACAAGCCTGTCGTTCGTCTGGATATTCTCGCGGCACTCTCTCTATCCGGCACTACATCATCAACAGGCGCTGGTGCACATGACGCCCGTCTTCGATCAACAATTGGCGGGGTTCGTCGCTAAGTTGGGCTGTTACGTGCCGATGTGGTGCGTGGCGTTCACAATCTTCTTCAACGCCGAAGGTCGCGGCGAGCCCATCGAGGAGACGCCACTGCACTGGGCCGACGTTGAACGACAACTACTGCGCATCGATCGCCAGCGCGAACGAGCCATTCGGCGCCACCAACCGGAATAGTCACTGTCTTGTAGGCTGGGCACCCCGGGGACGTAGCTCAGTTGGTAGAGCGCGGGCTTTGCAAGCCTGAGGTCGAGGGTTCGATCCCCTTCGTCTCCACGACCGTTGTCACTCACGCATCGTCGGATACCGCGCGTATTTTCTGGCCCCCTCGTTCGAAACCTGATATCAAGTTCGCGGTCAACTTGGATGTACGTTGTGCGCACGAGCGCGTTGAGAGGTCGATTGAAGTGGCGTACGTCCCGCGAGCATTCCGGTCATCACTCTTCGGATCCGATGCGACGTGTTAAAAGAGTGAAACGTAGACGAGGGAATCCGGACAAGGAGGCGTTGGGATGACGCGGTACTTAATCTCGTTCGATGACGGTGCGATGGACTTTCCCGAGGAGGATATCGAAGACGTTGGCAAAGCCGCCCACCAGGTGGTCCAGGAGGCCCAGGATGCGGGCGTATGGATCCATGGCGGTGGTCTGAAGAGCCAACGAGCAAGTGTCGTGGCGACCAACGGCACGGTGAGCGATGGTCCGTATCCTGAGACCAAGTCGATTATCGGCGGCTTTTCCATCGTCGACGTGCCCTCACGCGAGGAGGCGCTCGAGTGGGCCGCCAAATTCGCCGCCGCCTGTCGTTGTGCGCAAGAAGTACGCGAGATCATGCACGATCCGACCGTCTGAATGAAAGAGATACGCCAAATCTGTGGGTGACCAGGCAGTAGCGTCTCCTGGCGCCGGTAGTCAAAGGGGGAGCCAACCTCTTTGGTGTACCCAGCGACGTCGGGTCGCGAAGAACGCTAGCGAGCCTTCCCTGTTGAAGAGTTACGTGGAGTTGCCTTTCGTTACGACTGGACGTTTTCACGTCGATCTCGCTTCGCAAGCCTGAGGCCGACGGTTCGATTCCCTCCGTCACCCCATAGAAAATCCTCGTGGTATTTGAATGTGTCATCGACACGCCACGCCGTCGCGCTGGATCGCCCGTGTACTCGAGGTGCAGTCATTCGGGGAATCCGCGTTGAACCGAACAGCTCGTCCATCGGCGGAGAAGTTGAGGGGATGATTTGAACGAGATGATGGCGATAGACGTACGACCTCACGCGGACGTTGACATGGTCCAAGCATAAGTACTTCAGTTGCGAACGAAGGCCGCCGTCAATGTTTCGAGAGCGCAAGTTGGCGCACCTCATTTAAGTCCAACACGCCGCCAACGAGAGTAAGTCGATCGCCCTTTAGCAGTTTGGCGTTCCCGTTGGGCACAATTTGTGACGCACCACGCTGAATCGCCGTTACTAACACTCCCTTAGGCAAGCACGATTCTCGGAGGGTCATTCCTACTAGCGGAGAGTCGGTTTCTATTTGGAATTTGGCCACACCATTTAGTCCGCTGTAGGTGGTCAAACTGTCCAAACTTTTTTGTAACGTCTTGCGATAGCCGCCAACGATGTCCGAGATTGAAAGCGTTCCCTCGACGTGTCGCTTGTCGTCAAGAACGGGTGCCCAGCGCTGACTGGTGGTGGTGACGGTTTCGAGTGCCTTGTCAAGCGTTGTCGCCGCCCTGACGGAGCCAAATCGTGTGTCGATGAACTCGCTCACGAACTGCGTGTCAGTTGCTCCAAGCAGATCGTCCAGACTCACGACACCGACGAACTGGCGTTGGTCATCGACAACGATCGCAAATTTGACGTCCGCTACCTCCATTACGCTGCGGGACTGAAGCGCCAATTCCTGATCGTGGACAACGCACCGAGGGGGCACCATGGCGTCACCAACCGTGACGGTGGCGAGAAGTGGCAGGCCGGACAGTATTTGATGGGCGGGCGATTCGGAGCGATTGCGCGGTTGACTCCGATAGATGCTGTCGTCCGTTCGACGCACGAGCAGTGAAGCAATACCAACAGCAACCATTGCTGGCACGAGCAGACTCAATGAACCCGTCATCTCGGCAACCATGAGCATGACGGCCAACGGCGCCCGCGAAATGCTACCGAAGCAGCACATCATTCCGACGATGACGTAAGGAGCTGGACTGTGTCCCAAGTTATGGAACTCGGGTTGCGCCACTCGCCACACGGCCGCACCAACGAAAGCGCCAATCACCATCCCCGGTCCAAAGATTCCTCCACTTCCACCCGAACCTATTGAGAGCCCCGTAGTGACGATTCGGAGCAGCGGCAGCAAGAGGATTATCCATAATGGGATGTGGAGGAGCCTGGTGCTCAGGCCGACCTGGATCCATCCATAGCCGGTTCCGAGGACCTCGGGAACAACGATGCCCATCGCGCCGACAATGACGCCGGCCAATGCGGGGCGGACCCACCGGGGCGTTCGCGATCGTTCGAACACGCTCGAAAGTTGGTAGAAGACTTTGGAATAGAGCAGGCCAAAAAGACCTCCGAGAATCCCAATTATCGCGAACCACAACAGTTGCGAAGGATCGCGCAAATGAAAGTTCGACGCGTAACCGAAAAGAGGTCCATAACCCTCTACCGATCCGAAGACGATGTAGCCCGTGATTGACGCAATAAATGCGGGAAGAAGCGCCTCAACTTCGAAGTCGTCGCGGTACATGATCTCCGTGGCGAGAATGGATCCACCAAGAGGAGCACCGAAGATCGAGCCAATACCCGAACCAATGCCGCTCGCGACTGCGATCCTTGCATCGGACGGACTGAGATCAAGGAATCGCGCAAGAAACGATCCGAATCCGGCACTAATTTGCCCAGTCGGACCTTCGCGTCCGCCCGAGCCACCCGAGCCAATGGTGAGCGCGGACGCAACAATCTTCACGATGACGGTTCGGAATCGGATTCCACGTGGGTTCCGATGTACCGCGTCAATTGCGGCGTCAGTTCCGTGGCCTTCCGCGTCGGGAGCAACCCAAAAGACGAGTAGGGCACCAAGAAGTGCGCCAATGCCGGTAATCAATGGGAGTGCCCACGGACGCGCAAAGTGCGACGATGCGATGCGAGCACCTTCACCAATTGGCGTCGGCACTTGATATCCGGCAAGTGTCGTGAGAAAGAAGTGTGTTGCCACGACGAGGGACTCGTAGAACACGACGGCGCCGAGACCAGATACCACGCCAATGAGGATCCCTAGCGCCAGCCATTTTTGAACGTAGGTGGAAGTGGCGAGCCATTCGCTGGCGTACTTGCGTAGTCGAAGACCCGGTAGTTTTCGCGGCCGCTGTCTAGGATTCGCACCCAGCTTGCGACCCCCCGTTCGTGCTGGGTATTTCACTGGCGCGATTGCGAACCGTGAGGCGCCACTCGTTCTCCGCTGACCCGCACTTGAACAACCTCACTTGCTAAGTATCTCGAGGAGGCCTGTTGAAACAACGAGTGAACTAATGATGCGCAATTCGCCCACAAAGTGAATCCAAGTCCTCGACTTCGATGCCGCCTAGTACTACATTATACATCAGTTTCCGTACATGTACGAGAGATACGGAGCTTGGGAGTGAGTCAAGTACCAGTGTCGGTCGAGAGAACTATTTCAAGAGTAGAGCGGCGACGTTTCGACTCGGGTTTCACGTTGTTGGAACTCCTCATCGTCATCGTCGTCCTCGGTGTACTTTCCGCCGTTGTCATCTTTGGACTTGGGGGCATCAGTTCGTCTGCGACCGTGTCGGCGTGCAACTCCGACGCTCACACGGTCGCTGAAGCGGTGCAGATCTATACGCACGAGCACGGTGGAACGTTTCCGAGCGCCTTAAGCGACTTGACCGCTGGCGCGGAGCCGCTCTTGCAGTCACTTCCCAGCAGTCCCAACTACGCCATCTCGCTCGATAGCCTGAACCGGTCGGTGTTGGTGACCGCGCCGATGGCTGACGGAACACCGAAACTTTGGAATGATGCCGGCGCGTGCGATGGAGCATCTGAAGGCAGCGACGCGGTTACGACGACTCCGAGCGTGGACGTCACTACCACGACTGGCGCAGTTGCACCAACGTCGACAACAAGTGTGCCCCCGACCACAATTGCCAGTACTACGACGACGACATTGCCTCCAACCACGACGACATTGCCTCCGACCACGACGACGTTGGCCAACGTTGTTACCGTCGACGCAACGTCTTCAAATGCGGCAAAGGGCTTTGACGAGTTGACCATCACCAATACCGCAGTGCTCACATCAATGACGGTCCACATCTACGTAATCGAAACGACGGGCCTGGTCACATCGGGCATTTCGGACACCTTTCCCGGTGGAGCGGTGTCGACTGGCCGCGAATCATCGCAGGGCGTTGAAACCTACACGTTCACTTTGAAGCCGAATAAAACAATTGGCGCGAGAACCTCAAATGCTGTTGGTAAGTTCACTCTTCGACCCGCCGGACGTTCGACATCGGGAGATTCCTGGGATATATCGTTCACGGCCAACGGAGATTCATCGACTCAGAGCGGTGGTTTCTGAGGAGTTGCTAAAGGCGCTGCACTGTCGTTTCATTAGGATTTCAGCGTGAAACACTCGCCGAAAGTGGCACACAACCACACCAAAGCAGACTCCCGGGGCCGTCCTCGCGCGAAGTGGGGCTCGCTTACGCGCAATGACATCATTGACGCCGCATTGAAAATGGTGCTCGAAGGACGTTACGCGGACCTGACCATTAGGAGTTTGTCGTCGGAGCTGGGCGTGGCAACCATGAGCATTTATGGCCACGTGAAGGATCGCGACGACATCCTAGATCAGGTAACTGACCGACTACTCGCAAAGCAGTGGAGGCCGAGATGCTCAGAAAGCGACTGGAAACGCTGGATCGCCGAGGGGTCGAATCGATTGCGGCAACTCCTCGTGACCCAGCCAGCCGCCCTCCACGTTTTTTTAACGCATCCCGTGGACTCCCCCGCAGCATTGCTGCGAATGAATTCGATGATCCGCGTTCTTTCGGACAATGGTTGTTCCGAAAGCGAAGCCGTACGGGCCTACGCTGCGCTCCACACCTACACGCTTGGTTTCGCGGCCATTGAGTCTTCGCGCGCATCGTGGCACGCCAATATTGAGACGTCGGGCGAGGTCTTGCAACGACTGGCTTCGTTCACTACAACAAAGCAGTTCAAGAGTGGACTGAACTTCATAATCGAAGGAATTGAACGCCAAAGCGAGCAATAGACCTGAGTCAACCCTACCTACAAGACTGTCGGTAGGGCCGCCTGATTTCGGGGTTTTGTTTCGTGCGTGGCGATCAAGTGGATGAGTGTTCGGGTCCAAGGAGCAACCGGAGAACCTTCAACCTCGAACGACACTCCAATGCCGAGCGACACCTTGTGAGGCCAATCGCCCAAACGTCGTGCATTGAAAGAGAGTTCGCTTCGTGAACACGATGGGGGACACCTCTGGCGACGTTGGCGACTCCGAGTTCGAGGTTTCGATCCCTTCAACACCACGGCCCGAAAGTCCCGTAAGTAAGGGACCTTCGAGAAATCGTCGCCGAGTCTGGGTCCGTTGGCTTCGAGCCCAGTGCGATGTAAGTACTTTCACTTCATGCGGTTGCGTCAGCACCAACGAATCGAGCCATCGAACCGAAGTGGACAATTGCTTGGTCCACCGGAATCGACGTTGGCCACCGCAATCAAATCAATTACGTGGGCATTAAAAGTGACCGGTGATCTCTTCTGCGAGGGTTGTCGGCAACTCGTTAGGCGTCCGGACTACCCGCGACGACCGTTGCGCCGACCGCCTCTGGCCCACTCTTGCCTTGAGGAGATCGCGCGTGCTTCTCCGGTGTGAACTGGCGGTAGTGCTCGCGCCAAATGAGGCGATACACGCGACTCCATCGGGGCACGGAGCGAAGTCCCGGAACAAACGGCACGAGAAGCAGTAGTGCAGTGAGGGCCATCATGAGACCCCACACCAGCACGTCGCCGTTGCCACTCTGACTAAAGGGTGGGACTTGGTACCAGAAGGTGTACAACCACAGCCACGCCTGACCGGGGTAACTACCGGTCTCGTTCATCATTCCCCACTGTTCACCCGACAAGTGTTGTTTATCGGCGAGATTCCCGAGGTACGAACCATCGGCGATGAACAGCAGTGGGAGTGTGTAATCAGTGGTGTAAAAACCGGCGTGCGTGACGAGGCTCTGGTCGAGCGCGCCCGAGCGCGCCATCTGCGTAAGGTCGTTAACGAGCACGGAGACCGGACCCGCGTTGTACGCCGGGACGTTCACACTGCCACTCGCGAATTTCATCTTGGCCGAAGCCTTCGTGTAATTGGCCAGCCACGAGGTGCGCTGCGACACGGGCGCGTGCTTCCACTGCAAAAGGTCGGCCGTGAGCACCGCCTGATTGGGGAGTGACGTCAACGGATTAATCACGAAGTCTTCGGCCGTGTTGATTGGGATTCGGTCGCCGACCCATTTGGCAAGCTGCAATGGTCCGAGCTGCTGGCTGTCCCCGTTTTTGTTGTAGGGCGCACCGTAAGTTGCGGTGCCCGACGTGTTGTTGAGCTCACTGAGTGCGGTCATTGCGAAGTCGACTGGTGCGACGTTGGACCATCGTTTGATGGTGACGGCGGGCACATCGGGGGAGCCAAAGACAATGGCGAGGGTGATCGTGAGGACGGCCACGACCAAGAGGGCGATTGTGCCCTCTTTTATGATGTCGTAGGGGGTGTGACCACCGGTCCATTTGGGCGCGTCAACGTCGGGGCGGAAGGCCTTCGTCATGCCCCGACCTCGCTCTTATCGGCAAAGGGTGGAACGACTCCCTTTACTCGAACGAGCAGCACGTGCAGCACCGTCAGAGCGACCGCCCCGATGGGTAGGAGCACGATGTGCCACATCAACATCTGACCGAGATTTAAGACGTTGAAATAGGCGCCACCACCGGTGGCGTTGATGCCGTCCTTGGCCTGCGTCGATATCCACTGCGCGTCGAAATTGGTTTGGGATACGTAACCGGTGAACGCAGTGAGAATTGAGACGACGAACGTGACCACACCCGTCATCCAGGTGAGCGCACGCCCTCCACGCCAGGCGGCCATGAAGTATTTACCCCAGAGGTGGATAACCATTGCGAAGAAGAAGATCTCGACGCTCCACAGGTGCAGGGAGTTGACGAAGTGGCCAATATCCGAACCGTGCCACCACTGTGGTCCGCGAATCGCTAACAGGCAACCGGACGCGATGACTACCACCAGAGCCGCGAGAGTGGTCACGCCGAAGACGTAAATCCACGACGAGACGTAGGAGGGTTGGGTGTCGGGAAGTAGTTTTTCCGGCGGCAGTTTCGTAGCGACGCGGTGACGAAGCCGCGTGGTCCACTGACGATCGATCTCGGTGGTACTCACTGGTTCTCCTTGCGTCGACGGCGACCTGGGAAGGGCAGCAAGAGTGCGGCAATAAACGTGACGACCATGATGGCGATCACCGTGAGATTGGCAACACTGATCAAGAACCAGTGCCAGTGGAGGTAGTGCCCCAAATGGTCGAGCGGCACCAAGGCCGCAACTGCATCAAACCAGTACATTGATTGCCCCCACGTCGCGAATACTGCTTCAGTGAGTATGCCGGGTTTGGTGGCCCGCGTGACAGTGACTAAAGTCCCTGATTAACCAGATTCTTTGTAGGGATTTCTCTTCTCGTGCCCGGTTCTCGGTCGTGCGCACTTTGCTTCAGATGGAACTGCGTGACGCCAATCGTGAGCGATGTCGCCCCAGCAACGTGCAGCTCAACGAGCAACGGCGGCACGTGCGTCAAATACTGCGTGACGCCAATGGCTGCTTGAACGAGCGAGATTATGACGAGACGACGTACTCCAAGTTGGAGTGGCGTCGGGGCCGCACTTTTCCACACCGCGAAGAGGAGTCCGGCGATGAGTCCAATGAAGAGTGTCGCGGCGACCGAATGGACCCACGCTGCCGACGAGAAGGCGAACGGAAGTCGTCGGGCCACGAGTTGCCCCTGGGATTCGCCGGCGTGCGGTCCCGTTCCCGTCGTCATCGTGCCGGTAACCAACAACGCGACGAATGGAAGCCAGAGGAGCCGAGCGATCATCAAGAAATGGGGATCACGAATGTCGCGTCGCGCACCGGAGCCGTACACGTACTTCGAAC
>CAJDUS010000023.1_pt1 | contig 35512 bp, 38 predicted proteins | sample 7390831 | NCBI WGS metagenome assembly CAJDUS01 (sample SAMEA7055684, study PRJEB34461) | soil metagenome | biome: terrestrial ecosystem; feature: Peninsula; material: soil | place: Antarctica | collected 2016
GAACTGGACAACACCTTGATCTTGTTGATGAGCGACAACGGCGCCAGCCAGGAGGGCGGCCCCTTCGGCGTCTTACACGAAATGAAGTACTTCAACTTCGTGCTGGAGAGCCCCGACGAGGCCGTCAAACATATCAACGACATCGGCGGGCCGAGTAGTCACTCGAACTATCCGTGGGGTTGGGCCCAGGCCGGCAATACGCCATTTAAGTGGTACAAACAAAACACGCACGAGGGTGGCGTCCACGTGCCACTCATTGCGCACTGGCCAACGGGTATCAGAGCGCGTGGCGAAGTGCGTCACCAATTCCACTACGTGACCGACATCGCACCAACGGTCTTCGAAGTGGCTGGGGTCGTCATGCCCGAGACCTACCGGGGTTACGAACAGATGCCGGTGGCCGGTGCTTCCCTCGCGTACGCGTTCGATGACGCAGACGCGCCGAGTCGAAAAACGACGCAGTACTTTGAAATGGGCGGACACCGCGCGATGTACCACGAGGGCTGGAAGGCCGTCACGCGTCATGCGCACGGTGCCTCATTCGACGACGACCGGTGGGAACTCTACGAAGTCGCGGTTGACCCATCCGAGTGCCACGACCTCGCGGCGACGAACGTTGAGAAACTGAGCGAACTGATCGAGATGTGGTGGAACGAGGCTGACGAGTACGGCGTGTTGCCGCTCGACGACCGTGGTATTGAACTCTTCGGCGCTCGACACCGAGAAAACTCGCCTCATCCGCTCAACCGTCACTACACGTACTTTCCACCGCTGAGTCCAATTCCGCCCCAGGCGGCCGCGAGCGTCGGCGGGCGTAGTTGGGACCTCGAGGCTCAAATTGAACGTCCCGCCAATGCCGGTGGCGTGCTCGTGGCCATGGGCACCGAGAATGCGGGCGTCAGTCTCTTCGTGAAGGACAATCACCTCATCTTCGACTACAACATCTTCATGGATCACCACCTGGTTGTCTCCGACGTCGACGTCCCCGTGGGCTCGTCGGTCGTTGGCGTGCGGTTCCGACGTGGTCGAAACGACGCACAGGCGACGTTGACGATCGATGGCCGGGAGGCGGGCACGGTGCATCTGCCATTCGTGATGCGGGTCTTTTCCACTATTGCGATGAGTATCGGTCACGACCACGGATCACCGGTCTCCAAGGAGTATCAGGGAGATTTCCCCTTTGAGGGCCGCGTCGAACAGGTCGACATTCAATTGGTCGCGAGGGCCAGTGCCGACGAGAAAGAGACTGCCGCCCGCGAGGGCATGGCCCGTCAGTAGGAGAGCGATGAAACGTGTTCGAACACCCGACGAGCGATTTAGTGGTCTGCCCGATTTTCCCTTCGAACCGCACTACGTCGAGGTCCCCGATCCAAGCGGCGGCGCGACACTGCGCATGGCCTACCTCGACGAGGGACCAATGGGCGGCGACGTGGTGGTGTTGCTCCACGGTGAACCGTCATGGTCCTTCCTTTATCGGTTCATGATTCCCGGGCTCGTCGAGGGCGGCCATCGAGTTATCGCGCCCGACCTCATTGGCTTCGGGCGCTCCGATAAGCCGAGCGACCGCGAGGAGTACACGTTCGAGCGTCACGTTGAATGGACGAGGGACCTGCTCTTCGAACACTTGGACCTTCGTGACGTAACCCTCTTCGGACAGGACTGGGGAAGCCTCATCGGGCTCCGACTCGTAGCCGAACATCCCCACCGCTTCGCGAGAGTCGCCATTGGTAACGGCGGTCTACCGACCGGAGAGGAACGGCTCAGTGCGTCGTTCAAGGCCTGGCAGGACTTCAGTCGCACGACGCCCGAACTGCACATCGGCAACATCGTGTCGGGTGGCTGCACGCAGCGCCTCACACCAGTAGTCGTTGCGGCCTACGACGCGCCGTTTCCCGACGAGTCCTATAAGGAGGGCGCGCGCCAATTCCCCAAACTGGTGCCAACGTCTCGGGAGGATCCGGCCCACGACGCGAACGTGGCGGCGTGGTCCGTTCTAGATGCTTGGACCAAGCCATTCCTCTGCTGCTTCTCTGACGGCGACGCCATCACCAAGGGCGGGGAACGAATCTTCCTTCGTCGCATCCCGGGTGCCAGCGGTCAAGCGCACGTCACCATTGTGGGTGGCGGTCACTTCCTCCAGGAAGAGAAGGGTCCCGAACTGGCAATGGTGCTGAACGACTTCATCAGCGCGAGCTAGAAATAGTTCTCGCCCAACTCTTCGCTCCAGGCGGCGACTTTCAGCTCGCCCCGAGGAACGCTCCATCGAAAGACGGGCTTGATGTCAAGTACGGGTGTGCCGTCAATGCCGTCGAGACCGCGTACCGTGAACGATCGCCCGCTGATTTCGTCAATGGCAACGGTCGTGAGCAGGATTCGATTCGGTCGGTCCTTGTTGCGCTGCGCGAAGACGCCAACGTCGGGCCAATCGGGGTTGCCCCGAGGTCGACGGTGCCACGGTCCGGGGGGCACGTTTTCGGCCCAGTCGGCAAAAAACACGATCTCAGCGTGCGAGAAATCGCCAAGTCCCGCCAGGGCCTCGGTCGGAACCTCTTGTGCTAGTTCCACCGTGCTGACGATATCGTCCCACTTGTCGTCAATGGCTTCGCTGCGATCGTTGCGAATGTAGGCGATTGGACGAACGGTGTACTCCATGTCGCAATTCTACTGAGCCGCAGCATCAAATTGAAAGGAAGCAGATGCGAGGAGTGCGACCTTCGTTGATTGGATCAGTGAAATGAAAGTGACAACAGGTTGCCGTCGGGATCATTGAACCAGGCGACTCGGCCGCCCGCGGGCGTCGCCCAGATTCCGCGCTCATCTTGAACGAGCTGGTCGTAGCGTTGAAATCGAACACCTTTGGCGAGTAGCGCGTCGACCGCTGCCTCGATGTCGCGCCGACCAACCGGCCACCGTAAAGGGCTGGGGGGACAGCTCATCAACTTTGGTCACGCGTAGTCGTACGCCGTTGGCGTCGAACAACAGCGCGTTAGACATTTGGGTAATGAAGTGCAGGCCGAGCGTCTCTTCGTAGAACGTTCGCGCGTCGTCGAGGTCGCGCACCGTGATGAAACCGACGAACTCTGAGTTACCGAGCATCCGTGCATCGTATCGACGGGACCACCACGCCGCCGCTCGAGTAGCGAGGACTTACGCTTCTGATGTGGTCAACGTATGGTTCGCAACTCTCTTGGGGCGTTGACGTGGGCGGTATCGTTGGTCGTCCCCACTATCGATTGAAGGCCCATGGCGGAACTGACGTTTACCTACGGAACCATGGCGGCGGGTAAGTCAACGCTGGCCTTGCAGCTCTGTTGGCAGTTGCGCCAGGGGCGCAGTGACGTGGCGCTCTGGACCTTTGGTGATCGAAGTGACGACGGAATGGTGACGAGTCGCATCGGCATCGAGGCCAGCGCCGAAGCGGTGGCCCCCGGCGCCGATCTTGCCCCTCACGTGACGAAGCTTCGCAACGAGGGCGTCAATATCCTCGTGATTGACGAGGCGCAGTTTGCGAGCGTCGAACAGATCGACGCGCTGGCTCAGGCGGTCGACGACCTCGGCATCGACGTGCACGCCTTTGGGCTCTCGGCTGATTTTCTGCTCAATCTCTTTCCGGGGTCGGCGCGTCTCTTCGCGATCTCGGACTGGGCGCACGAACTGCCGCTGACGTCCACGTGCTGGTGCGGCCAAAAGGGCCGATGCAACGCACGGGTGGTCAACGATGTCGTTGCCCGCGTCGGCGACCAGTTCTTCACCGGAGATGTCAATGAGGGCGTGGTCCACTACCAAGTGCTCTGTCGCACTCATTACCGCACCGGCCAACTGCGCGCCGCGCAGGAATGACGGCCGCGCGAATCATGAACGTGGTGGGTTGCGCGTGAACGACCGTATCATTGTCGAGGATCCCAATCCCGAGTGGCCGAAGTGGTTTGACCAGATTGACGCCTACGTCGCGCCATTCGTCGCCGAGTCAGTTGTGCGGATTGACCACGTCGGCTCGACGTCCGTACCGGGTCTGAGCGCGAAGCCCATTATCGACATTGACGTTGTTGTAGCGCACGAACGTCAGATCAAACCGGCGATTGACCTCATTGAATCGGCGGGCTATCGCTGGGTGGGCAATCTCGACGTTGAGGGTCGTGAGGCGTTCGAACCACCCACGGAGCCCTCACTCCCGGCGCACCACCTGTACCTCGTGGTACTCGACAACCGGGCGCACAGTGACCACTGGCTCTTTCGCGACGCGCTGAGAAGTGATGATGAGACGAGGGACCGCTACGGATCGTTGAAACGAGAGAACGCTCTCCTCGCTCTGGGAGATATGGACCGATACGTCGCACTGAAGGCCGCATTCGTCGCCGAGATACTTTCGCGCGCCAGAGCCGAACGGGGACTTCCCGCAGTTGCGTACTGGGAGCCGGATTTGGGTTGAACAGTCCCACATGGTGGGACCGAGAGAATCCACAATGGAAGGATGTTCGAATCCACGCCACCAGAGTCAGTTCGCGCAAGCGCGCCAGTCATTGACTGTCTGAACCGCTTCGCCACCTTCCACGAATGCCCACACTGCGGCGGCCCACTTCATCCCGAACACGCTCACTTCAAGTGCGCGGCGTGTGGTTGGCGTGACAGTTGTTGCGACTGAGTAACGTTTCCCCCCTTCGCACCGGCGCGTCCTAACTTTTCACTTGGTACGTCCCTTTCACTCACATTCTGTTTATCTCCACCTCGTAGGTTTCGTTCCGGTAACACGTTCGGGTGTTCAATCGCCGCGTCGTTAACGAATCACTTTCTTTACGAATCGAACTCGCGATGACCAGTCCCTTTCGGACGTGTGCAGCGCACGCACTCGCATTGGGTGGCGTACTGATTGCAATGACGGCGTTCGCACGCACAGCTGGCGAAATGAAGTCGGTCGCCCGTCACAGACTGGTCGACGACGATGTGCAGTCCCGCAAGTTCCATAATGTCAAGCGCGTGTGCGCGAAGGGTTGGTCGAAGCACAAGTCCAATTCCAAGCTCAACACGGGCGTGCAAAGCTCGATGTTGGTCGGCCGGGACCGTGCTGGTGAACGTATTCGAGTTCGACGTCACTGAGAAGATCTTCGACAACTCCATTAGCCCTCGCACGCTCGACTTCACTCTCGGTCGTTTCGGCCGATTCTTCGCCAGCCGTCGGTGCGTGACAAACTACCGAGAACGCTATCGACCGGGGGAACGAAATGGGCAACGAACTATGGCGGGAGTCGGCGTCGTCCCTGGCTTCGATGATCCGAAACGGCGATACCACCTCGCGCGAGGTCGTCGAGGCCCACTTGGCGCGCATCAACGATGTCAATGGCGCCGTCAACGCAGTCGTTGAAGTACGCCCCGACGAGGTTCGTGGCGAAGCCGACGCCGCGGACGCGAAGCAGAAGTCGGGTGCACCCCTTGGCGTGCTGCACGGAGTTCCCTTCACGATCAAGGTCAATCTTGACGTTGCGGGTTACACCAGCAACGAAGGGTGCGAGACGCTAAAGGACTTTATGGCCAGTGCGGACGCTCCACCCGTGGAACGCATGCGCGCGGCGGGCGCCGTCGCGCTCGCGCGCACCAACATGCCGGACCTCGGACTTCGAATCAATACCGAATCGTCGCTGTACGGAGCGACGCACAATCCCTGGCAGCATGGTCGCACCGCGGGCGGATCATCGGGTGGCGAGGCGGCGGCCATCGCGTCGGGAATGAGCCCCATCGGTCTCGGCAACGACATCGGTGGATCGCTGCGCAATCCGGCCTACGCCTGCGGCATTGCGTCTATAAAGCCCACGAGAGGACGCGTGGCCCAGGGCAATCCTTCCTCGGTGTTGGACATGCCAATCAACTCTCAAATAATGCTGGTGAACGGCGTCATGGCTCGTCACGTGAACGACGTCCGAATCGGTCTCGAGGCCATCATGGGCGCTCACCACCGCGACCCGCAGTCGGTCGACGTGCCCCTTCGAGGACCAAACGCGCCGATGAAGGTCGCTCTCGTGCCAACGCCCAGCGGCGGTAACACTGACCGACACGTCGCCGAAGGTGTGCGAGTCGCCGGAAAGGCGCTGGAGTCCGCCGGCTACGAAGTGGAGGAGATTGAGCCGCCACTGCTCCTCGAGGTGTACCTCTCGTGGGCCGAACTCATGATGACGAGCCTCGCGGACATGGAGCCGATGTTGAAGATGCTCCTCGGCGAAGGGGGACAACGGTTCTTGGAGATGACGAAGATCGAGTTTCCCGAGGCGACGCCCTCATCGATGGCGAAAATGCACGAGGCCCGTTACAAAGTTGAGAAGGCGTGGCGTGAGTTTATGACGAACTATCCACTGATCGTCGGCCCGGTGTGGACCGAGCCGCCGTTCAAGCACGGCTACGACATCCAAGACCCGGAGTCGGCCATGAAAGTCGTCGAACTCTTCCGTTTCGTGATGCCGGCGAATTTGATGGGACTGCCGGCAGCCTGCGTGGCAACCGGCGTCGCCAACGGTCTACCCACCGGCGTCCAGGTGATGGGCACCCTCTTTCGCGACGACCTCTGTCTCGATGCGGCCGAAGCCATTGAGAACGTGGTCGGGGTGCTGACGCCCATTGACCCGCGGAACTGAGAGATGGCGGCAGAGATTCGCCCCATTGCCCGCGGCGACGTACCGGCGACGATTGCGTTACTAGAAGGCGGGTCGTTGGTGCCCGCGTTCGAACGACCGGACCGACCCGACGACTACTGGCGGGCCGTCGAAGAGACGCGCAGGCAGCGTGGTGACGTGCTCGTCGCGGAACAAGATGGTGAAGTCGTGGGTGTCTGCCAGGTCATTATCTTCCAGCACTTCCAACACGCCGGCGGATGGTGTTGTGAGCTCGAAAGTGTGTACGTGCGAAACGATGTGCGAAGCCAAGGAATCGGCGCGCAGTTGCTCGCCGGCGCCGAAGAGTTCGCCCGAACGCGTGAGTGCTACCGGATGCAGCTCACCAGTCGCAACGTTCGCGACGACGCCCACCGGTTCTACCTCACCAACGGCTACGGCCAAACGAGTCAGGGCTTCAAGAAGTTCTTCGACTAACGATCTCGCGCAGGGCGCCGTCGTCGACGTCAAAGACGAATCCGCGTATCTCGGTGCCGTCGACGAAGAGACTGGACGTCAGCGTGTCGATAGTCGCGCGAACGTCCTCGTCGACGTCGTCGTAGGCACCGAGTCGAAAGGGTGGTCGCTCGCCGAGGGTTGTCGCAATCTCACTCGCCAACTCCTCTTCATTAAACGACTCCATCCCGCAACGCGTGTGGTGGATGACCATGACCGCGCGCGTACCGAGGAGTCGCTGACTGAGCAGAAGTGAACGTACGGCGTCATCGGTTGCCTGTCCACCAGCGTTTCTGATCAGGTGCACCTCGCCGAGATTGAGCCCCAGGGCGCCGAAGAGATCGAGGCGCGAATCCATGCAGGTGAGCACTGCGAGATGGAGTTTGGGAGCGGTCGCCATTTCGCGAAAGCCGTGGGTCGCTACGTACGCACGGTTGTGCGCGAGGAGTTCATCAATCACACTCATCCGACAATCTTACGAAGTCCTGCGCGTGCTCTGACGCGTTGGCGCAACCACCTGACTCGCTACGCTCATTGCGGAGGTTTCTATGGAGAGCATGGACGAAGTGCGAGCGGAACTGCGCCAACCGGCAATCGACCTGCACGAGTTGATTCCCGGCGTGATGAAGGGCTACGCCGAGCTGTCGAAGGCCGCGCAGGCCGACGGTGAACTGCCCGGCGCGTTTAAGGAGCTGCTCGCGTTGGTGATTGCAATCACCCGCGAATGCGACGGGTGCATCGTCGCGCACACGCGCGGCGCGGCCCGCCTCGGCATCACTCGACAACAAGTCGCCGAAGCGATTGGGGTGAGTATCGCCATGAATGGAGGTCCGGGCACAGTGTGGGGACCGCGAGCGCTCCACGCCTACGACGAGGCGGTCGCGGCACGCAAGGGTTAAACGCTATAGGGCAGGTGCTTGATGCCGTTAATGAAACTCGACGCCAGTTGCACCGGGGCACCCGTCGAGTGAACGTCCGGGCACCTCGCCAGAAGCTCGCGGAACATCACGGTGATTTCTCGTCTCGCCAAGTGGGCGCCTAAGCAGAAGTGGGGACCCGGTGCGCCGAAGCCGAAATGGTCATTAGGCGTTCGGCCAACGTCGAACACGTTGGGTTGGTCGAACGCTTCTTCGTCGCGATTGGCCGAATTGTAATAAAGCAGTACCTTGTCACCCTTCGTGAGATCGAAGCCCGAGAGCGCGTAGTTCTCGGCGAGGGTGCGGCGCATCCAGATGACCGGGGAGGCCCAGCGCACGATCTCTTCGGTGGCGGTCTTTGCGAGCCCCTCGTAGTCGGCGACCAGACGGTCCCGTTGATCGGGGAATTGGGTCAGCGTGTGTAGGCCGTGAGCAATGGCCGTGCGAGTGGTCTCGTTGCCCGCCGTGAGCAACAGCACGAAGAAGGACGCCAACTCTTGTTGCGTCAACTTCTCTGATTCAATCTCGGCGTTCACGAGAGCGCTCGTGATGTCGTCGATCGGATTGTCAATGCGGTACTTGCCGAGCTCCTCCATGATGCTCGTGAGCGCGGCCCCCGACTCGAGCAGCACGAGCACGGGGTCGGATCCTTCGGGAATGAATTCGGGGTCGCCGTTGGAAAGAATGATGTTGGAATGGCGTAACACGGTCGCGTACTCACTCGGTGGCACGCCCATCATGTCGCAGATGATTTCGAGCGGGAAGGGGGCTGCGACGTCAACAATGAAGTCGCCGGTCCCCGCGTCCAGTGCACGCTCGATGACCGTCTCGGCTTTGCGGTCAATGGACTCTTCGACCGCGCGAACGTTCCTCGGGTTAAAGGCGTTCGAGACGATGCGACGAAGTCGCGCGTGCTTGGGGTTGTCGGTCGAAATCATGCCCGAGAAGTACTCCACCATTTCCGAGGGAAGATCCATAGTCGAGACCGCTCCAGGTCCCGAGAGGAAGACCTCGGGATGGCGCGACGCCGTGGCAATGTCGCGGTGTCGAGTGATGGCGTAGTAGCCGTTACCGACGGGGAATTCAATGGACGTACCCTCAATCAGGGGCTCGTCAAAATGAGAAATCGGTTTTTCGTCCCGGAGTGTGGCGAAGGCGCTCTCGCGTTCGGGCCACGGTCGGCGCCAGAACTCCATGTCCGAAAGGTTGATTGAATCGACGTCCCAATTAGTTTCAGCGCTCATGCGTGTATCGTATCGACTCGTTCGGCGACGTCACGGGCGTGACGTTTCACGGCAGAATGGGTGCATGGAAGAACTGAACGATCAGGAACGCTCAAGTCGTCTGCGCGCGCTCAATGCGTTGCTCGACCTCATGCGTCCCTCGGTGCAGGCCGATGGGGGCGACTTGGTCCTCATCCGTGCCGACGTCGAAACAGGCGTCGTCGAAGTCCAACTCCAAGGAGCGTGCTCCAGTTGCGCAATCTCGTCGGACACCTTGCAGGGCGGCGTGACGCGAATCCTCATGGATCGACTGGCCTGGGTGACCGAGGTCGTGGGCGGCGTCGATGACTCCCTTGACGCCGAGGACTCAATGGCGCTAGGCGCCGGCGGTTACGTGCCGCGCTACCGCCAGTTGTAGGCGTTCGTTGCCGACGACTCGCGCGTGGCCACGTCACTAGATTCTGTTGGGAAGCTGAACGTTGGTGAAGTTGTCGACGAATGGACCAAGGGGAGTAGTCGCGATGAAAACCAGACTCGGATTCAGATTTGTTCGCGGTACTCGGTGGCAGCGACCGGATCAGATTCTCAACAAGACTGAGGCTGAGTCGATGAAAGTCGATGAAGTAACGCACAATGCCGATGCGCGCTACGACGCAATGTCGGAAGAGGAGCGCCAGTCCTATTACGTCAATCCGTCGCGCGGCACACGGCTGAAGAAGTTCATTCGGGGTCACTAGCCACGACGTCGTCGTAACATCGACGGACACCACGAATGGGTCGCTACAGCTTGAGTGGTTTTGGCTCCTTGGGTAGACCAAGGGCGCGTTCGCCAATGATGTTGCGCTGGATTTCTGCGGTGCCGCCCCAGATCGTTTCGGATCGCGAGAAGAAGAAGGAACCTTGGAGGTCCGACACCGGGTAGTCGGCGCGACCTCGTCGGCTGCCGGCGACCGAGCCTTCGCTCGTACCCTTACCGGTGAGAATTTGTGCCTCCATGCCGAGCACGTCGAGCGCTAGTTCCATCGTGGCGCGGTGGGTTTCGGACCAGAACATCTTGTTGCAGGCGCCCAGTAACGCGGTGTTGTGCGTGCCGTTGAGCGAGTCGGTGAGGGAGCGGTAGCCGTTGATTTGCATGATCTTGACCTTCTCCCAGGCCTTCACGAGGTCGTCGCGCAACCGACGATCTTCGTTCTTGCCGAGTCGCTGGGCATCGGTGACGATGTCCTCCCACTCCTTTAAGAATCGGCGATATCCGGTCGTTGACGATGAACCGCGCTCGAATCCCAACGTCGTCATGGCGACCTTCCAGCCGTTGTTGACGCCGCCGACGGCATTGTTCTTCGGGCACTTGGCGTTCGTGAAGAAGACCTCGTTGAAGTCGGCCGAGCCGTCCACCTGAATGATCGGTCGGACCTCGACACCCTCTTGGTGCATTGGTACCAAGAGATAACTGATTCCAGCGTGCTGGGGAGCATCGGGGTCGGTGCGCACCATTAAGAACACGTAGTCGGCGTGTTGGGCCTGACTGGTCCAGACCTTTTGGCCGTTGATGATCCACTCGTCGCCGTCCAAGACGGCACTCGTCTTCAAACTAGCGAGGTCTGAGCCGGCGTCGGGCTCGGAGAAGCCCTGGCACCAGGCAATCTCGCCGTGCAGGATTCCCGGAATGAACTCCTTCTTCTGTTCCTCAGTGCCCCATTGGAGAATGGTCGGGCCGACCAAGGTGTCGCCGAAGAAGTCGGCGCGCATTGGCGCGCCGGCCTTAGCGAACTCCTCGTTTAGGACCACTTGTTGCAAGAGGGTGAGGCCCTTGCCGCCGTATGCAACGGGCCAGCCGGCACAGATCCATCCACCGGCGAAAAGCTTCGTGGTCCACGATTCGTTGAAGTCGCGGCGTTCTTCTGGACTCATCGTGAATCCGTCGTCGAACCAGCCCTGGGGCAGGTTCTCTTCCAGCCAGGTACGTACTTCCTTGCGAAATGGTTCAGTTTCCGTTGGGTAGTTCAAGTCCATTAGGGAATGGTAGCCAGCACCGAGGGTGCAGTTCTTGGCCATTTGTGCCCCCTTGGCGAATTCGACGAGAATAGAGGACCCACAAGTGTGAAAGTAGCCCCGTGTCTCGTAGCCTGCGCCAGTCCATCGATGAGACGAAGGCGTCCTGGCAGCGTTCGAAAAGCATTACGACCCCGGCGCACGTGCCCGCTCGGGCGGCCCAAGAGGGTAAGTACCGCATTGCCTTCCTCATCTACCGGGGCAACCCCCGGTGTGGCGGACAGGGCGTCTACACCCACCACCTGACCCGCGAACTGGTGGCGCTCGGCCACAGCGTCGAGGTCTTCTCCGGTCCCCCATGGCCCGAACTTGACGAGGGCGTTGGCTTCACCGCCGTACGCGGTCTCGACCTTTACCGCGACCCCGACCCCTTTCGCATACCCGCTCCACGCGAGTTCACGTCGGTAGCCGACGTCGCCGAGTTCGGCGTCATGTTGACCGGCGGGTTCGGCGAGCCCTTGGCCTACTCACTTCGCATTTCTAAAATATTGAAGAATCGACGCGGCGACTTCGACATCATTCACGACAATCAGTGCATGGGGCCGGGCATCTTACAATTGCACAAGGAGGGCTGGCCGCTCCTCGAGACCTTGCACCACCCAATCACCGTCGACCGATCAATCGCCCTCGATCACGCCGAGACCCGTTGGAAGCGTTACTCCACGAAACGCTGGTTCGGTTTCCTACGGATGCAGGTTCGTACCGTCAAGCAGTTGCCCGCGGTCTTAACCGTCTCGCATAACTCCAAGATCGACATCAACGCCCAAATGCAAGTGCCACTCGATCGACTAACCGTCGTACCCGTCGGCGTTGACCATACGGTCTTTCGCCCCTACAACGACGTCGTGAAGAAGAAGGGCCGCCTCATGGTGACCTCATCCAGCGACGTACCAATGAAGGGACTCGTACCCCTACTCGAAGCAATCGCCAAGCTCCGCGCCGAGCGCGACATCGACCTCATTATTATTGGCCGGCCTCAACCCAAGGGCCGCGTGTCGTTAGCGCTCGAACGTCTCGGACTGAGCGACATCGTGACCACAATTTCAGGCGTGAGCGACGAAGAACTGGCGCGCCTCTACGGCGAGGCCGAGGTCGCCATCGTGCCCAGCCTCTACGAGGGTTTCTCGCTGCCGGCCATTGAAGCGATGAGCTGTGGCGTTCCCGTGGTTGCCACCACGGGAGGGGCACTACCCGAGGTGGTCGGCGTCAGTGGAGAGACCGGTCTGCTGGTCGAACCGAACAACCCCGAGGCGCTGAAAGTCGCCATTGCGCAGTTGCTCGACGACGCCGCGTTGCGCGAGCGCCTCGGAGCGGCGGGACGGGTGCGCGTGATGGAACGTTTCACGTGGCAAGTGACGGCGCGCGGGACGGCCGCGTGTTACGACGCGATCTTGAAGGGTCTGGCTCTACCCGACGCCATGGAGTTCGACTAGTGCTCACCGCACGTTACGACCAACTAGGACTCGAGCGCGGCGACAAGGTTCTGGACCTCGGGTGCGGCTTCGGACGCCACGCTTTCGAAGCCGCTCGACGAGGAGCCGACGTCGTTGCGCTCGACGCCGGCCGTGATGAAGTAGACGGTGTTGCCAATATGTTCGCCGCGATGGTGGCGGCCGGCGAACTTGACGCCACTACTCTGCACACGGCCGCCGTCCAAGGTGACGCCCTGCACCTTCCTTTTCCCGACGCCACATTCGATCGCGTGATCTGCTCGGAAGTTCTAGAGCACATCCCCAACGACATCGGCGCGATGACTGAGTTGACGCGCGTCCTTCGACCGGGGGGCACGATGGCAATCACCGTGCCGCGCTTCGGGCCCGAACTCCTCAACTGGGCGCTCTCGGACGAGTACCACAACGTGCCCGGCGGTCACATTCGCATCTATCGCCGCTCGGTACTGACCGAGCGGCTGCGCTCGGTGGGCATGAGGGTGACTAGTCACCACTACGCCCACGGACTGCACAGTCCCTACTGGTGGTTGAAGTGTCTCGTGGGCACGACGAACGATCAGCACAAACTCGTGAAGCTCTACCACCGACTCCTCGTCTGGGAGATCATGAAGGCGCCCCGGTCCACCAGGTACGCCGAACGCGTCCTGGCGCCGCTCATCGGAAAGTCGATCGTTGTTTATTTGGTCAAGCCGGTCGCGTGACCTCGACGCTGCACTCCGTCGACGGCGTTCCCGGACTGCTGCGGGCCGAAGAGATTGCCCAGACCGGCGCGCAACTGGCCTCACTGCAGGTCGCCAGTGGACTGATTCCGTGGTTCCGCGGGGGTCACAGCGATCCGTGGAATCACGTCGAGGCCGCGATGGCCCTCACCGTCACCGGGCACGTCGAAGAAGCGCGCGCCGCTTATCGCTGGCTCGCCGAGTACCAGCTGGGCGACGGGAGTTGGTTCAACTACTACGTCGGCTCCGGCGTGAAGGACACCCGTCTCGACACGAATGTCTGCGCGTACGTGGCGGCCGGGCTTTACCACTACGTCGTGGCCACCGACGATGTGGACTTCGCCGTGGCAATGTGGCCAGTCGTCGAGCGAGCGATTGATTTCGTCCTTCGTTGGCAACAGCCCGACGGCACGATTCGCTGGTCGCTCGACGCCGTGGGCCGCGCCGAGTCGTACGCGTTACTAACTGGGTCGTCGTCGATCTTCCACTCGCTGCGCTGCGCCATTGCGCTCGCCGAACGTCTCGATATGGCGCGGCCGTCCTGGGAGCTGTGCGCCGCTCGGCTGGGCCACGCGGTGCGCCACCATCCCGGCGCCTTCGCGCCGAAGAACGAGTTCGCCATGGACTGGTACTACCCGATCTTCTCCGGTGCGCTTTATGGCGCGGCGGGTGAGAAGCGGATTAACGACGGATGGGACCGACACGTGATGGGCGGCTACGGCGTGCGCTGCGTGTCGACGAGCGACTGGGTGACGGCCGCCGAAACTGCTGAGTGCGTGCTCGCCCTCGACGCGCTCGGCCTCACCAGTAGGGCACTCGACCTCTTTAGTTACACCAGGCGTCATCGTCGTGACGACGGCGCGTACTGGACGGGCATTGCCTACCCGAGCGAAGTCACATTCCCCGACCGCGAGACCACGTCCTACACGTCGGCCGCAATCATTCTCGCGGCCGACGCGTTGACATCGTCATCCAACGCGGCGAGCCTCTTCCGACACGATTCGCTACCCCTGGCGCTCGACGTGGCCGAGCCGGGTTGCCCGCTTCATCGTTAGCCCACGTGCCCCGTCGCCCCACGCGACGACCGAAGTACCTGACGTCGTTCGCGCCGCCAGGGCCAATCCGCCCACTAGACAACTCTTGAAAGCACGCGCAGCGAACCTTCGGCCGAGCGCTCTTCGAACATCTCGCTCGACAGCGCCTGTCGGTAAATCTCGTAGGGCGCCTGGCCACCGTCTTTCGGATCGGCAAAGACGTCGTGGATGAGGAGCAGTCCGCCGAGTGCCACCTTGGGACTCCACGCCTCGTAGTCGGCCCAAGCCACGTCGCGCGCGTGGCCGCCGTCGATGAACAACAGTTCGAGCGGTTGACCAAAGTGTGCCGCGATCACGATTGAGGGGCCGACGAGGCCGATCACGGTGGATTCGAGTCCGGCGGCGGACACTGTTCGTTGCCAGTTCGGCAGTGTGTTCAGTCGACCGTCGACCGGGTCGACGAGCGCCGCGTCGAAATGTTCCCAACCTTCCTGATTCTCCTCACTGCCGTGGTGGTGATCAAGTGAGTAGAGAACGCAACCGCTCGCTTCGGCGGCGGCGCCGAGGTAGACGGCTGATTTTCCGCACCACGCACCGACCTCTAACCACGTGCCGCGGTGCGCGCGTTCGCCCAAAGCGCGCGCCGACTCGTAGAGAGCGAGTCCCTCGTCGCGCGGCATGAATCCCTTCACCGTCTCGGCGAAGGCGAGAAGATCGTCGGCGCGGCTCACGACGTCGCCAACGAGACGAGCGTCCAGATGCCCAGCCCCGAGAAGACCACGCCGCCGAACCGGCGGATCCACTTGAGGGGCACCATGCGCTGGAGCGCTCTTCCCCCGTAGGCGGCGAGGAACGACACGGCAATCAGCGCGAGCGACGACGCGAGGAAGACTTCGAGAGGTTGATGGAGCTTCGCCTCGAGGTTGGCCGCCTGGATCTGCGTGAGGTCGCCGAACTCACCGATGAAGAGGACAACGAAGGCCGTCGAAATCTCCTTCCAGCGCGATCCCAACTCCTCTAATGAGGCTTCGCGCGCACCCTTCTTCTCCTCGTTTGATTCGGGCACGAACAAGAGGTAGGCCGCGCCACCGAGGAACAACACTCCGACGATGAGGTCTTTCAAGTGCGCCGGAACGAGCGTGAGAAGTGATCCGGCACCCACGGCCAATCCCATTTGAATCGTCAGCGCAAGGGACGCGCCAATCACGATCATCGACGGCCGCGCCTTCGTGGCCATGATGACCGTCGCGATGAAAGTCTTATCGGGCAGTTCCAGGATGAACATCGCGGCAAAAATGCCGAGAAAGGCCCCGACGTTCACGGTGCTCTAAATCTGGTCGCGCATTGCCGTGGCAAACGTGAGTCCCACACGCATCCGCTCGATGGACTGCTGCACTGTTTTCTGTTCGCCACCGAGCGAATGCTCACGGTGGAACCTGTCGACGTCGTCGGCAAAGGCGGTGTCGTTGATGAACGTGCGTACGCCTAACGTCATGTAGGAGAGCGTATTCACCGGGAACTTCTCTAACGCTTCATCCCAACGCGCGGTCACGTACTTCCAGACCGCCGGACCGGCACCGACGCTCGTGCTGAGGATCCCAATCACAATCGACGCATCCTGATTTCGCACGACGTTGAAGCACTTGTCGGCCGCATCGAGCACGACGCGCTCCTCGTTGAATGAACCAAGGTTACGAAGGTAGCGCTGTTCACTCTGAGGATCTGAGGGATTCAGGTAGCGATCGATGAAGACCTCGTAGTCACCCGGACGGTCCTGATTGGCCACCACGCGCATGATGGAAGCCGCCAGGTCCCCGCTCATGGTGTTGGAGTCGAAACGCTTGTTGGCTTCTTTTCGAATTGCCTCGTCCTCGCCAATCGTGCCGAGTGCGCCCAGCACGACGGCGCGAATCTGGGGCGTGAGTTCAGCGTCCGAGGGTTTCGCGTCCCAACCGAGTCGGTCCCACTGGGGTTGGAAGACGTCACGGACGGTGCCGGTGAAGCGTTGGCGCTGTTCGCCGCTCAGCGCGCGGTACACGAAGCCCATGGCCTGAGCCACGTTGCCCCACGGTGTGGGTTCGTCGTTCAAACTGAGCCCTTTGGCGGTCGTGAGGAATTCGTTCCACGTGATCTGGCTAGAGAACAAGAGCGCCCACGAGTCCGACAGCACCGTGGCGCGCTCCAATTCGTCGAGTTCGCCCATGTGTTGGGCGATGCCGTCGAGGGCCGCACCGACGTAGCGCGAACGGAAGTATCCCCAGCCGCCGGCGTTCACGACGACGGGGGCGACGTCGCTGACCGCGACGGGTTCGTCGAGGAGGAGCGTGGTAGTGACCGGTCCGCCCTTCAGTGAACGGGTAATCACCGGGATCTTCCACGACGAGCCGATGGAGCTCGGTCCATTGGTCGGTCCGTAGGCGAAGGGCGTCTGGCTCAGGGTGCCTTCGTCGAGAGTCACGATCGGGTAGCCGCCTTGAAGGATCCAGGTGTTCATCACGTCGCGCACCGGTTGAGCGGAGACTTCTTCGAGGGCGTCCCAGAGGTCGGTGGTCTTCGTATTGGCGTAGCTGTGCTTGCGCAAATAATGGCGAATACCGTCGCGGTACGTTTCGGCGCCGAGGTACTGCTCGAGCATTCGAAGTACGCCCGCGCCCTTTTCGTACGTCAATCGATCGAACATGCCTCGGGTGTCCTCGGGGGAGATCACTTCGTACTCGATTGGTCGAGTGGCGTGCAATCCGTCGATGTCGAGCGCCAACTCACGTTCGGCACTAAAGGAGACCCACACCTTCCACTCCGGTCGAAACGAGTCCTGACAGAGCACTTCCATAAACGATGCGAAGGCCTCGTTCAGCCAGATTCCCTCCCACCATTCCATGGTGACGAGGTCGCCAAACCACATGTGCGCGATTTCGTGCATGACGACCTTCGCCACGCGCTTTCGCTCGCCGAGCGACGCCGTCGAGGGGTTAATCAAGAGGTCGGACATCCGGTACGTGACGCAACCGAGGTTCTCCATGGCGCCCTGTGCGAAGTCGGGGATTGCCGCCATGTCCAACTTGTCGCCGGGGTAGGCAATGTCGAAGTACTCCGAGAAGAAGCGCAGTGCGTGGGCGCCACATTCGAGGGCGAATGAGGTGAGGTCTTCATTGCCCAGCGGGTAGACAATGCGCAGCGGCACGCCGTCGACGTCCATTGGCTCCGTCTCGCCGAAGGGGCCAACAATGAACGCGACCAGGTAAGTTGACATCTTCATCGTGGGCGTGAAACTGACCGTGCGCTGACCGTTGCCAAGGTCGGTGCTGGACGACACGGGCGAGTTGGAGTACGCCGCAAGGTGGCTCGGCACCGTCAGGTTGACTTGGTAGGTCGCCTTGAATGCCGGCTCGTCCCAACAGGGGAAGGCTCGACGGGCGTCGGTGTTCTCGAACTGGGTCGTGGCAATTGTCTGCTTCTCGCCCGACGGATCGGTAAACGTTGAACGGTAGAAACCGTGTAACTGATCGTTCAATATGCCGGTGAAGGCGATCTCGACCACGGCCGAACCCCTGGGCAGCGTCGCGTCAAAGTGAAAGGTTGCCGTCTCGTACTTCTCGTCGAGTGTCAGGTCTACCGATCGGTGACCCGTGCCACCCGTTGTAACCGTCGCCGCGCCGAGTTCGAGTTCAATCGCGTTCAGCGTTAGTTGGTTGACGGCCTCGGCGATGTCGACGTCAATCTCTACTCGACCCGTGAAGCTGGCGGAGTCGAGATTGGGCGTGATGAAGATTCGATACGCCGAGGGAACAACGGTTCGGTCGAGACGATAGGGGTTTGCGGTGTTAGTCATATCTCGCAAGGCTACGTCAGAATTAACTACGCTCGCTAAGTGACTGATAGCCCCACACCCGTTTCATTGCGCGTGAAACCGGGTCCGAACCGCCTCGCGGTGACCGGCATCGGTAACGCCATGCTCGACATAATCTCGCAGGACTCCAAAGATGTGTTCCGTGATCTCGGTCTCGTGAAAGCGGCCATGTCGTTGATCGACGAAAACCAGCTAGGCACCTTCTATGACGCCATGGGCGCGACGATTCAGATGTCGGGAGGATCGGTGGCGAACTCCATTGCCGGGGTCGCCGCGCTGGGTGGAACCTGCGGCTACATCGGCAAAGTGGCCGACGATGACTTCGGCCGTCAGTTCACCCACGACCTCAAATCCATGGGCGTCGAATTGGATCTCGCCCTCGCGTTAGAGGGCGAGGGTGCGACCGGTCGTTGTCACGTGTTCATCACCAACGACGCGCAACGAACGATGGCGACCTACCTCGGGGCCTCGAACCAGTTACGGGTCTCCGACGTCCACGAGACCCTTATCGCACGGTCCGAGATCACCTACGTCGAGGGCTACCTCTTCGATCTGCCACCGGCCAAGGAGGCCATTCGCAAAGTCGTTAATTTTGCGCACGAACACGATTCGATGGTGGCGCTCTCGCTCTCGGACATGTTCTGTGTTGATCGTCACCGTCGCGACTTTCTCGATCTCGTCACGACTGATGTTGATGTGCTGCTCGCCAACGAGACCGAGATTCGCTCGCTCTTTCAGGTGGACTCGTTGGAGGCGGCCTTCGCCAATCTCGACGAACTAGGTATCCTCGCGGTCGTCACGCGCGGTCCGATCGGTGCCGACGTCTTAACGGTGAGTGGCGTCGTAACGGTACCGGCGCTCGAGGTGGAACACGTAATCGACCAGAACGGTGCGGGCGACATGTTCGCGTCCGGCTTTCTTTACGGCCTGGCCCTCGGTGCCGATCCCGTGGAATCGGCCGAACTCGGCTCGCTGTGTGCGGGCGAGATTATCTCGCACCTCGGCGCTCGACCAGAGAGCGACCTCGAACTTCTGGCGATTGAAGCGGGACTGCTCTAGTTAGATACCCTGCGCGTCGAGAATGGCGTCGAGTTCTCGGGTGTGCACCGTTTCCCACTTCACCCAGGTAATAGCAATGGGAATACAGGCCAGCAACATCAGCGCGTCGCCACCAATCCACATGATTGCGCCGCCTAGGCGAATGTTGTTGAGGATGCCCATCGGGGTCGACCCGGCTGGCGCCATGAACTTGTAGGCGGGAAAGGGCGTGTGCGACGACATCGCGAGTGCCAGTCCAGTAAAAGTGTCGACCGGCACGGCGGCCATAACGAAGACGAGTCGCAGGCCCCGGTGCAGCGTGGTGCCGCGTTCCAGTCCGAAGGCCACGCGAAAGAAGAGGTAACCGATAATCAAGAACCCAATCTGCTCGAGGTGGTGGACCCATTCGTGCTCCATCATGAGGTTGAAGAGTCCCGTCAAGTGCGTAATCGGAATAAAGACGAAGTACGCCGCGAAGCCGAACAGTGGTTGCGTGATCATCGTCATGACGCGCCCGTCAAGGAACTGGCGCAGTCGTGCGGAACCGGCGCCGTAGGCGAGGTCTAAGGGCGCGCTGAGAGCGAAGAGTGGGGCCGCCACCATGATGAGCATCAGGTGTTGGATCATGTGGTCGCTGAAGTACTCCATGTCGAAGAGACCAATCACCGACTGGGTGGCCAGGAACGTAACGATAAGTCCCGCGATGAAAGCAGATGTTCGTCGCGGCGACCACGGCGGCAGGACTCCCAAGTGCCACTCGTTCCAATCGTGCCACGAAAACTGTGGGCGCGACGCTGACGACATTGAAGGCACGGCGCAATTCTACGACCGCTCTTGGGCACTAAAACCGGTTCGGTAGGATGGGCCGGTGAAGTCAAAATATTTCTCGAAGCGCGCGCTCGGCCTGCACCTGGCGCTCGCCTTGTGGATTACGTTGTGTATCTCGGCGGCGTGGTGGCAGGTTGGTCGGGCCATTGAGGGAAGCTCGCTGAGTTACCTCTACGCCGTTGAATGGCCGGCTTTCGCGATTCTCGGATTCTTTGGTTGGTACTCCCTGCTCAACATGGATCGCATTACTGAACACCAGGAGAGAGCCCGTCGCGACTACGAGGCGAAGATGCGTGCAGAGGCCCAAGTGGCCCGCCAAGCAGAGCTCGCCGTCGAGCCCGAAGAGCCGACGATGGCCGCCTACAACGACCACCTGGCCGAGTTGGCCACTCGCCCGAAGAAGAGGCTCTGGGGACACTGATGGATCCCACCTTTCAGCGTTACCGCATCATGTCGTTCATCACGGGCGCGACGCTCATCACGCTGTTCGTCGCGTGTACCCGCTCTACATGATCGCGAGTTTCCAGATGGTGCTGAAGTTCCGGCTCCCGCTGGCGCTCCTGCTCTTGATGCTCGTGGCCGGTTTCGTCCCCGGGCTTGCGCTCTACCTCGAACGGCGAATGCGACTGCACATCTATCCGAGCGGCATTGATAGCAAATGAACGGCCCGTGGTTGGCGCGGCGGGTGATTGCCTATGCGCACCAGGGAGGCTCCTACGAAGGACCGTCGTCAACGTTGGCCGCCATCGAGTGCGCCCTTCGTAACGGCGCGAGTGCGATCGAACTCGACGTTCACGCCACCAAGGACCGCACAATCGTTGTATGTCACGACGACACGGTTGACGCCACAACAAACGCGCGGGGCGAGATCGCCAATCTCACGCTCGCCCAGGTGCGCGAGTTGGACAACGCCTACTGGTTTATTCCCGGCGCCACGGTAACGCCGGGACGCCCCAACGAGGAGTACGCCCTGCGGGGCAAGGCGCCCGCCAATCACGACTTCGGCATTGCGACATTAGAAGAGGTGGCGGCGCGCTTTCCGGGCGTGCTGCTCAACCTCGACATCAAACGCATTGCTCCCGACGTCGAACCGTACGAGGCACTGTTAGCGGACGAACTTCGACGATTGGAGCTACGTACGTCGGTTATGGTTGCCTCCTTCCACGATGCGGCACTGGAGAACTTTCGACTCGTGGCGCCTGACGTCGCGACGTCGGCGGCGACGAACGAGACTGCGACGTTCTTCTTTTCAATGATGGAGGGTGCACCGGTCGTACCGCGTGTCGAGGCCTTCCAGGTACCCGCAACCTTCGGGGACATCACGGTTGTCGACGAACGTTTTGTGACAACGGCGCACGAGCACGATATCGCCGTGCACGTCTGGACCATCAACGACGAGGACGAAATGATCCGACTGGTCGACCTCGGCGTCGACGGGCTCGTCAGCGACCGACCCGCGTTGCTCGCCCGAGTTCTACAGACTCGAGGCGTTGCGTGGGACGGTGCGTTGTAGGCGGAACGGACTCAGCCGCGCCCGCAGTTCGGCTTTTTGCCGTGGTTGGCCTTTTTCTTTGCGCGTAGCTTGCGCTTCACAGTCCGCTTTGACATAGGTGACAATGTTAGTGGGTAGTCGACGTTCGTAGCCAAACGAGGGGACCAAGGTGCAGAACAGTGAGACCGTGTCAGGTCAACTCGTGCTCGTAGCGACGCCGCTCGGCAATCTCGGTGATATCTCGCGCCGTGCACTGACGCTGCTCGAGACCGCCGACGTTATCTATTGCGAAGACACTCGACGCTCGAGCACGCTCTTCAGCGCTCACCATATTCCAGTCAACGGCCGCTTACACGCACTGCACGAACACAACGAGGCGTCGCTCTGCTCGCGCATCGTCGAGCAAGTCGCGCAGGGCCAGACGGTCCTGCTCATCAGCGACGCCGGCACACCGGGCATCAGCGATCCCGGTGGCCGCGTGGTGCGCGCCGTTGCCGAGGCCGGACTCGTGGTCACGACGGCTCCGGGACCGGCGGCCGTTATCGCCGCGCTCACGATCAGTGGCTTGGCGACCGAACGATTCGCTATGGAGGGATTTTTGCCGCGAAAGTCGGGCGAGCGCGAGGCGCTGTATTCACAGTGGCGCCACGAAGCCCGAACGATTGTCTTCTACGAGTCGCCGCAGCGTTTGGCCGCGACGCTCGCCGAACTGAACGCACACTTCGCCGAACGTAGGATGGTCGTCGCACGCGAGATCACCAAACTCCACGAGGAAATTGTGCGTGGCACGATTCGAGAGCTCGCGGCACTATTCGCCACGCGCGAGGTCCTCGGTGAGATCGTCGTGGTGCTGGATGGCGCCACCGAGCCCGACGAAATCAGCGACGAAGCGGTGCGCGCGGCATTACGCGACCAGGTGGGTTCGGGAGTGTCGACGCGCGACGCGGTCGCCTTCGTCGCCGCAGCGTTTGGCCTGCCGCACCGCGCGGTGTACCAGATGGCCCTCGAACTTCGAGCGGAGAAGAGTACCTGACTCATTATCATTGACCGATGGGTCGCTTCTACATCACCACGCCGATTTACTACGCGAACGACGCCCCGCACGTAGGTACCGCGTACACGACGGTGAACGCCGACGCCCTCGCGCGCTGGCACCGAATGATTGGTGACGAGACCAAATTCCTTACTGGTACCGACGAGCATGGCCAGAAAGTGGCCGACGCCGCACAAAAAAACGGCATGTCGCCGGAGGCGTGGACCGACGAGAAGTCGGCCCAGTTCCTCCAAGCTTGGGACGTCCTCAACATCAGCTACGACGACTTCATTCGCACCACCGAACCGCGTCACTACGACAGCGTCCAGAAGTTCTTGACCGCCATCTACGACAACGGCTACATCTATAAGGACGTCTACAAAGGCCTGTACTGCATCAGCTGCGAGGACTACTACACGATTGAATCCAGTGTTGATGGCAAGTGTCCGATTCACGCACGCGTACTCGTGGAGATGGAGGAGGAGAATTGGTTCTTCCGGTTGAGCGCCTTCGAGGAACGACTCACCGCCTTTTATAACGAGCACCCCAATTTCGTTACGCCGCCCACCAAACGCAACGAAGCGTTCTCGTTCATCCGGGGTGGCCTGCACGACATTTCGATTACCCGCACGTCAATCTCGTGGGGCGTCCCGGTGCCCTGGGACGAAAAGCACGTCTTTTATGTCTGGTACGACGCGCTGATCAATTATCTAACGGCCATTGGCTACGGCCGCGACGACGACGAGGTTGCGAAGTGGTGGCCGTACTCGCACCATCTCGTAGGCAAGGAGATCATCCGCTTCCACTGCGTCTGGTGGCCCGCAATGTGCATGGCCGCCGGTCTCGAACCGCCGAACCACGTCCAGGTGCACGGCTGGCTTCTCTTGGGCGGTCAGAAACTTTCCAAGACCATGGCCGCCGAAGGCTCCGTCCGCCTTACTGATATTGCCCCCGTGGAGCTCACGAACGAGTTCGGGGTCGATCCCATTCGCTACTACCTGTTGCGTGAGACGGCGCTCGGCAATGACGGCGACTTTACGCACGAAGGAATCACCCAGCGCTACAACACCGACCTCGCCAACAATCTCGGCAACCTCGTGGCGCGCGTGACGACCGTCGTTGCGTCCAAGTGCGACGGGGTCGCGCCAAAGCCCAACGTCGACTCGCCGCTACGCAACGACGCCGACGCGGCGGTGGCCAACGCGGCCGACGCGTGGAACGGCTTTTCGCCCCAGAGCGCGCTCGAAGCGACGTGGGGTCTCATCGGCGCCACCAACGCCTACCTGGAGTTGCACGCGCCGTGGAAGATGGAGCCGGGCGACGCGCTCAGCGCCGTCATGGGCGACGCCCTCGAGGCAATCCGACTCGTCTCGATTCTGGCCACGCCCGCCATGCCAGCGGTCTGTGAGCAGATATGGCGTCGCATTGGACTGAGCGGCGCTCCGAGCGATGAACTGTTTGCCACGAGTGCCACGTGGGGACAGTATCCGGGCGGGGCGAGGATCGCCAAGGGTGAGCCGCTCTTTCCACGAATCAAGATCGACGAATGACCCACTGGACCGACGCGCACTGCCACCTCCAGGAGCGATTCTTTGAGGGCGACGAGTCGGCTAAATCGGACGTCTACGAAACGCTGGCCCGCGCTTACGAGGGAGGGGTTGATCGGGTCGTGGTTATCGGTACCGGCGAGGAGACGTCCGCCCAGGCGCTCGCGGCGACGGACCTTGGTGGGCCAGTCGAGATCTACGCCACCGTCGGTCAGCATCCCCACGACGCCCTTTCGGACTTGGATCCGGTCGTGGCGTTGGCGCGAGCGGGGCACCCAAAACTCGTAGGAATAGGGGAGTGTGGCCTCGATTACTTCTACGAGCACTCGCCAAGGTCCGAGCAGCGCCGCTCTTTCGCCACGCAGATTTCCTTGGCGCACGAATTGGACCTGGCACTCGTGATCCACGCCCGCGACGCCTTTGACGACCTCGTTGAGATTCTCACGAGCGAGGGGGTCCCGGAGCGTACGGTCGTGCACTGCTTCACCGGTTCGCCCGAGGACGCCGAACGCTGCCTCGACATTGGGTGTGACATCTCCATCTCGGGCATCGTCACTTTCAAGAACGCCGAGTCGTTGCGCGACGCCGCGAAACTCGTGCCTTTAGAGCGACTCCACGTGGAGACGGATAGCCCCTTCCTCGCCCCCGTGCCCTATCGCGGCAAACGTAATGAACCGGCGTACGTGACCCTCGTCGGAGAATTTGTTGCCGAACTACGCGGCGAGAGTTTCAAAACCGTTCGTGACGCGACCAGCGCCAATACGGCGCGACTCTTTCGACTTCCCGCCCGATAACTGCGGGACCGACATACCTAACGCACTCGGCAGAGTGCGGCGAATTGGTCAACGGGCTAAGAGTCGGGATAACTTTAATCCGTGAGTGGTGACAAGGGAGCCGACGTCGGCGTCGAGAATAAGAGCCAAGAACCAGCATCTCGGAAGAAGGGCTCGATTCGGTCCCATGAGCAGTTGATTGGAATGATCATTCTCTCAGCGGCGTTCATCATCGGATCACTCTCGGTCGCATCGGGGATCCGAAACCGAAATCAACCGCAGACCAACCAGATCACAATCACTGGTTCTGCTGATCAGACAGTCACGTCCAATACATTCCATTGGACGGCAAGCGTGGCCAGCACGCAACCAACAACCTCGGCGGCACTGGCGCAATTGAACGGGTGGGCCGCCCAGATTCGCAGCGCACTTATCGCCGCCGGAGCTCTCAACGACGAAATCTCATTTGGCACGGTAGACGTAGAACCCAATACACAGCCCACAGGTCAAGTGACCAGTTTCACTATGAGCCAAACCGTGAACGTGGCGTCCTCTCGCCTGACCGCCATTCAGCGTGTTCTGGGCGTTAGTAATCTCCTGCTCGCCCACAACGTTCCTTTCATCGCCCAACAACCGCAGTTCACCTTTAATGGACTGAAGAAACTGCGACCCGCCCTTACGGCGGAGGCGGCCGCAAACGCTCGGCAGCGTGCCCAAGCTGCGTTGGGCAAACAGGTCAAGTTGGGGAAGCCGATTTCGATCACGGTGGGACAGGTGTCCGTGGATGCGCCCGGCAATGTCAATTACGGCAGCGGAGACTTCAACACCAGCTCGATTCCAAAGGTTGTCTCGGTGGTGGTTTACGCCACGTACTCAACCTAGTAAGTGGCCCTCACTCTCGCACGATGAACCGATGAGGGTCGGGTGGCGGTTCTGCGAGCAGCTCGTGAAACTCGTGTCCACCCGCCGAATCACTCGTCGAGCAGGCATCATTAATTTGCTGCGCCGATTGTGACCGGATGTCAGTCCCATAACTACCCGTTGATCAGGTATTAGCGCGAAATAATCGACCCTGAGTTGCCTCGGCACCCACCCTCTCCTAGCGTTGTGGGCCGGGGGACGACAATTACACATTGTCGCGGCGGAGGGTGGAGATCTGAGGGCATCAAACCCGCGCGCGCCGTGGCGTGCGTTGTTGGCACTGATCATGATCGTGGTTCTAGCGATGTCGCTGGTGTTAACTGCGCCCCTTCGCGCGAGTGCCGCGACGGGTCACGCCAAAAGACACATGCCCAACCTCATCGGACTCACCCGCGCCCAGGTCTACGCCGTGATGCACACCGACGGCCTCTACTTCGTCACCAAGGGTCCGGGGAGCTCCGACACCACGTGGAAGGAAGTGGTCGCGCAAACGCCGCGAGCGGGCACGGTCGTACCGTGGCACTTCCAGGCGACGCTCACGACCTCGACGCAGAGCCCCCACGGACCGCGCCGGGTGCCGCGCGTGATTGGCCTCTCGAGGGCCAGGACTTTTGCGGCCATGGCCAGAGCCCGGCTGTTCTTTACTACACGCGGACCAGGGAGTTCAGACGGCAAGTGGAAGGTTGTTCTGCGCCAGTCGCCCAGGGCGGGCACCAGGGTTCGTTGGCACGCCACGATTTCGTTGGTAGTGAGCACCGTCATACCCAAGGCGAAGACCAGGCCGAGACCGAAGAAGCCCGTGCGCCTGACGACCACGACGAGGGCACCGGTGCACAAGAATCCCAAGCCCTCGTGCGTGCCCGTGTCAACGTCAACCACGACCGCCCCGAGCACGACCATTTCAACCACCACGTCGACGTTGCCCACGTCGACGACGATGCCAGACGAGACCACGACCACGACGATGCCCACGTCCACGACTACGACGACGATCTGCAGGGTCCCCGTCACGACCACCACCGTGAAACCCAAGAAACCCAAGCGCTACCGGTACGGTGACGCGACCTGGTACTCGTACGTTCCCGGACGTTGCGCGACCTGGTATCTCCCAATGGGAACGCGCATCACCGTGCGCGACCTAAAGACCGGCAAGGTGATCCACTGCATCGTGAGCGACCGGGAAGGGGCCCACGGGAATCGTGTCGTCGATCTCAACGAAACACAGTTCGCCCAACTGGCCCCACTGGCCCAAGGAGTGGTCGTCGTTAAAGTCTCCTGGTGACCCATACGCGCACCGAGCTCGTCGCACTGCTCGAAGAGCACGGTCTGAAGCCCTCGAGGGCGCTCGGTCAGAATTTCGTTGTTGACCCCAATACGGTGCGCCGAATAGCGCGACTGGCCGACGTCGGTCCCGGAGCCCTCGTCCTCGAAATCGGTGCCGGACTGGGATCGCTCACGCTGGCGCTCGTAGAAACCGGCGCCGAGGTGCACGCCATGGAAGTTGACCGGTATCTCTTAGGTCCCCTGCGCTCGGTCGTCGCACCCCACGGAGTTACGGTGCACCACGCCGACGCTCTCACGGCCCCCTACGACCAGATTCTTCGGGGGCGTGATGCGGTGGTGGTCGCCAACCTGCCCTACAACGTGGCGACACCGTTGGTTCTGCACCTGCTCGAAGACGAGCCACTCATCAAGCGGATGCTCGTCATGGTCCAAAAGGAGGTGGGTGAGCGGTTCGCGGCCCAGGCCGGCGACGAGGCCTACGGAGCGGCGTCGCTTCGGGTGCAGTACTTCGCCGACGCCAAGGTCATCGGCAAGGTCGGTCCCTCGGTCTTTCTTCCCAAGCCGAAAGTCGATTCGGCGCTGGTGTCGATTGTTCGTCGCGAGCGCGTGCGCGTGGATCCCGACATCGTGAGTGAGTCGGCGCTCTTCGAAGTTATTCGCACGTCATTCGGCCAGCGTCGAAAGATGCTGCGGCGTTCACTCGCTGGCTGGGTCACCGACGGGGTTTTCGAGCGCGCCGACGTGGCCGAGACTCGTCGACCCGAAGAACTCACGCTGGAAGAGTTCGCGCGACTGGCGGCGGCGCGGTGATTGAACTGCTCGCCCCCGCCAAGCTGACCTGGTCGCTCGAGATCACTGGGCGCCGCGACGACGGATTCCACCTTCTACGCAGTGAGATGGCAACAATAGGTCTGCACGACGTACTGAGCGTTGATGACACGGCCGACTACTTGCACGTTCTCAGCAACTTTTCGACACCCGTCGTCGGCGACGAGAGCAATTTGGTGGCCCGGGCATTGAGGCTGGTCAATCGACGCGCCGGCGTACGCGTAGAAAAGTCGATTCCCGTGGGCGGAGGCCTGGGCGGAGGGAGTGCTGATGCGGCCGCGATTCTTCGTTGGGCCGGTGGCGTTGCGCCCGAAAGGGCACTCACCCTCGGCAGCGACGTGCCCTTTTGCCAGGTGGGTGGAAGAGCCCTTGTTGAAGGGGTGGGTGAGCGCGTGAGTCCGTTACCCTTCGAACGCCGCGACATCACCCTTTTCGTTCCCGATTTCGGTGTCTCGAGCGCCGAGAGTTACGCGGCCTACGACGAATTGCGCGCCGACGGCTGGACACCCGATGGTCCCAACCACCTAGAGGTGCCGGCGTGCGTGGTCGAACCACGTCTGAAAGTGACGCTGGACTGGCTGCGTTCAGAGTTCGGACCCGGTGTTCAGTTGGCCGGATCGGGGTCCTCGATGTTCGTGGAGGGTCAGGTCCGCACTACGCCCGGGCGCTGGGACATGACCGGTCCCGGTGGCACGCTCCAGTTGTCCAATCTCACTACGACGCCCACATAGGCGCCAACGAAGGTTATTTACCGGCGGCGCGACGCTGGAAGCGGGTTCGCTTCAGCATCTTTTTGTGCTTTTTCTTACGCATGCGCTTACGGCGCTTCTTGATTAGTGATCCCATGGCTCGTTAGACCTTACTCGATATCGGCGATGGCCCCTCGGGCGCTCTCCTCAGAGATCGCCGACTCTCTCAATTCGAAGCGCCTGGCGAGGACAGCCCCGCACCGCGTATCGAGCCGACTCGAGCGCGTCGAGGTCGGTCAGTGCCGTCGGCTGTGCCGTGATGATCGGGTAGCCCCACTCATCGACGTTGACGAGCTCGGGGGCAAGTTCGTGACAGTGGCCAAAGCCGTCGCAGAGAATCGGATTGACCCGCAAGACGAAGCCGCCGCTTTTGCGTTTCATTGCCATATCAACTCGTCTTCTCGTTCGAGCGTTGGGACCTTCACAAAAAACTCGCGGGACCGCGAGCCGACACAGTGCACCCCTTGGACGTGTTGGGCGATGTCGTCTCGAAAGACGTAGAGCGCCGAACGAACGAGGCGCACAACACCGTCGGGATGACGACAGGCCCCTCGGCCTTCGATGACGTTGCATCGATCAACGAGTTCGCGGTGCACGGCGCGCGGGTCGCGTGTGGGACGAAGGAGCTGGGTGAGATCGTCGGCGAGAGCCGGAAGACCGAAGGCGCACGGTCCGCACTGGCGCGCACTCTCGTTGGCCATCCACTTCACGATTCGCTGGGTTTCGCTCAGTCCGCAGCCGTTTCGCCCGAGGACGACGAGGATACCCGCCCCGACGGTGGCGCCGTAAGCGGCGAGGGCCGCGTTGTCGTAGGCGACGTCGACATGGGCGCCAGAAAGCCACGCACCCCCGTAGCCGCCCGTGAGGAGCGCTTGGGGCTCGTGGGCGTGGCCCGCCGTGAGGATCGACCGGAGAGAAGTGCCGAGCGGAACTTCTAATACCGATGGACGTTCAACCGCACCCGAGAGGGACACGAGCGTGCTGCCCGTGCTCTCCTCGGTTCCCAGTTGGCGGAACCAGGCCGAGCCAAAGCGTCCGATGAGGGCGACGTGCGCGCAGGTTTCGGCGTTGTTGACGAGCGCCGGCCCCCGTCCGATTCGCAGCGGTTCGGCCCTGTTCGCGCGGTACTGGGGGAGCGACTCATTGTCGTTCAGCCAGTGGATGAGGGCCGACTCTTCCCCCGCGACGTAGCGCCACGGCGGGGCGTGGAGTTCAATTCGAGGTCCTCGTTCACTACGGCGCTGACGTTCGTGGATTGCTCGTTGCACGTGATGCACAACCTGGGGATTGTCACGCGACACGCAAACCGCGATCTCCTTGGCGCCGATCATTGTGGCGAGGTATTCCGCGCCGTCGAGCACCAGGTGCGGGTTCGAAGAGAGCAACGTCTGGTCCTTGTGCGCGGCCGGCTCACCTTCCATGGCGTTGACTACGACGTACTTGTGATGACTCCGTTGACTTCGCAGCAACGCCACCTTCTTCGAGGTGGCGAACGTGCCGCCACCACGTCCCGTGAGGCCCGACGACTGCAACTCCTCGAAGAGGTTGGCGACCGGGGAGGGGGAGGCGAAGGCCGCCTCGTGCTGTTGGAGCGTGAGCGGTCGCCCCGTTGCGGCGTGCAACAGTCGCGGGAGGGTCGAGGATTCCATCATCGCCGGGTTCGTCGCTTCGTCGAAGCGCTGGTCCTCGTCGGCGTGGGACGGGTCCGCGCACGCTCGTTTGGTCCGGGAGCCGCAGCGAGGGGCGAGAGTGCCGTTCGCCCGGCCGCGCGCGTCGGTCGGCCCACGTATCGCCAAATGCCCGCCGCGGTAACGACGACGGCGCACGCGACGACGGCGACGAGACCGATGCCCGAACGACTATCGGTGCCGGCCAGAAGGGCGTGTACGACGGCGGCGACGAATGCCAACCAGCTGAACCAATGGATGAAGCGCCACGATTGATTGGCGATTCGCACCTTTAGCAGGCTCGAGATCCACACCGCCGCAATGAGGTCGAACGCGACCGCCCCGAACGTGATGGCGAGGCGCCTATACGACGACGTCATGGGCACGAAGATCGAAAGCACGCCGGTTGGCACGTAGCTGTCGACGACGGTCGTAATGACGTGAAGGGCGAGAAACACCATGGCCACCACGGAGACTGAACGGTGAAGTTCATTGAGTTCGAATCGTCCGACGTACGTGCCGCCAATGCGATTGGCGACGAAGGTTCCAAGCGTCACCACGAGCGTGAAGAGGATCAGCGTCACGATGCCGGTGGCTCGCGTGGTGTACCAGAGGTACGAGGAGGTGAGCGCGATCATCGCGCCTCGTCGTCGCTCGGCCATCCACCGATGAACTCAATCGAACCGTCCGTACGCACCAGGCGCGCGGACCATCCCGCCTGCGCGACGTGGTAACCGGCGTCGTCCCATAGAAGTGCCGCGGTAGCGAAGGCGTTGGCCGTCACGCAGTCGCGAGCCGTAACTGATGCCGTGGTGTACACGCCCCTCGCGTACGAACCGGTGCGCGGATCAATGACGTGATTGACAGCTCGACCATTGACGTTCCACGTTCGAGTGGTCGACGACGAAGTGGCAACACCGCCGTGGCGCAGGGAGATCCTCGGTTCGTGACCGGTGATCGAGAGAGAGTCACTGATCGCGATCGCCCACGGCCCTTCGGGACCGTTACCGCGTACCGCGACGTCGCCGCCGAGCTCCACGACGATGCCACCGCTCGGCGCAACTTCGTCGGCGACAAGGTCGGCGACGAGAGCTTTCGCACTCGCACCGAGGTCGAGTTGGCACTCGCCATCCAACGTGAGCGTATGGCGTTCACGGTCCAGATGGATGGCCGAGGGACCTAGTGGCAGTAGTGGCGCACGCTCCTCGATATCAACACGTAACGCGACGTCGTCGTAGTCGCGGTCGTAGCCGAGTGCGAGCAGAGCCGGAAGCACCGTCGGGTCGCAGAGTCCGTCAGTCATGTGCGCAGCGCGAAGTGCGCTCTCGAGCGCTCGCTCGAACGTCGGGCTGATGAGCACCGCATTTCCGCCAGCCGCATTCACGCGCGAGATCTCGGAGTCCGAGCGGAAGCGATTGCAGGCCGCATCAACTTCTCCGATCCAGTACCAGAGCCGCTCGGTGGCGAATGCCACCTGATCATCACGTTCAGTGGCGAGCGAACCACTGAGTCCCCAGATTTCAAAATTCATGGCCGACCTAATTACAGGTGACTTGACCAGACGGCGTGGACGTGCACACCGTCGTCGTCGTCACCGGGGCGGTCGTTGGTGCGACGTACACCGTCGTTGGCGTGGTCGTTCGAACCGTCGTCGGCGCGGAACCACGTGACGTCGTCGTGGTTGTGGGCGTCGTGGTCGTCACGCCGGGACGAGTCACCGTCGTCGTCGGAGTGGCCGTTCCCGACGCCACCACTTTTGGAGCGTTCGCGGCATATCCCACCAGTACGGCCGACGTCGCCGCTGAACCCATGATGATCAATTGGGTTACGCGTCGAGTTCGCGCGAAGCGCTTGTCGCGCTGCTGGGGGGTGCGTTGTTTGAGCGTCATAAGGTTTCCCGGTCCTTAAAGTCTTCCATCCTTCACTAAGACCGCGACAGGGACTTCATAAGAAACGCGACAGATTTGAGGGCCAGTTGTGCCAGGTTCAGGAATTGTCATCACTTGGTAATGAAATAGTGAATCGAGCGCCGCCGAGTACTGGGTCGCGGTCTACGTGCACGGTGCCGCCAAGCTCGGAGACGACCTGGGCCACGATCGAGAGACCGAGGCCCGAACCGGGCAAGGCCCGCGCGGATGACGCGCGCCAAAATCTATCGAAGATGAACGCCACATCCGCGCCGTCAATACCGGGGCCGCTGTCGCTCACGCTGACGGTGCCAGTGCTCGACGTGACCGAAATGCGCCCACCGTTGGGCGTGAACTTCACCGCGTTCGTTAGCAGGTTGGAGACGGCGCGCACGAGTCGATCGCGCCGCCCGAGCACGGTGGAGATTTCGACCTCGGCGTCGATGGTGATGTCCTTAATCCGCGCGTACGTGCGCGCGGTGTCGACGCACTCGTCGACGCACTCGTCGAGCCGTAGCGATTCAATCTCACCCTCACTGCGTTCCCCCCGGGCGAGTTCACCGAGATCGGTCACCAATGCGGCCAGCTCGTCGACTTGGGTCACCATGTCGCCCGTTAAGAGTCGCAGGTCCTCGGGACTGAGTTCTTGGGCGCGAGAGAGCACTTGCGCATTCGTTCGTAGTGACGTGAGGGGAGTGCGAAGTTCGTGACTGGCGTCGAGGACTAATTGTCGTTGCAGCGTTTGACTGCTTTCGACAGTGCTGAGCAGACGGTTAAAGACTCGGCGAAGTCGACCGAGTTCGTCGGCGTCACCTTCGTTGAGTCGGTAACCGAGGTCGTTCGTTTGGGCCACGGTCTCAATTTCGTTCGTCACTTCCTCTAGCGGTCGAAGCGCGGCTCGCGCGAGGAAGAGGCCGAGGGCGAGGGCCAGCAACAACCCGCCGAGAGCGACGAATAGCAAAGTGCGCACGAGACTGCGCAGTTCGTTGGTCTGACCCGTGATGGGCACGATCAACACCAGTGCCGCGGTGGTCTTCATCTCGCATTCGCCCTGGGGACAGCCAACGATCTCACCGGCGGCGAGCGGCACGATGAGCTCGCGAAAGGCTTGATTGTGGATCGTCAGCGAACGAAACACCTTGTCGCTTTTGCCGTCGGCGACCGCGCGAATCGTAGAGTCGATCGGAAGACTCGATGCCGGGACCGTTGGCCCGGTTGGCCCAATGAGGTAGGCGCCGATTCGTAGATCGAACCCCTGGTGCTGGGTGACTTGGGTCGCTTCGGTGCCGAGGGATTCGTCGACTGAGTGGATGAGCGAATTGCGCGTCGTAAGGAACGAGGCGAAGCAGGCGAGGATGACGGCGATGGCGGCGGCGGCTACCGTCGCGGAAATGACGCGCGAGCGAAACGTCACGTCGTGCGAAGGGCGTAGCCCACACCGCGCACAGTTTGAATGAGCCGGGCCTCTTCGGCCTCTTCGAGCTTTCGGCGCAAGTACCCGATGTAGACCGCGAGTGAGTTGGTACCCGAGTCGAAGTTGTAGCCCCAGACGAGGTCGAGGATCTGGTCGCGCGTGAGCACTTGTCGCGGGTGCTGCAAGAAGAGTTCGAGTAGGTCGAATTCAATCTTCGTGAGATCCACGGACCGGGTGGCGCGAAAGACCTCGCGGGTCTGGGGATTGAGGGTTAGGTCCTCGAAGCGAAGGACCGCGCCATCGCCGTCGCCGAGGTGGTGGCGACGAAGCAGAGCCCGGAGCCGCGCCAAGAGTTCCGCGAGGTCGAAGGGCTTCACCAAGTAGTCGTCGGCGCCGACGTCGAGTCCGGCGACGCGGTCGTTCACGGCGTCGCGCGCCGTGAGCATGAGGATCGGCGTTGAGTCACCCGACCGCCGGATTCGCCGGCAGATTTCCAAGCCGTCAATGTCGGGCAGTTGCAAATCGAGGACAATTGCATCGGGCGCACGAAGCTGGATTGACTTCAGCGCGCTGGCACCGTCCTCGAAGAGTTCGACTTCGTAGTTCTCCATGCGGAGTGCTCGACCGAGGGCCGTACGGATTGCCGCGTCGTCGTCGACGATCGCGATGTAGGACGTGGGAGATGGGGCGGAGGTCACGGCACTGCTTTCTCAGATCGGTGGTACAGGCTCTAGTGTTGCTGGTTGGTGTAAAGCGTCTTCAGACATTCGCTAAGAATCTCCGAAGATTGCCAGAGTACCGGCAGTGGCGGGTAGTTCACTTTGAATCCGTAGGTTGGAGGTTCGAGCCCTCCCCCGCCAGCAATGAATATAAGGTTTACAGAGATTCCAACGGGTAGTTTCAAATTACATATCACCGGAATATCACGCTCACTGGATTCCTTGGTATGTTGTTTTAATGAGTGGAAGCATCTGGTCACCTCGTCACGGCGTTTGGGTGGCCCGAATTGACGTTGGTCGTGACCCCGTAACTGGAAAGCGCCGTCAGATCAGTCGGACAATTCGAGGAAGTAAGCGTGACGCCCAGAAAGTGCTAAATGAGATGGCCGTCGAAGCCGACCGGGGTCGCTTTACCGGGACCAGCACGACGTTCCGCCAACTCTCCGATCGGTGGCTGGAAATGGCGAAAAATGACCTAAGCCCTCTTACCCTGCGGAGGTACCGAGGGCTCCTTGACAGATCGATACTCCCAGCCATCGGCGATCTGCCCGTGAAGAGCATCGAGGCCATAGACCTCGACCAGCTCTACAACGGTCTCCAAAAACGAGTTGGACTGGCACCGGCAACGGTGCGCCAGGTCCACGCAATTATTCGACGAGCTTTCCGTCAAGCTGTTTTGTGGGGTTGGGCCAACACGAATCCAGCGGTCAACGCGACGCCGCCACGAATGGTAAAGCCTGACCTCTCGCCACCGGACGTCGAGGAAGTCGCCGCGCTCCTTGCGGCCGCCGAGGAATACGAGCCAGAGTTCGGTCGCTTCCTTCACGTCGCCGCGACGACGGGGGCCCGGCGGGGCGAACTCTGCGCGCTGAAGTGGGACAACGTTAACTTCAGCGCACAGACGTTGACCATTGAGCACTCGATAATCGAAATGCCGGGCGGAGGAATGATCGAAAAGGACACGAAGACGCACGCCAT
>CAJDUS010000033.1_pt2 | contig 35036 bp, 39 predicted proteins | sample 7390831 | NCBI WGS metagenome assembly CAJDUS01 (sample SAMEA7055684, study PRJEB34461) | soil metagenome | biome: terrestrial ecosystem; feature: Peninsula; material: soil | place: Antarctica | collected 2016
ACTCGGTACATGTTGATCAACTCTTGGACGCGAATCTGCTTCAATACTCGCTCGGCGTCACCGTCGTTGCGCGAGGGGTTACGGTCCTTGGCCCAGCGCGCCGGCTCGTAGGGAATGCCGAGTGAGGCGAAAGCCAAGTCGTAAAACGAGTGCTCGCCGGTTAAGCATTCGGCGACGTACTTCAAGAACAGCCCAGACTCCGCGCCCTGGATAATGCGGTGGTCATAGGTCGACGTGAGTGAGAGCACCTTGCCCACACCCAGTTCGGAGAGTGCGCGCGGATCGGCCGCTTCGAAACCGGCCGGCCAGCCGAGGGCACCAACGCCGAAGATTGCACCCTGTCCGGCCATGAGGCGCGGCACCGACTGCACCGTGCCAAGGGTGCCGGGATTCGTGAGCGAAACGGTCGCACCGACGAAGTCGTCGGCACCAAAGGTTCCCGAGTGCACTTTTCGCACGAGCTCCTCGTAGGCCAACAAGAAACCTCGAAAGTCCATGACGTCAGCGTCGCGGATAACCGGTACCAAGAGATTCCGTGATCCGTCACTGCGTTCCACGTCCACGGCGAGGCCCAGACCTACGTGTTCGTGCCGTCGAATGCCCGGCGTCCCTTTCTTATCGACGGCCGTTACGAACGACGCGTTGAGCGAAGGGATAGCTTTTAGACCCTGCACAATGGCGAAGGCTATGAAGTGGGTGAAGGAGATTTTCGCGCCACTGGACCTTGACAACGACTCGTTGAGGGCCGCACGGTTGATCTCCAGGAGTCGCGCCGAGACCGTACGGACGCTCGTGGCGGTTGGAACAGTGAGGCTTGCCTCCATGTTCGCAACGATGCGAGCGGCCGCTCCCCGAAGGGGCGTCGCTTCCTCGTCAATTGTCGTGGGTGTGGTTACGGGACTTGGTGCAACGGCCGTCGCGACACTCGGGACGGTCGAGCGTTGATAGTCAGCGAAGAACTCGCGCCAACTGTCGGCGACCGACGCGGGATCGGCGAGGAATCGGTCGTACATATCGTCGACGAGCCACGCGTTGGGACCAAACGAGCCTTTTTTAAGGCGCGACGACGTTGAGTCGGGGGGCGTAGTCACGTCCTCCAGCCTAGGGGTCGGGTCACGCCCATACTGAGGTTCGTCCCGGTCAATCCACGGGTAAGTTCGCGAGGTGAGTACGGCACACTCCCTGCCCAACGGCCTCCACTTCGTCGCAGCGACCCCGGTCCCGGGTCTCGTCGTCGCCGAACGGCGCGTGACGAACCCCGAAGCGACGCTCATTTGTGTCCACGGTGGTCTCGACCGCGGAGGTTCGTTCGCGCGTCTAGCGAGACGGTGCGAGCGATTCGACGTCGTCACCTACGACCGGCGCGGCTACCAGGGGTCGCGCAATCTTCAGCCGCTTGACTTCAACCACGACGTAAACGACCTCGTGTCGCTCGCGCGTCACGAGAATGCGCGAGGACCGGTGATTCTCTTCGGACACAGTTTCGGCGGCGTCGTGGTATTGGCTGTTGGGGTCGCCGAAGCGTCACTTATCTCGCTCGAGCTCGTGTACGAGGCACCACTCCCATGGATACTCCGTCGCGACGGAACGCGCTCGCCCCTCACGAGCGACCCCCGAGCCGAGGCGGAACGCTTCTTTCGTCGCATCGTGTCAGATGGCGCATGGGAGCGTATGAGCGAACCAGAACGTCAGTCGCGACGTCTCGACGGACCCGCATTGGTGAACGATCTAACCCTCCTCCAAAAGGGCGTCGCCCCCTTCGACGTCGCCGAACTCGCAATTCCGACGACGTTTATCTACGGCGACGTCTTGGCGCCTACGTTCTATCGCGCCCTCTGTACCGAGCTCGCAAAAATCAATCCTCTGATCGAAAGTGGCGAACTGGTGAAGGCCGGACATGGCGCCCACCTCTCGGTGCCCGACCAGCTCGCGCAGCTCATCGAACAACGTTGGGATGCGACGTGCGCGTCGGCGTAACGGGTTCGTCGGGCTTCATCGGCACCGCGCTCGTCGCGGCCCTGCACGAACGCGGCGACGACGTGGTGCGATTCGTCCGAGCGGAGACTGAAACCTCCGACGAATTGGTGATCCATTGGGATCCTTCACACGACCTCGTCAGCGAAGACGATCTGCGCCGTGCCGGCCACTTCGACGCTGTTGTCAACCTCGCCGGCGCAGGCATCGCCGACGAGCGGTGGACGCCTCGACGTAAGCTCGAGATAGCCGAATCGCGCATTAGCGCGACGACGCTTCTCGTTCGAGCGATGCGCGTTGGGGGCTCGGGCACCGACTACGTGGCGAGTGGTTCAGCGATTGGCATCTACGGTTCCAGGGGTGACGAGCAATTAAACGAGTCCGCTGGCCCCGGACACGACTTCCTAGCCGATATTTGCGCGCGGTGGGAACGAGCGGGCGAGTCCTTCGAAGCGAACGACACGCCCGTGTCATACTTGCGGACCGGCATCGTGATGAACGCCACTGGTGGAGCGCTGAAGAAACAGTTGCCGCTTTTTCATTTCGGCGTCGGCGGCAAACTCTCGACGGGCTCTCAGTGGCTCAGTCCTATCTCTCTCGTTGACGAGGTGCGAGCCATTCTCTGGTCGATCGATAATCGATTGGCGGGCCCCCTCAATCTCGTGGCACCAGAGTCAGTGACCAATGCCGATTTCACGAAGGCGCTCGCCGCGCAACTTCACCGACCGGCGTTACTCAGCGTTCCACGTTTCGCATTAGAACTCTTCCTCGGACGAGAACTCGCACGCGGAGCCGTCCTGGCAAGCCAGCGCGTTGCACCGGCAGCATTGTTGGCGAGCGGCTTTGCATTTTCTCATCCCGACCTCGAGGCCATTTTGAAGTCCGCGCTCAGCATTCGCAAATAGATAAAAACGCTCTTTTTCAGGTAATTCGATGGGCGACCGTTCTCCAACGGGCATGTTCGCACGAAAACTGGAGTTTTTCACGGTTGGTGAAGTAAATGCCTCCCCGTCACCAGATACAGTTACCCACAGACCATCAGTGATGGGAACGCACAACAATTGTGACCACAAATCGTGGCACTGGGAGGCAATTTAATATGCAATTTGGACGCAAAATTCGGCTTGCGATGACCATTGGCGCTGTCGCCAGTGCGTTGTCCATGGGCCTCATTGCTCCGGGAGTGAGCGGTGCAAGTTCTCCGAGGGGGACGATTACGTTTGCGGAAGGATCGGGCGCTAACCCGAACTACATCTTTCCGTATATGGGCTGCTCCTTCTTCTCGGTTGACAACATCAACCAGTTCCAAGAACTCATGTACCGACCGCTCTACTGGTTCGGCCTGAAGGGTTCGAGCGCCTACGTACCTTCGCTGTCGACGGGCAATGGCCCCAAGTTCAGTAACGGCAACAAGACGATCACTATTCAAATGAAGGGCTGGCACTTCGCTGACGGCCAAGTCGTCAACGCCGAGTCCGTCATGTTCTTCTTGAACATGTACAAGGCTGACCCCACGTCCTACTGTGGCTACAACGGTGGATACGGTATCCCTGACCAGGTGAGTAGTGCTCACGGCCACGGCAACACGGTGACCATTAACTTTAAAACTTCGATCAACCCTGGGTGGATTCTGTATAACTACCTCTCAGAGATCACCCCACTGCCGAACTCGTGGGACATCACTGGTCCTCACGCGAACGCTCGTTGCGCTTCTGGTGTCTACGGCGCCGCATCGACGAACTCTGCGTGCAAGAGTGTTGAGGCCTACCTGGATGCACAGTCTGGCAAGACCGGTACCTACACGAACGCCATGTGGCAATCCGGTGTCGACGGCCCGTGGAAGTTGTCGAAGTTTGACAGCCTCGGTAACGTGACCTTCACCCCGAACAAGAAGTACAACGGTCCTCAGAAGGCTCAGGTGGCCACAGTGAAGGAAGTCGCATTCACGTCCACTCAGGCCGAGGAGAACGCCCTACAGGCTGGCTCAATTGACCTGGGTTTCGTTGACCCTTCCATTCTGACTTCGCCGGCTCCCAAGCCGGGCGTTCCTGGTCCGAACTGGGGCGCGCTCTCCAGTCGATACAACATCGTCTCGGGCTCGATTTGGAACTTCAACTACGCACCGTTCAACTTCAGCACCGCGGACCCGAAGGCGGCTGCTATTTCGCAGCTGTACATTCGTCAGGCGCTGCAGGATTCGGTGGACCAGTTAGGCATCATCACGAACGTTGACAAGGGCTACGGCTTCCCGATTTACAGCCCGCTGCCTCCGAACACACCGTCAGCCGTCAGTGATGCAGTACCCAACCCCTACCCCTTCAACCTGACCGCCGCGAAGGCGCTACTCACCTCGCACGGTTGGACTGAAACGGGCGGCGTCATGACATGCACGGCTCCTGGAACTGGTGCAAACCAGTGCGGCGCCGGCATCACGGCGGGATACACGCTCAACTTCAAGATCATTTGGGCCAGTGGCGTACCGTCGCTCGACCAGACCTTCAACGCTGAGATTGCTGACTGGGCTTCCATTGGTATCGTCTTCGCTCACTCCACCGACACGTTCAACAACGTGATCAGTGACTGCAGCGGCGGCGCCGGTTACGAGATCTGCTCCTGGGGTGGCGGCTGGACGTATGCGCCTGACTACTACCCTTCGGGCGAGACACTGTTCACCCCCAAGGGTGGATTCAATGTCGGTTCGTACAATGACCCCCAGATGACGTCGCTGATCAACACCACAACGTTCGGTACCGCCAAGTTGACGAAGTTCGCTTCGTACGCCGCGGCACAGTTGCCGGTGTTGTACCAGCCGCAGGCCGCTGGTGCCGGTGAAATCATCAAGTCGTTGAAGAGCAACATTGGCTTCACGCCAAACCCGCTCGGCAACTTCATGCCGGAGTACTACCACTACTAGAAACTCCAGTATTTGACTGCGATTTTCGAACCGCACAACGAGGCCCCCCGTACGGGGGGCCTCGTTGTTTTGGTGAATATTCCAGAGGTGGGGCGGACTGAGATTTCGCCTTCGTGGCGCTAGACTTCGCGCAATGTTTACTTACATCATCCGACGCCTGTGCCAAGCACTGCTCGTCCTGGTGATTGTTATGTTCGTGACTTTCTCGTTGCCGTATTTTCAGGTTCACGGTATTTACGGTCCGGCCTACGCCATTCTCAATACGCACGCGACACCCGCGAATGTTCGCCACTTTGGAGTGCTGAACGGTTTTAATCATCCTTTCTTCGTGCGGTTCTGGAACTACCTCGTCCAGGTGTTCGTCCACTTCAATCTCGGTCACTCGTACAAGCAGAACAACTCGGTCTGGGGCATCATCGCCCTCTACGTTCCGCGCACAATTTGGCTGGCCGTCACGTCGCTTTTCCTCACGATCATCATCGCAATCCCCTTGGGCATGGTCCAAGCGACGAGGCGCAACACCGTCTTCGACTATGCCGCAACCGGCACCGCATTCGTGCTCTATGCAGTACCAACCTTCCTTCTGTGCCTTTTGGCCCTCGAAGCGTTCAGCTTCCGCTGGCCACACCTTCCGGCATCACCACCTGGAGGTGTCGCACCGTGGGCGATCTTCACCGATCCGGTGGGCTTCCTCTTGCCAGTCGCCTGCTTGACCTTGGCGACCATCGCTGGTCTCAGTCGATTCATGCGCGGTACCGTGCTCGAAGTGATGGTCCAGGATTACATCCGTTCAGCGAGAGCCAAGGGCTGCTCCAATCGTCGCACCCTCTTTCGACACGCCTTTCGAAATGCCTTAGGCCCCATCATCACGATTCTCGGCCTATCGATTCCGGCACTACTCGGGGGGGCGCTCATCGTTGAATCGGTCTTCAACTACGGCGGACTCGGCGTGCAGACGGTAGCTGCGGCCAGCAACCTGGACATTCCGATTATTCTCGGCATCACGTTGCTGGTCTCTATTCTCACGTTGCTGGGCAATCTCATGGCCGACATTGCGCTCGGAATGGTGAATCCTCGCATCCGGATTGAAGGAGCAACCCGATGACCACGTTCAAAGTTGCCCCTACAGATTCAATGGTCAACGTACCGCTCGATCCGGCAATGAACTCGAGACACGCAAACGACGTCATCGTACCGATGTGGAAGCAACGCCTCAAGATCTTCGCGCACAACAAACTGGCCGTCGCCTCGGTTATTTACCTCGTATTGATCACAGCGTCGTCATTCCTCGTTCCGTGGCTACATCCGACGAACCAGACGAACCAAGCGCTCACGTTCGGCTCACCGTGGAATCAACCGCCGTCGTTCGCCCACCCATTGGGCACCGACAGTTCCGGCTTCGACGAGCTGGGCCGCATCTTCTACGGCGGCGAATACTCGCTCACCCTCGGCTTCCTTGCCGGGTTCATTACCATCGTCATAGGCACTCTGTACGGCATGATTTCAGGCTTCGTGGGTGGCTTCACCGACACGGTCATGATGCGAACGTTGGACGCGTTCCTCTCAATTCCCTACCTGTTCCTACTCATCAGCCTCATAGCGATCTTCGGGCGCACCACAATGTTCCTCATCTTGGTGATTGGCTTCACCCTGTGGTGGGGCAACGCTCGAATTATTCGCGGTGACGCACTCCTCATCCGAAACTTGGAGTACGCCCAGGCGGCAACGTCCATGGGGGCCAGCAAGTGGCACATCATCCGTCGCCACGTCTTCCCCAACTCCATCAGCAACATCGTGACCGTGGCCACCTTCTCCGTGGCCGACGCAATCCTTTTCCTTTCGGCTCTAGGCTTCCTGGGTCTGGGAATCCAAGCTCCCCAGACTGACTGGGGCACGATGCTTCAAGCAGGCGCTCAGCAGTTGGAGAACGGCTTCTGGTGGGAGGTCTATCCACTGGCCATCGTCTTCATCCTGGTTGTCGTGTCGATCAACTACATCGGCGACGCACTGCGTGACGCCTTTGAGGTTCGTCTCCTCGAGCGTTAGTACGAGCGAGTTGACCTGTTTCTCATTGCGCTGAACACCAACTGGCCCTTTTGTCATCTTGAAGCAACGTTGAACGAACAATGCTGAGGGTCATTTGGGAATACATCGCCACTCTGAGATCACCTCCCCACCGGCAACCGCCAACTGAATTAGAAGATCCTGGCTTCTAGGTTCGGCGACACTTTGCCAGCACCGCCCACTTCGTATCGCTCGATTGAATTTCCGGTTCGACGTGGTGCGAACACGACATTGCCTACCGTCATAACATCGAGTGTTCGTTTGAGCTGATGGAGAACGCCGCGACTGAGCAGAATTACGACTGCGTGGCGCGCACACCGATTGACACCGGTGCAATCAGCGGGAAGTGGCAGGCCGCCTGGTGGGTGCCGCCGAAATTGTCGAAGGGCGGCTCGACGTTGGCACAGATGTCCTGCGCCCTCGGGCAACGGGTCCGGAACCTACATCCTGAGGGCGGGTTAACCGCCGAGGGGAGTTCTCCCGAAACCTGGCGGCCGCGACGACTACGCGCCTCGGCCGGATTGGGCACCGGTACGGCGTCGAGGAGACCCTGCGTGTACGGGTGAGCCGGCGAACGAAAGACCGATTCAGCGTCGCCGATTTCGACGATCTTGCCGAGATACATGACGGCAATCGTGTCGGACATGTAATAGACGACGGCGAGATCGTGACTCACGAAGATATATGAGAGATTGTGCTCTCGCTGAAGCTCCTTCATGAGGTTCAAAATCTGAGCCTGAATCGAAACGTCGAGCGCCGAAACGGGCTCGTCGGCCACGATGAGGCGTGGGTTGAGCGCCAGGGCCCTCGCGAAGCCAATACGTTGACGCTGGCCTCCGGAGAACTCGTGGGGGTAACGGTCGGCGGCAGAGGGTTCGAGACCCACCGAGAGCAACAGTGCACTGACCCGTTCAACCTGCTCGGACTTGGACCCTTCCCGCTGTACGAGGAGAGGCTCCCCAAGTATCTGGGAGACCTTCATGCGCGGATTGAGCGACGAATAGGGGTCCTGGAACATCATCTGGCGTTGACGGCGGTCACTCCTTCACCAGTCCTTCGACGTTTAAGATTTCCTTCGTCGGTCCTTTGGCGGCCTGGGCGACGACGTCCGTGCGCACCACGACCGGTCGTGGGCCGTCGACGGGGTGGTAACACGCGTAAGCGCGGTCTCCTTCAACGGTAAGCGGCGGCTCCTGGGCGCGACACTGGTCGGTCGCGAAGTCACAGCGTGGGGCGAAGCGGCACCCTACGATCTCTCTCGTAAGGTCCGGCGGCAGTCCAGCAATTGAGGCCAATTCGTGTTTAGTCGCATTCTCGAGGTTGGGCATTGAAGCCAGCAACGCCTGCGCGTAGGGGTGGTGCATGGAGTTAAAGAGCTCGTCGGTAGTGGCTTCTTCGGCCTTCACACCGCCGTACATGACCACGACGCGGTCGCTGCGACCGGCTATGACACCCATATCGTGGGTGATCAGGAGAACGCCCATATTGAGCTCGGTGCGCAAGTTGTCGATGATGTCGAGAATTTGGGCCTGGATGGTCACGTCGAGGGCCGTGGTCGGCTCATCGGCAATCAGCAGCTTGGGGCGACAAACGAGACCCATGGCGATGATGACGCGTTGACGTAGACCGCCGGAGAGTTCGAAGGGGTACTGATCGAGACGCTCGGCCGGGCGAGGCATCTCCACCATTTCGAGAACCTCGAGCGCGCGCTTGCGCGCTTCCTCTTCGGAGGCGCCTTCGTGAATTCGAATTCCTTCGCCAATCTGATTGCCGATCTTCATCGTCGGATTGAGCGAACTCATCGGGTCCTGGGGAATGAGGGCCACCGTGCGACCACGCTGCGACTGCATTTCCTTCTCGCTCAAAGTAGCGAGGTCCACGCCGTCGAGGACAATATTTCCCGACGCAATGTGCCCGTTACCGGGTAAGAGCCGCATGATTGCGAGACCGGTTGTGGTTTTCCCGCACCCCGACTCACCGACGAGTCCGACGCACTCCCCCGGATTGATGTTCAACGAAAAGTCATCGACGGCAGTGGCGAAGCTCTTTCGCGTAGCGAACTGAACCTTCAAATTATTAACGGAGAGCAGCGAAGACATAGTTGCCTTATCCTACTCCCACGCACCCAATTCAAGAGGGCGCAAGCCCGTAAAGGACCCCTTCGATCAGGCGGTTTCTTGAACGTCACGCTGGGGCAAATTCCACGTGCGTCGGTGGTGTGCGTTGGGTCCAAAGCGACGCAGGGCGTCCACATGTGACTTTGAGCCGTAGCCCTTGTTGCGGGCCCAGTCGAACGCCTCAAAGCCCCGGTGGAGTTCGACCATATGACGGTCCCGGTGGACTTTAGCGAGGACTGACGCGGCGGCAATCGACGCACACTTACTGTCGCCCTTCACAATGGTCGTGGCTGGCATTGATCGATAGCGAAGTTCCGGTGGCGCACACGACCCGAAGCGGACGTTCAGGGGGGAACGGAGTAGGTTGAAGGACCCGTCGATGAGTGCGTGTGACGGGCGAATGGTGAGTCCGTCAATGGCCCGCGTGGCGGCGACGGCCAACGCCAGCCGAAGTCCCCACGAATCGATCTCCTCGGCACTCACCGAGGCGAGCGACCAGTCGGCGGCCCAGAGTTTTAAGGGGGCTTCGAGCGCCTCTCGCCGCGCGGGGGTCAAGAGTTTCGAATCGGTCAAACGCTCCGGCGCGGGCGCATCACACATGAGTACGACGACGCCAACCGTCATCGGTCCGGCCAAGGCTCCTCGACCAACCTCGTCGATACCGACTACCACGTCACCTCGTGCGAGGAGAGGTCGTTCGATTTGCAACAAGTCGACGACGTTACTGGTCACGGTTCAAGGGTAGTTTCGACGGTCGGCCATTATGTTGACACTCGTGACCAATGACGCCTTCGTGCTGCCGCTGAAGGCGTTCGACCTCGCCAAGGAGCGACTTCGAGTTGGCGGAGCGGACGAGGTGACTCAACTTGCGCGCGCGATGGCACTCGCGGTCCTGCAAAGCTGCGCGCCGCGACGCGTCGTGGTTCTGAGTGAGAGCCACGCAATTACGCAATTCGCCGAGGAGCACGGCGCCGATGTCTACGAATCATCCTCGATGTCGCTCAACGAAGCGGTGCAGGGAGCCTACAAAGCAGTCGGCGAACACTTCGAACGACTCATCATTGTGCACGGTGACTTACGTCGCCCCGAGGGGTTGGGGCTCTTCGATCCGAAACCGGGTGTCACGATTGTCACTGACCACCACGGCACGGGCACGAATGTGATGGCGCTGCCCACCGGCTTGAACTTCCGATTCGCTTACGGCCCCGACTCGGCCCATCGCCACGAGAGGGAGGCGATTCGGCTCGGTCTCGCCCTTCACGTCGTCACCGATAGTCCCTGGCGCTTCGACGTTGACGTTCCTTCCGATCTGAAATAGTCCCGAACAGCATTCGAGGGGGGCCGGAGCCCCCCTCGAATGGAAAATCCCTGATGGGATCTGACTACTTCTTAGCGGCAGCCCTCTTAGCAGGACGCTTCGCAGCTTTCTTCGCAGCAGGACGCTTCGCGGCCTTCTTCGCTGCGGGACGCTTCTTGGCGACAGCCTTCTTCTTTGCGGGGGCCTTCTTCTTTGCAGCAGGACGCTTCGCGGCCTTCTTCGCTGCGGGACGCTTCTTGGCGACAGCCTTCTTCTTGGCTGGAGCCTTCTTCTTTGCAGCAGGACGCTTAGCGGCCTTCTTCGCTGGAGCCTTCTTCGCTACAGCCTTCTTTTTCGCGGCTGGTGCCACTTTCCCTCCTTGGGACTCAACGTTGAATCAATTTGGGACCTCAAGTTCACCACCGTGGCGTTCTCGAAATCGGTACCGCATTGACAAACGTGTACTCGCTCATGTGCCGTCCAACCTCGCGGTTGTACAACGACTGATCGCAGTGCACGGTCCTACGCGGAAAAGCGCTTCATGAAAATGTTGCACGCAACGTTTCACTCGTCGTTCACCTCCTCCGCAGAAGGACATCTAAAAGTTCACTCGCTTTACACACCAATGTCAAGCATTTCGAAGTTTTTCTGCAATGAAGAGTTTGCGGCGACAGATGTTTGTCGTGCGCATTGACGATGGAATTTATTTAGGACGCGGTATGAATGGTGACGCGACAAGTGGTCGCGAACGTTCAACACTGGTGTTAGGCCCAAGTCGTAGCGGAAAAACCTCTTCACTAATCATTCCGAATCTCCTGATGACAACGCGTTCTTGCGTCGTAACCTCAACAAAGAATGATGTCGTCGAAATGATGTCACGCGCTCAACGTGAAGGTGCAACGTTGCTCTTCGATCCTTCCGGAACTGTTACAACACCGCCGGGCGTGCACCGAATTGGATACTCACCAATACGACAATCTTTGTCGTGGGATGGTGCAGTTTTGGCATCGCGCAGCCTCATTGACATCGCGCGGCGTGGTCGCGGCGACCGCGGTGATGATCACTGGACGGAACGCGCCGGCGCCCTGGTCGCTCCATTGTTGCACGCAACAGCTCTTCGAAACGAATCCCTCGGCCAGTTGGCGTCACGTGTCGACGAACGACGTTGCGATGATGTTGTGCACGAATTGGCCGAGCGACATGGCGATCATCATCCGTCGGTGTCGCTTCTGCGCGGAGTACTGGCCACCGAAGACCGAGAACGCTCCTCAATTTGGTCGACAACGGCGGGACTCTTTGCTGGTGTGCGCACGGAGGCCGCACGGGCCTCCTCACGCGAAGCGCCACTCGACATCGACGCCTTTTTGGGTGGCGCCCACCAGTTGCACATTGTCGCCCCCAGCCGCCATCAAGCCGTCTCGATTCCGCTCGTGGTTGGTCTCATTGAGGAACTCGTGCACGCCACGTACGACCGTCACGAACAAGGGGCCAATCTCCTGCTCGCACTGGACGAACTGGCCAATGTTGCTCCCCTCCCGCGTCTCGCCAGCATCGTCTCCGAGGGCGGCGGTCAAGGAGTTCTTACGCTCGCCTGCCTCCAGGATCTGAGCCAAGCTCGGAGTCGCTGGGGAACCTCGGCCGAGGGTTTCCTCTCGTTGTTCCCCACGACCGTCGTGCTACCCGGAATAGCCGATCGACCGACACTCGAGATGTTGCGTCACTTGGCCGGGCGCACACTTGTACCGACTCCCAGCGTCCAATTTGGTCCGCGTGGCCGCCAAGTTGGGCGTTCCACCAGTTGGGTTGAGCGTGACCGCGCCGGCATGAGTGAACTGGCTCAGGGTCGAACGGGTTTTGCAATTGGCCTCGACGCCAACAAGCAGATGAGATGGCTGGAACTCACCCCTGCCCACGCCAACCCACGATTTCTCCACTACCTCGAGCGTTCGGACCAATCGCGTGACAGATTACGGGACCGCTGACGCCACGCGGCGAAGTCGTCGCGCTCGAGCGGTCGTTCTCCGTGTTGGCGAACCAGCGAGGTCATCCTGGCCTCTCGAACGCTGATCGATGATTCGCGCACACCTCCACCGCCGAGGAGTTGGGGATAGAGATCATTGACCGCGAGCGTTAATTCCGAGGGATCTTGACCAAACCGAGCGGCGTTCGACCACGCCTCGATGACGTGTCGACGTGCGACGTCCATTCGTCCCTCAAACGCTCCCGCAAACCCGTGCTCGTCGAGCGTCGTGCGGTGGCGCGACGGCGGAACCATCACTCCTTCGGCACTGAAGCGCTGCTGATCAGCGCTCCACGATTCGCGCGCGTCGCCTCGTTCCCAGTGGAGTTTCTCGCCACGTTCTAGATGGTGCCCACCCCAGAGTGCGCGGTAGCCCTCGTCGAGTCCGGCGACGTGTTCAATTCCCTTGAACGAACGCCACGCCGTCCACGGCGTGCGCTGCGCGAGTTCGTGACGAAGCGACGCCCGGTAGAGGGCGTCAGCGGCGAGCGCGTGAGCGAAGAGTCCTCGACTGTCGAGCACCGTGCGCGATTGCGCGGGTTGCGCCCCGACGAGGACGTGGTCGTGGAGATGGGGCTCGCCGTGTCGGTTAACGCCGTGCGTGAAGCTCACGATGCTGCGCCATCGCCCCGATTCGTCGCGGTCGCGACCATTTCGCCGATCGCGCACGACGAGCGAATGTTCCTCGAGATAGTTCACTGCCGCGTCTACCGAGGAACGATGGGCCGCGACAATACCGGACCCGTGCTGGGGATCGACCGCAATCAGAATCGATATCGGGCGAGGCGCGGCCACGATGATGTCGTAACCCTGGACGGCCGAACGTTCCGTCGTGCCGAGCACACTCCCGACGTCGCGTGGGTCGGTGGTGTCACCCCGACCACGCAGCCACCAACCGGCGCTGCCATCGCGCAGACCATCAAGCTCGAGCGCCGGGTCGTTCGTGAAGTAACTGACATCGTTCGATCGTCTCGCCACCACTCGAATCATCAGACCCCCCGCGGGCCCAATGGTCGCCTCTAGAGCTGGGCGGCGATTCTCTTAGCGAGTTCGTGACCGGCCTTGGCGAACTTGGGCGTCGCCACGACCGCTCCGGCGCCTGCACGCAACATCAGCTGATCGAGGAAGGGCTCGTTGGCAACGCGGAACTTGACGGCGTGTCGTCCATCTTTCAGAGTCAGCCACTGCGCGTTTGGCAGCGGTTCGAAAAGCCAGCGAAGTGGCGAGTCGATCACGACGATAACTTCGTCCCCTTCTTCTCCCACCTGAGTCAACCAGTTCACCACGGCGTCGCGTGGTCGTTCTTCCGCCGTCGGCGACGTCGCCACGACGGCATTAATTCGGTCAATTCGAAAGGTTCGCCACGAGTCACGAGTGAGACAATAGGCCCGAACGTACGTGTGGCCGTTCAGCACTTTTATCTCGCGCGGTTCAATGGAACGGGTGTTGGGAACCTCGGCGGTAGCGGGCATATAGCGGATCTTGATCTGTTGGTGTTCGGCTACCGCCTTCGACACTTGGGCGAGCATGGGTTCGTTCGTCGCCATCTCCACTTGGAGGTAGGAGCTGGTTGCCGCTTCAATCTTCTCGATGGCGGAGAGTATTGCCGGATCGTTGTATACGCGCGACGCCTCTCGAAGTGCAATATTCAATTCGAAGAGATCGCGCCACATGTACGGCGATGGTTCATCGGCGCCTTCGGGCAGGTCGCTGAAGTCGGCCCGATAGGTCGAGTCATCGTGCGCCTCGTCGTCCCAATCGTCGCACTCCTTCAGGACGTGCGCCGGAAAGGCACCGGTACCGTCGGTGGATCCAGCCATCGGTTCGAGCGAGACCAAGCGGTCCATAATGAATCGCACGTGGTCGGCTTCAAGTCCAAATCTCGTAGCCAGTTCGCTAATTCGTAGCCCGTCTTCGGCGACGTAGACGGCGTGGAGCAGTTGCAGTGTCTGACCCAGCACGTCGTTAGTTTCTGGACCACTGAATTTCATCGACTCGATCGATGGAGTTTTTCCGCGGTTGACGTCCTTCAGCCAAGTGTTCAAATCGGCTTTCAAGGATTTGGGTGACTGCACTCGAAGTCGGTCCGCGCCTTCGACGACGAACCGCAGTGCCACGCGTGGACTGTCGAAACTGAGGGCGACCTCGATCTTCCCGTCCTTCTTATTGGCCGACAGTGCGCCTGGGAACTGGCGCACGAGGAGGTCGGCGTAGTTCTCGTTAGTCGTGACCACGACGTCGAGCGGGTTGGGTGAGCGAGCGAACTCCGGTCGCCACGCTTTGGCGACGTCGCGCGCCTCATCGTTGTCGACATAGTGGTCGGGCAGAACCTCCGGCATTGACGTCATGCGACTGAAGCGATAACCCTTTATCTCTTCGGTGCCCTTCACGCGCGCGATGAGATAGGAGACGCCGTTAAACACGTCGATAAGCAAGGGCTCGACGACGCGCGGTTTATTGGCTCCCGATTGATAGTCAAAGGTGATGGCTCGATGTAGATTGAGCGCCCGGATGATTGGCGTGTAGTACATCGAAGACTCGAGGCCGCCGTCACTCGCGGGCACCTCATTAAAGACGCTGAACGCGCCCGTGGCGCCAAAGCCACAAAAACGCAGAGCCAAGCGGACAACGCGCTCCTCGTCACGCGTGAAATAGATACGTGGTGCGTATCCGCTAGCGGGATCAATCCGGTAGCCAACACTTCCGTCGTCGTTGGTGGTCGTCTCTATTTCAAAACCAAGTTCTCGGATTCGGGCCTTATCGCGTTCGAACTTCTGGCGAACGGCGCCGTCGTTACCCTCGTAGGCCGCAATCTTTCGCGGACCCTTGGCCGAGACCGGGAACTCATCGATCTTGAGTTCGCGCACAATCTCCTCCTGGGTCAGCGCCCCGTATTGCCACGCACGTTGAAGGAGCAGGACGAGTGCAATGAGTCGTTCCCGACTCTGCTCAACCCCTCCGCGAATACTGCTCATTGCTCTCCTTCTCGTGCACTACAGAGGGTACCTGTCGGCGCGGCCACTCCCGCAAACAGGTTATGAATTACGTCAACGCTCGGGTCCGTCACAGTGCAAATGCACGTCCGCCAGGACGTCTCGAAGCACCCCCTCGTACGAGGGGTGTGATAGCCAGCCTCGACCTTGTCGCCGTTAGGGTCACGAACGGTTTTCCCACCCTTATCTGTGTGGCCCTCGGGCCAGAGTTTTGGCCCGCGGAAGACCTGGACGCTAAGGGCGCTGGCAGCGAGGAAGAAGGTGCCGACTACGGAGCGATCCGCTGCGACGAGGGCCAGATGTGATTCACGAGATCCTTCCCCCGTTGATTGCATACCGATCCAGAAACCCGGTACCCGTGCCGGACCGTAGCCAATGACCTCACCGAAATCAAGGGTTCCCACACCGCCAAATGGTGGGAGGACCGCGTTGTAAATGGTGACGCTCACGGCGAGGTCAGCACCATGAGTGGGTACGTGGTCGAACATCGGCTCTTCTTGTCTTAAGAAAGTGTGTGAATACCGGGGAACGAAGCCGGCCAGATTGTTCAACAGTATGACCTCGCGCTCCCCGCGTTTTTGAGCTCCCCAACAGCACGAATCGCGTCCACGAAGGTACCGAACGAGTTCAGGTCGGCGATTCCAGAGACGGCGACGAACGCCACGGATGAGGAGTGCCGGGCATACGGAAGTAAATAAAGTCGGCGACGTGCGCCTCACGCGTAGTACGCAGTCACGCCGCTCGTGGTGAGCGATAACGTGAACCCCTAACTGATGAATCGGGTCAGACCCGAGAAGAGGTGGACCATGTCGAAAGAGGGCAACTACGAACCGAGTCCGTCTGAGTGGGTTCGCAATCAAGTCGAAACGTACGAGAGTTCGGGTGGCACGCGAGCCAACACGCTTCGAGACACCGGTCTGCCGATCATCATCGTGACGACCGTCGGCAACAAGAGTGGCAGCGTTCGAAAGACGCCACTGATGCGCGTCGAGCACGACGGGATTTACGCACTTGTCGCGTCGCAGGGCGGGGCACCAACGCATCCGGTTTGGTACTACAACGTGGTTGCTGATCCCGAGTCAGTCGAAATTCAAGACGGTCCCGCACCGTTTTCAGTCGCGGTGCACGAGGCTGCCGGTGACGAGCGTGCTCTCTGGTGGGAGCGCGCAGTCGCGGCCTTCGCGCCCTACGGCGACTATCAGAAGAAAACCGAGCGGATCATTCCGGTATTTGTTGCAACGCCAAAACCGTAAGCGGCTCGGCGCCTAGGTCGTCGCCTTCTGGGGCAACATCGCAACCTCAGGCTGGAAAGCCGTCTTGTTGGCGGGCATTGGTCGACTTATGAAGTAACCCTGGGCCCGGTCACAACCGAGGTCGCTCAGCAGGTCAAGCGTGTCCACGTCCTCAATGCCTTCGGCAACGACTCGCAGCGCCATGTCGTGTCCAAGTTGAATGGTCGCGCGCACCAGCTCCAAGTCCCGCTCCTTGCCGTCCGCCGCAAGCCCGGTGATGAAGGCACGATCGAGTTTGAGTTCTCCGACGGCCAAACTGCTGAGGTAGGCGAGCGACGTGAAACCCGCTCCAAAGTCATCAATCGACACCATGATACCCAGATCACGCATGCGTTCAATTACCGTTTTCGAAGCGGCGAAATCGTTGATAATGCTCGACTCAGTAATCTCGATGACGAGCGAACTACCGGGGAGATTGTGCTCAGCGAGAAGTTGAGCAATCCGATCCGTAAAGCCGACCTGCAAGAGATTCGTCGCCGTGACATTCACGGAAACGGCGAGCGTTCGGCCCAGTTCGTGCCAGAGGGCACACTGGGCAATGGCTTCACGAAGCACCCAATCGGTCAACTCCTCCATCAGTCCGGCATCTTCGGCCAGAGGAATGAACTTGAGCGGTGGTACGAGCCCCAATGTCGCGTGGGGCCAACGGATTAACGCCTCGACGGCAAGAATCTCGCCAGTGCGGAGATCCAACTGGGGTTGGTAGTGGAGCACGAAGTTGCCAGCCTCGACGGCGCTGCGCAGCTCGTCGACCAGATTAAGTTGACTCTCCTCTCCGTCGAGGCTCTGGTCATAAAAGACGTAGGGAATTTGTCCAAGCTTGGCACGGTACATGGCGGTGTCGGCACACCAGGTGAGTCCGATTGCCTCCGACGCGTCCGATGGTGCCAACGCTATGCCGATGCTCGCCCCGACGCTGGCTTTCATCTTCTGCAACATGAATGGTTCACCGATGGCCGCCAAGAGCCTTTCGGCGACCACCTCGGCCTCGTGGCTGTCAGCGCCGATCAACACGACGGCGAGTTCGTCGCCGCCCAAGCGAAAGACCGTTCCCGACGCCGGCACGGCGGCGGTGAGCCTCGGACCCAATTGGCGAAGCAATTCGTCACCGGCCGGATGTCCGAACGAGTCGTTGATTTCCTTAAATCGATTGAGGTCAATGAAGAGGAATGCGAGGTGGCGGGAGACCGACCAGGGATTTGCGTAATCGGCGAAGAATGTTTCGAGAACGTGGAAGAGGTGGCGGCGATTCCCGAGACCGGTTAACTCGTCCGTCTGCGCTTGGCGGTGACGTTCCTCGGTGAGAATCCTGAGCGCCCTGGCCGAAAGCGTCAAGCGCAGGCCCGCCGTCAACAACGTCGCCGTCGCCAGCCAGAGCGCCACCCACGTAACGTGGCGAACGTAACCGATGAGAAGAATGAAAAGTCCGCCGAGGGCGGCGAGGCTCGGAAGTGCAACGCCCGCCACACGCTGAGACCGCAAGGGATCGAGGGTCGTTGGTTTCACCCACACCGACATGGCCATGAGGAGGATCGACGCCGGCCAGGCGAATGCGTTGACATCAGTGCCGAAACGCGTTGCGAAGATCGTCGATGACTGGAAGAGATTGGCGGTGTCGCCAACAACATTGATGGTAATGCCCGATGCGAGGAGGAACCACGGCATAGTCCAGCGACCCGACAGCATGACCGTGCCACCAATGACGAGGGAGAGCAACAAGAGGTCCCCAATGGGATAGGCCAAATTGACTGTCGCCTGAAGGTCGCGCAGATGGCGGCGGCACCGAGGCCCGCGACAACGCCGTCCAGCCAATTCGGTCGCGAGAGACGGCCCATTGCGTTGCGCAACAGTTGCACCGTGGCGACGTAGGCGAGCGGGTAGAAACCGAGATAGAGCACGTCTGCGATCGAGGGAACCGACGGCGTCGCCCCCCCAAGTGATTCGATCGTCAAGAAGGCGTCACCTAGGGACCAGCACAAGAGTCCGAGGCCCAGCGCGAGTGGCGCAGCGCGACCGGGGTGTTTGTCTAAACCCCGAATAATGCAGAGAATCGAGGCGAGCGCTTCAAAGATCGCCACTCCCCAGCCGTCCAGCCACGTCCAACTTTGATCGGGAGTGCGAACGATGAGCGAAAAGAGGTAGGCGAGCGCTAACAAGCCAAGAACGGCGAAAGTGATCCAGACTCGTGGTGCGAAATCTTGAATCTTCAATGAATATTCTGCGTCCTCAACCGTTCCCCGACCATTGAGTCCGGGCCTATTTTGACTCATTGGCCCTGGGCTTCGCGAGGTAGATCGAAAGTGGCTCGTCAGCGCTTCGTTGCCGACCCCGTGTGCCATTCGACGACCTCCTGAGACTCTCGTTCGGAAGAATCATTTGAAGACAGAAATATGATCAAGTATTTACCCAGCCGCAACTTCTCTACGGTAATTCAGGTTGAATTCAAAAACGGGCATACCAAATGGGCACGAGCGCCACGTAAACGTTCCTCGTCCCAGTTCGTTCCGGAGCGGAGTCCAGAGCGACTGAATATTCAATTATTCACGAAAGGTTCGAGCTCAACTGAGTGGGGGCCGGGTCGCAAAAGTATCCGAACAGGCGCTCGATTCGTCGCTATGCCGTGTCGGCCAAGCTCTCCCCTATTAAGCGAACATTCGAGGTTCCTGCGCTCGCAGTAGTCGCATCCACCACCGTTTTTGTCCCTAAACGCTGCACGACGTCGACCGTGAAACCAATTTTGTCACGATCATCCTCAGTCGCCACGGGGGCCACGCGAAGGTTCGAGACGGTTGCCAGTGGCTTTAGTGGTCCACCCCAGAGGTCGGCAACGACGAATCTCATGATTAAACGCTACCTTCGCACCTGACGTGAACGGGTTATTTACCCCTGCGATTTGCGGAGCGGCATGATGTCGCGGTCGATTGCCCCACCTGGGACCTTCCATTGAGGCTGACAACAGTGGTGGGAACGAATCAATCCCCGTCGATTACTCGACGTCGTTGGACTCCCACAGTTCAATGCGGTTCCCCTGTGGGTCCGTCGTCCAAGAGAACCGACCGTTCTCCTCTTCGACTATGGGCTCGGCACGCGCCCCAGCGTCGCGCAATCGCTCGACAACACCGTCGAGGTCGTCGACGCGAAAGTTCACCATGAACGCTTGGCGCGTCGGATCCCCGATGTACGCGTCTTCGGGGCCGAAGATGGCGAACACCGTCACTGACCCCGGTTTGTCGGCAGCAAGCATTGCGAACGGCGCACCCGATAGGAAGTCAACGCCGAGGGCCGATGAATACCACTCAACAAGCGCTGACGGATCACTCGCTCGAACGAAGACACCGCCTATTCCAATTGCTCGTGCCATTGTCGGATTCTAGGTACTTCCAAGAGTTTGTCAAGAGGTCGAAGACCCCGGGTCTCCCAGTGCGATGGGTCGATGGCGATGACTTCGACCGATAAAGTTCGACAATGGACTACGTCAACCTCGGCACCACCGGACTTAAAGTCTCACGCATCTGTCTCGGTTGTATGAGTTACGGCGAGCCCACTAGGGGGAATCAAGCTTGGTCGCTCGATTCGGACGCGGCGCAACCCTTCTTTCGACAAGCACTCGACGCGGGCATCAACTTCTTCGATACCGCCAACGTGTACTCCGCCGGTTCGAGTGAAGAGATAACCGGCAAGACGTTGCTGTCGCTCGCAGCGCGAGAAGAGCTCGTCATCGCGACCAAAGTCAACGGACGGATGGGACCCGGCCCTAACGGCCAGGGACTGTCGCGAAAGGCCATTCTGAGCGAGATCGACAACAGTCTTCGTCGACTGGGGACCGACTACGTCGACATTTATCAGATTCATCGATGGGACTATCACACCCCAATCGAGGAAACGCTCGAAGCGCTCCACGACGTGGTGAAGTCCGGAAAGGCCCGCTACATCGGCGCCTCGTCAATGCACGCGTGGCAATTTGCGCAAGCTCTCTACCTCGCCGACTTAAACGGTTGGACCCGCTTTGTGAGCATGCAGAACTACTACAACCTGGTGTACCGCGAAGAGGAGCGCGACATGTTGCCACTTTGCCTCGATCAAAGGATCAGCTCCATTCCGTGGAGCCCGCTGGCGAGAGGACGGCTCACCCGTCCGTGGGCCACGCAAACCGCCCGTTCAGAGCGTGATGAGTTCGGACGGTCTCTATCCGTCAGCGAAGACGAAACGATTGTTGACGTCGTTCAAGCCATCGCGCGGCAACGCGGCGTCACTCCGGCTCAAGTTGCCCTCGCCTGGCTTTTCGCCAAGCCCGTCGTCGCGAGCCCCATCGTCGGCGCCACCAAAGCGCACCATCTCGACGACGCGGTGGCAGCCCTGGCGCTCCATCTCGAACCTGACGAAATGGAACGTTTGGAGAAGGACTATCGCCCTCACAGTGTTGTGGGCTTCGCATAATCATTTCGACGAGCAATTGGAGAAGCCGTGACGTCTAGTGACAATGAAGCCGCTACGAACATTTCGAAGAGGATTAAGGAGTTAGGCGGATGGCGCGGCGAGATGCTCGCACGCCTGCGCCAACTCATTCACGACGCTGACCCTGATGTCACCGAAGAGTGGAAGTGGGTGAAACCAACAAACCCGGGGGTGCCCGTGTGGTCCCACGACGGTGGCTTATGCACGGGCGAAGCGTATAAGGAGGTCGTAAAACTGACCTTCTTTCGAGGCGCCGCACTACCGGACCCGAAGAAGCTCTTCAACTCGAGCCTCGAAGGGAACGTGCGACGGGCCATCGACTTCCGTGAGGGCGAGAAGATAAATGAGGCCGCATTTAAGCAGTTAATCCGTGCGGCAGTGGCAACCAATTCCGAAGTCATCGCTGAACGAGCAGCCAAGAAAAAGAAATAAAGTCCGTCATTCGGCCTATGTATCGGCCGTGAGTCAACAGGCTCGCCGAACGAGGCCGCGAGGTACTATTCCAACAGTGACGAACGACTTCGACGCCGAAAAAACTGACCTCTTGGACTGTCTGCAGTATCAGCGATCGTCCGTCCTCTCCATTGTGAGTGAACTCTCCGAGAAAGCGTGGCACACATCAGTGGTTCCATCCGGTTGGACACCCGCCGGCTTTGTTGAACATCTTGGTGGTGCGGAGTACCACTGGTTTCGACAGGTCGTAGCCGGTCTTCCTGATGACGAGTTGCCCGAAGGCGCAGAGCCCGAACCTTTCGATAGGTTCGCAGCATTCACCAGCGACTCAACGTCATCTGAGATAGTCGCCTTTTACCGGGAACAGTGTTCGTTTTCCGACCAAATACTCGAACAAGTTTCGATGTCGGCAAAGCCGATCGGAAGTCATCGATCTAATGAAGTGGTTCCGAGTGTTCGATGGGTGGTTTTGCACATGATCGAGGAGACTGCGGCACACTCCGGACATCTCGAAATCGCCCGAGAGTTGCTCGACGGCGTAACCCGGCTTGGTCAACGCTAAGTCGTAGTACCGGTTGACTGTGCGTTCAGGTGCGTGCGTCGTAGTTACAGACTTCTTGAACGGATTTGATCAGGAGATTCGCAGTCCAAGGCTGCAACGTAGGAACCACCAGAGATGATTTGAGCGACGTGCGGTTTTCGAGTGCTCTCTAACGTTCACGACGCGACGACAAGACTTGCATCTTGATGCGTTGACAAGAACATTCGCCTCGAGCATTGAATGGCACTGTGTTGGTTCGTCGTCCGATCGAAGGAATTGGTACGTCAATATGAATCGCGAGGGGTCCCGAAAGAGCCTCCGGGATTCCCAAGCGAATCAGACGGACTCAACTATCGGCAGAAAGTGCCACGACTCTGCCACGAATTCGAAACATCCGGCGCTGTCCATGTACAGCATGAAATGATGCATTGGCCATTCGTCGTTCGGATTTAGAGACTCAGGGTTCGAAAGTTCATCAATCCAATCCGATCCCTGGACTTCCACAATGGTGTCGTAAGCACCATCAATTTGCCATTTCGTGCAATGTCCTTCGGCTCGCCATCGGCCAGCACGAACCTTGTGGAAAGTAATGCCTGTATCGAAGCGGTTTCCCCCATCATCAAAAGTAAATGACAGAGTTGCGTTCTCGCCATCGGAATCCAATACAACATCCGACGTAATGTCTGTAGAAGGCATCGACAGCTTGCCGCGCAACTTTTTATTCATTGACTACCTTCCCGTTATCCTCACCGTGGGCGTTCCGCTGCGACCTAATCCGTTTCTAGCAAGTTGCCTGCCAAGACGGCTTTGAGCCGCACCATTTGCAGACATATCTTCCACGATCCATTCAGATCTTGGAATGCCTGCTTCTTCAAGCGCAAGTGCTGATCGAGTATTTAGTATCAGTGCCCTTCCGTCCGAATCGATGACCTGAATCTTGACAGATTTAATTGAGATCTTGCCAGAGTCAATACCACGTGCGACCTCTTCAATTGTCTTACCAGAAAAAGTTCCACCCTTACTGAATGTATTACTTGCTGTCTTCTGCGCAAAATTGGCCTCTTCAATATTTATGACCGATACTTCACCTTCTGCTCCAATAACTCCACCAACGCCACCGGCGTCGCCGATGATTTCACCTGATCCACCTTCGAAACTCATGGCTTCTGAACCAATAGGGTCCGTTGAATTCAGCGGGTTGTCATTCGTGAACACATATGGCTGATCCGTTGTCGCAACCTCTGGATCAATCGAGAGGAATTGATCGGTCGTCGGGTCGTAGTACCGGTTGACTGTGCGTTCGGGTGAATGTGTCGTAGACGCAGCGGGCACCGCCGACGATGACCAGGTATTTCAGGGTCTGAAAGTCGATCGCCGAGGACGCCAGCAGAACCGGGCCCGATGTGCGCTTTTCGCGTGTTGAGTGTGCGCGACGTGTGCGCGCTTCTCTCGATGACGTGTGCGACGTCGACACGTCGAAGCATCGAGTGATGATCTCCGTCGTTGCTGCGTTGAGATCAGACGCCCAAGCACGACCGGAGAATCTTGCACTAAGAGTTACGAATCCGTTGGAGGTGTAATGCAATCCTGCGCGAACCGCACGAACTCACGAACTTGGTCGTCGCTCCTGGTTAGAGAGTGTCAGGAGTTCGTCTCCACAGAGACGAACTGATCGATGTAGTCGCGAACTTCAGCGTCGGTACGAACGAGTGCGATGACCCCGAGCGAATCGCCACGTGTACGCTCACCCCCGCCATCCACTCAACGGTCTCTCGCGCAAAGGTCGTTCGCAAGGACTCGGACGCACGGGGACCAGATCTCTGGCCCCATCATGGAGAGAGTCTTTCGTGAAAGGCAGCGAACTCGAGCGGATTCCGAGATGAGTTGATTGAGCCCGTTGGCGCCTGGGCGCCTCGCGCCCGCCGCCGAGTCGAGACCGCTCACGGAGCCGGGAGACAGACCTCGACGCGTAACTGGCCTTTACGTCTTTCGAGTTGACGCACGTGACCAAAGGTGAACTCGCGAAAGAACGTGCCCAGTGTCGAGGGCGCCATCACTCGGTGGGATATCACGGCCGACGTTGATCCTGAGCGCAACACGTCGGCGTCGTCGATGCAGGTCCCGCCGATAACCAGCGAGTGCACCAGAGTCGCGGCGCGCCTCCCGGGGAACGGCGCGATGGAGATCGTCTCGTCGCAGAGTTGCTCGAGACCGAGCTTCTCGCTGAGGAGTCCCACCAACGCAAGTCCCGCGTTGGCCACGCAGTGGTCGTCGTCGAACATTCCGGACAGATCTGAGGGAGTGTGCAAAGATTGCATCGAAAAGGTGTCCTTCTGAATAAGTGAATTTGTTGTTTGGTAACTCACATTCTACCTAATGGGGGCACCTTTTTCGCGCATGGTCAGTACTTCAGACCAGTGTTTTCACGGTGGATCCAGGCTAAGTGCCCCATCAGCTCCGGTACGGCCCAGTCCCCTGCAAGTCAATTAGCGAATCAATCGAGAGCGCCTTTGTCTGGAAACGAGGATCGCGATGAGGATGAGGTTGAGACCAAACCAACCGATTAAAATTTCCCACCATGCGATTACGAAAATTTCGACCAGGATAACCATCACGAATCCATCAGTCCAGATTCCAGTGGCCAATAATTTCGTCGCCTTTGGCGACATAGATGGCCGCCCAACTTTTTGGCGTTTGGAAGCTCTTTGAGGACTTCGAGAAATGAAGGCGATGGCAACTCCGAGGAGAAATATGTCTGATATCAGATAGTGAGTGTGCATTTCATCCTTTTGGACAGAATCCGGGAACAGCACCACCCGAGGCACCATTAAGGAATGTGTACAAACCAGCCCCGAAGGCAATCGCACCAGCCACTACCAAACTCACCCCGCCAGTTATCGGAGCGGATGCGGCTGCTGCCGAATCAATGATTGCCGATCCACCTTCCATCATGGCCCCTCCAGAAACGGCCAATCCAGAGCCACCGACGACGGAGAATACGTCGCAAGCACCTACCAAGTTCAGCGTATTCGGATGATTCGCTTCTTGGGAAGGAACTTCGGTCACCGGGATGAGTTTCGTTGGTTGCGGCGCGGGATGCGAATTGGTTCCACTTGCTGGGGCTCCATTAGCTCCACCATTGGGTGCTTTGCGAGTTGGAATTATACCGGTCGTGGTCACATTGCGACACTTTCCGTTCCCTGTAACGCCGTATTTGTTGCCCTCATAATAGTGAGTTTGACCATCAATGCAGTACCAACCTTTCAAGCCTAAAGGGTCAGACGAGTTCAGTGGATTGTCATTCGTGAACACAAACGGCTGATCGGTCGTCGCCACGTCTGGGTCGATACTCAAGAACTGATCGGTCGAAGGATCGTAGTACCGGTTGACTGTGCGTTCGAGTGCATGCGTCATAGATGCAGCCAGCGAGAACCAAGTTGACCAGGCGATTCACCTTCCGAACTCGAGTTGTTGGAGCTTCGCAAAACATTTGGGGCGATGTGCTGTTTCTGAGTCCTTCGCATTCGTAACGTTACGGGTCTGTTTCGCTTGAAGCATTGATGAGATCGCGCAACTCGAGACTTCACGCGTGGTACCGCGGTGATTTGTTCGGCGAAGGTTAACAAGGAACATGAAGAGCAATCGATGGAGTCGTGCACTGTGTCGTGAATATACGAATTGCGCACTGATGCGTGTGCCCACGTACCGCACAAACGCACGAGGTCGTTCCAGCCGAAAATCGCAAAGAAGTTCGTTCCCTGCCAGCGCCGACCTTTTAGAAACGCGACGAACTATTGCCGAGCCGTGCGGCGTGTCGGACACGAATGGCAAGTTATTCCTCGAACATCCGGCTCCTTCGGCGATGTTCGCCGTTCCGCGATGACGAGTGGTGGCCCCGAGACTTGAATCTGCTGCAAGGCTGGATCGCTGACCGGATCGGATGCTGCGGAAATGACGAAGGATCAGCAGCACCATGTTCTTTCGTTGCCATGTCAAGCGAGAAGCGATTGAGACCCTGTTAATCAATCACCGCATCGTTAATGATTCTCGAAAGCCGTTGCGCTCACCACCGGAGAGCACCTATCACTGACACAACCAATTTCGATGAAGGACTTGTCTCAGGACTTTCCCATTCCCGGACCGACGTGCCTTCCTTCGATCCATGACCGAAGGACAGGAACGTCACCATTTGGAACCGCCATCTCCACGACGCCGTCCGGGCCTTCAGCAACCACGATTTTGAATAGCGCCTGTTTGATGTTCCATTCACTGATTTTCGAAACGTTTCGCACTTGAAGAATTCCGTTCATTAACGGGATCTGTCTCATATCTTTGCGTTTTAAGTAACGTTGCCACACGAGTCCGTCAGGTTTTACGTATAGCAACCCATACGAAAATTTGTGAGGAAGTGCAGGAATATTGCTACGAATGTGACACGACATCTGTCGATCTTCACCGGCACTCAATGCATCGATATCCGAACCATGCGGACGGCGCCACCAAAAGAGCGTGTCCAGAAAATTCCTGCTGCCTCGAGTGCGGTTTATAGCGTTTCTATTGCTCATTCTTCTACCCTAACTAGGCGCACGGATCGGCTAATTGCTAATGAAAAAGGTTCCACGCGGTTCGAAAGAATCCAGCGGGTACCGCGTGTTGAGCTTCGCCACCAAAAAGGAATTCTTCGGGAATTGCGAAACTGGCTTCTTGAAGCGAGCCTTCGCCAGCAGAGGCAAAATACCCTTCGAACGTCTGGTTGCCTCCATCCAATGCATGCTCCGCCACACCTTCGGACGCTCCACCGATCAACGTCACGGCGATCGATCCCGCCAGCGTTGAACAGACGCCGAGTGTGGCAACCGTGCAAGTAATTCCTCCTACAATTCCGGTCGCGACGATAACTACCTTGGTGATACCCCTCCAGTGTGAGATCACTTCGGTGGAAGCATTGCCGGCGACGTGTGCAACACTCCGGAGACCGGCGCTAACACTAAAACCGCCAGTTGGCACATGTGACTCCACGTACTTTCCTGCCGCCATCGACGCCTTCGCAGTAGTCGCGCAGCCACCGGGATAGTACCCAATTATTCCGTCTCTGCCGCAGAGTCCCCACGGGTCCGTCGCATTGAGCGGATCGTCATTCGTGAACATGTACGGCTGGTCCGTCGTCGCCACGTCGGGGTCGATCGAGAGGAACTGATCGGTCGAGGGATCGTAGTACCGGTTGACTGTGTGTTCGGGTGAATGCGTCGTAGATGCAGGCTGCGAGAACCGAGTTGACCAGGTGATTGACCTCCCGAATTCGAGTCGATGGAACCACCGAAAAGCTCTGACCGATGCGCGCTTTTTGAGTGATTCGCGTTCGCGAAGCGATTGAAAACTCACTCGACGCGTTTGACGCCGTCGCGATACTCAAGAGTTAACTCGAGGTGTCGCGGCCCTCTCTCTAGCGAAGTACTCGGTGAGCCTACGTAACGGCTATGCGAAATGCTCAATTAGCGAATGCCGGAATAAGAAGAGTGACTCGGCTCGGAAGTCTAGTCAGAAGCTTCAAGATTCCTAGGCCGGATCACTTCGTCATTTGTCACCCCGAGAGATGCACCGACTTGGGTGAATTGGCGTTCAATGAAATGTTGCCTGCGTCAGTTCAAAGCAACTCACCTGAAATGGACGCAACACAGAGTTTTACGTCGGCTCTTGGCACGGCGAGGGAATGAGTCACGGACTCTTTAGAACATTCAATTACCCAAAACGTTCGATACACCCGATCGAGACGAGTTGCTCTGCGAACGTTCAAAGTCCATTCATTGGAAAGAAGTAATATTCGGTTCCACCTTCGAGACGATCCGTTCCATTCCAAGCCATTTTTTGAAACAGTTGCTCGACCTGGAATCCAATGCTTCCGCTTGTCATCTGGAAGTGGACTTACATAGCAACGAACAAACCTCGTGTATCCGGTTCGAACGGATTCAATGTCATCCACAATCTGACCGTCCGTTGGATTCCGGCCATAACGATGGATGACATCAATGAAGGTTCGGCTACCAGTTGCTCGGCGCGGTTTTTCAGTAGCCATGAGCTCCCATCTTAAATGCGCCAGCCAAATAGCTGGGGAGAAACGTCAGTGACTGAGAAAAGGTCATCTCGGCTGAGTGCGCGCCCTGCCCCAAGTTTCCAAAGATGGCCTCTTCAGGAAGCCCTGCGAACAAGGCGTCCTCACCCCCGCCAATGGCCGCACTCTTGAAGAATCCGCTCAAGGAGTGGTGGCCAGAGTCCAACGCGTAATCTGCTGCCCCTTTTACTCCTCCAGCGGCAACTCCTGCGGCAATAGCGCCGCCAGAAATCTCAAATCCTGAAACCGAGAATGCAAGCGCTCCGCAGACTCCGGCCGTCGCCGCGACACACGCTGCCGTTCCGACGATTGTTACTCCGGCAATTACTATTTTGGTCAATCCTCGATAGTGAGAAGTAACCTCAGTAACTCCATTGTCAGCAACGTGTGCGGTCCCGTGGCGTATTGCGTCAAATCCAGAGGAAACGCCATGCGTGATACATCCCCACAAGCACAGCAATCCTGTCGGATCCGCAGCATTCAGCGGGTCATCATTCGTAAACACATACGGTTGATTCGTGATCGATACGTCCGGGTCAATCGAGAGGAATTGATCCGTCGTCGAGTCGTAGTACCGGTTGACTGTGCGTTCGAGTGCCTACGTCATAGATGCACCGAGTGCCATAACCGTTAACCAGGTGATTCACAGTCCGGAGTCGTGTTGGTGGATCCACAGAAAAAGTTGGGAGCGATGTGCGGTTTTTGAGTGCTTCGAGTTCGCAACGCGATGGTAAAGCTCGTCTGACGCGTTGACGTGATCGCGCGTCTCGAGAGACAACGTGAAATGCCGCTGTCGGTTCTCCGGTGAAGTGAAGCTGGTCAGTTTCGCTCGAGATAATTTCGCGTGGTGCTGAGGGCCAACGGCCTCACGGGATCGATGGGTCAAGTTGCGGCCGCAGGTGACTACGCGACGATGGAGTTGTTCTCCACGCTACTTCAAAAGTACGTCACTCGGCCAAGCGGCGCTGACAACGACCTCGCAGCGAACTTTACTGCGAGGTCGTCACCTGGATCGATTGTTTTGCGAACGGACGACATTCAACTTCGCTGGAACTTTGAGTTATCCGACTTCGCCAATTATCATGCTCGAGACTTGCTCGTTTCACACAGCTAGTGATGGAGGACAACGATCTCGATTATTTCCACGGCAATTCCAACACCCAGCGCAGCGGACATGAATTGCAATGACGGGGGGACGTACTTGATGGTCGGCCAAGTTTTCTCTTCGGCTCCGTGATGTTCAAAATCGTTAAACGACTTCGATACCGCCTGCTCCAATATCTTGCGACCGCCTCCGGCCTTGGTACGACTCCAGATCAACCGGTCTTGCCAAGTACTCGGATAAAGGTATGACTTCATGACCTTCCCGTTCTCCATCACAAACTCAATGTGAACTCGATATCGAATATCTCGAACTTCCGACCAAGGAATCGAATATTTCCGAACGGCACCCTGAATATCAATGTGGTCCTCATAAACGTTCACGAACGCTTTCATTCCATATCTCCAGGCAATCCATAATACGAGCAGCGCTAAAAACGCGATTGGGCCTGCTATCTCTGGTATTCCATAAATAATCAGCGCGAACACGACCGCTAACGCGAACGAATAAAAGAGGGCCATTCTTCCAGCAAGGTCAGGGCCAAGGTGAAGGTCGGGATTCAAGTAACCACCTCGAGGTCAACATTTCTTGGCATCACAAACCAGTCCCCCGAACACGGATGAAACCTTTATTGATTTCCCCGCGACAATCCTTGCAGCACCCTTAGCAAGCGAGGTAACTGTGCCGACGGGATGTAATACTTTAGTCAGCGTACTTCTTCCCATGATTTCAGCAATCTGATCGGCGCCTTCAGTTGCCAACTGAGATCCATACCCCCCGATCCCGCCAAAACCTCCACCAACGGCCGTCGAAATCCCAAGCCCATCCCAGGAGAAGTTGGACGTTCCGGCAGAGCCCTCGGAATAGAAGGCGGCGCCGGCCGCCGCGCCGCCGAGGGCACACAAAACTACCGTGCTACACGAGGCAAGGCTCACTACGACCGTGCCAATCTGTGCAAGCCCGCGCCAGTGAGATACGACTTCGGTACGCGCATTGTCTGCTAAATGCTCCGCACTGTGCCCAGCGGACTCTGCCGCGTTTGTGAACGTGCAAAGCCCAATGCAAAATAGACCTAAAGGGTCTTCCGCATTCAATGTGTCATCATTCGCAAAGACATACGGTTGGTCCGTCGTTGCAACGTCAGGGTCAATGCTTAAGAACTCATCGGTGGTCGGGTCGTAGTACCGGTTGACTGTGCGTTCGGGTTCGTGCGTCATAGATGCACCGAGTTCCTTAACCGTTGACCAGGTAATTCACCGTCCGACTTTAAGTCGACGAAGCCGTCGGACAAATTCGGGACGATGTGCGGTTTTTGAGTATTTCACGTTCGCGACTTGACGGGCGTGCCTCAACTGACCGGTTGACGTCGGCGAGTATCTCGTCAGTTGATGCGAGCTATCGCCGCCGCCTACCGGTCCGAGCGAGTCAGTGGACCATCAAGAGCGAGCGTCGAAATCTTGCACTATGACGCGGCGCTTCGATTCCTGCAGTAAATCGTGTCCTCACGAACCACACGACCTCACGAACTCACGAAGTTGTTCCTGATGGGAAGGGCATCGAAGTTCGTCCCCGACGACAACGAACTTCTGAGAATGGCGACGAACCAATGACGACCCACCCGGCCACGTGTTTGTAAACGACGAACAACCAACATCGCGCTCGACGAAACACGGTCAAAGGATGATACTGAATCGAAATTCGAGCATCGTCAAGATATCTCCTCATTGCTGCGATGAAGAATGTAATCCCACCGACGTGCATCTGAAACAGCATCGAATCTGAACGGATGAGATTCTTCGTGAACGCAAGCGAATGACTAGTGTGATGTTCTGCGCCCGGTGTCGAGAGTGCGAGTTCAAAATACTCATTTAAGTATTCCGGCGGAATCTGTGTTGTCTTCCTCCAGCTCTACCATTTTTCGAATGATCGGAACCGAACCGTCACTCAATTCTGGATGCGATACGCAATGTCAATCCAAAGGGATTCCTCCCAATTAGTCACGTACTCCATTATTCCGACATTGCCACTGTGCTCGGCATCGAAGATTCGGTCGAGCCTCGGAATTATTTCGTCTGCCTTAAGGTCGAAGCCATCACAGCCGAGAATCAAATATCCCTTTTGCATCAAGGCGCCAAGAATCTCTTTCATCCCGTGTCCCGAGACGAGCATCGTTCCTCGGCCAAACCAAACGAAGGGTACGTCTCTGGTAATGCAAATCTCAGCCATCGTGGCCTGCGTAGTCAATTCAAATGGGGAGTTCATGGCAAAAACCTTACAGTTTGCCACGGAAGCTTCCACGTGCCAAGTTTGGTTGCATCGCCTATTTGGACCACTTCGTTGGTTAAGTCGTTCACGATCACATAACTCCCACCGGGCACAATGTAAGCCGTGGCGTACTGAGGGTCATTCGCAATCCTCGTGTCCATTACCTGTATTTCGTCACTGAGTCCAGCATTCTTGACGGCATCCCTAATTGACTGATCCGTCCACCCTCGTTCGTTCATTTGTCCTCGGATTTTCGTCGTAATTTTGAGGGTGTTCGCAGTATCTTCGTTTCTCCGCTTGACATTGTTGCTCCTCAGTTTTCGCGATCTCGGCATTGGTTTCACCGTTTGTAGCGTTTCCTCCGCCTCCCCCTCTTGCGGATCCCCCACCGCCAGAGATGCCTCCATCTGCCTCCTCGTAAACACTGTCATTTCCGATGATGTTTTCAGACAGCCCCATTGAGTCCGATGAATTCAGCGGGTTGTCATTTGTAAACACGTATGGCTGATTGGTGCTCGCGACGTCGGGGTCGATCGAGAGGAACTGGTCCGTCGTCGGGTCGTAGTACCGGTTGACTGTGCGTTCGGGCACGTGCGTCTTAGATGCAGGCTGCGAGAACCGCGTTGACCAGGTGATTCACCGACCGAAATCGAGTCGAAGGAGCCGCCGAGAAAATTCGGGGCGATGTGCGATTTTGGTGGCGTGCTTAAGCGTGATCTCACAACGTGATGCCATCGAATGGCAGAACCTCGCGACGGCATTACTAACTCGGTCGGACTTCGCCGCATTTGTTCCGTCGTTACCTGACGGGCCCATAGTTGCAACGTTCCCACACTCTCGAGTGGCGAATGGTGCGAGCGCATCGCGAGTGTGGACGTCCCGTCGCGTTTCGACAACTTCAAAGATTGTGAAGCGCGAGGTCTCAAGCCTGGTGGGCGTGTTGGTACTACACGCCTAATGTCGAGAGACGGTGTTCATGAATATCAGTGTCCGCTTTCGGCACGTGAGACGAAAATCTTTCACTTGTGGGATCGCAAGGCCGCGTTAACTAATTTCTTTTGATACGGCCTTCACTATCTCCATAATCTTATTCTCCAGCGGACTTCTTTCGAATGTTCGTTTTTGAATAAAGAATTCTGACATCCGATACGTTTCACCACTCTTAAGTTTCAGTACGGGAACGAATCGAGGCGTCACTTGCACGATCAGTATTGGTTCGATCGAAGTTATCTCATCTAACTTAATAATTCTCGTTCGAAACATCGTCCTAATCTCGATGGTCGGTGGAGCAATCCGAAGATATCCCGACCTATGACCGCGAATTGCCAATACGCAGCTTACGACTGCCAAGACCAGGGATGGGGCGTTCGCCGCGTCGGGGCCGCTCGCAAAAACGATTGCGAACAACAGCGCGATGAAGCCAAAACCAAGGGTTGACGCGAATTGAGTTTTAACGTTGCGTATTACTACTGTGCCTTCAGCCTCGACCATCGCCAACCTCACCCTATGGAATCTGCTTTCCCGAAACATATCCGACAGTCCAGCCAAATATGTCCGGGGCCGCGGTGAATGTGCGAAAGGCGTAAACCGCATTGCCGTTGAAAGCCTGACTTCCTAGATCGGCCGGACCCGAAAGAAGTCCGAACGACAATGTTGTCACTCCCGCATCAATGTAATTGGATGACGACAGATACGAAGTGCCTTCTTGGTGACGTTGCACAACTCTGGCCCCGAACGCGAGTGCAGTTGCTACTGCGCACACACCAACACTCAGGAAGATACAAATGCCGATTCCAGTGCCCGTCGCAAGAGTCCCCACATTATTTCTCGTAAAAGTGGTAATGGTCTTAGCAGCGTTGGTAACGGAATGAAGTCCGGCTTGAACACTAAAACCGCCTGATGGCACATGCGACTCGATGTACTTTCCTGCTGCTATGGAAGCTTTCGCAGTAGTAGCGCAGTCCCCGGGATAGTACCCAATTATTCCCTTTCTGCCGCAGAGCCCAATCGGGTCCGTCGCATTAAGCGGATCATCGTTCGTGAACATATACGGCTGGTCTGTCACCATCAGAGCTGGATCGATTGACAGAAACTGATCGGTCGTCGGGTCGTAGTACCGGTTGACTGTGCGTTCGGGTGCATGCACCATAAATGCAGGCTGTGGGAACCGACTTGACCAGGTAATCCACGTTCCGAAGTTGGCACGTAGGTGGAAGGACCCCGTTTTCTAAGCCACTAGCTCTGCGAGTATCTGTTGGTTCCTGAACTTCCAGGTCTCGGCAAAGTGGACCGGGGTCTTTCGCCCGATGCCGCTGTGCGTTCGTTCGTGATTGTATTCGTGTCGCCAGTCACCGAGCAACACCTTCGCTTCAAAGAGGCTGTCGAACTGTTGACCGTTTAAGAACTCGTCGCGCAGTCGCGCGTTGAATGACTCGATCCAGCCGTTCTGCCAGGGCGAGCCGGGATCGATGAAGAGCGAACCCGACGCGTTGAAGCGACACCAGTCGTTGATGGCGTGGGCCACGAATTCCGGTCCGTTGTCCATGCGCAGGTAGCACGGAGCACCGCGTTCCTTCACTAATGCATTTAGGCGATCGACCACGTCGTCGGCCGTGATGGAGCGCGCGACGTCGATGGCTAAGCACTCCCTGGTGTATTCGTCGATGATGTTGAGCATCTTGATGGTGCGCAGGTTGCTCGTCTGGTCGAACTGAAAGTCCATGGCCCAAACGACGTTGGGCGCAATGGGGCGCATGGCACCCACCACAACTCCAACGCCGGTGAGCCGCTTCTTCTTCTTGCGATAAGGGACTTTCAGGCCTTCTTCGCGCCATAAACGCTGGATCTTCTTGTGGTTCACGAACCATCCGGCCTTCAGGGCTGCGTCGTGGCCTCGGCGCCAGCCCCAACGCGGATGCGTGGCGGCGAAGTCGCGCAACAACGCTCGCAAGGCCTCTTCGTTCTCGCTCACGCGAGGGCTGAGGCGCTGCGTGGCCCGGGACTGACCAATCACGACGCAGGCTCGGCGCTCGGACACCCCGAACGTCGCCTCGAGTGAACACGCCACTCGACGACGGGCGTTCGGGGTCAGAATTTTCCCTTGGCGACGAACCTCAGCATGTCGACGTCGAGGGTGAGGTCGGCGACGATCTTTTTCAGGCGACCGTTCTCAATCTCCAGTTCCTTCAGACGCTTCGCGTCATTGGCCTTCATGCCGCCGTATTGATTGCGCCAGCGGTGCCAGGTCGACTCGGTGATCTCGAGTTGGCGACAGACCTCGGCGACGTCGTTGCCGGCGTTCAGCAGCTTTTCGCCTTCGGCGAGCTTTCTGATCACCTGCTCGGGGGTGTGGCGTTGGTGTTTCATGCGATTCCTCCTTGCTCCATTTTGGAGCATCTGGACTCGCATAACTAGTGGCTCAGTTCAAGGGGGTCATTCCA
>CAJDUS010000007.1_pt1 | contig 34581 bp, 29 predicted proteins | sample 7390831 | NCBI WGS metagenome assembly CAJDUS01 (sample SAMEA7055684, study PRJEB34461) | soil metagenome | biome: terrestrial ecosystem; feature: Peninsula; material: soil | place: Antarctica | collected 2016
GCAGTTCTGCAACGCGGAGCGATTGGGTCACGGTGTTCGCATCGCCGACGACATCGTGGAAAAGAACGGTGAGTACTACCTCGGTCGCCTCGCCAACTTTATTCGGGACCGTCGGATTCCCCTCGAAGTCTGTCCCACGTCGAACGTACACACCGGCGCGGCGCAGTCAATCGCCACGCACCCCATAGAGCTTTTCCGCAAACTCCGTTTCCGGGTGACACTCAATACCGACAATCGTTTGATGAGCGGTATCTCGATGACCAGCGAATTCCAAACGTGCGCCGAGACGTTTGGCTGGACGCTCGCGGACATGGAGTGGATGACCCTCAACGCGGCCAAGAGTTCGTTCTTCCCGTTCGATCAGCGATTGGAAATGATTAATACGGTCATCAAGCCCGGCTACGCCGCGCTCCGCAACGCCTAGAAACGCAGTACTTCTTCCAGGTCTCGCCGGACGGCGTCAACTTTGGCGGCGGCCAATTCTCGCTGATTGGCGAGCGACGTTGAGAGTGACGGAGGTGACGTGATTTCGATGTACGCCTTCAGTTTCGGCTCGGTGCCCGATGGTCGCACAACCACCCGGCCCGACGTTCCGAGCTGCAATAGGACGCCGTCGGTCGGACCGAGACCCTCATAACCGTTGAGGAGATCGAAGAACTCGCTCACCTCGATACCGCCCAACGTCGTCGGTGGGCGTTCACGCATCTGGGCGACCGAGTTCTTGATTGCGACGAGACCTTGAGATCCTTCGGCACGCAACGAAAGTTGATAGATCGAATGAACACCGAATTGCGACTCGACCTCGTCGAGTCGGTCGAGCAGCGTGTGACCTCCTTCGTCTAATTGGACGGCGAGGAGTGCGAGCGCCAGCGCGGCCGACATTCCGTCCTTGTCGGCAACCAGAGGATCGACGGCGAATCCGAGGGCCTCCTCGTAGCCGAAGCGTAGGACGCCGTCACCGGCCGCGCGGGCCAGCCATTTGAAACCGGTGAGCGTCATTTTAAAGGTGACGCCCGCTTCGCGGGCCATCGCTGCCAACATGGTCGACGACACAATCGTGGTCGCCACCGTGTCGTTGGAACCCGTCATTTCGGGCAAGAGCAACGTCGCGAGCAGCCATCCAATCTCGTCGCCTCGAAGCACGTGCCACCCCGAGAGACCCTTGACGGCGGCCCCTAATCGGTCGGCGTCGGGGTCGTTCGCAAGGACCAACGTAGCGCCAGTCTCGTCTGCCGTCGCCATTGCGAGATCGAGCGCACCAGGTTCTTCGGGATTGGGGAAGGGCAACGTCGGAAACTGGCCATCTGGTTCAAACTGCTCAGCAACCGACGTGACATTTCGGTACCCGGCCTCGGCGAAGAGTTCCATCATGGTGGACCCGCCCACGCCGTGCAGGGGCGTGTAGACAATGGGAAAGTCGGTGCCGTCGGGACAGGAAAAACGGCGGCTCATGTGGTTGCGGTATTTCGCCAGCACGTCGGGCGAAATCCAGCGATGGTGAGAACTGGGGCGTTCAACGAGCTCCGGGGTCGTGGCGGCGCCGGCGAATCGCTCCACAATCTCGTCGTTCGGCGGAATAATCTGCGATCCGTCGCTCGAGTAGAGCTTGTAGCCATTGTCCCCCGGTGGATTATGACTCGCCGTAATCATGATGCCCGCCGCGGCGCCGAGCTCTTTTACGCAGTACGCCACCAAGGGGGTTGGGAGTGGTCTGGGCATCTCGAAGACCTTCACGTTCGCCCCGAGGAGAACGTGAACGGCCTCACTATTAAACGACTCCGATCCCGTTCGACCATCTCTTCCAACGACGACGCCGCGCTCCGTGTCAACGCCAATTTCATCGAGCCAGGCAATAACTCCCTGGGTCGCTCGACGAACGGTGTAGCGATTCATCCCCGCCGGTCCGGCCATCACCGGACCGCGCAGACCGGCGGTACCGAACGTCAGCGGAACGGCGAAACGGCGCTCGAGTTCTACCTCGTCATCGGCGTCGAGGAGTTCGCGCAGGGTCGCACAGTCTTCGAGGTCGGGATCATGCGCTATCCAGAGGAGCACCTGGTCGCGAAGCGTCTGATTCACAAGACGGGAACGACGCGCGTCAGCAACGTGCCAAGCGAAGTGGAGGCATTCTGACCGGCCTCGAGCACTTCTAGATGGTTGAGGTGACCGGTCGTGACGCCTGCGGCGTGGTTGGACACGAGACTCAGGCCCAGCACTTCAGCGCCGAGATGACGAGCGGCAATCGCCTCGAGCACCGTTGACATTCCCGCGAGCGACGCCCCCATTGTTCGGGCCATCACGATCTCGGCCGGCGTTTCGTAGTGCGGCCCGCGGAAACCGCAGTACACGCCTTCGGCAAGATCGGGTACGGCCCCATGGACGGCCGTGCGAAGTCGGGCGCTGTAGAGATCCGTGAGGTCAACGAAGCGCGATCCGTAGCCCTTGGGCGGCGCCACACCTTCAAGTGGCGACGTGGACGTCAAGTTGATGTGGTCCTTGATCATCACGATTGTGCCCGGCCCCCACGAGGGGTCGATGCCACCGGCGGCGTTCGTCAAGACCACCTTGGTCGCACCCGCAGCGATTACCGTTCTGACCGGGTGAACGACTTGGTCGGCCGTGTTGCCCTCGTAGAGGTGCACCCGTCCGGCGACGAGCGCAATGCGTCGATCGCCAATCTTGAGCGACATAATCTTTCCGCTGTGACCAGCGACGGTCGGTGCGACAAAACCGCTCAACGACGAGGTCGAGACTTCGCTGGTGGGCGTACCCAACGCAATCGCGCCTTCCTTCCAACCCGAGCCGAGAATGATGGCGATGTCGTAGTGGTCGAATCCACTTTCATCGCGCAGTTCGCCGGCGGCACGCCGAGCGATCTTGTAGGGATTTGCCATCACTGTCCAATCGTGTGCCACACCGTGGACGTCTCGACGAAGGCACGGAGTCGTCGAAGCGATGTGTCGTGACGAGGTACGTCGCGCAGGACCCGCTTAATGGACTGCGCACCCAGGGCCGCCAATTCATTAGCAACTTCGCGGGGAACCCCACCGAGGTCGATGCCGTCGACGTCTTCGTGCGAGGCGAGTGTGGGGACCAACTCGTCCGTAAGTCCGGAGATGATGTTAACGACACCACCCGGAAAGTCTGACGAGGCGGTCATTTCGCCGAGCAGCACCGCTGGCGTCGGGCGCCGTTCGCTGGCGAGTGCGACAACCGTATTGCCAACGCAAATCGGGGCGAGCACGGCATCGACGAATGCGAAGAGCGACGAGTCCTGGTTACTAATGACGCCGATGACGCCGCTCGGGACCGGCACGGAGAAATTGAAAAATGGTCCGGCGACGGGATTCGTGCCCCCGAACACTTGGGCAATCTTGTCAGTCCAACCCGCGTACCAGACAATGCGATCGATTGACGCTGACACAATCACCATCGCGGCCTTCGGTGTCACACCCTCACTAAGCCTGACGTGTTCGGCCAGTTCGTCGCGTCGCGACTCGGCCATCTCGGCGAGGCGATAGATCACCTGACCGCGGTTATAGGCGCTCGCGCTCCACCACTTCGCTTGTGCGCGCCGGGCCGCAACAACCGCGTCACGTACGTCTTTTCGCGATCCTTGGGCGACGTTGGCGAGAAACGTGCCCTTCGACGTTGTTACTTCGTAGCTACGACCCGATTCCGATCGCGGGAACGCGCCGTTGATGAGGAGTTTGTACGTCTTTCGGACATCGAGACGCGCGTCAGACATTGAGGTACGCCTCAAGTCCGTGGCGACCGCCCTCACGACCAAAGCCCGACTCGCGCATGCCACCGAAGGGACTCGTCGGATCGAAGCGGTTGTAGGTGTTGGCCCAGATCACGCCGGCGCGAAGTCGTTCGGCCACCCAGAGGGTGCGACTTCCCTTTTCGCTCCACACGCCACAGGCCAATCCGTAGTTCGTATTGTTCGCCTTCGCGACGGCCTCTTCGGGTGTTCGAAACGTGAGCACCGAGAGGACCGGCCCAAAGATCTCTTCACGCGCTATCCGGTGGGATTGGGCAACGTCGGCGAAGACCGTCGGCGCGAACCAGTAACCCTTCGTGGGTAGTTGGCAAGTACTCGTGTAGCGCGTCGCTCCTTCACTCTCGCCAAAATCTGTAAGTTCTCGGATGCGCAGCAGTTGCGCGGCCGAGTTGATCGCGCCCACGTCGGTATTCTTGTCGAGAGGGTCGCCGACTCGGAGTTGCTCGACGCGACGTACGAGTCGTCGCAAGACTTCGTCGGCGATCGACTCCTGAACGAGGAGGCGCGACCCGGCGCAACACACGTGACCCTGATTGAAGAAGATGCCGTCGATGATGCCTTCGATCATTTCGTCGATGGGCGCGTCATCAAAGACGATATTGGCGCCCTTACCGCCAAGTTCGAGGGTCAGATGCTTATTGCTCGAGGCGGTGCGACGTTGAATATAACGTCCCACCTCGGTCGAACCGGTGAAGGCGATCTTGTCGACGTCCGGGTGGTCAACGAGAGCACTTCCCGTCGAACCGTCGCCCGTGATGATATTGACAACCCCGTCGGGCAATTCGGCTTGCTGGAGAATCTCCGCCAGCACCAGTGCACTGAGTGGCGTCGTCTCGGCCGGCTTGAGGACGCACGTGTTACCGGCCGCGAGGGCTGGCGCTAACTTCCAGGCGGCCATTAACAACGGAAAGTTCCACGGGATGATCTGACCGGCGACGCCGAGGGGTTTCGGGTTGACGCCGTAGCCGGCGTGATCGAGCTTGTCAGCCCATCCGGCGTAATAGAAGAAGTGGGCGGCGGCGACGGGGATGTCGATGTCGCGCGATTCGCGGATCGGTTTCCCGTTGTCTAACGTTTCGACGACGGCCAGCTCTCGCGATCGTTCCTGAATCAGTCGAGCGATTCGAAAGAGATACTTGGAGCGCTGCGCGCCCGTGGTCTTGGACCACGTTGTCGCGAACGCGCGACGAGCCGCGCCAACGGCTCGGTCGACGTCGGCGACGCTGGCCTGCGCAACGGTCGCCAACGTCGCCTCGGTCGCGGGATTGATGGACGCGAACTGTGCGTGGTCAGAGGCCTCACTGAACGAGCCATCGATGAAGAGTCCGTAGGTCGGTTTTAGTTTGGCGATTCCCGCCGACTCGGGTGCGGGGTCGTACTCGAGCGATCCCAAGTGGGAGTTAGCTAGCGCGCGTTCAGTCATCTCAGTCGCTACTGAATTCGTCGGCGCGGACGTAGGCGCCGCGTTGTTGCTTGAGGCGTTGCATCAAGAGGTCGTTGAGCAGCGATGACGCACCGAAACGGAATAGTTCCGACGTCAACCACGTAGAGCCAACGGTCTCGTTCACGAGCACGAGATGGCGGATCGCGTCCTTGGAAGTGCGAATCCCTCCGGCGACTTTGACGCCCACAATTCGTCCCGCGGTCTCGGCGAAGTCCCGAACGGCTTCGAGCATGACCAGTGCGACCGGCAGGGTCGCGTTGACCGTGACCTTTCCCGTCGACGTCTTGATGAAGTCGGCGCCCCCGAGCATGGCAATCCAACTGGCCCGACGCACATTGTCGTAGGTGACGAGTTCACCGGTTTCTAGAATCACCTTCAGGTGGGCGCTCCCGCACGCCGCTTTCACGGCCACCACCTCATCGAAAACTTGACCAATACGTCCCGACAGAAAGGCTCCCCGATCGATGACCATGTCGATTTCGTCGGCCCCGGCCAGTACCGCTTCGTGCACGTCCATCAATTTCACGTTGAGAGAGGCTCGACCCGAGGGGAATGACGTCGCCACTGAAGCGACGGCAACGGGCGAAGCACCGAGTACCGAGCGAGCATGGGCGACCAGATCGGGGTAGACGCAGACTGCGGCGACTGAGGGAACCGTGAGGTCGCGGGGATCGGGACGCATGGCCTTGGTGCAGAGCGATGTCACGCGACCGGGCGTGTCAGCCCCTTCGAGCGTGGTTAAGTCAACCATCGAGATGGCCAGTTCAATGGCGGCCAACTTGGTCGACTTCTTGATCGAGCGGGTGGAGAGTTTGGCCGCCCGGGCCTCCGCGCCGACGGCGTCAACGCCCGAGAGACTTGCTAACAGGGCCCTTAATTGAGTCTCGGAGTCAATAGTCGGTACGGAAAGGCTCTGTGGGATTTTGACGCCGCGATCTTCCTCGGTAACGAGACGAAGAGGGACAGTACTCACTTAGTCAACGCTAGCAACGATGCGTTCAACCGGCCCAATGGGGGAATAATCAGCGAAAGTGAGGAAGCTCGTTCGCCGCACGTCGCTCGTCCAAGGACGGTGCAGCGCGGTCTTTTTCACTGACGATCGGATCGCCCGTGACGCTCCACGCCACGTGCAGGGTGTTATCAAAGGGATTGATTTCGAGTTCGGCCATTGCATTGAATGGCGACGAAAGTAAGTAGGTCAGGGCTGCGGTGTCGCTCGTCACACAGAATCCGTGCGCGACGCCTTCGGGGAGCAGCACGGAACGATCGGCGTCGCCCGAGAGATGAACGGTTTCGACCCTTCCGAACGTCGGGGAACCTACGCGAATATCGACGATGACGTCGTCCAGCTCGCCGTACGCGCAGGTCACCACTTTCGCTTGGCCCACCTCGGCGAGCGAATAGTGAAGTCCGCGCACGACATTCTTCTTGGACATCGAGAGATTGGCCTGGCGGGCTTGGAACGAGATGCCAGCCTCCGCGAAGTCATCGCCCTTGAACCATTCGCGAAAGAATCCCCGGTCGTCACCCCAGACCGCCGACTCCAAGAGATAGAGACCCGGTATCGAGAGCTCTCGTACGTTCACGCGCGACTCTTCAGTGGACGCCACCAGGTCTCGTTGTCGTGATACCACTTCACGGTCTGCGCCAAGCCTTCGTCAAAACCAATTTGGGGTTGATAACCCAACTCGTTCCTAATCTTCGACCAGTCGACTGAGTAGCGACGGTCGTGACCAAGTCGGTCGGTCGTTGGTTCGATCATCTCGGCACCGTAGCCACAGAGGTCAAGTAATCGTGCGGTCAACTCCTCATTGGTCAACTCGGTTCCACCACCGATGTTGTAAATCTCGCCGGGTCGGCCACCTTCGAGAACCGAGAGTATGCCGCGACAGTGGTCGTCCACGAACAGCCAATCACGGATGTTCTTTCCGTCGCCGTAGAGCGGGACCTTTTCGCCATCGAAGAGATTCGTGACGAACAGCGGTATGACCTTCTCGGGAAACTGCCGTGGACCGTAGTTGTTCGAACACCTGGTCACCACGACCGGAAGTCCGTAGGTGCGACAGTACGCCAGCGCCGCTAAGTCCGAACCGGCCTTACTCGACGAATACGGTGAGTTCGGCTCGAGGAGGTGGTCCTCGCGCCACGAGCCCTCAGCAATTGATCCGTAGACCTCGTCCGTCGACACGTGCACGAATCGCTCGACGCCGCCGGCGCGTGCACTCTCGAGAAGTTGATGCGTACCAAGCACGTTCGTCTCAAAAAACGCTCGGGCGCCGGTTATGGATCGATCGACGTGACTCTCCGCCGCCAAGTGCACCACGGCGTGCGCGCCGCGAAGAACATCATCGGTGACGTCTGCGTCGGTGATTGAACCTTCAACGAATCGCACGCGCGAGTCGCGAAGGAGATCGTCCATGTTCTCTCGTCGACCCGAGTACGTGAGAGCATCCAGAAGAACCACCTCGTCGAAGTTGAGTCGCTCCGCTTGTTCGAGAAGAAGTTCGCCGAACCTCGAACCAATGAAACCCGCGGCACCAGTAATCACAACTCGCATGGCGGTACCTCGACCTTTAGAAGGGGGTTATAGGACTTCTATACTAATGGAGTGAAGGGAATCATTCTGGCTGGCGGTAGCGGCACACGCCTTCATCCCATTACCAGAGCGGTGTCGAAGCAGTTACTGCCCGTATACGACAAGCCAATGATCTACTATCCGCTCAGCACATTGATGCTCGCCGGCCTTCGTGAAATTCTTCTCATCACCACTCCTCACGATCAAGACGCTTTCCGACGTCTGCTGGGCGATGGTTCGCAGCTCGGCATTCAGATCTCCTACGTTGTCCAGGATCAGCCAAACGGCCTCGCCGAGGCATTGATACTGGGCGAGGAGTTCCTCGACGGCGATCGTTGCGCGCTCATCCTCGGCGACAATCTCTTCTACGGTCCGGGCCTCGGCACGCACCTAGAAACGAACAAATTCATTGACGGCGCATTGATTTTCGCCTACCAAGTGAGCGATCCGTCGCACTACGGTGTCGTGGAGTTCGACGACTCCGGCAAAGTGCACTCAATCGAAGAGAAGCCGTCCGAGCCCAAGAGCACGTACGCGGTGCCGGGCATTTACTTCTACGACTCGAGGGCCTCAGCGATGGCTCGCGCGCTGACCCCGAGCGCGCGTGGGGAGCTCGAGATCACGGCACTTAACAATGCCTATCTCGAACAGGGCACGTTGCGCGTCGAAGTGCTCTCACGCGCAACGACCTGGCTGGACACCGGCACGCACGAATCCCTCTACGAAGCCGGTGGCCTCATTCGCACGCTGCAACACCGCACGGGACTGAGAATTGGTGACGTCGAACAGATAGGTGCCGATCAGGGATGGGTGACGCCGGCGGACGTTACTGAGAAAACTGGGTCCTCAGAACCCGAAAACGCTTAACGGCCCACCACGTCGACCACAAGACGAAGAGTTCACCCGCTGCTGTGAGCCAGGTCACGAATGATCCGTGGATGGCTGCGACGACGAGAATGAGAGCCAATTCGGCCACCACGACTCCGAGACAGAGCACGGCGTAGTACCCGTACTGCACGGCCGCTTCGCCAATTCGTGACGTGGGCGTCGTGTTCGTGCGCCAGAACGCATTGAGGACGTCGCGCTTTTCTCTAAAGGAGCAACTGCGGTAGACGTCGAGGTTCACGTTCACAATGTTAACGATGGAGGTCGCATTGTTACTGCGTCCTTCAACAACTTCTCGTCAAACCACGAATCCGGACAATCTCGAACTAGCCGGTGAAACCGAGATGCGCCGCCTCGGCACCGTGAATCAGTTGCTTGTGTACGCCCAGTGTGGGTCGATCGAGGGTCGCCATTGCTTCGGCCACGTCAATCGCGTGGGAGAGCACGTCGTCTTCGCTCGCTATCGCGTCAATAATTCCGAAACGAAGTGCGTCGGGGCCGGAGAATCGGCGCGCCGTCGTGGCCGCCATGATCGCCGTTGCACGCGGAAGGCGATTCGCCAGAATCGACCAGAGCCGTTCATCGAGGGCGAGGCCAATCTCGGCTTCGTTCATGCACCAGTAGCCACGGTCCTCGCGCATCACGCGATAGTCCAGGGCGCAGGAAATCAATGCTCCCCCGGCGAAGACGTGGCCGTTGAGTGCCGCGACGGTGTACGCGGGAAAGAGCAGCAGACGGCCGATCGTGTGCTCTAGGACGTGCAACGTCTCGACAAACTCTTCGCGCTTGTCACCAAATCGCTCGAGGTCGAGGCCGTTGCAGAAGAACTTGCCCGATCCCGTGAGCACGAGCGACAGTGGACCTTCGATGCTGGCGAGTTCGTCAAGGATTTCGTTGATGCGCCCCAGGGAGTCGAGGTTGATCCGATTCTCACCTTCGTTCCATTTCAGAACTGCAACTGAACCTTCGTGCGTGACCGAGATATCCATGGTCGGAGCATATTGCCCCCCAGAATGCGAGGTGTAAGTTGCGACTATGGCCGAGAACACACCACCGATTCCTGAACCTGACGTTTCCGCCGAGAACCCGACATCCGAGAACTGGATATGGGCCGGCGAGCATCGCCCACCGATTCCTCGCTCTCTCGTGGACCACATGATTGGCAATTGGTGCGACGTGGCGCCGAGTGATGAAGTCCACCCAGCGGCCGGTTACTGCGCCACGCGACGCGCACGACTTGGTGAAGAGTTCTCTGGAAAGACTCTCGTGATCCCGACGGGCAACTACAAGGTTCGGGCCAACGACACCGACTACCGATTCCGCGCCGGTACCGACTTCTTCTACTTGACCGGCTGCCTCGAACCCGACGCCGTGCTCGTCATCGCGCCGAGTGCGAGTGGTCAACACTCGACGCTCTACGTCGCCGCTCGTCGCGACAATACGACGCACGAATTCTTCACCGACAGCCGGTACGGCGAGCTGTGGGTGGGGCCTCGTCGCGGGGTCGCCGAAGCCGCGACGTACTACGCCATCGATACTGCGCCATTGGACGACCTCGAGAAGGACCTCGTCTCGCTCCAAGGCAACGAGATTCTTTGCATTCGTGGATTTGACGCCAAGATCGACAGCGCCATTGCCACCCACAAGGACGATGAGCGATTCGTCACGACCTTGAGTGAACATCGTCTAGTAAAGGACGAGTTCGAAATCGCACAACTCCAACTGGCCGTGGACTACACCGTCAAGGGCTTCGAGGACGTCGTGCGCGCCCTTCCCGCCGCCGAAGGGCGCGGCGAGCGCGTCATTGAGGGCATCTTCAACCTGCGCGCACGTGTCGAAGGCAATGACGTTGGATACGACACCATCGCCGCGAGCGGTTCGGACGCGACGGTTCTGCACTGGACGAGGAACAGTGGTCGGGTTCGTCGCGGTGATCTGTTGTTGTTGGATGCCGGCGTCGAATGCGAGAACCTCTACACCGCCGACGTAACGCGCACGATACCCATTAATGGGAAGTTCTCCGACGCGCAACGACGCATCTACGAATTAGTCCTCGCGGCGCAAGAGGCCGGCATCGCTGCCGTGAAGCCGGGCGCGGCCTTCATTGCGCCACACAAGGCGGCGATGGAAGTCCTCGCGCAGGGTCTCTTCGAACTCGGCATTTTGACCGAAGAGCCCGAGGTGACACTTCGAAAGGATCGCCAACTCCACCGGCGCTACACCCTGCACGGTACGAGTCACATGCTCGGTCTCGACGTTCACGACTGCGCCAATGCTCGCCACGAGGTCTACCCGGAGGGCGAGCTCTTCGAGGGCTACGTCCTCACCGTTGAGCCGGGCTGTTACTTCCAATTGAACGACCTCACCGTGCCCCAGGAGTATCGAGGCATCGGTGTTCGCATCGAGGACGACGTGCTGGTGACGGCCACCGGATCGCGCAATCTCTCGGTGGCCCTACCGCGCGAAGCCGATGAGATTGAGGCCTGGATGGCCGAACTCTGGAGCAGGGGCCCCGTCAATCTGGGACTGTAGTTCGACCTAGGTCGTGACGCGAAGCGGAATCTGGCGCGGTCCGCGCACCTGGCCCGGAGCCCACGTGACGTCGGCACTGTTGGCTAGTTCAAACGTCGGGTAGCGCGCAATGAACTCTTCAATGGCAATTCGCAGTTCGAGCCTCGCCAGGTTCGATCCGACGCAGCGATGAATGCCCAGACCGAAGGCGGCGTGCCGGTTGACTTCGCGGTCGATGATGAAGGTGTCGGCCTTTTCAAATGCCTGGGGATCTCGGTTGGCCGCAGGAAATCCCAACAGCACCCAGTCGTCCTTCTTCATTGGACACCCGAAGAACTCGAAGTCCTCGTTAACCAGTCGAGCCATCGTGACCGGGGCGTAGAAACGAAGGAACTCTTCGACGGCCAGTGGCATTAAGTCGGGCTCGTTGACCAGTCGAGCGAGGTCACTCGGGTTTTGCGCCAAATGCCAGAGCGCCGAACCAATCGCCGACCACGTGGTGTCAATGCCCGCGACGAGGATGAGCACGATGGTGCCGGTCACGTGCTCTCTGGCTAACTTCTCACCGCCGACCTCGACGTTCAACAGATAACTCGTGAGGTCGTCGCGCGGATTGGCAATGTGGTCTTCGATTTGTGTGGAGAAGTAGTTGACCGTGGGCTCCGACATCTCTCCACGCTCCTCGGGGGGGAGGTCCACCAGATCCAAGATGAAGTGGACAATCTCGCGAAAGATGTCCTCGTCTTCGGCCGGAAAGCCCAGCATTTGCCCAATCACGCCCGGCGGTATGAACTGCGCGTACCCGGTTCCGGCGTCAATGACGTCCTTCCCCGCCATCTCATCAAGGTGCTTTTGGCAAAGTGCGCGAATCTGGGGTTCGAGCGCCTTAACGGGACCGGGTGCGAAGGCGGGAAGAATCAGGCGACGGGCAATCGCGTGGAACGGCGGGTCCGACGTAATCGGTGGCGCACCTCCAATTGGCGCGGGGATAAAATTCGGCGGGAACTTGTTATTGGTAACCACCACCATCCGACTGGTGAAGTGATCCGTGTCATTGGCAATGGAGGACACCATCTCGTGGGTGGTCGGAAACCAGCCGCCGCCGTAACGGTCCGTGTGCGCCACGGGGCAGTTTTCGCGCAAGGCATCCCAAATCGGGTAGGGATCATTCACCCACTGAGGGTCAGTGTGGTCCCAGTCAGTGGAGAAATCCTCTACCGGCTCTTTGATCGTCATCCTCTAAACCCCCCGCCGCGGCGATACTCGTTTCCCGTTTTACTGCCTAGGTCAAAATTCGAATCGGCAGGTTGCGCGGTCCACGAATCTGTCCCGGCGCCCAGGTAACGGACTCGGGATCGGCCAAGTCGAAGGTCGGAAAGCGCTTGATGAACTCCTCAATGGCAATTCGTAGCTCCAACCGCGCGAGGTTGGACCCGGCGCAGCGGTGGATCCCGAGCCCGAAAGCCACGTGTCGATTCTCCGCGCGGTCGATAATGAACTTATCGGCGTCCTTGAAGGCCGCCGGGTCGCGGTTGGCGGCCGGGAATCCGAGCAAAATCCAGTCGTCCTGCTTCATGGGACAACCCAGGTACTCCATGTCTTCCTTCACGAGGCGCGCCATCGTGACGGGGGCGTAGAAGCGCAGGAACTCTTCAATGGCGACCGGCATCAACTCGGGCTCATTCACCAAACGCGCGAGGTCCTCGGGGTTGTTCGCCAGGTGCCAAATCGAGGAGCCAATCGCCGACCACGTGGTGTCGATACCCGCGACGAGAATGAGTACCATCGTGCCAAAGACGTGCTCCAACGCCAAGTTCTGACCGTCGAGCTCGGCGTTCAAGAGATAGCTCGTGAGGTCGTCGCGGGGATTATCCATGTGCTCTTCGATTTGCTTAGTGAAGTACGCCTCAATCGGTCCGAACTCTTCGATGCGCTCCTCTTCGGGGTGGTCAATGCCCTCGATGATGATGTGCACGAAATCGAGGAACTGGTCAATGTCCTCTTCGGGAAAACCGAGCATGCCGCGAATGACACTCGGCGGAATGTACTGGGCGTAACTCGAACCGGCATTAACAACGTCCTGACCCTCTAGCCCATCAAGCAACTTGATGCACAGTTCACGGATCATCGGTTCGAGTGCGTTGATCGGGCCCGGCGCGAACGCGGGCAAAATCAATCGACGCGCAATTGCGTGAAACGGCGGGTCCGACGTGATGGGCGGGGCCACACCAATGGGTGCCGGGAGATCCAACTCCGTCGGGCGACCGTGGCCGATGACCACGGTGCGACTCGTGAAGTTATCGGTGTCCTTCGCAATTGCCGACACGCCGGCGTGCGTCGCGGGGAACCAGCCGCCGCCGTAACGATCGGTGTGCGCCACGGGACAGCGCTCGCGCAGGTCTTCCCAGATTGGATAGGGGTCGGCGACCCACTGTGGATCTGAGTGATCCCAGTCGGTAGCGAAGTCTTTAACTGCCGGGTTCTCGCTCACCACTACTCCTCGATGAAAATCGCGTGTTCGGGGCAATTCGCCTGTGCCAATTGAGCGAGCGCAATCGTGTCGGCGTTCAAGGTACCGTCGCCAATGACGACACCATTACCGAGATCGTCGAAATCAAAAATTTTTGGTGCGATTGCGAAACAACGCCCCTGACCCTGACAGATCGCAGGGTCGATTCGTACCTTCACAGGTCCCCCTTTTCCTATTGGAAACGCACCTTACTACTGAGTAACGGTCCAATTACACAACATGTCAACTACGAATGTGACGACGCGAATCGCCTGATTTCACTGGTCGCAGCACTTCTAGAGATCTGAGCGCGAAGGCGCAGGAAGCGGGAGGGTCCAAGAAACCACCGAGGTTCACGAAAAGGGCGGGGGCACGTAACCCGGGCAGGTCGGATATTGGTTGTACCCCGCATAGTCGGCCAATCCGACGTCGTAGGTCGGATTGTAAATCGAACACATGGTCGCAACATTCTTTGGCGCAGAGACTCTAGGAACGTTCGTCCATGAGAAATTGGCCACTTCCACCGCGAACGGCTGAAATGCTGTGTCGAGCCCAAAGTTTGCCCGCAACAGACGCGGCGACGTTCCGGTCGTGACGAACAACACTTCATTTCCACCCCAGGCGTCGTTCGTCACTTCGATCTGATCGATGGCGTGACCAAACAAGCTCCCCTTTCCAACCAGCGAAACCTTCGAATTCGAAGACAGTGCAGGAATGGCGCGAAGGAGGATATGGGGAAGGGGGAAGTCCTCCAACTGCAAGATATAGCCGGGGGCGACGTCATGAAATACCGAAGCGCTGAACCAGTGATTGGCAAGCAAACGATCAGCGCCATTTAATTGACTCGTGTTGGTGGGTGAAGGGTCTGAGTCCGGCGGAATCCGTTGCACCCATCCGAGGCTAAATCGCGCGTACAAGCCAGCTACAGCAGGCGACAATCCTGGCGTCTTCAGTGGTAGGGCCGACGCAATGATAACGGACATCGACAACGGACCGCTTTGCCCTGGCGGCGTTGAAAGATGTCCGGTTCCCTCAACGTAACCAGCACTGTCCTGCCACACTTTTGTAATGGGTTGGTCCTCATTGGGCGCGAGCGTCATTGTCATCGACACGGCGGTGTGACTCCAGTTGAACGCAACAACGTCTTTGAGGAGTCTTCGTAAGGACGGTGATGACGCCGAACTCGCCGACGAGGTCAAGGGTGTGATGAAACCAGCAGTCACGAGCACCAGGGCAGTCAGGATGAATCCGAGTCGCTTCCTCATAGCGAACGAAAGCGTAGCGAAACGACCGTTACGGTGCTGGAGCAATGACACTTCTTCTCCAATGGACGACAACTGAACTACTCGGCCTCAATCTCCTCGCGGCTGATGCCAAGAAAATAAAGAACGGCGTCGAGGTACGGAACGGTGAGAGCCGTGTCGGCGTGTTCTTGAACCAGCGGCTTCGCATTAAAGGCAATGCCCAGACCGGCTAGTGACAGCATGTCAATGTCATTGGCACCATCGCCCACCGCCACGGTCTGCTCGAGTGGGACGCCCACTTCGGCCGCGAACCCCTGAAGCGCAAGGGCCTTGCCTGGTCGGTCGAGAACTTCGCCGAGAATGTTCCCCGTCAACTTGTCGTCCTGGATCTCGAGGCGATTGGCCGCGAGGTAATCGACGCGCAGCTCGGCCATCAAGGGCGCGAGCACCTCAACGAAGCCCCCCGAGACGACGGCCGGTACGTAGCCGAGACGTCGAAGCGTACGCAGCAATGTTTGCGCACCCGGCGTCAGGCGGAGTTTCGATCGCACGGTGTCGAGCACCGAGACTGGCAGTCCCTCGAGGAGTCGTACGCGACGTCGAAGCGATTCGGCGAAATCAATCTGACCCGACATTGCTAACTCGGTGATTTGCGACACTTCGGCGGCGCACCCGCACTCGTCGGCCAACAGATCAATCACTTCGTCCTGGAGCAACGTTGAATCGGCGTCCATTACCACGAGGTGCTTCGATCGGCGGTGAAGTCCGGCCCGCTGCACGGCGAGGTCCAGTCCACTGTTCGTCGCAACCGCAGCGAGCGCTTCGCGAAGTGCTACGTGGTCCGATCCTCGAACGACCAGTTCGTAACAGTCCACGGGGTAGCTCGCCAAGTGCACAATGCGCTCACAGGTCGCCTCGCTGAGCGCAATGGCGCCAAAGACCGCCGCCAATTTCTCGGCGCCAATCCGGCTCGCCAAGAACGTCACGAGAAGACGACGGCCATCACTGACCTCGCTCGGTGTCACCAATTCCACGTTGGCCGTGATGCCGCCACTCGCAATGTCGCGTTCCTCGAGCGCCTCTTCCACTCGCCCAACCGAGATTGACTTCTCAGTACTCACCTCGGCGCAAAGTACAAGAGATCCGCGAATTGTGATTTGGGCCACGTCCGTGATGTGCACGCCAATTTCGCTGAGTGACCTCAGGGCCGCAAAGAGTTCAGCGCCTACACCGATTCGGTCGGGACCGCTGACGGTAACGAGAAACGTCGACGTTGGCATGCCTGCAGCGTAGAGGTTCTAACCCCATTTACGGCTCCCAATGGTCCTCGCCGGAGCGAAGTTCGCGGACTTCGGCGACGTGCACGTCGGTTCTCGCATCGAAGCTCCAGAGTTTGGGCAGTGCGATCGCCACCGTCGCGACCGAACCGGTGCATGCCAATCCTCCAAACGTCAACGAGAACCGCAGGGTCGTCCACGCGGCCATCACACCGGCACGAAACTGTCCCGCCGTTGGTCCAAGTGAGTACGAGATCATCTCGATACCGGCCATGCGACCACGCATCTCGGGCGGAATCGATTCGTTCCACATCGTGGAGCGAAAGATGCCACTGATGGCGTCGGCCCCACCGCCAATGGCCAGACCCAGGAACACGAGCCACAACGACGACGAGAATCCGAAGAGGGCTATGCCGAGGCCCCAGAGTGCCGCGGAGGCGACGACGGCGCGACCGTAGCGATGAACCTTTCTCGACCAGGACGACGTCAACGTGGCGATCAACGCTCCGGCCGGAAGTCCGCAGTAGAGCAACGACAACGCGTAGGCGTCGTGAAAGCGTGCGGCGACGAAGGGCAACATCGTCACGGGGAACGCCAGGACCATCGCCAAGAGATCGATGATGTAGGTGCCGACAATGTCGGGGCGCGACGTCGCGTACCGGATTCCCGAACGCAGGGCGGCGATGTCACCCTCATCGAATGTGACGCTGGCGGCCGTAGCGTGCAATGAGTACAACAACACGAGCGACAAGGAGAAGGTCACGAGGTTGGCCAGATAGACGCTTCCGGCGCCGAAGGCCACGGCGGACAGTCCACCGAGTGCGGGACCGATGATCGAGGCAGTCGTGTAGCGGATGTTGGCCAATGTCGACGCTGAACGCTGGAGATCGTGCGGCACGTACAACTGATTGAGTGCCTCAATACTCGGTCGCTGAAGACTTCCGGCGGCGGTTGCGATGAAGGCGTCTAGATAGAGAATCCACGCGAGAGGGTGATCTAGCAGCGCGTTCACGAGGAGGACGGCCGTCGACAGCATGAGCACCATCTCCATTGAGATGATCAATCGACGGCGATTCAGTCGATCCGCGAGGATGCCACCATAGAGGCCGAAGACCAAAAGTGGCAGAACCTCCGCGAGTCCGAGGGCGCCCACATCGAAGGTCGAGTGGGTGAGGGTCCTTAATTGGTAGGGGACGGCGACGTACGTAGCCTGACTGCCGATAGCCGTAATGAATCCGGCGACGTAGAGGCGCCGGTACTGCTTGGACACTCGTAGAGGCGTGAGGTCGACGCCAAGTTTGCGCTGACTCACTTCGGCGGACCCGATTGCCATCCGTTCTCTGTGGTGTAGTGACGTAGCACCTTGGCCGGTACTCCACCTAACACCACGTGGTCGGGAAACACTCCGCGCACGACGGCTCCCGCCGCCACGACGGTGTTGCGGCCAAGTTCGGTACCGGGCAAGATGACGACGTTCGCACCCAGCCAGCTGCCCGAACCGATTCGAACGGCCGCTTCGGACGGTGATTGCCAGCCCACCGGTGAGTCCGGGTCCTCGTACGAATGGTTTTGATCTGTGATGTACACGTAGGGGCCGGTTTGAATTTCGTCACCCAACACGATCGACCAGTGACCGATGATGTGTGAACCACGTCCGATAATGCACTTGCTCCCAATCGTGACTACCGGCGAACTCAACATTGTCTGATCCCCACTGATGCCAGCCGTGAGACAAACGTTGGGTCCAATGAGTGCTTCGTCGCCAATGGAGAGATATCGCTCGTTGTAGATGACGCCCTGGGGGGCGAGGAGCGCGGCACCTCTCCCGAAGTACTGGAACGTGCGAGCGTACGGATCCGATGGTCCGACCGTCGCCACTTCGTTGAAATATCGACGGGTCGAGCGCACGCGGGCGCCGAGAAACTGACGGAAGCGAATTCGATTATTCACCAGCGTCACGCTACTTCCAGGTCGGGCAATGAGAAAGTGAATCGACAAGTACGACCGGGAACGATCGTGCACCGCACGGAACGCAGTGGGGGCGCCGTCAAACGAAAGCGCCCGTGAGGACCCGCCACGTGTTCACCGACGCACGAGTTCTCGCAGCGCTCCGAGTGGTCGTCTCCACCTTCGTCGTCATAGGGGCCACGACACTTGCGTTCACTACGCAATCGGAGCGTTCGCACCACATAGCCCAGAGTTTCTGCGCAGGGATGACATCAATTGCGAGGGAGAACGTCGATGAAGCCTCTCGGGCGACATGTGCTGTTGAGCTCATTCTTCAACTCAATAGTGCAAGCAAGTGCCCTTTCTCCATCCCGTCGACCGAACGACCTTGGACACGAACGGTCGCACACGATATGGCTCTTACTCGCACTCAATCCAACGGCGACGTCACAGTCGAGCATTGGGGCGTTGGTCAACGTTGTACCGAAGTCGTCACTAACGACGCTGGATGGTTCGACGCCATTCTCCGCCGCAATGAATAATCTGGCGAACTAGTCGAGTGAGATCGGCGTGTCGATGTCCATTTCGACACCAGTTCCAACAACGTCAGGCAAGAGTGCGTTGGCCATGTGCTCGCGCACTCGACCGTCGATCTCGGCCATCGTCTGAGGATTCTCGCGCAGGAACGCCTTCACATTCTCGCGTCCCTGACCCATCTGCTCGCCTTCGTAGGTGAACCAGGCACCGGCCTTCTTCACGAAACCGAGCTCAACTGCCACGTCGAGGACGGAGCCTTCGCGGCTGATGCCCTGGCCGTACATGATGTCGAACTCGGCCTGCTTAAACGGCGCGGCACATTTGTTCTTCACGACCTTTACACGGGTACGGTTCCCCACAACGTCGGTGCCGTCCTTAATCGTCTCAATACGCCGGATATCGAGACGAACCGAGGCGTAAAACTTGAGCGCTCGACCTCCGGGCGTCACCTCGGGAGAGTTGTGTACAACGACGCCGTCCACAAAGTAGTTGTGGCAATCTTCAACTTCAATGTCGAACCGGTGCATGGACCGCGTCTTGGGCTTTACGTGGATATCGGTGACCGGCATTGCCACGAGCTCGTATCGCATCGGCGTGGTGATGGGTTCGACCTCAAATCGTCCCTGAAACGCGGGCAGCAACTTGTACTCCATACTCGGGTGCACGTACGGCGCGATCAGGGCGTGCAGTTTTGCCGTGTTCGCATTGTCGAACACCAGAATCGCCTTCTTTGCAGCTCCACTCACCCGCAAACTGGCTTTGACGCCCCACGTATCAGCGAGGTACTCGACCAGCTTCTTCTGGGTGGCAGTCTCCATCGCTTCCACGCAGATCACCGCTCGACCCGTTAGTCCTTCGGTGCGTTGCTGAACGCCCTTGGAGCGAATCGTGAAGTTCGCGTCGTCCATGTACCAAAGAGCGAGCGAGAGTGGTGTGAGTGACTTGAAATAGTCGTCACCAAATGACTTCTTGCCGTCCTGGTAGACCTCACTGCGCAATTCTCCAAGCTCCGGAAGTGGCGTGAAGTCGTAGGTCACGACACCGTCTTCACGGACGTTGCGAGACGAGTCGATGTTGGCGAACAACGATGCCTTCCAGTCGGCGTACTCCCTCTGCTCCTCGCAGTGGGTGTAGCGATAACGCGCACCGAGCCCGCTGCGAGTTGACGACAGCGCACCGTCACCCATGAGCGTTCCCCGAAGAACCGTCCACTGAAAGTCAGAGAGGTAGTGCGGGAGCGCTTCGAGCACCCTGTCACCAACCTTCAACTTGCCAGCTTCGACCCACCCGCCGGGCGTGCGAATGAGGTGATTTGGAGTACAGCCGAACTGCGCCCGACCGTTCTTCATGGGCTTGGCCACGGTGAACTGCAAGAACTCGTCCGTGACACCATTGTCGAACCAGTTGACCACGCGCTTGGGTACGACGGCACCGAGTGTCGAGTCGAAGGAGAGGACTTCCACTGGCAAGCGCTGATTGACAATTTTTCCAATCTTCTCGGTGGTCCCGTCGGCCAACATCACGCGCGAGTCGTACGAAAAACAGCCGTAGATGACACCGATTTTTTCGCGGAGCTGGTTGATGAAGACGGCGACCGTATTGGACTTGGAGAGGCCACCGGTCAACTTGCGGAGCGCTTGACTCATGAGACGGGCCTGCAGACCGACGTGCGTGTCGCCCATGTCGCCTTCGATCTCGGCGCGTGGCGTGAGGGCCGCGACCGAGTCGATGATGATCACGTCAAGCGCACCCGAGCGGATCAACATATCCGTGATTTCCAGTGCCTGCTCGCCGGTGTCGGGCTGGGAGATCAACAGGTCGTCAACGTTCACTCCAATGGCGCGCGCGTAGACCGGATCCATGGCGTGCTCGGCGTCAATGTAGGCACAGACGCCGCCGTTGCGCTGCGCTTCGGCGACGACGTGCATGGCGAGGGTGGATTTACCCGACGATTCGGGACCGTAGAGCTCGACGATTCGACCGCGGGGTAGGCCGCCTATTCCCAGGGCCATGTCGAGCGCGAGCGCGCCGGTCGGAATCGACTCGATGTTCATGTGCAAGTTCTCGCCCATGCGCATGATTGAACCCTTACCGAACTGCTTCTCAATCTGGCCGAGTGCGGCGTCGAGGGCCTTTGCGCGGTCGTCGGTTGCCATTACTGTCTCCTTGTTCTTTGTCATCCGAGGAACGTTATGAACCTCTTGTGACATCGGTTGGTCTCCACCTGTATTTACGGTACTACGAACAAGTGTTCGTATAAAGGATTAACGGCCGACTCTTCGCTGGCGACCCGGGACCATCCGAAACACCAGTGTTTCCAAGGAAATTCTACTCAGTCGACGAGCGCTTGGTACACCAATTGCTGGAGTTCACGGCGGATCGGATAGGTCCCGCTCGGGAGCAACTGAGTGAAGAAACTGACCGTAAGATCCTCGGCCGGATCGACCCAGAAGATCGTTGACGCGGCCCCGCCCCACGAGTAGGTCCCTTCGGAGACAAGGCTCTTATTCTTCGCCGCGTCGAGCATCACGGAGAAGCCGAGTCCGAATCCAATACCGGCGTAGTCGACTTCGGAGAATGAGTCCGTTGCGAACTCCTCCAAATCGACGTCGTTGGGCAGATGATTGCGGGTCATCAAATCGATCGTCCGACTCGAGAGCAGTCGCACGCCGTCAATTTCGCCACCACCCAGCATCATGGTCATAAACCGGTTGTAGTCCGACGCACTCGAGACCAGTCCACCACCACCGCCGTGGACCCTTGGCGCGCGCGTGGCTCCCTTGGCCAGTTCTTCGTAGGGGAACGAGTCGCCGTCGTGGGGCACGTAGAGCATCGCCAGGCGGTCCCATTTTTCTTCTGGGCAGTACCAATCGGTGTCGTTCATGCCGAGGGGGCCGAGCACCCGCGACTGGAGAAAGTCCTCGAAGGTCTGACCGCTCCAGATTTCGATGAGCCGACCGAGCACGTCGACCGAGACCGAATAGTTCCAACCGCTACCGGGCTGGAAGACGAGCGGGCTCGAGCACCAGTCGTGGACGGCCTGGGCGAGGTCGGCGCCGGGGTTGAAACCGAAGTCGTACCCCTTCTTTCGGTAGATCTCGTCGGTCGGATGGGCGTAGTGGAATCCGTAGGTGAGCCCACTCATCTGGCTCAAAAGATGGTGGACGCGAACCGGCTGCATTGCCGGCACGGTCTGGGGTTTGGTCGCCGTCCCGCCGGCCCACACTCGCGGTTCCTTCAACGCGTCAATCCACTGGCCGACGTCGTCGTTGAGGTCGAAGCGTCCATCCTCGTAGAGCATCATGACGGCGACCGACGTAATTGGTTTGGTCATGGAATAAATGCGCCAGATCGTGTCGTCGGTAACGTCGAGTTCCTTTTCTCGGTCGCGGAATCCGCCCCTGTCGACCCACGCCAGCTCGCCCCCGCGCGACACCGAGGCGAGCCAACCGGGTAGCCGACGGTCATTCACGTACCTATCGAAGTGGGGTTTGATGCGCGCCAAGCGCGCCGGGTCAATTCCCAAGGTCAACGGATCGACTCGAATCTCTAACGACATGACTTCCTCCGGTGTTCGTGTTTCAGAATATGCGTAGTTTTGCTCTCTAGGGTTTCTGGTCGAGTGCGCGACGCAGCACGTCGAGTGCACTGATGGCGCTGTAGGCACGAATGCGCGGTCGGTCGCCGGGCAGGCGAAGGGCCGCGTGCTCTAACCGGGCACCCATTGAAAGACCGACGAACACCGTGCCCGGCGCTTGACCGTCCTGTTCGTCAGGCCCAGCGACGCCGGTGACACTGAGGCCGATATCGGCTCCGAGCAGGGTCCGAACACCAATGGCCATGGCCTCGGCCGCCTCGGCACCGACTACCGGACCGCGCGGCACCTTCAAGAGGTCGAACTTCACCTCGGAGGCGTAACTCACGACGCCGCCGCGAAACCACGTCGATGCGCCGGGGACTCCCACGAGCCGACTGGCAATCAGTCCCCCCGTAAGCGACTCGGCGACACCGAGCGTGAGACCCTGAGCGCTCAACCGGTGCGCGATAGCGTCCTCCATCGATTCGTCATCGACGCCAAAGATGATGTCGCCGAACTTCTCGACAATAAGTGATCGAATCAGTTGCTCTTCGTCCTTAAGCAGCGCGGCGGCGTGGCGTTCGTTGTCACCCCGAGCGGTCAGGCGAACCTTGATACCCTCAATGCCCGAAGCGAGGAACGCAATCGTCACGCGTTCGTCGCCCGCCAAGGCGTCGAATCGTTCCGCGACCGCCTCGGCGAGCCCGGATTCACTGGCTCCCCACGTTCGAAGTACTCGACTCGTGATGACTGAGGTCGAACCGTCTGCGCGTTGACGGGCCACGAGGTCGGGCAGGATTGCGCGCTCGAACATGTCGGTCATCTCGTAGGGAACGCCGGGGACGGCGTAGATGACCTTCTGGCCGAGTGAACAGATGAGACCAGGTGCCGTGCCGCGAGTCTGAGGAATGATTGTTGCGCCCCGGGGCACGTCGGCCTGCAGGAGATTGTTGTCGGGCATCGTGCGCCCGCGCGTGCCGAACATCGCACGAATCTTCTCGACGATTGCCTCGTCGCGCTCCAGCGGCACGTTCATCACTTCGGCCAACGCCGCACGGGTGATGTCGTCTTGGGTCGGACCAAGACCACCACAGACGATCAGTGCGTCGCTGCGGGCGAGGGCGGTTCGAAAGGCTAAGACGATGCGCTGATGGTTGTCACCCACGTGCTGGTGGAACTGTGAAGCGATACCGTTGGCGGCCAAGTGTTCACCGAGCCACTGCGAATTCGTGTCGGGAATCTGTCCCAGCAACAACTCGGTCCCGACGGCCACGATCTCAACGCGCACGCAGTCCCACCTTCTTGCCGTCGGCGTAGTACTGCCACCCCGTATAGAGCGTCAAGACGACGGCAATCCAAATTACGCTGACCCCGATCCAGGCGTGACGGGCCGTCAGCGGAATGACGCAGAGGGCAATCGCCCAGTCCTGTGTGAAGGTCTTCCACTTGGCGAGTTTGCTCGCGGGAATGGAGATCCCTCGCGTGGACGCCTTGGCGCGAAAGATGCTCATCCAGATCTCTCGCAGCGTAATGAGGGCCGCGGGAATGATGAACTCTTTCAGTCCGTGCGGTCGGGCCAGGATCAACGCGTAGAGGGAGCCGAGCACAATGACCTTGTCGGCTAGGGGATCGAGGAACGCCCCCGAGGTCGTGGTGCCGTGTCGGCGCGCCACGATGCCGTCGAAGTAATCCGACATCGCGGCGAGAAAGCCCACCAACGCAGTCCACCACGAGATCCGGTCGAAGACAATGAGGTAGATGAATACCGGAGCCACGAGCAAACGAGACGCCGTCAACATGTTGGCGGGTGTGAGGAGAGCGGATTCACCGTAGGTGGGCTCGCTCTTCATAGTGCAACTGCCTCCAGATCCGTGCCGTGACTCGCCACAATCTCACACTCCACCATTGAACCCACGGCCAATGACGGGTCCACCATCACAATGCCATCAATCTCGGGGCATTCACGCTGACTACGTCCGACACCCGCTGAGTCAATGAGGAGTCGTTGTCGGCTACCGACCAACGCGTCGCGACGTTGCGCGGTGATGGCGTCTTGGAGTTCGCTCACTTCGCGCAGACGTTCCAGGGCGAGTTCGTGAGGAACTTGACTCGAGAGTGCGTTCGCGTGCGTTCCTTCTTCGGAAGAGAACGTGAAGAATCCGGCCCAGTCGAGTTGCGCCTCATCAATGAAGTCGAGCAGAGCTCGCTGATCGTCCTCGGTCTCGCCGGGATAGCCGAGGATGAACGACGAGCGAAAGGTCGCGTCCGGTTCGGCTTTGCGAATGGTGCAAATGCGCTCGAGGAATCGCTCGCCGTCGCCCCAGCGGCGCATGCCGCGCAACAGTGGTCGCGACGCGTGTTGCAATGAAAGGTCGAAATACGGCACGCCGCTCTCGAGAATCGTCTCGATGAGTGCGCCCGTGAGTCCCGACGGGTACAAATAAAGCAGTCGCACGCGGTCGACTTCGCGGCTCAGCGTCTTCGTCAATTCAATAAGGGGCTGCGTGCCACCCTCGTCGAGGACTTCCACCGCTTCGCCGCGACCAGCTCGACGTCGGTCGTGTCCCCAGCTGGCTAAGTCCTGGGCGATGAGGACTAATTCGCGCACGCCACCTTCGGCGAGGGCGCGACCCTCCGCCAGAATCTCTTGGGTCGAGCGCGAGCGCTGGTCGCCACGAAACGAGGGAATCGCGCAGAAGCCGCATCGTCGATCGCAACCCTCGGCGATCTTCACGTAGGCCCACGGAGTTGCCGACTTCGGACGTGGAAGGTTGAGGAGGTCGAACGAGTTCGTGGCTCGACTACGCAACGCTACCGGCGTCGCCGGTGCGAGCGCCGTCAGACTTTCGCCAAATCCCGCCACGAGGTCGACTTCGGGCAGGGCGGTGGCGAGTTCGGCGCCGTAACGCTCAGCCATGCATCCGGTGACGACGAGTCGCGCGCCCGAACCCTTAACGTCAGCCAAAGCGAGCACCGTTTCGATGGACTCTTCGCGAGCGGCCTCAATGAAGGCGCAGGTATTGGCGACGACGAGGTCGGCGCTCTCTGGCGAAAGCGCAACGGTGTAGCCCTGGGATTCCAGAAGTCCCGCCAACTTGTCCGAGTCCACGTGGTTCTTGGGACACCCGAGCGTTTCGATCCAGTACCTCACGAACCTCTCCTCAATAGACGGCAACACCGAGCGCACTGCGCTCGGTGGTAATGGCGGAGAGGGAGGGATTTGAACCCTCGGGCCCACTTTCGCAGGCCGCATTCTTAGCAGGAATGTGGTTTAAACCGAACTCACCCACCTCTCCCAGCCGTTACATCCTACAGATTCGTGGTCGATATTGAAAATGGATTCTCGCCGACGAGAGGGTTCGATCGGTGACACCACGTCCGTAACTAGTCGCCAAGAATTGACACGAAAGCCAGCGTTACACTGGCAAACACCACAACGTCGCTGCACCTAGAAGGGGATACCCATGCGCAACCTACGACTTACGCTCGCCGGACTGATGACGCTCAGCACAATTGGCGCTGTCGCACTCGACGTGGGCGCCAGTGCCAACGCCTCGTCACTGCCGTCACTGGCGTCGTGCAAGACGACGATTAACTCCCAGGAGTTCACGAAGGGCAAACTCACCATCGCTACCGACAACCCGGCCTACACGCCGTGGTTCGTGAACAACACGCCGTCCAACGCCAAGGGCTACGAGTCGGGCATGGCCTACGCCATTGCCAAAGAGCTGGGCGTGAAAAAGTCGAATGTGGTGTGGGTCCACGAACCTTTCGACGCCAGCTTCGCGCCAGGTAATAAGAAGTTCGATTTCGACATCAACGAAATCTCCTACACCCCGGCGCGCGCCAAGGTCGTGACATTCTCCAACAGCTACTACGACGTCCAGCAGTCGATCGTCGCGCTCAAGACCGGCAAGATCGTGAAGAACCACTCGGCGGCGCAACTCAAGACCTACCAATACGGCGACCAGGTTGGTACGACGGGCCTCACGTTCATCAATCAGCACATCAAGCCCACGAAGACAGTTCGCGTCTACCCCTCGCTGGACAATGCAGTCTCGGCACTCAACGCCGGTCAGATTGACGCCATCGTGGTTGACACGCCCGACGGCCAATACATGGCCTCGTCGGGATCGGGTGAGATCATTAACGCCCAGAAGAAGAACATCGGGGTGCAGGTCGGCCAATTCCCCAGCGTCGGCGAGCACTACGGCCTTCTCTTTCAAAAGGGCAACAAACTCGTCGCGTGCGTGAACTCTGCCATCGCCGCCATTCGGTCCAACGGTACGATGACCGCGCTGCAGACCAAGTGGCTGAGCATCTACAACAGCGTGCCGGTCATTAAGCCCTAATCGCAGTGTCGAACATCACCGACGAGAGTGTGTCGGAAGAGACGCCGTCATTCTTCGTACCTCGGCGCAAACAACTACTGATTGGCCGACGCGGCATCATCGTCAGCACACTGTCGACGGTGCTCATCATTGGTGGACTTATTGCGGTGTTCTATCTTTCACCCGGTGGCGCATCGGTTCGACAGTTCTATTTCAACCCCCACGACATGTGGCAAGCGTTCGTGGGCGATCACCATAAGGGGCTCAGTTCGGTCGGTGTTGGGCTTCTCACCAATATCTGGGTCTTCCTCGTCGCCGAGATCTTCATCCTCTGCTTCGGTCTGAGCATTGCCTGGACTCGAATGAGCAAGTCGCCGGTACTCTTCCCGTTTCGTATTCTCGCTACGGCGTACTCCGACCTCTTCCGCGGCATTCCCGTCCTACTCGTGTTCCTGCTCGTGGGTTACGGTCTACCGCCCTTGGACATCGACGTCATCTCGACACAATCAGTCGCGGTGTATGGCTGCAGTGCCCTCATCCTCACCTACAGCGCCTACGTGGCCGAAGTCTTTCGAGCCGGCATCTACTCAGTCCCCCACGGACAGCTCATGGCCGCACGCTCCCTCGGTCTCACGAACGCGACCACCATGCGCCGGGTTATTCTCCCCCAGGCGGTGCGCACCGTCATACCGCCGCTCTTGAACGACTTCATCTCCTTGCAAAAGGACACGGCCCTCCTTTCGTTACTAGGTGTCATCGAGGCAGTCAACGCCGGCACGATCTATCAAGACACGCAGTTCAACTCCAGTGGTCTCGTCGTGGCGTCGCTTCTGTTTCTCGCCATGACGATTCCGCTCACACGATTCACTGACGGACTCATTACGAGAGACCGCAAACGAAGGTTGGCGACGTCGTGAGCGCGATCATCCTCGAGTTGGACTCCGTCGTCAAGCGATTCGGCGACAACGAAGTGTTACGCGGCATCTCGCTGCAACTGCATCGACACGAAGTGGTCTGCCTGATCGGCGCGTCGGGATCGGGTAAGTCAACGTTGTTACGATGCGTCAACCTCCTCGAGACGATTGACGAGGGGACCATCACACTCTTCGGTCAGTCCCTTAATGACCCTCGCATTGACCCCGACCAGGTACGGCGCCACACCGGCATGGTGTTCCAATCGTTCAACCTCTTCCCGCACCTCAGCGTCCTCGAGAACGTGCTCGTCGGACCGGTGCGTGCGCTCAAGCGCAAGCGAGTTGACGTCATCGACGAGGCGATGCACCTGCTCGAACGCATTGGACTGAGCGATCGCGCTAAGGACTACCCCGATCGACTTTCGGGCGGCCAACAACAACGAGTTGCCATCGTGCGCTCCCTCGCAATGCGACCGGCCCTTCTTCTGCTCGACGAAGTGACCAGTGCGCTCGACCCCTCGCTCGTAGGCGAAGTGCTCGACCTTCTTCGCGATTTGGCGACGTCGGGCACGACGATGCTCATCGCGACCCACGAGATGAACTTCGCGCGCGACGTTGCCCACCAAGTGGTCTATCTCGACGGCGGCGTGCTCGTAGAGAAGGGTTCGCCGCAAGAACTCTTTACCAATCCCCAGCACGACTCCACTCGCCTATTTCTTGAACGGGTGCGTTAGGAGGCTTGCGCGCGAAGTTCGGGGAACTTCGTCACTTCGTCGAAGAGCTCCTGGTCGCGGTCCCAGGTGAGGTTGGCGCGTACGTGTTCGAGGGGAGTCCAGACCAGTTCGTCAACTTCCTCGTTCGGTGCGAACTCGCCCTCCTTCACCGACATGAGGTAGTAGGCCACGATCTTGGGACGTCCTTTGCGGTGCGTGTAGTTGGTGGTACCAGCGAAACGCACGACCTCACAGATCATGCCCGTCTCTTCCAAGACCTCGCGCAAGGCGCCTTGCTCGAACGTCTCACCGGGATCGATTTTCCCCTTGGGAAACGTCCAGTCACCGCGGGACTCGCGGTAGATACACGCGAATTCGACTCGGCCACCGCCAACGAAACGGTGCACAATCCCCCCGGCCGCTCTGATGAGATCGTTCGGCGCGTCATCGGGAACAATCAACTCGCCACTCAAGAGGTACACGCCGCTAACGGTAGATGACGTGAGAGTGAACTTCGGGTATTACCTCGCCCAGCTCGCAGGGAATTCACCTTCAATAGGCTACGACAATGTTGAGTAGCGACATTCCTTTAGTGTGACGTCTTCTCATATACCTGGTTGCGCGAGTCGGTGCCGGAATTACCAACGATGTCGCCGGTGACGGGACCTTTGTCACTTTCCCGGCGCTGCTCCCAACTCGTGCGTCTGCACTGGCGGCGAACACGACGACGACCGTCGGCGTGGTGCCGAGTTACTTCGGTGGCATACGCGGCGTCCTACCCTAACTACGCAACCACCAGGGCCTCATTTGCTCACTCTTTCCTCGTCGCATCAAGACGGCGCTCGGATGCACTCTTTTGCTACGTGGTTCACCGCACCTTTTTCAGTTGATCGACCCGTGGTCCATCGGCGCGGGCACGTTGCTCTTCGACTTCGCGCCGCTCATCCCGAGACGCCCAGCGCGCGTTGATTCTGCGCATCCCGGTCGTCGGGACGGCCTCTTCGCGGGCGCCTTCTCGCATCCATCTATGGCGGCTAGTTCGGTGCCGGTCTGGGCATCATGTTGCTCGCGTTCATGGCCGTAGCCCTGCCGTTCGATCTACTAGCACTCCCGGGGCTCCGTAACGTTTCCTCGCTGATCGTCAGTCTGTTCGCGGCGCTGATCTTCGTCGTTCGTGGTGACTTGATCGTTGACGCCCTCTCCATGTTTCTTCTGGACACGTTCGTGGAGGGATGGTTGGGGACGCTCCTCATTGTTCGTCTCGCACCCAACGTCGTTCGTGGTCTCATCATCGGCACCGGACTCGTGCCCACCGTGCGACTGGCCATCTCGACGTGGCGGGCAATCCTGACTATTTCGCTAGGGTTTGTTGCATGAAGAAGTTCTTCTCGTTCCCTCATCCCGTCAACGACGCGGCCGCTCGAACCGTCGCCCTTGGCGTTTTTACCATGGCACTCGTGGCATTCACGACCGGTTGGGCGTGGATCCTCGCGCCCCTCACCTACGGGTTCCTCGCTCGCGTCGCCGCCGGTCCGAAGATCTCGCCGCTCGGTCAGTTCGCCGTTCGCGTCGCCGCACCTCGACTGAACTCGTGGCAGAAGTTCGTGCCCGGTCCACCGAAGCGATTCGCCCAGGCCATCGGCGCGTTCCTCACGTGCACGACAACCATTGTCTGGCTCTGCGCCGGTTGGACGAACGCGCGGTGGATCCTCTTGTTGCTCATTCCGGCCGCGTTCCTCGAAGGTTTCTTCGGCTACTGCCTCGGGTGCACGATCTTTGGTTGGCTCATTCGACGCGGCATCATCCCCGAAGCAGTATGTCTCGAATGTGGTGATCTTTCTCGTCGCCCGAATGCCCCCAACGCTGTAGGCAGTTAAGAATTCCTTAACTTTCGACACAACATTGGGACCTGCCATTCTCCGGCGACTCCGACATTCGTAGGCTGTGGCCATGCGACGCTCCCCCCACCGCGTGCGTTGGCCCACTCTGTGCATCTGTGTAGTCGTGCTAGCCGCCGTGCTACCGGCTTCAGTGGCCGTGGCGACGCAGCCACGAATCGTCGTCGCCAGTTCGGCGCCCATCCCCACGAGCGACCACGTCGTGGCGGCCACGATCACGACGACGTTCAACGTCGCGCTGCGCTCGCGCAATGCGGCCGGCGAGGCGGCGTACGTGGCGAGTCTCCCCAATACGGCGTCGCCACATTTCCACCACTTCTTGTCAACGACGCAGTTCGCCGCACGTTTCGGGGCCTCGTCGTCGTCGCTCAGCGCCGTTCGCTCCTACCTTCGGGGTTACGGCCTCACGGTCGGAGCGCTGAGTAAGGGTCGCGTGCTCTTGCACGTGAAGGGACTCACCACGAACATTGCGCGCGCGTTCGCAGCCAAGGTCGCAACCGTGCGGCGCCCGAACGGCGTCCTCGCGGCGCAGTTCGTCTCGACGGCAACGTTGCCCGGGCCACTCGCCCACGACGTCGTTGGTGTCGCCGGACTCTCGAGCGTCGTCCAGCCGTCGACCAATATTGCGCGCGCGAAGGTGAGCGGCCACGCGACGCTGCCCTCGACCTGTCCGAGCGACGGCGGCGAGACGTCGAGCGTCCCGAATTCACTCGGCGGCTACACGGTCTTGCAAGAGGCCGAGCTCTACGGTCTCAATACCGCGTGGGCCAACGGTGACACGGGGTCGGGTCAGACCATCGCAATCTACGAGTTGAGCTCCTACGACCCCTCGGACCTCGCCACGTACCTCAAGTGCTACTCCCTCACGCCGACCATCACACCCATCCCCGTTGACGGCGGACCAAGTGGTCCGCTCGATGATGAACCAACGCTCGACATCGAAGAGGCGACCGCACTCGCACCGGGCGCCGTCATCGACGTCTATCAGGGACCCAACAACAGCGCCGGTCCGACCGACGTCTACGCGCAAATCGCCGACGATAACAAGGCGTCAATTGTCTCGACGTCGTGGGGTACGTGCGAAGGCGATCCCAATGGCGACCCCGCCGCGGAACAGCCGATCTTTGAGCAGATGGCCGCCCAGGGACAAACAGTGATCTCGGCGGCCGGCGACGCCGGCTCGTCGGATTGCAACGGCATCACCAACAACAATCTCGCGGTGGACGACCCCGCCTCTCAGCCCCTGGTGACGGGCGTGGGCGGCCTGAGCGTCAACAACATCAACCCGTTGGACGAGTCGGTCTGGCTGACACCCACGAAAAGTGGTGACGCTGGCGCCGGCGGCGGCGGAATCTCGGGCCTGTGGTCGCGGCCCTCGTGGCAGACCGCGCCCGGCATCGCGACCGACGAGTCAATGCGCCTCGTCCCCGACCTCTCCACGCTCGCCGATCCCAGTACCGGTTTCATCCAGTACTTCACCGGAACCAAAGCTGGAGCCTGCCGCGACGGCTGCCCGCAGGGCTGGAACTCCATTGGCGGTACGTCGGTCGGTTCACCACTCGTCAGCGCCCTCGTCGCCGTCTCGGCGCAGGCCTGCGGTACGAGTCGACTCGGTTTCATTAATCCCTTGCTCTACGCCATGGCCAGCACCGGCTTTGTTGACGTCACGACGGGTTCGAACGATCTATATAACGTCGGCGGCTACAGCGCCGGCGTCGGTTTTGACGAAGCTTCGGGACTCGGCAGTCCCAACGGTGCCGGCTTCATCGCAGGACTCTGTCCGCCAAAATTCGACTTGGCCAGAAGTTCCTTCGCCATTTCGTCCACCAGCGCATTGGTTGACGCGGCGCCCGTCACTGTCACGGCCACGTTGCACGACACGAACGCAAACGCGATTGCCAACGCCATCGTGAATGTGTCGGCGACGAGCGCGGGCACCGGTTCGGTCGGTCGAGTTGAGATTGACAGCGACCGATCCAGTGTGACCACCAACGGCGACGCCTCGTACAACGTGACGAGTGACGCGAACGGCCATGCGTCGTTCACAATCTCGACGACTGAGCCGAGTCCGGTCACCGTCATCGTGAGATACGAATCGCAAACGATCTACCAGTCAACGATTCAATTCACAGATAGTTCTAAGACGACGTCGAAGGTGCCCGGAAAGCCATCGATTGCGAAGCTGACGGCAATCGTCGGTGGATTCGTGTTGAGAGTGAAAGCGCCGTCCAACAACGGTGGGAGTGCAATTACGTCGTTCCAGTACTCTGTAAGTGGTGGTGTGAGGTGGTTTTCGCTCGCGAAGCGATCCACGTCGATCAGGGTAAGCGACTTGGTGCGAGGTAAAACGTATCGCGTGAGCGTACGAGCTCTCAATGTCAACGGTGCGGGTGCCGCGTCAGCGGTGAAGGCAGTCCTCACTCGCACGTAGTCAAAGCGCAATCGGTCGTTCTCTGACCGAGTAATTCCCGGACCCACCCCTAGACTTCTCCATGGCGGAGGTGCACGACGAATTGGGTTCATCCCAATGAAGGACACGAGTGAAACTTCAACGGATTGCGCTTCTGGCGGTCGTGGTGCTGGCCAGCATCGGTTTTGTGAACACGTGGTCGCGTGGCGCCACCGTCGCGGCGCCGTCCGGTTTGCCAATCTACCGATTCGTGGACTCGGGCACCGGTCCACTGCCTTGGAATGCGTCATCGCTCGAAGGCGCGGTCAATAAGGCGACCATGCTTGGCGGTCCCCACGCCGCAAGTAACGCGACCGAGGGCGTGTTGGCGTTTCGCACGAACACGAACCAATTAGGCACCTACGTAAAGACCGCGACCGGCACAGGCACGTGGACAATTCTTTCGACGCCGCAGAACAGTCTGCCAACCCCATCGGGCGATCCCATCCCGTTCTTCGACCCTTCGGGCAACGTGGATCTTCTCTACGTCGATAATGCGTCGCAGGTCATCTTGTTGAGCGAGAATGATCCCGTCAACGCGCTCTGGCACAATCTTCGCGGCGACTCGGCGTGGCGCCCCTACGCGGTGACCGACCTCAGCGAACTCAGCGGGGCCGAGGCCGCGAATGGTCTGGCGAGCGTCCTTGTGAATGGTCTTACGGCCACCGTGGCCTATCGAACTACAACCAACACGATTGAGATCACTCAACTCGGATGGGCCGCTGGTCACACGGTCCCCTTCATAACGAGTACCGCCGGCAATGTGACGGTCGCATCGACACAACCACACCCCACTACGACCACGACGAAGCCGGTGACGACCACGACGAAACCGGTGACGACCACCACGAAACCAGTGACGACTACGACGCGCGCGATTACGACTACGACGAAGCCGGTGACGACCACGACGAAACCGGTGACGACCACCACGCGGGCGATTACGGCGTCGAATGTGACGGTGCCGAGCGATCCCATCGTGCTACCGGGGCCGTTCTCATCGTTCGCAACAACGAGTAATCAAGGCGACGTGCTCGTGTACACGAATACTGGTCCCACGCTCAACACGTGGAGTGTCCAGGACATTTCGCAACTCACCTCGGCCCCCCAAGTCGTTGGCACGCTCGCCATGGCCTACAACTCCACGACGACCGACATCGCTGCCCTCGCAATCAACGGCAACGTGCAACTCTTCAACGCCAACCTCGCCTTCTCCAGCCAACCGATCGACGCTGGTTCCGCCATCCCCACAACTACCTGGGGCACACTCAACGTGACGGCGATCGCGAACGGTGCACCCCCGCTTAGCGGTTCGATCTTCCTGAGCGAAACGTCGACGTCGCTCACGATTGACGGTCAAGCGGCCAATTGGGGCGATCTCTTCTCGCTGTCGGAAACGTTGGCGAACTCCACCTGGATCTCCACCGACGTATCAGTGACTGCAGGCAGTGCTGCTCGAACCGTCGGCGACGTCGTCACCGGCGTACAGGTCGGAACGACGCTCACGCTCTACGCCGCGGGCGTCAACGCGCCTCCGCCCCAGGGTGTGGGCGTCTACGCAATACCCTCAGCGAAATGGGGCCAAGCAATTACAGATGGGTGGCGCATCATCAGCGAGACCGGTGGGCTCGGTACGCAGAGTTCACCTTGGGTCGGCTTCACCGGTGCCAAGAGCGTCTCGTCGTCACCGGACTTTCTCATGGGCCAGAGCATCTACAACTCACACAAACGCGTAACGTGGCTCTCCTTCTGGACGGTAAGTGGGCCCCTAAAGTCCGAACCACAAACCACGACGACCTATTACGACCACGGCATGGCGGCCGGTGCCTGGGTCGCCACCCAGATCGATCAGTACCGCGAACTTGGTGTTGGACTGAAACCCGATTGGGTCATCTTCGACCCCGAGGGTTACCCCGACAACCACTCCGGAATGGATGCACCGGGCGGTGCAACCGTGGCCACGCTCGCGAAGTACGCCACCTACTG
>CAJDUS010000012.1_pt1 | contig 34413 bp, 36 predicted proteins | sample 7390831 | NCBI WGS metagenome assembly CAJDUS01 (sample SAMEA7055684, study PRJEB34461) | soil metagenome | biome: terrestrial ecosystem; feature: Peninsula; material: soil | place: Antarctica | collected 2016
ATTCGCACTACTTGCTCGGCTTCAACCACGTATCTTGTAGCTGGTCGACGCCCATGACGTTCACGTGGGCATTACACACGTTCGTCGCGTGTGCGGTGAGTATTGGATAGTCCACGAGATTGATGGCGGGCTGCTGCTGCATAAACGCCTCTTGTATCTTCGGCCACTGCTGCGCCCTTGACGCATCGCTGACCGTCGACGTGAACTTCTGCACCTGGGTCCAAATGGCTGGACTCCTCCAACCGGTGAAGAATCCATCGATTCCTGACTTTCCGGGATCCGCTTCAAAGTTTGCGTACTCGTCGGGGACGGGAATGTCAGACGAAATAATCGAAAACACAAAACTCAATTGGTACTTCTTGGCCGACCAGTTATTGGTCACCGTGGCAGACGCAAGAGGAACAAGCGTCACGTTGATTCCAATAGCCGCAAGTTCCTGCTTCAACAAAAGTGTCAACTGTCCGAAGTAGTCGAATCCAGTCGGGTACTGAAGGGTGACCTTGAAACCGTTCGGGTATCCAGCTTCCTTCATCAATTTCTTCGCCTTGGCGACATCGTACTTATACGGCGGCACCTGACTGTTGCTTCCGTCGTACTTAAGTCGACCCATGACATCGTTGGGGACAGTCCCAATACCGTGAAGGATTTCCTTAATAATCTGCTTGCGATCAATCGCGTACGCGATGGCGAGGCGCACATCAACATTGTTCAACGGCTTGTAGGACACGTTGGGGTAGATACCTACCCAGGCTGGAATGTTCTGCGTCGCGAGTACCAATTTCTTGTTGGACTCAATCGTTGGCACTTGTGAGGGTGTAATCAGGTCTGCAATTTGAGCCTGTCCGCTCTCAAGATCGAGCAGGCGGCTGTTCGAGTCAACAGCAAAGTTGAACGTCACCTTATTGAGGTACGGCAAGGGCTTGTCCCAGTAGTGCGGATTCTTGACGAAGGTAACGTGCGAGCCGCTGACAAAACTCTGAAACTTATAGGGTCCCGACCCCACGGGGTTCTTCCAGAAATTCTTGCCCTCTTTCATCACAAGACTTTGAGGAAGAACAAACGCCGGAAAGGTGGCAATGTCGTCCAGGAAAGCGGCAACCGGATGTAGGAGCGTGATTGAAACCGTAGAACTATTCACTACCTTCGCACTGCCGTATCCCACGGCGAGTACTCCCATGACGAGGTTCGTCTTGGGGTTACCGAACTGATTGAGACTCCAAGCAACATCTTGCGCGGTAACAGGTTGACCATTGGAGAACTTCACTCCAGGACGAAGGTGAAAGGTGTACACCAGACCGTTCGAGGACACTGTCCAACTTTGAGCAATCGCTGGAACAATCGCATTTTTTCCAGATGGGTCGAAGCCCACCAAACCTTGATAAATAAGGTTGTCGGCAAAGATGTCCCCATTGCCATTGAGAATGTCTAAGGGATTGAGTGTCTCGGTTGACGTACCTCTGGCGTAGACCAGGCTTCCACCACTGACGGGGGTCCCACTACAAGCTGACGAAGATGCGCGGTCGCGAAGGGACACCGCTTGCGTCTTCGAACCGCCATTGGCGGACCGAGCTGCTGACGCACTTCCTGCGACGGTGGCAAGAGATGCCAAGCACATTGACCCCGCCAACACAATTGGTGCAATCTTCCGTGCGGCCATTTTTTGTATCCCCCCTGTTGGAAACAATGGTCCTTCGTTACAAAAATCGTCGAAGATTCCGTCTGTCGTGTCTGACGAATCTAGGTCACTCCACCTGGATAGTCAAGTCACCCGAGCACCTCGAACTCAATGGATTATTGACGATTACAACAACGAGTTGGAGGGGTTTCTCCTGCAATTTCATTCTCGTCCGTGACGCCAAATCATCCCAACTAACCGATGCACTTTTGGTCCAGTGAGGAGTTCGACGAGTAAATCGACGAGTGTGGCTCCAATGATTGCGCCGACCCTGAAACCTCTCAATTATCGGCGCAATCCCAAACAGATACCGATCACGAAGCCAGTCGGGCCACCACCTCAGCAAACTCAAGTGCCGCAGGCTGCTGGACCGTGAAGTAGGAATACCCCCAACGATCGCGAAGCGCGTGCACGCGCTCTACGATTTCGCCCACTTCGCCCACCAGAACTTTGGGCGAAGAGCGAACCGCGAATTCATCAGCGCCGAAGCGATCGGTCAGGTCACGAATTACTGCAGATGAGTCATTTGTAACCTGTGCGAACTGCACCCAATCGTGTAGTTCGATGTCGTTGAAGCGCTCTCCGGCGGCTTCTCGAATCCAAGCGAGTTTTTCGTCAATGCTCGAGGGGACGGCATCTCGAATTGATGCGGCCCTGGCCTCACTTGATGGCAGGTTCGTGTTCACCCCAATGATGTCGGCGTGGGTGGCCGCGTAGGTCAACATTCGTTTTCCGCCGCCGGCGATCAATATCGGTGGACCACCGGGCGTGAAGGGCGTCGGGACGCCTTGGAGCTCGGAGATTTGATAGTGCGTACCGTTGAAGGAGAACGGTGCACGTTGAAAGAGGCCGCGCAGCACCGCGACATATTCCATCATTCGATCAACTCGTACGCCAGCGCGGTCCATGTGAATACCTGTCGTTGCATAGTCGGCGACGGTGTAGCCAGCGCCAATACCGACTTCTAGTCGGCCGCCCGATATCAGGTCGATCGATGCGAGTTCTCGGGCGAGCACCGCCGGGTGGCGAAAGTCGGGCGCAAATACTGCGCTCGCAACATGGAGCGAAGTCGTGGCGGCCGCCGCCACGGCCATTCCGACGATTGGCCCGTAGCCCTCATCGAAGTGGTCTGATACGAAAAGAGTTGAATAGCCGAGGTCTTCTAATCGACGGGCCGAGTCGGACCACGACATACCGTCGAATGGTTCGAGCAGTTCAACACCAAACCTAAATTCTCTCGCGTGCGTCATCGCGTTCCTTTTGTCTAGTGTCGCCGCCGGTCTCCAACGTGGTGATTCGATAATCTGGGGCATCTGTCCCGGTTCATTCAACTTAGCGGGGGTGGACCGTCTTTTTAGGAGATAGAGAAGTGACACCCCCACGACACTGGGAACTGGACTCCCTTCCGACGTACGACGAGCTTCCTGAAGTGGACGGCGGCGCTCGTTCCGGATGGCACGTCTTTGGCCGCGATGATCAAGTTGGTCTTTTAAATTTACAGACGCCAGATCGCGTACTTTACGCTTCGAGACTCGTCCAATCGGGCGAAATATTCAGCCTTAACCTCAATCTCTCAAAGATCGATCCACCCTTGTACGGTCGTGGCGCCTACGTGCATTCCGTCATTGATGAAGGAACCGGTAATACGTTTGACGACAAACTCGACAATTTTTATCCGCAGCTGTCAAGTCAGTGGGATTCTCTGGCCCACGTCGGATACAGCCCCGACAATTTCTATAACGCCACGACGACCGAACAAGTGCTTCGCGGCGAACGGAACACGATTGAGCACTGGGCGAAGCGAGGTATTGCGGGGCGCGGTGTCGTTTTAGATATTGCCGCTTTATATCAAGAGGCGAGGCCCAGATTCACGCCCGGCGAGAGCATTCGTATCTCAGTGGATGATTTAGACAACGCCCGCCGCAACGCTCATATCGAGTGGATGCCAGGTGACGTCCTGCTCCTCCACACCGGCTTCCTCCACTGGTACACCCTGCAAGACCTAGACGTCCGCCTCGATTTGTCGTCGAGTGACGACTTTTCATCTATCGGCCTGGAGTCCAGTCCCGACATGCTGGCGTATCTGTGGAATAACCGGATCTCCGCAGTAGCGGCCGATAACCCCGCAGTTGAAGTAACACCATTCGATTTAGGACCGAAGAATTGGCCATTCGGTTTTCTACACCAGTGCTTGATTGGTCAACTGGGCATGGCGATCGGAGAACTTTGGTGGCTCCACGACCTCGCCATGGCCTGTCGAGGAGATGCGCGCTACGAAGTACTTCTAACATCGGCGCCCATGAACCTGACCGGCGCCATAGGTTCGCCGGCGAATGCGCTGGCACTTCGATGAGGCGATATTGCTCACGTGGTTTGATTCGTTGTGGCGAGTCAAACCTATGGCGCGGTACAGCTCACGCCCGTGCGTCCTAGCGAGTGACTCAAGGCAACGTGTCGGTCGAAAGAGCTCCCGATAGACGGCGCGCAGGTATTGCCGCCTCCGGCGTCGCCGCAATTTTGTGGGGATTTGGTGGCATCTTCGCGGTGCTGATTTCCGCGCCCGGACTGGTCCTCACCTTCTACCGTCTCTGGATCGGAGCCGCGCTCCTCATCGCTCTCTTGTTGGGTTCCGGGCGCAAACTTTCGGTGGCCACACTTCGCGCTTCATGGCTGGGAGGTCTCCTTCTCACGGGGGATTTTGCAATGTTCTTCAGCTCCCTCAAACTGACGAGTGTTGTGGACGCAACAGTCATCGGCGCCCTACAGCCCGTACTAGTCATTGTCGCTGCTCGACATCTCTTCGGCGAAAAGTTACGTCGTCGAGATATTGTCTGGGTGGCAATTGCGGTCCTGGGCGTGATTATTGCCGTTCTCGGCACGGGGTCTCACGGACACCATCAGGTCGAAGGTGATCTTCTCGCCACGGGCGCATTGGTGTGCTGGTCCGCGTACTGGATCACCTCAAAGCACGTACGAAGGTCCCACGACGCATTGCAATACTCCGCGTGCGTATTTCTCGTTGCTGCCATCGCCGTAACGCCGATCGTACTGATATCGGGAGAATCACTGAGACGCGTTCAATCGGGCGATTGGCTGTGGATTGCGCTTCTCGTAACCCTGCCGGGAAGTGGGCACCTCGTCATGAATTGGGCGCACCGATTTGTGGACGCGTCGATCTCGTCGGCGATCTCTTGCCTGAGTCCCTTCGTAGCGGCCGTTGCCGCGGCCGTCATCCTCGGACAGTCGTTGACCGTGGTTCAAACGGGTGGCGTTTTGATCGGCCTCGTGGCAATTGCGATAATCGCTAGTCGCCAGCGCGGCGTTGTCGAGCGGCCGCCAGAGTAACTACGCCGACCGCGTGGAAACGGCGCGGCTTTTTTTTGCAGAACTGCCCCGTTGAGGTGAGCTGCGAGGAAAGCCGCTGTACAGTCAAGATTTTTCATATGAAGGATATGTCATCGCATCAATGCTTTGTCGACGAGTCCCCAACAATCGACGCCACCTCATCGAACCGTGTGCGAAGGGATTGGGAAGCGGCCACCGCGGAGGGAAACTGTTCTACGTGCTCGAGCATTGACAGCGTTGCGTCCAAGTCAACGATGCCGGCATCAGAACCCAATCCGGTCGCGACGAGACCTCCGCAGGCAGTAGCCAACCACGCAGCGTCGAGAGGGTCAGCGCGAAGCAGTAACCCAAAAATGAAGCCCGCGTCAAATCCGTCACCACAGCCCGTGGTGTCAACAACCGTTACGGGCATCGCGGGTAGTTCCACCACTCGATCGCCATCGTCAATCAAGCAGCCCGCAGCACCCATCGTCACCGCGACACCTCCCACGCCCATGTCGCGTATTCTCCGCGAGGCATCGGCGAGGTCCGCGCAACCAGTTAGAGATCGGATCTGATCATCGTTTGGTAAGAACCAGTCCACCTGCTCGAACAAGGGAGCCCAGTGATCCAAGTCACCAGGAACTCCGAGGCGCAACATATCCAGAGTGATGGTCGCGCCAGAAGACTTTGCGTCTGCCGCAATCGTCGCCAAACGTGAGGGATAAGGACCGAAGCATCTCGTATGACCTTCAAATGAGTGCTGGATATGTCGGCGTCGCTGAAATCACCACTCGCCCCGGGTGCGTGGAGGGCGGGGCGCTCGCCGTTTGGTCGGATCGGAAGCATCGTGGCCGATGTTGTTTGATTGACTTTATGCACCAAAAGGCTGGTGTCGACTCCGTTACGTTTCATCAGGGATTCCAGCACCTCCCCCATGAGGTCATCCCCGACGGCTCCGATGCTCCGCACGGGAGCACCGAGTTTGGCCAGGTCCACACTCACGCCAGCGGCCGTGCCAGCGGCCGTAATTCGAATTTCGTCGATGATCCGCGATCCCTGTCCGGGTGGGATATCCGTAATGGGACGACCAAGAATGTCCAAGATATGTGCGCCCAACGATACGACCGTGCCTAGCGAAACGGATTGATTGGCGGCCAACTTCTTCATACTTAGAGGTCTGGGGCTGGAGAGACGGGCGCATATCCTCCGTACCGGCGACGCTCAACCTCAGCCAGGACTTCGGCCAGTTCCTCTGACGTCAAAATCCGCGGCGAACCGAACTGGAGTGAGAGACGATAAACGTTCGCCAACCATTCCAAGAGGAGCGCGCGGTCGTACGCCTGCGACAGGCTCGCGCCGTACGTTATGCCTCCGTGATTCTGAAGTATGGCTGCCGATCGAGACTTCAGCGCAGTGAGCACCTCCTGGGCCAGTGCGTCGCTGCCGAAGCGCTGGTAGTTCACGACCCTGATAGGCCCGCCGAGACTCGCGATGGCGTAGTGAATGGCGGGAAGCTCCGAACACGTCGCGGAAAGGGCGACCACGTCTGGAGAGTGCGTGTGAACAACAGCGGACGCATTCGTATTCTTGTAAATGAGTGAATGCATCGGCCACTCTGAAGACACGTTGCCCTCGCCTTCGAGTTTGACTCCGTCGAGATCGACCAGGCAGATATTTTCGACGCCAATGTCGTGGTACGAGCGACTACTGGGCGTAATAGCGACGACTTCACCCACTCGTACGCTGAGGTTACCCGACGTTCCAATTGAAAGTCGATCAGAAACGAGACGTCGGCCGAAATCCACTAACTGATTTTTCGCGTTGTCGCACGCTGCAACGTCTATTGCGATGTCAGGCATGTGGTCCTCAGCGTGTCGTGTTTGGTGAAGGAGACTCGAGACACTCGACCAAGGTTACCCACTCTGCAATTCGAATATCGAGCCCTCCCCCATGTTCGTTGACGTCTCTACGTCGGACGAAATCGCAACGTAGAACGAGACTCCAGCACTTTCTCGGAGCGAGACTCAGACGGATTGGCTCGTCGCAATCGTGTGAAGCGAGGTCCCGGCGATGCCGAATCCGGCCCCTTGATCCAACACGACCTAGATGGATGAGAGTTTTGTCCACTCGAGGTTCCTCACGAAGAACGATGGGACGTACCCGTGAATGGGCCGAGAAGTCCGGGCAATGCATGAACCACGCGATCAAAGAGCGTCATCCGTTACGACTGTTGGTGAGAGCTGGCAATGAACTAGACAGTCGTGACTAGTCCACATCTATGAAGTCCGCGTACGTCACAGACTCCGAGCTCTGGTCGATCCGCGACTCGGTATGCTCGCCTAATGACCGACCACCCAGGCGCCAATAGCGATGGACCCGCTCGCGAGGCCGTCAACGCGTCACTCGATACATCAGCGACCGACCATCTCCTTTCTACGACGCGATCGGTGCGTAAACGTCTGGACCTCACGAGGCCAGTTGAGCGCGAGGTGGTGTTGGAATGTTTGCGCCTCGGGGTCCAGGCGCCGACCGCGAGTAACTCACAAATCTGGCGCTGGGTCGTCGTCACCGACTCCGAGAAGCGCGCGGCGCTGGCCAACCTCTATCGCGACGCCGGCTACGAATATCTACGGAGTCAAGCCAACGCGTCGGACCCTCAGACGAGGCGCGTTTTCGAGAGTGCAATCTACCTCGCCGATCACCTCGAAGAGGTGCCCGTCCACGTCATCCCCTGCGTACAGGGCCGCGTGGAGGAAATGACCAACGAAGATGCCGCGGCCTTTTACGGGTCGATTATTCCAGCCGCTTGGAGCTTCATGTTGGCGTTACGATCTCGCGGACTGGGTAGCGTCTGGACCACGCTGCACCTCGGTCGCGAGCGCGAGGCGGCCACTCTCCTCGGAATCCCTGACGACGTCACGCAGATCGCACTAATACCCGTCGCCTATACGATTGGCACCGACTTCAAGCCCGCGCGCCGATCACCCGTGGAAGAGATTACGTACTGGGACAACTGGGGCCAACGTACGTGAATTTGATGGTGCGCCGCACCATGGCGCACGTTGAGAGGTGTCGCGTCGTAGCGCTACGTCGCTGAGAAAGCACCGGTCGAAGAGTAATCCCTCAATCATTGTGAATCGCCCATCCGTAGCGGACTCTGAGGAAGCCAGCCCTTCGTACCTCGTCCTCAATTTGCCCCTGGTCATGAGCGGAGTCGCGCCAAAAGTCCGTCGAGAATCGATATCAGTTCATTAGGTTCGTTGCGCTCCGGGTACATCACAGATTGGATGCTCATACCGTCCATCAAGATCAGACACTCGTGCACGGTCTGATCAATGTCAATCGCAGTTCGAAGCTCGTCATCCTCGAGCGCCTGCACCAGAAGAATCCGAACGCGGTCACAGAAGCTATCGACTTCGTCGTTCTGAATCTTCATGAGGTGGTCGTTACCGATAGCTTCGCCCCAGAAACAGGCTTCGATTCGTGCTTCCAGGGAACTCTTCTCGTCGAGCGGAAGCACTTCGAGCATAAAGCGCCGAAGAGCGTCGAGTCCGCGGGTGTCGCCCACGCTCTCCTCAATTCGCACGCGAACGCCTCGATGGGCGGTGACGAGGGCGGTCGCCAGGATATCGGCCCGATCGGTGAAGTAGTGAGCTAGCACTCCAGTCGAGCAGTGAGCTTCTTTGGCAATCTCTCGCGTCGTCGTGTTGGCAAGTCCCCCACGAGCAATGACCTGCCACGTGGCCTCAATGATGTTGCGCCGTCGTTCGGCGTGATCAACGATCTTGGGCATCGTCGACAAACTCCTCAGCGACGAACAACTCGCCGTATCCACATTGAACGATCCCCACGTCGTCAAACGTTGCGGGAAACGACCGTCTCGTCGACACAATGACCTCTCGCTGCGTGCAGTTGCCCATCAACGCCCTCGGCTGGTCCCACGTGAGAAACCTGCACCAAGATGGACCACCTTCTCCACGAGAAAGTCGTTCATTGCTGATGGTCCGCTTTCGGAGCCGAAACCGGAGGCCTTGACGCCGCCAAAGGGAACTCCGGCGTAACTCAGCGAGAAATGATTGACGCCGACCATTCCGGCCTCGAGACGTCGAGCGTACGCGAGACCGGTCTCTTGATCTCCCGACAAGATGTACGCCGCGAGGCCGAAGTCGGTCGCGTTCGCGCGAGCGGTCACGTCAACGAGGTCAACAAACGAGGCGATCGGCGCCACCGGGCCGAAGGGCTCTTCGCTCATGATCGCGGCATCGTCGGGTACGCCGAGCAACACCGTCGGTTCGTAAAAATATCCCTTGGTGTCGGGGCGGTGCCCACCAATGGCGAGCGTGGCGCCGTGATCAACGGCGTCGCGCACGAGTCGATCCACGTCGTCCACTCGGCGCTGATTGGCCAGTGGGCCAACGTTCGTGTCTGGCGTTTGACCGTCACCCAACGTGAGTTGCTTCACGGCGTCGATGAATACGTCACAAAACTCATCGTAAATATCGTGGTGGACGTAGAAGCGAGTCGGCGACACGCAAACTTGTCCAGCATTGCGGTACTTCGCGTCCACGCTGCGCCGCGCGGCTTCCTCCACGTTTACGTCGGGAAAGACGATGACCGGCGCGTGACCGCCCAGTTCCATTGTTACGCCCATGACGCGATCAGCCGCGGCGTGCAGGAGCTTCTTTCCGACACCGACCGATCCGGTCAACGAAACCGTTCGAATGACCCGAGACGACAACAGTTGTGCAGAGATGGCGGCGCCATCGCCGGTCACCACGTTGAAGACGCCGGGGGGAAGACCCGCGTCCGCGAAGGCGGCGGCGAGCGCCAGCGCGATTCCCGGGGTCTCGTCGGCAGGTTTGAGCACCATCGAACAACCCGCGGCCAGCGCCGGGGCTACCTTGCGAGAGGGCAACAGCACAGGAAAGTTCCATGGTGAAAATGCCGCCACCGGTCCGATCGACTCCTTGAGCGTCAGTGCGAATTGCCCGGTGCCCGTCACGTCGACGACGTCACCCCGAATCCGTCGTGCCTCGTCGGCGAACCACTCGTACTGTTGACACGTTCCACGAATCTCGGAGAGTGACTCTCGAATCGGCTTGCCCTGTTCCAGCGTCAACAGTTGGGCGAGCTCGTCTTCGCGTTCGCGAAGGTATCGCGAGACTTCACGCAAGCACTCGCTGCGTTCCCACGGATTCGTGTCACGCCACGTCTCCCAGCCCTTGGCGACGGCGGCAAGCGCCCGCTCGATATCGTCGTGGCTCGCGATCGGCGCCGTCGCAATGACGTCGCCGGTCGCGGGATTGGTCACGTCGTACGTGGCTCCGTCGGACGACGAGGTCCACGACCCGTCGATGAACATTTCGTGTCGCACCATATCTTTCACTCCTATCTATTGTTCGTACTAAAGGTTCACTCGTTCGCTGTAATGGAAAAACGCGCCATCCTTTGACGTGCAAATCCAGTTTCACAACCTTGTTGGCTCCGCGTAACCATCGAACGATGTTGACTCGTTAAGGACGTCGTGAAGATGAAGGTCATGGTATGTGCAGCGCCACGGGGAGGGCCTTTTGCAACTCGTCAAAACGCAAACCCTTCGCCATCTCCACAACAATCACGCGCTCGTCGACAATCTCGAAAACAGCGACGTCGGTGTAGATCCGCTCAACGACGCCGCAGCCCGTCAACGGATATGTGCAGTGTTCTTGAAGTTTTGACTCACCCGCGCGATCGAAGAGGTCCATCATGATCCACACTCGGGTCGCACCCGCTGCCAAGTCCATCGCTCCCCCGACCGCGTCAATCTTTGAACCGGGTACCTTCCAATTCGCAAAGTCTCCATTCAAGGCAACCTGGAACGCACCCATCACCGCAAGGTCTAAGTGACCACCTCGGATGAGGCCAAACGAATCGCAGTGACTGGTATACGCAGCACCCGTTACCACGGTGACGTAGTCCTTGCTCGCATTGATCAGGTCGTCATCCCCCGTCTCGGCGTCGGCGTACGGGCCCATGCCGACAATTCCGTTCTCACTATGAAACACGACCTCCCTTGTCGGATCAATGACGTCGGCCAACAGGGTCGGCATGCCAATGCCGAGGTTGACGAACCAACCGTCGCCAATATCCAACGAGAGTCGTTGCGCAATCTCGCGTCTCGTCCAACGACCCGTTGTGCCTTCGTCGTGATCGCGCGGCGGGCTGTCCACGGATTCAGGCATGGTCGTTCCCGGTCGTGACGATTCGATCAACGAGCACGCCGGGCGTGACGATTGCTTCGGGGTCGAGCGAGCCGAGCGGCACGATGTTGGTTACTTGCACAATTGAGAGTTTCGCGGCGGCGACCATGGTCGGACCGTAGTTGCGCCCCGACGCGTGATAGACGAGGTTGCCCCATCGGTCCGCGGATTTGGCCTTCACGAGAGCTACGTCGCCGAAGAGCGGCATCTCTAAGACGAATTCATGACCGTCGATCACGCGTGACTCTTTCCCGTCCGCCAATTCGGTGCCGACACTGGTCCGGGTGTAGAAGGCCCCGATGCCCGTGCCCGCCGCTCGAATGCGCTCCGACAGAGTCCCCTGCGGCACCACTTCTAGCTCAATGTCGCCAGCGAAATACTTTCGTTCGAACCACACCGAACCGCGCGACCGCGGATAGGAGGTAATGACCTTGCGCACGCGCCCCTCTCGAATTAGGGCCGCCAACCCACGCTCACCCGAACCGGCGTTGTTGGCAACCAACGTCAACTCGCGCGCCGAGGTCTCGAGGATCGCTTCGATTAGTTCCACCGGACTTCCGGCGTCGCCGAACCCACTTATCAATATGGTCTGGCCCGACGTGATATCGCGTACCGCGGTGTTGACGTCGAGAACCGTCTTGTCAATCAACTCCTCGACCCCTCCGAACGTGAGCGAACTGTCACGAGCGTTCGTGCGCGCGTTGGTGAATTACGGACACCACGAAGCAACAGGCCACATGACGACATCCGTCGAACGTCCTAGGAAGCTCGGCGCTGCGCCGCCACCGCGGCGAAGGCCCGTTCGGTCGAGCGAAGTGCCAGGTCGAGATCCTCGTCGGTCATCGCGGCCGACACGAACCAGTTGTGGCGGGGGTGCAAATAGAGACCGTTCTCCATGGCGGTGGCCGCAAACAAATCACCCAGAACGTGCTCGCCGCGTGCGTCTTCGTCAAAGGTGAGATAGGGCATCTGGACGGGACCGGTCTGTTTCACGGCGACGTCACAGTCTCTTGCCTGTTCATCTATGCCACGGCGAAGGGCCTCGCCCATCGTTACCATTTTTTCGATGGCGCCTTCTTCTCTAAGTGCTTCAATGGTCGCGAGGCCGGCCGCCATCGCCACCGCGGAGAACCAGAACGACCCGGTGGTGTAGACCGTCGTTGCCGCTTCCCTGTAGGCATCCGTCCCCGTCACGCAGGCGAGCGGATAGCCGTTGGCAATCGCCTTACTCCACGCCGAGAGGTCTGCTGCGACACCGAGTGGCTCCCAGCTCGAACCCAAATGCAAACGAAACCCGCAACGAACATCGTCGAGGATAAGCGCCGCACCACGTTCGTCGCAGAGTTGGCGAACACCTCGCGCGAAGTCGAGTTCGACCATCTCTTGATCAAAGCCGGCGTCGTGACGAAACGGCGAGACAAGAATGCCCGCGAGGTCGTCCCCTAGTTCGTCAGCACTCGCGATCACGCTGTCGAGATCGTTGTACCGGTAAAAACCCAAGTTGGCTCGATCTTCGGGAGTAACTCCCCCCGGCCTCGGCGTGCACCACGGGGCGGCTCCGTGATAGGCGCCGCCCGCTACCAAAATCTTGCGACGTCCCGTCGCGGCCCGCGCAATCGTGCAGCAGAGCGTCGTCGCGTCGGTGCCGTTCTTTTGATACATCGCCCACTGTGCGGACTTAACCGTCGCAGTCATCGCTTCGGCGAGTTCGACCATTCGTTCCGATGGGCCATTTTGACAATCGCCGAGCGCTCGTTGCGCTGCCGCTGCACGTTCCACACTGGGATGATGATGTCCGAGGACCACGGGCCCGTAGCTGCACATGAGATCGACGTATTCATTGCCGTCGACATCGATGACTCGAGCACCACGGCCACTGGCCATGAACTGCGGGTACGGTGCGGGCAAGGAAGCAACATTCTGATGGCCGTACATCCCGCCGGGGATAACCGCTCGTGCGCGCTCGAGGAGTTCGTTGCTCCTACGAAGCGTGTGTGTCTGAATAGTCATACTTGTTCCTTTCCCATCGGTTCCGGTCACTTGGCACGGCAAACTTCTTCGACCACGTCGGCCACTCCCGCGGCGTCGAGACGGTAATGCGCGTAGAGCGCGGCAGGTGGACCGATGAGGACGTACTCGTCGTGTACGCCGTGTCGCAAAAAAGGTATCCCGAGCCGGTGGTCGGCGAGTACCTCGGCAACAGCACCCCCGAGACCCCCGATGACGTTGTGCTCCTCCACCGTAATGATTGCCGCCGTATCAGCTGCCGCGGCGAGCACTGACGCCACGTCCAAAGGTTTGATGGTGTGCATATCAACGACTCGAATCGATAAACCGCGTGCAGCGAGCAGCTCCGCTGCGGCGAGGGAGGGGTGGACCTCTGATCCCGTCGCAATGATCGTGGCGTGCGTCCCCTCTCGAAGCGTTGCGGCACGACCGAACTCGAAGTTGTCGGGCACCGTGGCGTACACCTCGGGGTCTCGGCCACGACCGAGACGCAGATAGAGTGCGCCATCGAGATTGAGCGACGCGCGTAGCATGGCGCGCAGTTGATTACCGTCAGTGGCACAGGCCACCGTGAGATCGGCTACCGCGCGCATGGCCGCGAGATCTTCGAGGGCGTGGTGGCTCGAGCCGTAGTAGCCGAGCGACATTCCCGAGTGGTGCGCCAGGACCCGCACGGGCATTCCGGGGTACGCGCAGTCGGTTCGAATCTGCTCGTAACCCAGTAGCGACGCGAACGAGGCGAAGGTTCCCACGAAGGGCATTAAACCAGTCGACGCCATGCCGGCGCCGGCGGTGATCATGTTCTTCTCGGCAATGCCCATGTTGAAGAATCGAGTGGGGTGACGCCGCTGAAAGTCAATGAGTCGATTCGCCGACGCGAGGTCTGCGGTCATCACGACGATCCGGGGATCAGATTCCGCCAGATCGGCCAGTTCTTCTCCGGCCACGAACGCGGGCACCGATTGGGCGCTAATGCCCCGTTCCGTGTTGGCCCGGCGCGGCGTCGCATCGGAGCTCACCCCGCGAAAAACGTCGCTCTGGTCCTGACCGGCAGCGTTGACGTTCACGTCGTCCGCGGTCGTTGCACTGTCGCGATTCATCGCCGTCCTCCTTGAATCAGTTCTGCATACACTTCCTCATAGTCGTCTGGACTGAGGTTGCCGACGTGCCAGTTCACGTCCAACTCCATCCGTTGCACGCCCTTGCCCTTGACGGTGTCGGCAATTATCACGTGCGGCTGGCGACGGGACGGGTCCTTGGTGTTATTGAATGCCGCAGCAATCTGGTCGACGCTGTGACCGTCGATGCGCTGTACGTCCCATCCGAACGAGGCGAACCGGTCACCAATTGGTTCGACCGACATCACTTCTTCAGTTAGTCCGTCGATGCCCAACTGGTTTCGGTCGACGATGCAAACCAGTGAATCGAGTTTGAAGTGCCCCGCCGACATTGCCGCTTCCCAAACCTGGCCCTCGTTGAGTTCGGCATCGCCCACCATGACGAAGACGCGAAAGTCCTTCGACTGCACGCGACCCCCGAGCGCCATGCCCACTCCTATTGAGAGCCCGTGTCCCAACGAACCGGAACTGAAATCAATGCCCCGCACCTTGCGCATATCGGGGTGGTCCCCGAAGTCGCTTCCGAGTCGCGTATACGTTTCGAGGTCAGCGGGGTCAAAGTAGCCCAGGTCGGCAAGAATCGGGTACAGCCCAATCGCGGCGTGACCCTTGCTCAAGACGAAGCGATCGCGATCTGACCACTTTGGTTGTCCCGGATCAAGGCGAAGCTCGTGGTAGTAAAGCGTCGCCAGCAGTTCCGCGGCCGAAAATGTTCCGCTGTAGTGACCGGCGCCAGCGATACGCGTGAGTCGAAGTGTCTCTAAGCGTACGAAGAGCGACCTCTCTTCTAGTCGCGAACGCTCAGCGTCATCCAAATAGTTCATTCGTTCCGCCTTCCGTCATGCCTTGGACCGGTCTAGCAAAGACGGTTCCGTTATTTTCAAGGCAGAAGCCCACGCCACACACGACAATTCGCAAGACTCGAGTCATCGTCACCTAATTCATTCTATATCGATCGTCCGATTGATGCTGGAGCGCCACCGCCGAATATCGGTCGACCTCTCGACAAGTGCCCGGTACGAACTTTGGCTTCGCGACGTCCGACTGACGAGAACGCTCCGTTCCATCTTCGACGCCTCCGATGCAGTCGCGACCCCGGCTCAACGCATTCCTGCGTAATCGGCCGACGCGAGCTTTCATCGGACCACTTCGCGCAACGTGTACGTGAGCGTGAATTGACTCTCGTGAGGAATGTCGCTCGTCGTGCCCCGCGTCACCGGAGAATAGGCGGCAATGCCTACAATCGGCCGGCATCGTCTAGGAATTATCGGCGCGAATCTGTTTTCGGGACCACAATGTAAACAACGTGGGCGGAAACGAGTAAACGCCAGTGAATATCGGCGGGGCGGGATGGCTGTAACTGAGGATCGACACAGTTACATTAAAAGAGTTGCGCCGCACCACGGTCAAGACTTCGAGTCCAGAATTATGCGAAGCAAAAGGGAATATGTGCAAACGACCAGTGTTCCACTAGTGATGATCCCCTCGATGAAGCACTCCTTTTTAAGGTCCTCAATGTACAGCACGAGGGCACGCTCGAGCGAGTCCTCCGGCGACCTCGTCGCGACGCTAGCTATTGCATGGTGAGCGCGTCATCTCGTCAGCCGTCGACTCCTAACACAACCAATCCCATCTTCTCCCACAGTGGACCCGAGCATTCCTTGATCCACAATCAGTTGCGCATCGTGCGCTCGTTGAGATTCGTTGGCCCTTCGCGTGGACGGTGACCCTGCAGCAAGCGTTCTAGAGATATCGAGCCCAACCTCCCCTCCCTTTTAAGTCCCGACCTTTCGTACCACCCATCCGCTGAACCGGCTACTACCTCAGTGATTTTGCTCATGGGAAGAATGCCGACAGTATTGTGAGGGGCGACCAGGATCCTCTCGAGTGGTTGAAACAGAGTTCACCGACAGTGACGTCGCGCACTTTTTTGGGACTAGTCAATCGGAATAAAGAGTGAAATCGCCTCCGCGAGGCCCATTCCGCATCAGTATTACCGTTTCATACGTGGTGATCGCGCACGGAATCAAGTGGTGGATCTAGAAACGACCAGAGATTGAGTCGAGCGAAATGAGGAGAGATTGATCGAAGAACCGACGGCCAAGACGATGTGGGAGGAGCGCTACGACGTTGATCACTTCGTCTTTGGAATCGAGCCGAACGATTTCCTGCGCGACAACGTTTCGATGATTCCAATTGATGACGTTCTCTGTCTGGCTGAAGGAGAGGGACGCAATGCCGTATTCCTCGCCGGCACCGGACGGCGGGTCTCGAGCGTGGATCTCACCGAGACTGGCGTCACCAAGACGCTGCGTCTTGCCGCCCAGCGCGGCGTCGAGGTCGACGCGCGAGTTGGTGACCTTTCGACCTACGACCTTGGGGTCGAGAGGTGGAACGGTGTGGTTTCGATATTCGCCCACATGCCGCCAATGATTCGCTCTGACTTACACCACCGGGTCGTCGAAGCACTGCGGCCAGGCGGAATTTTTCTCCTCGAGGCCTATACGCCCGACCAAATTGGACGGGGCACTGGGGGGCCCCAGTCCGTCGAAATGACGATGACGTTGATAGCTCTTGAAGTGGAGCTTGCGCCACTCGAGTTCCTGCACGCCGTAGAAACTGAGCGGGTCGTCGCCGAGGGTCCAGGACATTCGGGCATCGCGTCCGTCGTGCAGATCATCGCTCGAAAAGTCGCTTGACGCGCGGACGCGCGGATCCATCACCGACGAGAAACCGTCTGATTTCATAACCTCAAAAGGCGAAAAGGGGTGAGCGGGGCAAGTCGAACATTTGCTCTTTCTCGCTCGACTGGGGCGACGTGATGCCGATATTGTCGAGCAGTTCTATCGCGGTTGCCCCCGAAGATTCTGAACCACTCGCAATCGCATTTTGAACTAAGGACATATCGAATTCCGGTGCCTTGGCACTCTTCGCCGTTGCGCGGACACACGCGTTTGCGAACCGTCCGGCGAAGGCGACACGCTTTAGTCCGTGGTCGATCAGAATCTGTCAGAGCGACGGACTACAAAGAGGGCGGATTCAACTTCAAGTTGTCCACGTGAAAATGACAATCGACCTGTCAGTGCCCGGCCACATCACCTATTGATCGTCGAAGGTGTGTGGTTCGATGCGGTGTTCAGTCGGTCGTTGACGTAGTGCCCGAATGGCGCTTCATCGCCCTCGGAACCCTAGGGTCGTGGAAGCGAACTATTAAAGGAGCATGACGTATGAGTGAGAGTCCCCCGACGTTCGACCCCGCGAAGTTCACGAACGACCCCTACGTAAAACGGGTTGAGAAGCCGTGGGGCTACGAACTGCACTGGGTTCGTGAAGATGCTCCCTACATGGGCAAGATATTGCACATCAATGCTGGATGCCGATTAAGTCTGCAACTGCACGATGAGAAACAAGAAAGCTGGTTCCTCATGAGCGGCCAAGCCAAAGTCCTCTGGGACAACAACTTGGGGGTCATCATTGAAACAGTCCTTCAACCGGGACTCGGCTACAGCACCACCGTCGGTCAACGACATCGGCTCGTTGGGATTACGGACTGCGATGTTGTTGAGGTTTCAACTCCCGAGCGCGGTACCACGTGGCGACTCGAAGATGATTACTCGCGTCCCAATGAAACCCCCGACGAACGCAAGAAGGAGCGCGGCGAAAGTTAAGGAGCCAGGGAGGACTACTTCCTTCAGCAGCAACGAGGCATCCCTCCGCACTTCCGCGAGCCTCCGGGTTACCCCGACCTCATCACGGTTCGCGTTCGTGTTCACTTTCAACGACGTCATTCGCAAATTGTGATGTTAGAGCACAATCGTTACCGGCACCGTGACGAAAAACGTGGCACGTTGCGCCCGTCCATCACCCGAACGAAGTGCTTGCGACCATGGAAATACGGTGTTTTCTACGCCTCAGCACCGGCCCCAATTCAAACGTCTTCGTTGCGCGGCGGTGGCTCAACCCGGTTGCGTCCGCCAGACTTTGCTCGGTACATTGCCTCGTCGCAACGTTCGATCGACTCCTCGACCGGATTTGTCGCGTCTAAAGCGGCGACACCGAAGGAGGCGGTCACTTGCACTGTCAATCCATCTTTGCCACAGAGAATCTCGCGTGCGGCAATGGCGGCACGAAGGCGCTCAGCCGTGCTCGCGGCCACTTCGACGGTGGCCTGGGGCAAACACAAGAGGAACTCCTCGCCGCCGTAGCGGTAGAGGTGGTCGTAAGGTCTCACCTGCGTTCGTAGGCACTCCGCGACCGCCGACAGTACAACGTCGCCGTCCGAGTGACCGTAGACGTCGTTGATATTCTTGAAATCGTCGACGTCAATCATCACCAAGGCGCAATCCTGCACGCCGCGGCGGACCATTGCTTGGTGCTCGCGCAAGTCGGTCAACATGTTGGTGCGATTGAGCGCCCCAGTGAGCGGATCGCGGTTCTGCACATTTTCTGCGAACTCGCGCCGCAGGGACTCGAGCTCCAGACTCATATGGTCGAGCAGGTTGTTGAACTGGTCGAGTTCGGTGACCGAGATGGGCAGGGAGCTCGCGATTCGTTGCAAGAGACGCGTGGCCCCACGGTGCATCCGCACGTGCGATTCTCCGAGGAGCACGAACACCGGATGATCGCGAAGGATGCCCGTCGAGTCGCTGTCGTACCACTGGCCAAAGCGGCAGCTGCGGTGCGCGTCGGGCTCAAGATCAGAGGTATCAGGGGGTAGTCGGGCAATGAGGACGCGAACCAGGTTCTTGTACCACTGCTCATGATGATAGATCGCCTGATCCAATTGGGCAATAGTCGTCTGAAGTTGCTGATCCGGGTAATGGGGCATTGCGCCTCCTATGCACCAACTTACCGCCGTCGTTGTTGCTCCACTTCGGGCGTCACCAATTGAAGTCAACGCGCTATCGCACGAGGCAACGAAGGACTCGACGTGGTCGATTGGCCCGTTCGGTGTCACATTCGAAGGACGGAAGATTGAAGCACGGACGCTGCTTCACCCTCCAACGCAGCGTGTCATCAATCACACTGTTCGAAGAAATGCCACTCGACTATTTCACAACTCGAGGACGCGCAATTCTCCGAGTGATTGCGCCGTTACGTGACGTTCAATTGAAGCTCGAGAGTATCAAGCTGAATCCGTCGTACATCGGCCACCCGGAACTCAGTTGGACAAGGGGCTCAATAGTGAACGGCCAAAGGTCTCGCCTCGGTAATCTGCAACCAGGGGCGAAGCTCGATTCAAGAACGGTCTCCCGGGGTGCCCGAAGTATTTCCGGGAGGATTCTCGAGATTATCGGCATCATGCTGCTGCTCGACTCGGTAGCCAAATAACAACTTGTCTCTGCTCTGAGACTTGCTCAGAATTGGTGTGGGGACAGTGACCTCTTCAGAATCCTCTTCATTCATATGGTGGCCCCTAACCCAATTTTGAACGACACCAATCACCACTTCCACTTTTCAGCCTTCATCCAAAGACTTTGAATACAAAGCGTTCGATTGTCCTTTCCGGCTTAACACCAACGATCAAACCTTGAACCCGAACAAGGTTTCGAAACCAAACTCAGTTTTTCCTGAGATGCCGGTGATTCGCTTGAATCCTCACCGGACCTCCGCATCGCCGTGGCAAAGTTGTCGGCCGAATTCGAGTGTTAACGGCCTGAGTACAATCACCGCATGCCCCCGAGTCCAGCGAAGAGGCCGAGTCGACCGAAGAAGGATTCGTCGACCCAGGAACACATTGTGCGCACTGCTGCAACAATGCTTCGCGAAAGTGACAGAGAACACTTCCGCATGGCGCAACTGGCCAAACGTGCCGACGTTGGTGTCCCGACGATTTATTACTACTTCGCGTCAATGAATGAATTAATCGCTCACGCTCAAATCATCAATTATCTCGAACTGAGTCGTCCGGTCCACTCGTTCGACCAACAGATCTCGGAGGCCTTCGCGGCGCTCGACGAAGCATCATTCTGGGAGGCGATGTCGGGACATATGGAGGCGGTGTGGCAAGCCGGCACTGATGCAGATGGCGGTTTAGGCATTATTCGCGTTTTGGCGGATGTTTGGATGGATGAGGGAGCGAAGGCCAAACTTCGAGCCATGATGCGTGATCGAGTTGAGTTTTGGACCACGGCCGCTCGGACCGCTCGGGAACTCGGCTGGTTCTCGCAGTCGCTCGACGGCGAGGTTCTCGTCAAAGTTCTGTGGTCGGCGGCCATTGGTCACGGAGTGCTCGGGGAGGACTTCTTGGTCGAAGATGGTGACGCCCGAGTGGCGGCCTTCTCGCTCAAGGCCATGAGGTACGCCGGTCCAACTGACTAGTTTCGCGTCAATGTGAATATTGTCAAGTCCAACGGGGCCGAATGAACAGGTCGTCGCCGTTTTCGTCCCGGCACGACAACAGATTATGGTCTTCGTGCGCACGTCGACCTCGACCCCCCAACGTCGAGCCCGCGAAGCGCGAACATCCGGGGTTGGTCACTCATCCAACGTATCGAAGCGTGGGGCATCTTCGGACGACGCAAGTGGCGGGAAGGCGTACACGAGCAAACTCATGATTTTGTGAAACTGTTTCGTGAATCGACCGTGCCCCCACGCGACGTCCGGCTCGTTCGCGATGGCCTGACTGAGGGCCCCGATGATAAACGTGGACACCATGTCGATCGCGTCGTCGGCTCGAGCGCTCGGACCGAGTTGACGCCGCGCAATGGCGTCGTCAATCGCGCGGCGCTGGAGTTCGACCATCTCGTGGCTGAACGCCATGGCCTCTGGTGAGGGCACGAATTTTGGGACTGGGCGCCAGAACAACAACTCCGCAACGGCGCGGTTCGCAAGTGCCCATCGTCCGCTCGCCTCGAGACCGGCGTTGAGCGCCTCGAGACCGACTGGGTGGCTCATCATTGCACTTCGAAAAACGTCGAGGTGCTCGCGTTGACCTCTCAAGAAGAGCTCGTCGTAGATCGCCATGCGCGAAGAGAAGTATTTGTAGATGGAGGGAGGCTTAACCCCAAGTCGACTCGCGATCGCCGTGAGGCTCAGTCCGTTGACACCTTCCTCGGTCATGATCGATACGGAGATGTCCAATATTTCGCCAATTGTCTCCTGCCGGCGCCGGAGCCTACGGTCCAGCGATGGAACTGAAGGCACCTCGGAAGTCGGCTTGAGCATGGAACAAACATAGCATAAATAATGCTTGACAACTTAGGCTATGATGATTAGCCTGCGAATCAGACATATCAACGGAGTGGTAAAGGAGTGGCAATGACGGACTCAAGTACCAGGTGGTGGCTGAAGCATGACAGCGGTGAAACGCTCATCGAGGCGCCCCCCGAGACGATCTACGACCTGGTGTCGGACCTGACACGCATGGGTGAATGGAGCCCGGAGTGCCAGCGAGTGGAGTGGCTGGACGGCTCGTCAGAGGCCTTCGTCGGAGCGACGTTCATTGGCCACAATGTCGGCGGACCCCGTGGTTTGATGAAATGGTCGCGCCGAGGCCGCGTACTGGCCGCCGCGCGCGGACGAGAGTTCGCCTTCGTTACCGAAGAGGGCGGGCGCGAATCAACCGAGTGGCGTTATCGATTCGAACCAACGGACGCTGGCACGCGCGTCGTGGAGTCCTACACGGTGAAGTGGATTCCGACGTGGGCGCGTATTGTTGACGTTCCAACCAATCGGGCCCGAGAACTCCGCGCGTCCATTGGACGCACGCTTGACCAGCTCAAGGCCGCGGCGGAGTCGGCGACCACGTCCGAGGGACGGTCGTGACCACTCGGGTGGCCAGCGAAGGTTTCATATTGCGTCTCGATGAAGGTGAGGCAGTTTGGTTTGCTGACAGCTTGCTCAACTACAAGGTGACGGGTGAACACACGCACGGGCAGTTGGCCCTGGCCGAAGTTCGTGCTCCCCTTGGTTCTGGTTCGCCTAACCACACGCACCGCGACGAAGAGGAAGCCTGGTACATCCTCGAGGGAGAGTTGACGTTTTGGTTGGGTGACGCCGTGCGCACTGCGTCCGCCGGCGACTTTGTCTTCGGTCCTAAAGGGGTCGCGCATCAATTTCGGGTCGACTCCGATGAGGCTCGCTTCTTAATCATCGTTACCCCCGCCGGTTTCGAAGATTTCACCAGAGTCTGCGGTTGGCCAGCGACGCCTGGCACGCTCCCTCCCCCGGACCTAGCGCCGCACGCCGAGGCCGAACTCATTGCCGCGGCCCAGCGCCACCACCTCGAGATCACTCCTCGCTAGATAACGCCGGCAGCACCCGGAATAGATTGGCACGCGTAGGACCTAGTAGATGGACCTCGTTCTCGTTCTCGTTCTCGTTCTCGTTCTCGTTCTCGTTCGCCTCGCGTACTCGGTCAATGACGACGCGCGAACGGTTCTCGCCCCTCACTTCAAGTTTTCGGCTGACGAGGTGGCAAGGAGTCCGCAACTGTGCCCCACGCGGGCCCGCTATCGAGTAAGAGTAACGACATCGACGACGTGAGCGACGCTATGCGAGACTGCACTGATGAACGAAGAACAGTGGTCGCAGGTTGATCAGTACGTGGTCTCACTGCTCGTGCCGATCGACCAAACGCTCGTTGAGGCTCTCGCGAAGAGCGACGAGGCTGGACTTCCACAGATCAACGTCGCACCGAATCAAGGCAAATTGCTGATGTTGCTCTCGCGAATGAGTGGCGCCAGCCGCGTGCTCGAAATTGGCACGCTCGGTGGCTACAGCACCATTTGGCTTGCTCGCTCGTTACCGAGCAACGGGACGCTCATCTCCTTGGAGCTCGATGCGCATCACGCTGACGTTGCCCGTGAAAATCTCCGAAGGGCGGGCGTGGAATCGATCGTCGAGATTCGCGTCGGACCGGCAACTCAGTCCCTCCGCCAAATGATCGACGACGGCATTGAGCCGTTTGACTTCATTTTCATTGACGCGGACAAGGAGGGCTACCCGGAGTATCTGGAACTCTCACTTCGCCTGTCGCGCGTTGGCACCGTCATCGTGGCCGACAACGTGATTCGAGACGGCGAAGTTGCCAACCCCGAGAGTTCCGATCCGCGCGTTCTGGGCGTGCGCACCTTCCTTGAACGTGCGGCGTCCGAGGTCCGCCTCGACGGCACCGCGGTCCAGACCGTGGGCAGTAAGGGCTACGACGGCTTCGCCCTTTTCGTCGTCACGCGCTAAGGCACTAGAAGCGCTGCGTCGTTCATTCCCTACGATAGGTTTCCGCAAATCGACCGCACCGAGCGATTGACTCGTTGACACAATGGCGAAAGTTGTGTCAATCGTCTCAGCACTGTTGACTAATGAGGATGCCGGAAAGGGAACCCGTGGACGTCGATCGTGAAACGTCGCAGTCTGACTTCGTTGCGAGTGTTATGGAGATTGTCAACGCCATACCTGCACGAAGGGCCATGACGTACGGGGAGGTGGCTGGCGTTTTGGGATCTGGTGGCGCTCGCGCGGTTGGTCGCATAATGTCGCGTTACGGGTCCCAACTCCCGTGGTGGCGAGTCGTTCGCGCCGGTGGCTACCCACCCCAGGGACACGAATCGCGCGCGCTCGAACAGTATTGGGCCGAAGGTACGCCACTGGTCCATACGCCGTCGGGATATCGCGTTGACATGAAGAGGGCGTACTTTCGTCCGTGAAAGCCCCGCGAGGTTGGTGCGTTGGGTTCGGTTCTGCTCTACGGTGGTCACGGGCTGAGGAGGACCTATGAATCGTGTCGAACTTGAACGCAAACTCAACGAGGGTCGTGATTGGGTGCTGGAGCACTTCGCCGAACTGAGCGACGAGCAGTTGCGCCGCCCGATAACCGCGAGCGAACACGACCCCGAAAACCGCTGGACCGCCCTCGACCACTTCGCTCACCTCGCGCTCATCGAGCGAAACTTCGCCGCCATGATTCGTCGACATTTCGCCGGAGGTTCAAATCCCGTCGGACTACTAGAAGATGACCGCGGCCAGAGCCGAACGCGCGACGACATCATGAAAATCGTGCACGCGATGACCGAAGAGTGGCAGCGCAAACACCGCGACGACACGTTCAGCGACGTTGTCGCCTTAACGGCGGACGCTCGAGGGGCCACGCTCCAACTCATCGCCGAACTGAGCGACGACCAACTCGAAGAGATCTTGCCCGGTGCCCCGTGGGCCGACGGCACGGTGGCGGGCGTCCTGGGCGCTAACGCCGATCATGGTCGGACCCACTGGAAGTGGGCGGAGGAAACCGGTCTTCTCACCTCGTAGTCCAGCGCCACTTCGAATAAGAACGTCGTACGCTGGAATCTCGACCATTGATCAAACCAGAGAGGACGAGGTGGCACACGAATCCAATGAAGGTCCGGTCGCCGCCCCAGTGACAGCATCCTCCTCGTCTTGGACGTTCCGCAATGGCTTCAGCGAGCGCCTGTCGGCAATACTGCAACTGCTCGAGCGAGACGCCGCGCAGGTCGATGCCTCGTCCGTGATTCCTCAGAGTCACTTTGAAGCGTTGGCCGACGCCGGACTCTACGGTGCGATAATTCCGACATCACTGGGTGGACTCGGCCTCGAAATGGCCGACATCACCGTGCTCGTCGAAGAACTGTCTGCGGCGTGTCTCACGACCACGTTCGTCTGGATCCAGCACTTCAGGTTGCAGGCAATGATGCTCGATTCGGCAACACCCGACAACGTTCGCGCATTATTCGCGCGAGTCGCGCGTGGCGATTTAAAGGGCGGCATAAGTCTTGGCGGCTCGCTGCCGGGTCCCGCAAAGTTGCTGGCGGTACGCACCGACGCCGGTTGGCGATTGAATGGCGAAGCACTGTGGGTGAGCGGCTGGGGTGTTGTTGATCGCCTCGTACTGAGCGCGCGCGGGTCCGACGACACCGTGCACAGCTTTCTGATGGAGGCCCACGAACGCCCTGGTCTCAACGTTCGTCCTTTGACGTTGTCGGCGATGAACGCCAGCTCAACGGTTCGTTTGTCGTTTAACGACGTGATCCTTGGCCACGACTCCTACGTCGGGAGCCACCCGTACAGCCCAGGCAGCGAGGGCGCCCAAGGACTGCGCGCCAATGGTTCCTTGGCCCTCGGCGTGGCGCGTCGTTGCAACGTGCTCGGCGGTCCCTCCGAACTGGACGACGAACTTCGACGGTGTCGCCAAGATTTGGACCACGCGTCCATCGTGTCGATGCCCGACGCGCGTGCGCGGGCCTGCGAGTTGGCGCTTCGCTCGTCACATCGATTGGCGGTAGTCCGCGGTAGCTCGTCAGCACTGGTCGGTGACGTTGCCGAACGCTCGTCACGTGAGGCAGCGCTGTTGCTCGTCTTTGGGAGTCGACCACTCATCAAGGAATCACTGCTGCGCCGGATGGAGTCTCGGTGATGGCATTGATCACCACAAGCGTCGAGCGATCATTCCCCTACTGCATTGCATGATCTCGTAGGTTTCCGGCGTCAAGCTCAATCAGGTTCCAACCCGCCCGCAGCAGCGGCACGCGTCAGGGCGCCGGCCGTGACGTTGTCAGAGCGGGAGCCGTGCGCCCAGGTCGAGAGGAAGGGCAAAACCGCGTTGAGATCACCATCGGCGCGGACGACTCAAGAGGCTCTTCGTCCACTGCAGTGACGACCGCCACCTGGTTGCGACTTCCACGAATCGATGAGGGTGAAGTTCGCAAGTCCCTCAATGACCGACATACGAGGACGAACGATTGCTCGTCACGCGGACGAGCGATTGGATACTCTCGGGCACATCGGCGCTGTCCGGGTGGGGTGCAAGAGCTATGGCGGTGAACCCAAGCCTGGCGGGACGCGAGGCAACTAATCTTCGACAATGGCCCAGTCGACGTCGATTGTGGCACCTACGTCGAAGGAGCATCCATGTTCAATGTTGTGTTGGTAGGGGCGGACAACACGCCCACGGCCCGTCGCGCAGTCGAAGAGGCCTGCCAGGTTGCGGTCATGTCGAAGGGCGCGTTACACATCGTGACGGCACACCATAAGTCCCCGTTCGTGGAGAGTGACGATCGCCACGAGTTCAAAAACGTCACGACCGACGACGACGGCAATGCGCTCCTTCAGGAGTTTGCGTTCATTGCGAAAAAGCACGGTATCGATGCGGTGCTCCATTACGCCAAGGGCGACCCGACCGACGTACTGATCGAGAAGGCCGAAGAGGTAAAGGCCGATCTCGTGGTCGTGGGAAACCGTGGCATGAGGGGCGTGCACCGCGTACTGGGCAGCGTGCCCAACTCCGTTGCCCACCGAGCGACCTGTTCCGTGCTCATCGTCGACACGACTGACTAGCTACGGCCACAATCTGACAGCCGACGAGTGCGCCGCACTCGCCCTACGAATACCTCAGCCCTTCGTGATCTGCTCGATCATGGCTGATCGATCGACCACCATGACCTTCGCGTGAGACTCTCGTTGCCGGTAGTGACGGATACGCAGCCAGCCGATGAGAGCAGCAACGAAGCACGCAGCGGCGCCGACGCCGAGTCCCACTCGGGCACCGGCAACGCTCGTGATCCAGCCAATGAGGGGCCCCCCGATTGGGGTCGTTCCCATGAAGGCAACGGCCCAGAGAGCCATCACCCGGCCCCGCATCTGCGGGTCGGTCTCTAGTTGCAGCGTTGAGTTTGCCATTGAGAGGAACGAAACACTCGCGAAACCGACGAGTGCCAGAGCGATCAGTTCAACCCAGAGTTTCGGTGAAAGAGCGGCGAACGTCACGAACAGACCGAAGAGTAAGACCGCATGCATCATGGCGCGCGTGCCAGTCTTTCCCTTCGACGCAATCCACAGTCCACCGATGACTGCTCCAACGCCCATGGATCCAGTGACGATGCCGTAGATCTCGGCGCTGCCGTGAAAGACGTGGGCGGCAACGATGGGCAACGTCACCTGAAACTCGTAGGTGAGCATGCCCACGAGCGCCATCATGATCAGCGGATAGAGCAACTTTGGCGTCGAGGCGACGTAGCGGAGACCTTCGCGCAGTTGACCCTTCGAACGTTCAGTCGGCACACTCGGGTTGAGGGTCGTGAGGTCCATCACCATCAAGGACACGACGACCGCGACGAAACTTAGGGCGTTCACTGCGAAACACCAACCCTCACCCAATGAGGCGATGATGATGCCCGCAATCGCCGGACCAATGGCGCGCGCCACGTTGTTCATGGTGGAGTTGAGACTGACCGCGTTTCGTAAGTCTTTTGGACCGACCATCTCCATCATGAAGGACTGGCGAGAAGGGTTCTCGAAGGCGTTGTTGAGACCCAGCACCACTGCGAGCGCGCAGACATCGAGATAGTTGACCACGTGGGTCAGGGTCAGGGCTGCCAGTATCGCGGCCTGTACCCCCATGGCCGCCTGCAGAGCAATCATGAGTTTGCGTTTGTCAACGCGGTCGGCCACGACCCCGCCGTAGGGACCGAGGAAGAGGACGGGCAACGTCTGGAGCGCGACGACGAGCCCAATCTTGGTGGCGGAGTGGGTGAGGGTAAAAACGAGCCACGACTGGGCGGTCATCTGCATCCACGTGCCCAGAAGCGACGTGGTCTGACCGAAGAAGTACTTGCGATAATTCGGGTTCGAGAGTGAGGAGAAGGTGCGCCGCGCGGAAGCCCTGACGTTCATTGGTCGCGCTCTCGGAGTTTCGCAACGAGGCTCTCGAGGACGGGGGTCGCGATCGACAACGTGCGCTGTTCTTCCTCGGTCAGACGACTCAATGCGAACAACAAGGCGTCGGTGCGCTTCGTTCGAATCGTGTCGCGTAGCGCCAAACCTTTAGAAGTTGCGCTCACGTGAATGACCCTCGCGTCGCTCGCGTCGCTCGAACGTACGATGAGTTTCGCCGCCTCCAACTTCGCGACAATACGCGACAACATCGTCGGATTGAGTCCCTCCGCGCTGGCGAGATCCGAAAGTCGCAGCGAACCAACGCGCGCAATCGCCAACAATATTTCGCGCTGACTCGACGTCAGGTCGGCCGCCACGTGCGTGAGACGAAGGCTTCGATTGAGTCGTCCGAGCGCCAGTCGAAGTTGTTCGGCGAGCTGGGCCGCCGGTTCCGTGGCTTTCATTCGCGAGTTACCCATGTACCCAGTGTAGTGGTAGTTGCTTGCTGGCAGGCAATTACTTTCGACTCTTCCGAACCGTTGGAACGATCCGATTCATTTACTGGGAGAAGACGATGGTCCGCTTACCGACCAGGGCGACACGGTCTTCCGCCAAGAGACGTACCGAACGTGAAAGGACCATCCGTTCGATGTCTCGCCCGAGCGATTCGAGATCGTGGGGTCGACGGGCGTGCGAAACGTGCACCACGTCTTGATCAATGATGGGACCCTCGTCGAGTTCCGACGTCACGAAGTGACAGGTTGCCCCGACGATCTTGACGCCGCGTTCGTACGCCTGGCGATAGGGCTTGGCACCCTTAAAGGCCGGGAGAAACGAGTGGTGGATATTGATGATTCGACCGTTCAGCTCCGCGCACAGTTCGGGTGACAACACTTGCATGTAGCGAGCGAGCACAACGAAGTCAACGTGATGTTCAGCGATCAAGACTCGAAGCTCGTTTTCCGCTGCGGATTTCGTCGCCGCCGTCACCGGAATCTCGTAGAACGGGACGCCGTAGCGTTGGGCTAGAGGTTCACAGTCACCGTGATTGCTGACCACGGCCGAAATGTCCAGTGGCAGGTCACCTTGTTCGCGCAAATACAGCAAGTCCGCGAGGCAGTGATCGAGAGTCGAGACCATGATGAGTGCCCGCCGTCGGACGTTCTCGAGTCGTACGCCGAGCATCGGAGCGAACGGCGCCAACTCATTCGTAAGTTGTGCAACGACAGTGGCGACCTCTCCGACTTCGGTGTCGAACCTCGAACGCATACAGAACTGCCCAGTAACGGGATCGGTGAACTGGTCATTCTCGATGATGTTGCCGCCGAGGGCGAATATCGCGGTGCTGGCGGCGCGCACAATTCCTGGTGCGTCGGAGCACTGCAGGGTCACTACGTAGGTGAACACGTCGTCTCCTTGTGGCGCTCGTCGTAGTCAAAGTCTAGGAAGGATTGCGGCGCGCATCTTCAACGCACGCCGCCACTACGCCAGGGACGGCATGATTCGCTCGGCCACGAGACGTAGGTGATCGAGATCGTGGAGGTCGAGAACTTGTAGGTACATCCGACTGGCACCGATCTCCTCAAACGTCCCGATCTTGTCGATCACCTCTTCGACGGTGCCCGCCAACCCGTTCGCTCGCAGTTCGGTCGTTTCACGTCCGATGCGCTCGGCGCGACGCGTGACCTCGGCCTCATTCTCACCAACGCAGAGCACCTGCGCGGCCGAGAGGACGAGTGACTTGGCCGTTCGACCGTGCATTTCGCAGGCTGTCACGACTCGAGTGAACTGCTCGCTCGTCGCGTCGAGACCCGCGAAGGGCATGTTGAACTCTCCAGCGAAGCGCGCTGTCAAATTAGGCGTGCGAACCTTTCCTCCCCCACCAATCAAGATCGGCGGATGGGGTTGTTGGACGGGCTTGGGCAATGCCGGACTATCGGAGAGGTCGTAATGGTTCCCGTGATACGAGAACCGCTCCCCGATCGGCGTGCTCCAGAGTCCGACGATGATCTCCAACTGCTCGGAGAGTCGCTCGAAGCGTTCACCGAGCGGCGGAAACGAGATCCCGTACGCGGCGTGTTCCTCGGCGAACCAACCAGATCCAATGCCCAGTTCGATGCGGCCATTGCTCATCTGGTCGATCTGGGCAACGGCTATGGCGAGCGGTCCGGGAAGACGGAACGTGGCGGCCGTCATCAAGGTGCCGAGACGAATCGTGGCGGTCTCGCGCGCCAAGGCGCCGAGCGTGACCCACGCGTCCGTTGGCCCCGGGAGTCCCGTGACGGAACCCATGTGCAAGTAGTGATCCGAGCGAAAGAAGGCGCTGAAGCCCAACCGCTCGGCTTCGAGAGCGACCTGGAATAAATCGTCATACGAGGCGCCTTGTTGTGGTTCAGTGAAAATACGCAGATCCATGACCATGCCTCCTCGGCTCGCCCGTGCCCATGCTAGGCATCAGATCTTCGCTCACGCGGCGACATAAAGGGCGACGCGGAGGCGATGGTCGGACGATTCCTTGTCATTTTCTTATCTCGGCCCAACAACTCTTTCACGTTAGGTCCGCATACTGAATCTCAACGTAATACTGCGTACGAGGAGTTCGACATGGACGATGAAGTTGAGGGCAGCGCGGCCGCGTTCGTGATGCCCATAGTGACGGACGCCAGTGAGAGCGAACTATCAACCCCTCGGGCTCCGGTGGTCTACCACGTCCCGCGCAAGAACATCGTCCGTTCGGCCGTCGCCGTCGTCCTCGTGTTCGCCATTGGCACACTGGGCTTCGTATTGGGTCACTTCGTCGACAAGGCGCCTCGTGGCGCAGTCGCGTCGCCCCGAATCGTCTTTCCCGGATACCCCAACGGAGGTTCCTCGGGTTCGAGCAACTTCCCCAACTTCACAATGACTCCTTCGTTCGGCGGAGAGTCACTTTCTCCCGCACAGGTGAAAGCTAACGCGAAGGCGGCCAAGGTCGCCGCCAAGGTCGACGTCGGACTCGTCGATATCACGTCGTCGTTCGGATCCCAGGGTTCGATCGCGGAGGGAACCGGCATGGTCCTCACGTCGAGTGGCCTCGTCCTCACGAACAATCACGTCATCGAAGACGCGTCGAGTATTTCGGCGCGTGACGTGGCGACCGGTGTCACCTACAGCGCCACCGTCGTGGGTTACGACGTCAGCCAGGACGTCGCACTTCTCCAATTGACGAACGCGTCGGGACTCACGACGGTGAAGACCGGTAACTCCGACAAGGTCGTTTCGGGTGAGGCGGTCGTGGGCATTGGTAACGCCGGAGGCGTCGGCGGTACTCCCAGTTATGCCGCGGGCACGGTGACCGCACTCAACAAAGCCATTACTGCCGGTGACGAGTCCAATCCCGCCGGGGCCGAGAAGTTGACTGGCCTCATTGAGATAAAGGCCAATATCGTGCCCGGTGACTCCGGCGGACCCCTCGTCACGGCCAAGGGACGCGTCATTGGTATGGACACGGCGGGATCGAGTTCGGGAGGCGCTGGATTCGAAGAGTTCGGTCAGGTGACGACGAGCGGCGGCTTCGCGATCCCGATCAATCAGGCGTTGGCCATCGTGAAGTCCATCGAGAACAACAACGCCTCGCCAACCATCCACGTGGGCGCCTCGGCCTTCCTCGGCGTCGAGTTCGAGTCGGCCTCCACCGCGACGGGCGCGTCGACAACTGGTGTGAAACTCGTGCAGGCCATCGCTGGCGACCCGGCGGCCAAGGCCGGACTCGTGGCCGGTGACACCATCACGTCGATCAACGGCACCCCGGTGACCAACGGCACGGTTCTGCAACAACTGCTCCTCACCAGGCGCGCCGGCGACACTGTGAAAGTGGGCTACACGACGACGAACGGCGTGACCGCGACGGCCGTCGTGACGTTAACTTCTGGCCCTCCCCAGTGATCTCGAATCAGACGCACGACCTTGGTCGTTCGTCTGATTCGAAAGCGAAGTCCTCGCGCTGACGGCGACGACCGTTAGGTTGGTCGTTGACCGAACCAAGGGACGGACGCCATGAAGGGACTCGTGCAACGATTCGACGCGGCGCTGCAGCGTCACGTAACGACGTCGTTCGTCGTCGGTGTGGTGAAAAAGTACGTCGAAGACCGCGGACCGTCCCTCGCGGCACTCCTCGCCTACTACGGAGTCCTCTCGGTCTTCCCGCTCCTCCTCGTCCTCTTCACGTTGCTCGGGCTTCTCTTTCGTCACGACCTCGGACTTCAGCAGCGGGTCATCCACTCGGCGTTATCCCAGTTCCCCGTGGTCGGAAAACAACTCGCCGGACACGACGGCATTGCGTCACTACGCATAAAGAGTGCGTTGGGGCTCTCCACCGGACTCCTGGTCCTGGTGTGGGGATCGCTCGGCGTCACTAAGGCCGGGCAACGGGCAATGGCCGACGTCTGGAACATCCCCCACGCCATACGTCCGCGCTTCATTCGTCGGTTCGGACGCAGTGTTGAGTTCCTTGGCGTTTTGGTTCTCGACGTCGTCCTCACGACGGTGCTCGCAAGTTTCGTCACGTTCGGCGGTCGTGCTGCGTACTTACAAGTGCTCGCCGTAGTGAGCGGCGTGGTTGTTAATGTCGCCTTGTTCCTCCTGGGATTTCGTATCCTCACGCCGAAGTCGATTCCCTTCCGCAGTCTGGTGAACGGTGCCGTCGCGGCGGCGCTCGGCTGGAGTTTCCTGCAGTACGTCGGCACCTGGCTCGTCGGCCACGAACTGCGACACGCCAGCCAGCTCTACGGCTACTTCGGTAGCGTGCTCGGTCTCGTTTCGTTCCTCTACCTCGCGGCCGAAGTGACAATAGTGTGCGCGGAGATCAACGTCGTAAAGGAACGCCACCTCTATCCGCGAAGTCTCGTGGCGCCCCCGTTCACACCAGCTGACGTCGCGGTGCTCACCGACATCAGCCTGCAGAGTCAGCGCCGACGCGAACAGACGATACGCGTCGAGTTCCTCGAAGGTCACGTCAAGGAGTCGCTCGTTGAATCGCAGCGTGCCACGCCCGAGGTGATGACCGATCCGCCCGCCGTCACCACGTGACGCTGACGGACTACGGGCGCCCCAGTCTGAAGTCGTGCGACTAGCCGTGAGCCCCGGCCGCGACGGCTTCGGCCCACGTGTACGAGAGGACCGGGGTCACGCCCGAGATCTGAACGAAGAGCTCGGAGAATGAACTGTAACCGTCGTGTCGGCCGTTGTTCACGAAGCCGGCGCCCATAACGAATGAGCACGTGGCCACCTGGCACGCCATCCGCGAGTCATTGAGAAGGATGTTGTCGCGGTGGCCCCAGCAGCCTGGTGCGACGGCCGACGTGCAATCACCATTCGTGGTCAGTTTGCCGTCCCAACCGTCGGTATACATCCATTGGTAGTTCGCGTCGAGGGCGTTGACGCCAGCCGCGTAGTTGGATGCGAAGCCACCGGTCGCGCCGTCGATTGACGACATGGACCCGACGACCGGGTCGTAGCCACCAACGGCTCCTTGTTGGGCGTACGCGTTGAGTGGCGCCTCGATGCCGAGCACCGGGTCTTCACCTCGACTGACGCGCTCGATGTCCGTGATCACCAACATCTGATCAGCCGCACTGAGCTTGATGAAGTTGCGAGGCAGTCCAATATTACCCAGGCCCTCCGAGTGGTGTGCCCAGTTCGTCGCGGCCAACTCTTCGGCGACGCAGTGCGGCGCAGTGGGACGCGCAACAAAGGCGAGCGACCTCCCCCACCCCCAACATGCCGGAAGTACGCCACCGGCTTTGAGTAAACCGTGATCGCGAAGCGTGAACGAGTAAACCGGCAGCGCCCACACCTCGCTGTGCGGATTGGCCGGCGGCACGACGCCCGACGCGCCGGCGGTCGAGACGAGCGACGTAACCGTGATAACCCCCACGCTGAGTGCGGTAGTGACGCGACGAATCCTCATTGGCCTCCCCCTTCGTTTGCGGTTACGGCACTCGCGACGTCCAACGTCGCTCGCGCATTGCCGTTGACCGTGCCCTTGAAGTACCGACGTGTACCCAAACTGAGTCCCCCGAACACTATGAACAGTACGACGGCCGTGACGATCGGCGCACGTCCTGGGTGCGTGGGTCCACTCGCCGGACGCAGCTCCATCGCCATCAGGAGGAACATGGCGGCGAAGAACACGACGGCCCACGCGTCGAGGCGCCACTTCGTGAGGTCGCCACCCGGTAGTCCCTCGAGGGGCATGAGAAGCAACACCGCACCTACGAGGGTACCCACGAATATGGTGGCCAACGCAACGTCCGCGACGATGGCCAAAAGACTTGCGCCTTGTTGAAGCGCACGATGGTTTACGGGAATCCACAACAGCCACGCCACGATGCCGACAATGAGCGTCGACAGCGACGAAATCGCCACGAAGTGGGCGTTATGGCGGTTGTTCAACGACCCGGCG
>CAJDUS010000025.1_pt1 | contig 32913 bp, 29 predicted proteins | sample 7390831 | NCBI WGS metagenome assembly CAJDUS01 (sample SAMEA7055684, study PRJEB34461) | soil metagenome | biome: terrestrial ecosystem; feature: Peninsula; material: soil | place: Antarctica | collected 2016
AGCGCCGGCGCCGTGACGGCGATCGGCGGTTGGTTGCTCGTGGCCATGGTCGGTCACGCACACAAGGTCGTACCGTTCATTCTGTGGTCGGCGCTGCGAGGTCGCGGGATCGAAAAGAAATCCGACGGCACGCCGCTGATGTTCGCTGATCTCTACGATCATCGCGGGTCGGCTCTCGTCTACGGGTTTGTGACGTGCGGTGTCGGTGCGCTCTGCGTGGGTTACGCCGCATCCAATTCGACTGCGTTGGTGATTGGTGGGGGACTCTTTATCCTGACCGGAATCTGTGTATCGGTGAATCTGTCGCTGCGACCAACTCGTCTGTTCCTGTCACGAGGCGACGACGCCGTTGGAAATGAAGAACCGGCGACCAGCCGCGATGCCGTCTAGGCGACGTCCTCGGGCACGAATACAAGGTGTGATTGTCAGGCGAACCTGAGCTCGATGTTGTGATGGCCGTCGACAATAAGCTGTGCAGGAGTGCTGGACCGGTTAATCGAAATCAGCGTGGTGCCCTACGGTGAGGCGAGATTCGCGATGTAGACCACTGGGCACGTGGCTCAGCTGAATGATTTCGTGGCCCGTTTGCCAATGCGAACCCGCCACACGTCGGGTCCTGCTTCGAGGTAGTCCCAGGTGAAGACGTCAGCGTGCTGGGCTTCGAACTGATAACGCAGCGGCCTGGGGTCGTGGTCGTTGACGAGTTCGAAGCCAGTGCGCGGTGCCAGTCTGTCGTAGATAGCGAAGATCACAGCGTGACGCTGATTGTGGGGCACGACGCGAATGTCGACTACTTCAACTGTCGAGTCCAAAGTGCCCGGTAGTTCAACCGTAGTTTCGTCCTTTGCAACCTTCCCGATGCGAACTCGCCAGACCTCGGGTCCAGATTCCAGGTAGTCCCAAGTGAACTGGCCGGTGTGCTCAGCTTCGAACTGATAGCGCAGCGGTTTGGGATCGTGGTCGTTGACGAGCACGTAAGCGGCTCCTGGCGCGAGGTCGAGGTACGAAGCGAGGATTGTCTCGTGGCGCTGCGTGGGCGCCAAGTGACGGACGTCCAGTTCACGGTCGGAGCGTTCTTCCTCGAACGCCTCGCGCGAGCGCAGCGAAACGGGTTCGCTCGAAACCAGCCGAGCCAGGCCGTGAAGGCTGGCTGTGGTCCTGGCGGCGAGGTCGGGTCGCGATGACCTAAGGGCGGCCCACGCCTGCGCCACCAGTCGACACGCTCTATCGCCATCACCCGCACGAGCGAGCTCCTTCGCCGCCTCCAGGAGCAGCGACACGACTGCCGCCTCCGTGTCGGTAGTAGGCGCGTCCTCTTTCAAGGGAACGCCGGGCTTCTCTTCAGTCAGGCGGTGCATGTCGGTCAACAATTGTGCGACGTTGACTTCGACGTCCTCCAGAAGTGCGGGGAGCAACTCCGTGTTCTCTTTTGCGACGTGGGCGCTGAAGAGAGCACCAATATGCTGGGCGTCGTTGAGAGCCGAGTTTGCGGTCGTCGCCCGGGCCAGCGACTCGATTTGCGTGGCGAGGTCACGGTGCTCAGCGATCATCGAGTCAACGGTGTCGGTGAGAGTAGGGCGGCTTCGAGCGACGAGGTAAATGGACTGTTCTTCGGCCATCGCGTGAGGGAGGACCTCATCGGCTAGGTAGGCCACGAGTGACGCGACCGCTGGACCGTACGCGCTTTCGTTTCGCACATCGTTGGCGAGGGCGGCGAGGCGACTATCGACGTTCTCGACCAAGATTCGGTGGTGTTGCAACATTGCTTCGAATGCTTCAGTCTCGGTCATTGTCATGGTGTCCCACTCTCTTCTCGTATTGCTCCGGAATCTGCGGCCACGTCCCAGTCCGTCGCATGATTATTCCACTCTACACTAGAAGAAACAAAACGCTCTACTGGGAGGACGGACGTCGTGAGCACCAATCCGGTTCTGATCGCAGTTGAACTCATCGCCGCATCCATTTGGACCGGCGGCATGGTGTGCATCACCGTGGTGTTTCGCACAGCTCGACGCGTCCTCGACCAGCCCGCGCAGGCGAAACTGTTTCGGTCGGTTGGTCGTCGCTACGGCGTTATCGGCACGACGTCACTGGTGGTGGCCGTAGTGGCCGGCGTAGGGCTCTCGTGGCCACCAACGTCGTGGTCGGATACGATCACCGTCACCTTCGTGCTGGCCGCCCTACTAATCGTGACCACTGTTGTGGGGATGAAGCAGGCTCGTTTCATGTCCAGTTTGCGAAGAGAGCTGGCGGGAGGTTCGCGAAGCGCCACGACGGTAGAGGCGTTGCGTCGCGGTCACCGTGTCGCCAACGCGTTGCGCGGTGCTATGGGGGTGATGACCTTTGGCGTTATTATTCTCGCCTCCTTCGCGGTCGCACACTGAGAATTCTGCGTTCGACCAAACGTTACGAGTGGTCTGACCGGATCATTTCGAGTTGGAGGTCGTCACATTTCGTACCCGTTTCGTTGCGGCGGCGCAACGAAACGACGGGGCTATCAATCGGTCGACGAGGACGCTCCGGTGGCGAGCCATTGGCGATGGCCACTGCGGAGTACTCAGCGTTTCGTAGGCGACTTTCGGGCTACGGCGTTGAGGGATGCCGGTTCGCGATCGAGGACGAGTCGACAGCCCGCGCGATGTGGGTCCTTGGGCGTCAAGTGGTCAATGTTGACGTCGCCCAGGCCCTTGGCGAGACCCTCGGCCAATCCGAGGTGGAGTTGACAGACCGTCGAGGGGTTGTCCGAGGCCACGTCTTCGAAGGGGCAACGTCCGAGGAGAAAGGTGACTTTACGACCCCGCGCACTGCGGACTGGTCGAAATCCACTCTGCAAGAGTTCTTGCTCCATTGCGTCGATTGAGTCGCCGGCGTTGCCAAGCTCACGACCACGTTTCATTCCTTCTCTAAATCCAATTTTGCGTGGAGTTATCTTCTGTTCCAGTGCGTCCCCAAGCAGACCGGCTAACCACGCGTACGGGCCCGAGGTTCCCCACGTGCCCGCGACTTCGGGGTGAATCCGGTAGAGCAAGCGAGGACGGCCAGGGGTGTCTCGACGCTCGATCTCCCCGGTTATGAGCGACGACTCGAGCAGCACCGCGAGGTGCTGGCGTACGGCGTTGTGATGGAGTTGCACGTAGTCGGTCAACTCTGCGACCCCGACCGGATGGTCGGCATCAACCACGTAGCGGAACAGTCGGTAGCGAGTGGGATCGCCCAGCGCACGTGCGTGACTCTGGAACTTCGTGGACTCCATCACCCTCCTCACGCGCTGTACGACCAATGGATATTTCTACTTTACACCGGATTAACGGATGTAACGAGCGAACGACGGAGGTCTCTCAGTGAGCGAAGAATCCGTCGCCCAACTATTTACAAACGAACTCACTGGTCGCCCCCCCTCGCGCCAGAGGTCCTGTATTACGAACCAACAATTCGCCACACGACGTTGGCACTCGTACACGAATTACCAGATGCACCAATTCGCGAGCTGGGGTGGCTCACACCACAACTGTCCCCGAGAGTTCGAGTCGCACCACCATTGACTTTGACACGGGGGTGTTACTTCCCTCCGCGGTCTGGTCAAGTGGAACGAGAGGATTTGCTTCGGGAAAGTACGCCGCCGCGCAACCTCGGCTGGTCGCGAAGGAGACGACCCGGAACTGACGAACCACACGATCAACGTGGTCGGTCCATTCACTGTGCACGTCAACGAGGTCGCCATCCTTGAGGCCGAGAGTTACGAGATCCTCTGGATGCACGAAGATCACGTGGCGGCCATTCTTAATGCCGCGATAGCGATCATCGAGACTGTAGATCGTGGTATTGAACTGGTCGTGGGATCGAACAGTCTGAAGCAACAGTCGCCCGGGTGGGCACTTTACAAAGGTCAGTTCGTTGACCGTGAGCTGGGCCCTTCCACTGGGCGTCGGGAACGTGCGCGAGTCGCGCGGTCCGTGCGGGAGTATGAATCCTCCGTCCTGGCGGATCAACTGGTTGTAGTTCGCGCATCCGTTGACAACGCGACTGATGTGATCACGGATCAGGTCGTAGTTCTCTTCAAACCCGGTCCAGTTAATCGACACCTTGTCGCCGAGCACGGCGGTCGCGAGGCGCGTGACGATGGAAACCTCCGAGAGGAGCGTGGGCGCGATGGGTTCGACGCGACCTTTCGTTGCGTGAACCGCACACACCGAATCTTCGACCGAGAGGAACTGTGGACCGCTGGCCTGAAGATCGATGTCGCTTCGTCCCAGAGTTGGCAAAATCAACGCTTCGTCGCCGATGACGGCGTGGTTTCGGTTCAACTTCGTCGAAATCTGCACCGTCATCTCGGTGTGCTGGAACGCGGTCTCCGCTGTCGCCGTGTCTGAGATCGCGGATACCAGATTGCCGCCGAGCGCGATCCACACCTTGATCGTGCCCTCGCGCATACCGCGGATGGCTTGGACCGAGTCGACGCCGTCTTCACGCGGCGGGTCGAATCCGAACTCCTCCTTGATCGCGTCCAGGAACGCCGGAGGCATTTTCTCCCAGATACCCATGGTGCGGTCACCTTGGACGTTGCTGTGTCCGCGGATGGGCGAGGCTCCAGCACCTGGCTTTCCGATGTTGCCGCGCAGTAGAAGCAGATTGATGATCTCCTTGATGTTGGGGACCGCTTCGGCGTGTTGGGTGAGACCCATGGCCCAGGTGATGATGACTTTGTCCGCCTCGATGTAGCGAGCAGCCAGCTCGTCGATCTGGGCCGCGGTGAGACCGGTCGCCTCCAGAACGGCCTGTTCGTCGAGTCCGGCGAGGTGTTCCTTTAGTTCCGCCAGACCGTCGCAGTGTTCGTCCAGGAACGCCGTGTCGAGGACCTTGCCTGGGTTGGCGGCCTCGGCCTCGAGCACCCTTTTTGAGATGGCTTTCATGAGCCACCCGTCGCCACCGAGACGAATCTGGAGGTACTGATCGGCGATGCCCGTACCCGAACCGAGGATGCCCTTGATTGTTTGGGGGTTCTTGAAGCGTTGAAGACCGGCCTCGAGCAGCGGATTAACCGCAACGATCTGGGCGCCGGCCTCCTTCGCTTCTTCGAGCGTCGTCAACATGCGCGGGTGGTTCGTGCCGGGGTTCTGGCCCATGATGATGATGAGGTCGGCCTTGGCGAAGTCGTCGTAGGCAATCGTGTTTTTACCAATGCCGATTGTCTCACCCATGGCGGCGCCAGTCGACTCGTGGCACATATTCGAGCAGTCGGGCAAGTTATTAGTACCAAACGCGCGTGCGAACAACTGATAGACGAACGCCGTCTCGTTGGCTGTTCGACCGCTGGTGTAGAACGCCGCTTCGTTGGCCGAGTCCAGCCCCTTTAGCTTGTCGGCGATAATGGTGATAGCTCGCTCCCAACTGACCGGTTCGTAGTGGTCCTGGCCCGCGGGCTTATATACGGGCTCGACGAGGCGTCCTTGTTGCCCCAACCAGTATTCGGACTTCGTGAGCAGATCGCGTATTGAGTGCTGAGCCCAGAAACGCGTGGGCACCGTGACGCGCGTCGCCTCGGCGGTGAGGGCCTTTGCGCCGTTCTCGCAGAACTCCGCCATCTTGCGATGATCGGGATCGGGCCACGCGCAACTCATGCAGTCGAAGCCGTCCTTTTTATTCATGGAACCATGAGTAGCAAGGAGGAGCTCAATGCTTCGACGAACGCCAACCTCTTTGAATGAGGGACCCATTGAGTGGGTTACGCCTGGCAGCCCAGCGGCCCACGTCTCTCGTTCGGTTACTTCAACGTTCTCGACAATATCCTTGCTCGGTGGTCTCTTCGTCACGTGGGGCTACCTTTCTCCGACCAGTAGTCGTGAGGTGCTAACTACTCGTTCCTCGCCGCAATAGATCACCATCGAGTTGCCTCGAAGGAAACCCACCAAAGTCATGCCCGCCTCGGTTGCGAGCTCAGCCGCCAGTGACGACGGTGCCGACACCGACGCGAGCATGGGAATCCCGGCCATCGACGCCTTTTGCACTAGTTCGAAACTGGAGCGTCCCGAGACCATGAGCACCGTGCTCGTGAGGGGCAACCTGTCCTCTTTGAGTGCCCAACCAACGACTTTGTCCACCGCGTTATGTCGCCCCACATCCTCGCGTAGTACCAGCAACTCCCCCGAAATTCCATCAAAGAGCGCCGCAGCGTGCAACCCACCGGTCTTTTCGAAAACGGCCTGTTCGGCCCTTAACCGAGTGGGGAAGGTACTTAAGAGGTCGACGTCGATGTGCAATGGATCCATTCGCACGCTGAAGGCAGATTTCGTGCGCACCGCCTCGATGCTGGCCTTACCGCATATCCCGCACGAACTGGTGATGTAGAAGGAGCGTTCGAGACTCGGGTCGAGGCGAGGAACGTCAGGGGCGAGTGTCACGTCCAAGACGTTGTAGGTATTTTGGCCGTTGGCAGCGGCACCTGCGCAATATCGCGCTGCGGCGAACTCTCGTCGCTGGCGTACGACGCCTTCGGATACGAGGAACCCGGCGGCCAGATCAACGTCGTTACCTGGTGTGCGCATGGTGATGGCGAGCGGTTTGCCACCGACTCTGATCTCTAGTGGCTCTTCAACGGCCAGAAGATCCTCACACGACGATGAGGCGTCATCGATTCCTAGTCGGGTAACTTGTCGGCGGGCAGTGATCCTGCTCATTGCTGTCGAGACGTGTGAGGGAGCAGAACGGTCAAGCCCTCTTCGGGGACATCAGTAAGGCTCCAATTCGCCATGATGCCCGACCCGTGCAAGAACGACCTTGAAGGCACCAACGCGCGCGGCCACTCCGTATCAACCGCGTACCGTAGAGGAGCCTTCGCCTCAACGAATACGTAGATATCGAGACTTCGCGCTCTCATGGTCGGACTATATCTCGATTGACTTAGCGGGATGCAGATGAGCGAATCGGTGGCCCAGGTGTCGCGAGGCATACTAAAGGTCACGATGAAGTCGAGCACGATCCAAAATGTATTGAGGACACGCTTAAGAGCCACGGCGTGAAAGAGGGAGGTGAAGCGTGCGAGACGATACGACTGCCATGCCCTGGGTCAACAAATATTGCCCCGACAATGGTGCTAATGGCATCGCCAACCAGCGACCAGTGTTCGATACGTCGTACGCCATACGCACCTCTTCACCGTCCTTGTTGCCAACCTTCCCGCATCGTGCGCCGGCGAGCATTCGCATTAGAGCTTGCACTCTGTCCGCTATAGGTCTTTGACCCGTTTCCCCAAAGAATTCCGTCGCAATAGTGCAGTTCTAGCACCAGGTCCCATGGCCATTTGTCGCTCACGGCGCGTGTTTCGACTTTCCCGGCTGCGAAGGAGGAGCGACGTGTTACGGTCGCACTCAATTGGACAATGAGAATGTTCAACTTCACTTATCATGGTGTGTCAGTTGGTGCGTGGCGCTGCTAAGTGCATGAACATTGACGCTGGCTCAAAGGTGAAGTTGCTGTGGCAGTTTCCAGACGAGTTGTCCGCAACCGCGACCGAGTTGACGAACCCCGTCGCCGGACGTTTGGTTCTGGCGAACCAACGCGGCAACGGTATCGAAGTAGGTGAGAGGGACGTGCAGAATTTTTCTTTGATTAGAACCTCTGAACGAGCGTTGGTTCGCGACGTGGCGGCGGTTGTCCTGTCTTCGTATGGGCTTAACGGTTCGATTGAGCGTCTGGCGGGCGAGAAGGATGATAATTTCCGTCTGACGACAACGAATGACGAACGTTACCTTTTGAAGGTTGCGCATGTTCACGAAGACCTGTCAGTTCTAGAACTGCAAAGTGCCGTGCTCGAGCACCTACATAACACCGTCCCCCACATCGCGCTACAGCGAGTCATACGTAGTTCGAGCGGTTGCTCTGATGTACTCGTCGAACAAGGTCCACTACTCGGTCGTTTCCTTCGGGTGACGTCGTACTTAGAAGGCACGCAACTTCATTCCGTCACCTCGACGTCCTTGCTGCGACGTGAGATTGGAGTTGTGGCCGCGACCATGGATCTCGCCTTGCGCGATTTCGATCATCCGGGAGCACATCGCAAGCTCCTTTGGGACCTTCAGAACCTGGGCGATCTGAGGACTTTGATCAATGAACTCGTTAACACCGACGACGCCAAGTGGCTAGGGGACCTCCTTGACCGTATCGACAGTGACGTTTCCTCACGACGCAGCGCTCTTCGATCCCAAATCGTGCACAATGACTTGAGTCGGGACAATGTGCTCGTCACCAGTGATGGCAGTTCTTTGAGCGGCGTCATCGATTTTGGTGACTTGGTGTACACCCAACTGGTGAACGACGTCGCCATCGCCGCCACGAATCAACTCTCTGATGACCTCGATCCGACGCCTCACGCGATCGACGTGGTAGCGGGTTTTCATTCCGTGATGCCGTTGACCGACTTCGAGATCGGACTCCTGCCAAGCCTGGTGCTTGCGAGAACGGTGATGTGGATCACAATCCCTCAGTGGAGAGCTCTGCGGTTCCCCGAGAATCGTGACTACGTGTTGCGCAATGCGGCGCGAGCTAGGTCGTTGTTGGTTCGCCTCCTCGTTATCCCACCAGAGCTATTTCGTGACAATATTCTTCGAGCCTGTCGCGTGGAGGAAAACCGTGGCTGATCCTAGGATTATGGTCAACGGGTTCGACATGGCTCGTTTCAACGAGCTCGAACCGGCGCTTCAATCGATTGTGCAGCGCCGAGCAAAAGCGCTCGGTCCGGCCTACAAACTCTTTTACGACCATCCGGTTGAATTCGTTCGCGGTAGTGGCGTCCATTTGTACGACGCGCAGGGTCGTGAATACCTCGACGCGTACAACAACGTGCCGTCGGTTGGACACTGTCATCCGCACGTTGTGGAGGCAATTGCCACGCAGGCGGCCGAACTCAATACGCACACTCGATATGCCAACAAACTCTTGGTGGACTACGCCGAACGATTGCTGGCGACGTTTCCTAACGAACTGAGCAACGTAATGTTTACGTGTACTGGTAGCGAAGCCGTCGACCTCGCGCTGCGAGTGGCGCGTTTCTACACTGGCGGCAACGGTGTACTCGTCACGAGCAACGCGTATCACGGCACGACGCAGTCGGCGGCGGAGATTTCGCCCAATCTCGGACCCTTTGGGCCGCGAAATCCCCATGTGTGGACGATCGACGTGCCGAAAACCGACGAGAGCAACGTCGCCGTGGCGGGTGAGCAGTTCGGCGAGATCGTTCGAGCAACAATCGCCGAAATGACGCGTCAAGGAATTACGTTCGCGGCCTTCATTGCCGACACTCTTCTGTCGACCGATGGGATCTTCCCCGATCCGGTGGGCTTCTGGCAGCCGGTCGTTGACGCAGTGCACGAAGCGGGGGGCCTATATATCGCCGACGAAGTGCAGCCGGGCTTCGCTCGAACTGGACGGACGATGTGGAATTTTCAGAGCCATGACATCGCTCCTGATCTCGTCGTCATCGGGAAGCCAATGGGTAACGGAATGCCTATTGCCGCCATGGTCACTCGACCGGAGATCTTGAAGGAGTTTGGCGCAAAGGTTCGTTACTTCAACACGTTCGGCGCTAACTCGGTAAGTGTGGCGGCCGCCAACGCGGTGCTCGACGTTATTGAGTCTGAGCACTTGATGCGCAATGCTCGCATCGTGGGGGAGGAGTTGCGGGATTCGCTCACGACGTTGTCGCACTCACGCGACGACATGGCTGCCGTGCGGGGTGCAGGGCTCTACGTCGGCGTCGACATCGTGTCACCGCGTTCCGGGATGCCCGACGCTGAGCGAGCGACGGTCGTGGTCAACGGTCTTCGCGAACGTCGGGTTCTCGTGAGTGTCACTGGACCGTCGAGGAACGTATTGAAAATTCGACCTCCGTTGACCTTCTCTTCTCAGAACGTCCAACAGTTCACCGAGGCGCTCGTCGACGTTGTTTCGAATATCGATTAGCTCTTTGAGCCACGTCCTCCGGACGATGTCCGTGAGTGCTCCAGTGTGAACAGATTCCAGCGTGTGGCTACATGAGATAGCCCTGCGTCTGGAGGACTTTGAGCGAATGCAATACGAACGCTGGTCAACAAATGAGCATGTTTGAACAGCAACGACCAAAGAAGCCATTGTGTTCTGCGAGCAATTCGTCGATTCAATTGTGCACTGAGCCTGAGACAGTCCGAGAGACATAAGAAACGTAAAGCGTCATAGGTCTACAATCCGTACTGCCCGGTGATCTATTTAATTGTGGGGGTGGAATCTGCCGGACTTTTCCGGACTGCAACCCAACCCTCCGCGCTCATTGCTTTCGTAGGCCGCGAGTGCGAATCGAAGGACATTCAGGGCCTCCTCCGTGCTCCACAGAATTGGTCCGTTTCCGGTGCGCAGAAATCGGAGCCAGTGTCGGCCGGAGTCTCGAAAGCTACTCGACCAATCGTCGTCCAAAGCATGGAATGATCGCATCTCACCGTCAAGGTAGACCTCGAAACTCGGTTCCTGGATGCCTCGACTCGTGCAGCGATTGACGCGCGCAAATCCGCGCCGACCCGTAACTTCCCAACGTTCGTCGTTGGTGTAGTAGTCGGAGCGTAAAAACATGTCAACGGCAAACGTGATGTCCCAGACGCCACGAACGCCGTTCTCGTGTTCCCAGACAATGGTCGTTGGTGCGTCAATGACAACTTCTGGGATGACTTCAGTTGAGCCGATCCACGCTCGGACCTCCTTGACCGGACCAAAGAGCCAGAGGGCAGTGGACAGTTTGTGCCATCCGTCATCGAACACAAGTAGTCCGCGTCCGTCACGAGCCTGCTCGAACCGCCACTCGTAGGAATCACCCGGCACGAGCCATCCACCACGGCCGCTCGCGACCATTTTCATGTGATAGCCGCTAATCGGACCGAGGACACCCGAATCAACTATTTCCTTTAATTTTTGCAACGGCTCGTAGAAGAGGTAGTTCTCCATCACGCGGAGTTGACGATCGTTCCTGATGGCGGCGTCGCGTAATCTCCCAGCACTGTCGAGGTCGTTTGCGAAGGGCTTTTGAAGGTTGACGTGCCAGCCCTTTTCCAGACAGGCAATTGCAACTTCCTCGTTCAGCGGCGTCGGCAGCAGTAACTCAGCGGCGTCCAGGTCGAGCCCGCTGGCAATCAGTTCTCGGAGGTATCGACGAGGGCAACTACCTCGACGTCAGGATTGTCTCGGTAGGCGAGTACGTTCAGGTCGTAAATACGTCCAAGTCCGATAATGGCTGCTCGAACGGGCCGGTCGATTCCCGAAAAGGTTGATCGAATGGCGCCAGAGTCCATTGCAAAAGGGTAGTGGGCCGGTATGGCTGGTGGCCGCGCCCTAGCCCACGACGAATCTTCACGCTCTTGCTTCGTAATTGGCCTATGTAGCCTGAACTCGTGAGTGACGAAGCCACGGGATCGGACCGCACCGTTTCATTCTGGCTCGTGGTTCGCTACCTCGTGGGCATTGGCATAGGTGTCTTCATCCTGATCCTCTTGTTCGGCAAGCGAGACGAATTCGTGTCCGCACTCCACCAAGTTCGTCACCTCAATTTCCCTTGGGAAGTTGGTGCGTTCGTGGCCGAAGGCCTTTCAGTCGTCGGCTACGCCTACTTGCAGCGTCGTGTATTGGAGTGGAGCGGCTCTACCATCAAACTCCGATCGTTAACCATGGTGTCATTCGCGAACAACGCCATTGCCTACACGGTTCCAGGAGAACCGGCAGTATCGAGTGCGTACCGATACCGCTTCTTTCGCCGTCACGGAGCCAGCGCAGAAAGTTCCTCGTGGACGATTCTCACGATTCTGATTGCCCAGTCGATCGGTATGTCGATACTTTTGCTTTTAGGAGTTCTCATTGCACTGTCCGGTCATACGTCGGCCAACGACACCGGCCTCGTCATTGTTGGTCTTTTCGTGGTAGTTGGGGCCGGCGCCGTTCTGGTTCGTCGAGACCTTCTCTTTCGTTGCCTCGATCTGTTCGTCCGAGGTTCACGTCGAGTGATCGGTCATCCACGTGACGAGATTGCCGAGCGTATCGAGAACACGCTCGCGCGAATGCGTGACATTCCCCTCAGTCGTCAACGAACGTTGACATTGGTCGCCATGGCCACCGGACTTTGGCTCGTGGACTTCGTTTGCCTCATTTGTTGTTTCGGAGCCGTGCACGCTCCCATTCCCTGGCACGGTGTAGTGCTCGCCTACGGGGTGGCCCAGATTGCGGCCGCGGTGCCCCTGGTACCTGGAGGTCTGGGCATAGTTGAAGGGAGTCTCGCGGTCATCCTCGTCGCGTATGGTGCGAAGAAAATCCCCTCGCTGGCGGTCGTACTCGTCTATCGGTTTCTGACGTTCTGGCTCGCCGTCCTCGTTGGATGGTTCTGCGTTGGCGTTATTGAATGGCGTGCCAGGGCCACGACATTCGTAGCTCCGTCCAGCAACGACTAGCGAACCCGCTGTAACTTGATATTCACCAGTTCGATGTCGAAGTGTTCGGGGTCAAAGTCGCCGTCCGACCACTCGGTCATGGTGCGATGGTCTTCGTGGGACGTGTCAGTGAGCACCTTCAGGAACCATTCGTAGCGCGACGGTCCCCCGACATCTTCTGGGGGACAGGCCCGTGCACCTTCGAGGCACAAAGGGTGGCGCAGGGGCAGATCATTTGGTTGGATTGCTTCAACCTCGACGTGGTGGAACCAGCCATCGCCGAAATCGTATTCGTAGGTGAACGCGACGCCCGCGTCTATGAGGGTGACGAGTTTGACGTCGTACTCGTCTAACTCGTCATCATCGTCCGCGTCGTCACTCGACACGCCGTACGTCTGGTCCGCGATTAAAAAGCTGTGCTCGTGATAGTTCGCCCAGCCCATCAGTTCTTGGAAAGTCCAGTGAAGGATGGGAAGTGTGATGGACGCCGGCACGAGGACGCGGCGCCAAATGGTTGGCACAATCCCAACCAAACTGACCTTCAGTTGAATTGTCGTGTTCAAAGGATTGGCTGGCGAGTCGATCACGTCCTCACACTAGGTGTGCAACTCGGGTATATCTCACTCACACGCACCAAGCCATTCGAACAAAGAAAGACAAATTAAGGTGTGTGAGTGCGCGTAGCCAATTCCCTTCTTGACCTCATTGGCAATACGCCTCTGGTTCGCTTCAATCGATTAAGAACTCCCAACGGTGTCGAAGTCCTGGTCAAATTGGAATCGATGAATCCGGGCGGTAGTTCGAAGGATCGTCCAGCGCTGACAATGATTGATGCCGCTGAACGCGACGGTCTCTTAAAGCCTGGCGGCGTCATTGTCGAACCCACAAGCGGGAATACGGGCGTTGGCCTGGCGATTGTCGCCGCCCAGCGGGGCTATCGATGCATCTTCGTGATGAGCGACAAGATGGCGGCCGAGAAAGTTCGTCTCCTCGAGGCCTACGGCGCCGAGGTCATTGTGTGTCCCACCGCGGTCGCGCCCGAAGATCCGAGTTCGTACTATTCGACTGCGGAGCGCCTGACCAAGGAGACCCCCGGAGCCTTTCGACCGGACCAGTATTCCAATCCGGCTAACCCGCTCGCGCACTACTTAACGACTGGTCCCGAGATCTGGCGTGACACCGACGGCACGGTGACCCACTTCGTCGCGGGTGCCGGTACGGGCGGGACAATATGTGGCGTTGCCAAATACCTGAAGGAGCAGAACCCGAACGTCCGAGTCATTGCCGCCGATCCCGAAGGTTCCGTTTATTCGGGTGGCGCCGGACGGCCGTATCTGACCGAAGGCGTGGGCGAAGACTTTTGGCCCGAGAACTACGATCCCTCACTCGTTGATGAAGTGATCGCTGTGAGTGACGCGGACGCCTTCGCTATGGCGCGTCGAGTGACGCACGAGGAGGGCATGCTCATTGGAGGGTCCGGAGGCACCGCCGTTGCGGCCGCACTTCGCGTCGCCGAAACTGCGGAACCGGGATCCGTGGTCGTAGTTCTCGTGCCCGACACTGGGCGTGGCTATATCTCCAAGATCTTCAACGACGACTGGATGCGCGGCTACGGCTTCCTCTCCACCGCCACGGGGCCGACGGCCGGCGACATCTTGGATGTAAAAGGGGCCAACGCGACAGACCTTATTCTCGCGCGCGTCGACCAAAGCGCGCGCGAAGTTACGGACCTCATGCGCGAGCGCGGTGTCTCCCAGGTCATCGGCGGTTGAGTTGGATCTCATGGAACTTGGTTTCAAGGACCCGTCAATGCTGGATCGTCCCATCGAAGCGGTGATGGGCCCGGTTCTCGAAACCATTGGTGTCGGCGAACCACTGGCCTCAGTGACGCGACGTCTCGCGACGACGCCAGCGCTGTTGGTCCTCGCCGACGGACGTCCGCGCGGCATTATCACCGCCTCGGACGTCCTTCGATTCCTCTCCAACTCCGTAGCCCCCGACTCAGAACAGGAAACACCGTGAACTTCAATACCCGAGCCATCCACGACGGCCAGGACCCCGACAAGGAGACCGGCGCCGTCAATGTGCCGGTCTACCTGACGTCGACCTACGCCCAAGAGTCGGTCGGCGTCGTCAAGTTCGCCGATTACGGACGTGGCGACAACCCGACACGAGCGGCCCTCGAGGCAGTGTTGGCCAGTTTGGAGCACGCTGAGTTCGCCATTGCGTTCTCGTCGGGCCTCTCGGCAGCCGACGCAGTGCTTCGCACGCTCAGTCCCGGTGACCACGTCATGATGTCGACCGATGCCTACGGCGGGACCTACCGGATGTTGACCAAGATCTTCGGATCGTGGGGGATCCACACCGACATCATTGACCTCTCCGACTTGGATGCAGTCGAGGCGTCGTGGCACGAGGCGACCAAACTCATCTGGGCCGAAACCCCCAGTAATCCCTTCCTTCGCATCGTCGACATCGCGGCGCTCGCCGAGATTGCACACCGACGCGGCGCCAAACTTGTCATCGACAACACTTTTGCGACGCCGTATCTTCAGACGCCATTGCTCCACGGAGCCGATGTCGTAGTGCACTCGACGACCAAGTACCTCGGTGGACATTCCGACGTCATTGGAGGAGCGGTCATCACCAATGACCAAGAGGTCGCCTCGCGCGTCAAGTTCTTCCAGTTTGCCGTTGGTGCAATTCCCGGTCCCCTCGACTGCTACCTCGTGATGCGCGGCATTCGAACCCTCGGGGTTCGAATGGACCGCCACCAGGAAAACGCGGCTCGGGTCGTCGAGCTCTTGGCAACGCACGATGAGATCGAGAAAGTGTGGTATCCGGGACTCGAAACCCACCCCAATCACAAGATCGCGCACGTCCAAATGTCGGGCTACGGCGGCATGGTGAGTGTCGAAGTGAAGGGCGGCGCCGCGCGCGCCAAGCAGATCGTGGAGAAGACTCGAATCTTCACGTTGGCCGAATCACTGGGCGGCGTGGAGAGCCTCATTGAGTTGCCGGCGGCAATGACGCACCTGTCCACCAGTGGTTCTCTACTTGAAGTCCCGGACAACCTGATTCGGCTCAGTGTCGGGATTGAAGATAGAGACGACCTCTTGGACGACCTTCGTCAGGCGTTGGCTTAACCGACGAAGACGCCGTGGACGTCGGCCGACGGCCCCGTCCACTGCACGTTTTGGCCCGCTGATTTTGGCACCGATCGAAGTGATGAACGCAGTGAGCGCGACAACGCGAGCGCCGCGTTCCCGGCGACAACGAGTTGATTACCGCTGTGTACCCCCAAGACAACGGCGTACGTGATCAGAGAAACATGACCGATGCTCACGCGCACGGCCATGACATCGCAACCCCCGGCCGGATCAGTAAATCCAGACTTCACGCCGACGACGCCGGCCCTGCCAACGAGTGGTGTATAGGACTCGACGACGCCGTTGTAGGGGAGCGCAACGCTTGGGAGAGCCACAATCTGGTCAACGATTGGCTCGGCGCCCATGAGGTCGACTGCGAGCGTGGCCTGATCGCCCGCGGTCGAGCGATCGCCCGGCAAAATACCGGTGAGATCGACGTAGTGCGTGTGTGCGAGTCCAAGCACTTTGGCGTCGCGGTTCATCACCCGAACGAACGTGGAGGGACTCCATCCGATGATGCTCTGTAGCAACTGCGAGTAGTTACCGGCCGAATGGACCAGCAGACCGCGAAGGAGCGTTCCCTCGCAGATGTGCTCGCCGAGCACGATACGGGCGTGCGACTGGCCGCTCGCCACGTCGTAGTCGTAGAGGGACATGTCGTAGCGCGAGACGGTGGTGCACGGACCTTGTTGGGAGAAGGACAGTGGCAGCGCGTGCAGCACCACCCACGTCGTCATTAATTTCGTGATGCTGGCAATGGGAACCACCGGCTGGTACGGGGAGGTTGCGGTAACGCAGAGCGTTGGGATGGCAATCGCGCCACTGGCCCCCGAGGGCCAGCGGATCACCGTGTGTTGGATCGTTGTCGTGGTAGTCGGTAGATGCGTCGTGGTAGTCGTCGGGAGTGTCGTTGTCGTCGACGGGATGGTTGTGGTCGTGGAAGAAGGAATCGTTGTCGTGGTAGTCGTCAGGAGTGTCGTTGTCGTCGACGGGATGGTTGTGGTCGTGGAAGGAGGGATCGTTGACGTCGTTGTCACGTATGAACACGACGGAAGTGCCGGCGACGTCGCGATGGCTGATGTGTTGATGATTGGCGAGAGGACGAGGAGGCCAATGGAGACAAACGTGACAGTCGAACATCGTCGAATCCATTGGCGTTGGCTTCGATTCACCAGTCAAACTTACTTTGTCTTTGTCAGTTCAAAGGCCAATCCATGTTGCGTTGACGTGACAAAAAAGTGCGATCTGGTTCGCTCGTTCCAGTAGCTCTCTTCCTGCGAAAAGGGTGAGTGTTTTCTCGACACGAAGTTTTGGAACCTTCTACAAGTGTTCCGTGCTATGACGAATGGACAAAAGCGACGCGTGAATTGTAACTTTTATAAACGTCTGAGAACGGTCATTTGCGGCTCTTCCTGCGGGTTGGTCGCTGAGTGGTCTCCTTAGGATGGTCTTATGTTCACAAAAAAGCGCCTCATACCCATCGTCACCGTCCTGGTTGTCATCGTTTTGATTATTCTCGGCGTCGTTATCTTTAGCGGCAACGACAAGAAGGCGCCGTCGGCCACTGCCGGTGCTGGAACAATCACCTTCGCTGAAGGACCAGGCGCGCAACCAAACTACATATTCCCGTACATGGGGTGTTCGTTCTACTCGGTCTCTAATACCGAACAGTTCCAGGAGGAGATGTTCCGTCCTCTCTATTGGTTCGGCCTCGCAGCGTCGAGCGCCTACGTTCCGAGTTTGTCCTTGGGCAATACACCTAAGTTCAGTAACGGCAACAAGAAGATTACGATTGACATGAAGGGTTGGAAGTTCGCTGACGGTCAGACCGTGGACGGTCAGTCCGTCATGTTCTTCCTCAACATGTACAAGGCCGACCCCGCATCCTTCTGTGGATACAACGGCGGCTTCGGCATTCCCGACCAGTTGTCGAGCGCTTCAGCCTCCGCCAACACCGTGACCCTCAACTTCACGACCGCGGTCAACCAGGGCTGGATTCTCTACAACTACCTCTCGGAGATCACCCCGATGCCCAATACGTGGGACATGACGTCGGCTACGGCCAAGTCCACCTGCGCCACCGATGTCTACGGCTCGGCTAAGGCCTCCTCCGACTGCAAGGCCGTCGAAAAGTACCTCGACGCCGAATCGGCCAAGACCAGCACCTACACCGATGCCATGTGGCAGAGCGGTGACACCGGCCCGTGGAAGCTCACGGCGTTTGACAGCTTGGGTAACGCGACATTCATCGCGAACAAGGCCTACTCCGGTCCCCAAAAGGCTCAAGTCAAGACCGTAAAGGAATTGGCGTTCACCTCGACTCAAGCCGAAGAGAACGTACTGCAGGCCGGCAAATTGGACCTCGGCTTCGTCGACACGACGATTCTCACGTCGCCTGCACCGACCCCTGGTGCCGTCGGACCGAACTGGAACCAACTGAAGGCGACCTACAACATCGTTACCGGATCGCAGTGGAACTTCAACTACGCGCCGTTCAACTTCTCCAAGGCCGACCCGAAGTACGCCGCGATCTCGCAGCTCTACATTCGTCAGGCTCTCCAGTCGGCAGTTGACCAAGACGGCATCATTACGAACGTCGACAAGGGCTACGGCTTTCCGATCTACAGCCCGCTGCCTCCCAATCCACCGGCGTCGCTCAGTGACCCCGTTGGCAATCCTTATCCGTTCAACTTGACCGCCGCCAAGAAGTTGCTCACGTCGCACGGTTGGAAGATTGAGAATGGCGTGCAGACCTGCGTCAGTCCCGGTACCGGCGCCAATCAGTGCGGTGCGGGCATCACGGCCGGTTACACGCTCAACTTCAAGATCATCTGGGCCAGTGGATCGCCATCGTTGGACGACACGTTCAACGCGGAGATCGCCGACTGGGGGAGCATCGGCATTAAGTTCGCTCACTCTACGGACACCTTCAACAACGTGATCGCCGCTTGTGACAACGGTGCCGGTTACGAGATTTGCTCGTGGGGTGGTGGCTGGACTTACGCTCCGGACTTCTTCCCTTCTGGTGAGACGCTCTTCACCCCCAAGGGCGGATTCAATCCCGGCGCGTACTCGGACCCCAAAATGACCACGCTCATCAATGGCACGACCTTTGGGACCGCCAAGCTCACCGCCTACGCCAACTACGCGGCCCAGCAGTTGCCAGTTCTCTACCAGCCGCAGTCGTTCGGTCCCGGAGAGGTCATCAAGACGTTGAAGAGCTCGATTGGTTTCACACCGAGCCCGCTCGGTAACTTCATGCCGGAGTACTACAGCTACTAGAGTTCTCCACGTTCGAACACTGAACTCCGCGACTTAGGTCGCGGAGTTCAGTGTTTACGTGCTACCAGCACGCCCTTACGAACGCTTAAGAGTGAGGCCTTTCGCCCGGCTTAAAGCGTCCGGCGTCGGGCGTTATTGCCGCGACATGGCGGTGAATCTCTTCGAGCAGGTCGGTGGCCCTCTTCACCTCTTTAGTGAGGCTGGTGTTCTCCGAAATGAGTTGCTTGATATCGTCTGAGTTCTTCAAAGTGTGCATGGCGATTTCGGAAGATATTGAGTCGGTGCGCTTGGCGGCAATTAATAGGGCGGCGGCCTGTACACCGGCCAGCATCGAGAGGAATAGGTTCAACAAGATGTACGGGTACGGGTCGAAGGCCCTGTGGTGGATCACCCGCTGCAAAAAGAACGTATTGCCGCCGGCCCAGAGGATCATGATGGCGAAGAAGGAGAACACGAAGGGCCACGACCCCATGACGTTGCGCATCCGGTCGGCCGCGCGCTCGCCGACGGAGAGGTCGTCGTGATGACGAACGCCGGGATGATCCTTCCAGCGCGACTGCCAATCCGGTTTACTCATTGACGCAATCTTCGCACCGAGAGATGGTGAATTATGGAATGCAATCGGCATTCAGTGGTGTAAAACTCTGGTGCCTCACAAGAATCGTTCCCTCCTGAGCGGACTGTCCAATAACCTTTCACTTAGGCCGTCGCCCGGTAACGGTTCGTAGTGACTGAGAATAAAGGATCATTTGGACTCATCTAGTACTGAACCAATGAAGGGAGCCATTGAAAGCGTCCTTCGGACGCTCGGCATGGTCGACGCAACCGAGTTCAATTTTGCACACGACTCGTCGCCAGGACGCGTCGGTATCGTCCACGGGCTCACCGCCGAAGTGACGTGGTCGGATAGTGACGGTTGTGAAACTACGTCGACGGTTCAGTTTGCGACCAATCTTAATTTGAGCCCGGTCGCCGGCGACTGGGTGAGCCTTCGAGACGGCTACATTGTTGCCGTTTCTCCACGCAGAACTGAACTTCGACGACCCGGTGCGAACGCCGGTGACGTGCAGGCCATGGCCGCCAACATCGACATTGTTCTGGTCGTACTTCCAATCGACCGAGAGCTCAATCTTCTCATGCTCGAGCGGCTCGCGGTCATGGCCTTCGACAGTGGTGCCAAACCCATTGTCGTACTCACGAAATCGGACGAAGCGAACATCGTTGACTCGGTTGTCGTCGAAGCAGAAGAGGCCGTGCCCGGTGTTCGGGTATTGACCACGAGTTCTCACAGTGGGCACGGCATCGGCGATCTACGTACGCTCCTGCACGTCGGCGTGACAGCGGTCATGCTGGGCGCCTCGGGCGCGGGAAAGACCTCGCTATTAAACGCTCTCGAAGGCATTGACGAAGTGACGATGCAAGTCAACCGGTCGGGTGAAGGACGCCACGCGACGACGACGAGACGCCTCTACCGCTTGTCAAGTGGAGGAGTACTGCTCGATATCCCGGGCATTCGGCTACTCGACCTCACCGTCGGACAAGAAGGTCTCGACGAGGCATTCGCGGACATCACCGAACTGGCTGCGCACTGTCGCTTCTCGGATTGCAGTCACTCGGGTGACGAAGGTTGCGCGGTGCAACAGGCTGTTCGTAACGGTGTGCTTCCTCTTCGACGACTCGAGAGTTGGCGGGCCATCCGAAACGAGATGGTGCAGAAAGAAGAGTCACTCCAGCAGGACGTAGAAACCAAAAAGAAGCGGGGAAGGAACTCTCGTCCGCGCATTGCGCCGTCGTATGACGACGATGACGACTGAGTTACATGTGTGAAGGATCGGCGATTTCTAGTGCGAGCAACGGTGCCGAGGCCTTGTTGATGCTTTCTTCGTATTCGAAGACCGGTTGACTGTCGGCGACGACACCGCCGCCGGCTTGCACGGTTGCCACACCGCCGCGCAGTGAAAGGGTGCGAATCGTAATGGCGAAGTCGGCGTTGCCCGAAAGCGAGAAGTAGCCCACGGCGCCGCCGTAGGGGCCGCGAAAGACGGGCTCGAATTCGTCAATCAGCTCCATTGCCCGTACCTTCGGCGCGCCAGTGAGCGTCCCCGCCGGAAACAGGGCGTCAAATGCGTCAAAGGCGTCGAGACCGGACCTCAGGCGCCCCTCGACGTGCGAGACCAAGTGCATGAGATGCGAGTAGCGCTCAATGTGGGCCAGTCGGTCGACGCGAACCGTTCCCGCAACGGCGACACGACCGACGTCGTTGCGACCGAGATCGACGAGCATGACGTGCTCGGCAATCTCCTTTTCGTCGTGCAACAATTCCTGTTCCAGTTCGAGGTCTTCGGCCTCGTTGGCGCCCCGGTGGCGCGTACCGGCAATGGGGCGATAACTCACGAGTCCGTTATGTACGCGCATCAACATCTCGGGCGACGCGCCGACAATCTGGTTTTCGCCCGAGTCCAGGAGGTACATGTAGGGAGAGGGATTAAGTGCTCGAAGTACCCGGTACAGCGTCAAGGGATCGACGTTGGTCGGACGTTTAAATTGCTGACTCGGCACTACTTGGAAGATGTCACCAGCGAAAATGTGTCCTCGGGCACTCTCCACGACTTGGCCGTACGCTTCGGCACTAAGACTCGACAATCTCCTCGCCGTCGAACGAATGTCAATCGACGAGCGCATATTGGGGGCCGTCGCGATGAGACGTTCGGTTACGGGGTCGCGTTGGGGTTCTGGCCCCAAGAGCACGTCGATGATCTCTTGGAGTTGTGCCGTAGCACGCTCGTAGACCAGGTCGACGTGGTCGCCATCATCGATGATGGCGTTCACGACGACGGTCGTTGAATGCTGCACGTGGTCGCAAATGAGGACGGCTCCGGGGAAGGAGAAGTCCACGTCGGGCCACATGTCCTCAACCGGTGGACGCGGAAGTCGTTCGAGGCGCCGCACGTAGTCGTAGGACACGAATCCAACGGCACCGCCAAAGAAGTCGGGCAGAGACCGCGGCGAATGAGCCCGGTAACGCGCAAGTATCTGGCGGATGGTGTCGAGGGGTTCGAGGCCGACATCGCTCAGACCGCTCACGCCTTCGACCACCGTCGCACCTTCGAACGTCGTGACGCGCCACCGTCGATCGAGGCCGATGAACGAGTAGCGACCGGTCGCCTCGCCGAGCGCGGCAGATTCAAGGAGAAAGATGGCGCGCGAACTGAAGCGGTGGTAGAGCGAAACGGGTGTTTCGCGGTCCAACTGCAGAGTGAAGTGGAGTGGAACGACGTTGAAGCCTTGACCGATTAGGTCTCGGAACGCAGCGAAGTCGATTGGTTCCATTGATTGATGTTAATGACTGGCGGGGTCCTAGAATTTCTCCATGAACGCCGTTCCTCGCATTCTGGTGGTGGACAACTACGACTCGTTCGTCTACAACCTTGTCCAGTACCTTTGCGAATTAGGCGCCGACGTGAGCGTCTTTCGCAATGACGAAGTTGGCCCCGACGATGTTGAGCGGCTCGGTCCCGACGGTGTATTGATCTCACCTGGACCGGGACATCCCCGCGACGCGGGCAACTGCATTGCGATCATCAACTACTGCGCCGAACATGAACTTCCAATGCTCGGAGTCTGTCTGGGCCACCAAGCGCTCGGTGAAGCGCTCGGTGCCACGGTTTCTCAGGCACCGGAACTGTTTCACGGTCGCTCGAGCCTGGTGGAGCACGAAGGGATAGGCGTCTTTCGGGGTGTGAGCCAACCAGTCATTGCCGGTCGTTACCACTCGCTGGTGGTGGAGGAGACGGATCTGCCAAGTCTCTTGACCGTGACGGCGCGGTCGAATGGTCTCATCATGGGTATGCGCCATCAGAAACTGCCGCTCGAGGGAGTGCAATTCCACCCCGAGTCGGTATTGACGCAAGACGGCTACCGGATGATTGCCAACTGGCTCGAAGAGTGCGGATCGAGTGTCGCCGTTACCCGCGCCGATGAACTCACGGTACGAATCAATAAGGTGCGCCAGTCGCTGCCGCAACCAACGAGATAAGCGGTTTGGATTCTTGGCGGTCATTCATTCGAGAATTGGCGCCTGTAGACCGTGCTCGGGATCGTTGTGGAGACGGTGGCGAACGACTTGAATGAAAACCGTAAGGGCCGACGGGAACATGACCACGCTCGGAATCGCCACGGCCGGCTGATGGATCAAGATTCCGTACACGAACCAAGCCAGGGACGTAATGGAAGCTAAACACCAGCTGACGACCGAAACCCCGGTCAGATCCTTCGGCCGGATAACGAGCGCGAGTTGGGGCAGATAGATAATCACGGAACTGGCCACGGCAACGGTGGCTAGGACCCAGCGGAACTCGTGGAATGAACCAAAGGCGGCAGCGACAATCGTGACGGCCGTGATCGTGGCGTAGCCAAGGATGCTGCGCGACAGCTTGTGCTGACTCTTCGCCGCGAGGAATGCCACGGTGGAGGCGAGAATGATTGAAGGGATGTTGGCCACGACCTCAGCGGTGACGTGAAAGATAACGCCGTAACAAAACCAAATCTGCGCCACAAACACTGACAGCAACCACGTGGCGAGGGACACGCCATCGGCACCGGTTTTTCCAATTCTCGCCGCTTGCGCTAGCGCTTGAAAGATGGTGATCGTCGGGGCAATCACCGCCAGCGCGTGGGTGAAGTTAGTGGTGGCGATGATCATCGAGGTGCGTCGCTTTCAGGTGGCACTCGCGGTGACCTGTGCAACGTCGACCGTTCTTTGCGTCAATTCTATCCGTGAGATGACGCATCGACTGTGGCTAGCTGAACGTGTGGTCTACTTCGAAGCGAGACTCGATGATTTCACCGTTGACCAATTCAGTTCTGTAGGCCGCCGGCCCGGTAATGGGCTCCACTGTTTTGTCTGCGACAACAATCGTTGGCTCGGTGCCTTCGTACCAAATCCCGATGGTGTTGTCGGTGCAGTAGGCGAGTGGTCCTACGGTCTGCGCCTTCATGAGTTCGTGCAGTTTTGGACGGCGCTGCGCTTCGGCATCGTAGTGTACGCCGTTGGCGTAGGGAAGAAAGCCCAGCGCATTCGTCACGGGATTGAGAATTTGGCCAAACGAGTCGGTCGTACCGCCGTCGTGCCAGCAGAGACTGCCGGCCGAGACTCCACCCAAGATGACGCCTTGCTCCCAGGCACCGCGCATCGCCTGGTCGATGCCGTGGAGCCTCCAGAGGGCCAAGAGGTTGGCGACCGATCCGCCACCAACCCACACAAGGTCACTTCCGCAGAGCCGTTCTTCGGGGTCGGCCGAGGGCTGAGGAAAAACCTTCATCTCGGTGACGTCGCATCCGGCGGCGTTGAACGCCTCATAGGCAAGGGCGTAGTACGTGAGCGAGTCGCCCATTGCGGTATTGACGAGGCAAACCCTCGGACGGGTCTTTCCCGTCAGGGTGAGCGCGTCGGTGAGCATTGCGCCAAGGCGCCAGGACATCTGGACCGGACCGTCAATGTAGCCACCAGAGGTGGCGAGGATTCTTCGAGTTTTCACCCTTCGTTTCTAGTGCATTCGTTGGAGCGGTGACAATTCAAACGCGTCACACCAACTATTTAGTCTTTAAGGAAAACTGGGAGGGACAATGGAAGAGGCGCAACGGATTCATCGAGTCGACCGATCTGTCGGTGCTGTCATAGTCAGCGCGGTCGGAGACGCACTAGGCGCCGGATACGAGTTTGCACCGCGCGTTGAACCAGGCGACGTCGTCATGGCGCGAGGAACGCTGACGGGGGAACCGGCGGGGTCGTGGACGGACGATACCGCAATGGCGCTCGCCATTCTCGAAGCTGCCGCAGAACTCGGAACACTGACGACCGAAGAGGCGGCGACATACGTGTCGAGGCGCTTCCTTGACTGGTTCAACACCTCACCACCAGATGTAGGAATCCAAACACGCGAGATTCTTGCTCGTGCTCACAGTGGATTGTCATTACGACAGGCCGCGGCGGCATTCCAGGTGCGCGAACCCGAACGGGCCGGCAACGGCTCGCTTATGCGCACGGGACCCGTCGCGCTGTCGCATTTGGGCGACACCGAGTCACTGGTGGCGGCGGCAACCGCGATGAGCGCTTTGACCCATGCGAACGAGTTCGCGGTCGACGCGTGTGTACTCTGGACTCTGGCAATCGACCACTCCATCCGAACCGGCGAACTCATCGGTCCAGCGGTGGGACTACCGCAAATTAATGAAGTTCGGCGCGAGCAGTGGCGAAGGTGGATCGAATCCGCCGAAAACCAGTCGCCGAGGGACTTCACGCCCAACGGCTACGTCGTGAGCGCACTTCAGGCGGCATGGTCGGCGATCTTTGCGACCCGGGAAAGTTCCCACCACTTGGTGGACGGATTGCGTACTGCCATTTCGATTGGCGATGACACTGATACCGTCGCCGCAATTGCTGGTTCTTTGCTCGGCGCGACCTACGGTGTCAGCGCCGTTCCACTCGCGTGGAGGGAGTCCCTGGCTGGATGGCCACGCGAGTACCGCAGCGTCGATTTGGTCGAACTTGCCGTTCGTGCGGCGCTCAACTCCGAGGAGTACGCCGTGGCAGCGTCGGAAGTCTCGACTTTCACCGACCACTTCGTCTAAGCGACTTGATCGTACAAATATGGAAGAGTTACGAGTCGACGTTCCTAGGGCTCTCCTCGTCATTTGCCGGTGGCTCTAGGATGCGCATCAAAGAAGAATGAAGGAGCACAATGGCAACCTCTGAATCGGCGATCGATGTACTGATTGACGAACTCGTCACGTCGTTCCCTCCCGCCGACACCGATCCGATCACCTTCCTCGGTGAACAGTTCGACCGCGGTCTCGCCTGGGTGAACTTTCCCGCAGGAGAAGGTGGATTGGGCGGTAGCCCGTCCGACCAGCTCTACGCCATGCGCAAGATCTCGAAGTTGGGCGTGCCGTCGCCCTTCATGCGCAACGTCATCGGCTACGGCATGGTTGCGCCAACGATTGTGTCCCACGGCACGAAGGAACAGAAGGCGCGATTCCTGCGCCCGCTATTCACCGGCGAGGAGATCTGGTGCCAGTTGTTCTCCGAGCCGGGCGCCGGTTCGGACGTCGCGGGGCTTGCGTGCAGGGCCGAAAAGGACGGCGACGAGTGGGTTCTCAATGGTCAAAAAGTCTGGACCACGCTGGCCCACGAGGCGGCATACGGGCTCATTATTGCTAGAACCAATCCCGACGTCCCAAAGCACCGCGGCATCACTGCGTTTCTCGTGGACATGCACGCAGCGGGCGTCGAAGTCCTGCCGCTCTATCAGGCAACGGGGGAGGCGGAGTTCAACGAGTGCTTCTTCGTGGACGCCCGAATTCCCGACAGCCAGCGTCTGGGTGAAGTCGGTAACGGCTGGGGGGTCTCAATCACCACGTTGATGAACGAGCGCGTATCCATTGGCGGCACGGTGCCGCCGCGCGGATCTGGACTCATTGGTGAAGCAATGAAGATCTGGAAGAAGCACTGGACCGCACGTAACGACGCCCACGCCATGGCCATGCGCAGCGAACTGATGCAGTCCTGGGTTCGAAACGAAGTGGGACGACTCACCAACTGGCGCGCCAGCGACCTACGCAAGGCCGGCACCCCCGGCCCCGAGGGAGCTGTTGCCAAGTTGGCTTTCGCCGAAGAGAACCAGAAGACGAGCGAACTCTGCGTCGATCTGCTTGGTGCTGAGGGAATGCTCTACGGATCGAACTACCCTCAGATTCGCCCCACCGAGTCGGCGATGACCGGAGGTGACATGCGCAAGGCCTTCATCCGCATGCGGGCCAACTCCATTGAAGGCGGCACCAGTGAAGTGATGCGCAACATCATTGGCGAGCGGGTCTTGGGGCTGGCCGGCGAACCGCGTAACGACAAGGACGTTTCGTGGAAGGACGTCCCGCGAAGCTGATTACTTGTCGCTGAGATGCGAGGAGAAGAAGTCGAGCGTTCGTTCGTGGGCGTTGATGGCGGCCGCCTCGTTGTAGTTGTTCGGTCGCATGTCGCAGTGAAAGCCGTGTTGGCCCTCGGGATAACGCACTATCTCGGTTGCGAAGGGAACGACCTCGGTGGCCGCTCGCAGCGCCTCGACCTGTACCACGGGAATGCTTTCGTCGAGATCACCGTAAAGTCCGATCCACGGGCACTGCAGTTCTGGCGCTAACTCAATCAGTGGCGCGAAACCGAATCGACCGGTTTCAAGTCCACCGCCGTAGAAGCTCGCGGCCACGCCGACAGTGCCGAGGGTGGCGGCAACGAATGCCACCGTTCCACCCATGCAGTAGCCGACAATGGCGATGTTGGGCGCAGAGAATCCGAGCGTGGCCAAGAAGTCCGTCGTGGCATTGAGGTCGTTGGTGATGCCCTGCTTGTTGAGGTTGGCCATGAGTGGCATCGCCGAGGCGAAGTCGTCGTAGGGAACTTCCGGTGATCCGGCGCGGTGAAAGAGCTGGGGTGCAACGGCCAAATAGCCCTCGGCGGCAAACCGGTCGGCGACGTCGCGGATGTGATCGTTGACGCCAAAGGCCTCCTGGATGACGATGACGGCACGTGGCGCGTCGGTCGTCCCCGAGGCGTAAATTGGAAAGCCGCCGGGAAGTGACTCAGTCGTCATTCGAATGACGGTTCTTCATTGCGTGAGCGCTTCATCTCGTAGAAGCCGGGCGTCCTCGCGACGGCCCAGACGCCGTCGAAGAGTGTGCCGGCCGCTTCACCCTTGGGGGCCGGTGTAACGACCGGACCGAAGAATGCAACGTCGCCAATGTGGATGACGGGCGTACCGACGTCGTATCCAACGGGGTCCATACCTTCCTTGTGGCTCATGAGCAGGGCTACGTCGAATTCGGTCGCGTTCGCAGCATCAGCCAGATCGGGTTCCAAACCACAGTCAGCGAGGGATTTGGTGATGATCTCGTCCCAGTCCTTCTCCTGATTTACGTGCCGGCGCGTTCCCATGGCCGAGTAAAGCGGCTCGACAGCCCTGGCGCCGTGGCGCTGCTCGGCGGCGATCAAGACGCGCACCGCCTTGAATGCGGTCTTCATGAACTCCTCGTACGCCGGGAGATCGCGATCCTCATTGAGCAGACCCAAGCTCATCACGTGCCAGTGCACATCGAGATCGCGGACAGAGGCTGCTTCGAGGAGCCATCGTGAGGTTACCCACGCCCACGGGCACGCGGGGTCGACCCAAAGATCTACCTGTTGACTCATAGTTGTCCTATCTCGAAGTGGTGTAGTCACCTAATACGGTAATGACCGAATTGGTAACCCCGACCGCCATGGGCAGGTCGAGCATCTCGTCAATACCGTGCGCATTGGACTGTGGACCAAGGACGCCCGTCGCCACGAATTGGACGTCGGGGTAGCGCTTGCCGAGTGAAGCGAGAAAGGGAATTGAACCGCCCTCGCCGGTGTAACCGACGGCGTGACCGAAGGCGTCGTTGGATGCTTTATCGAGCGCGGCTCGCAGCCACGGAGCCAGCGTCGGTGTCGCCCAACCACTGCCAATGCTCCAGTTGTTGAGCGTGACGTGCGCCGACGAAGGCACCTCCGTGGTGAGAATAGGCACCAATGCGTCGCGTGCGGCATCGGCGTCGATATTGGGCGGCAGTCGAAACGATAGGACTGCGGTCGTGGAGGATCGAAGGACGTTGCCCGCGATCTCGGGCGTCGGCACACCCCCGATGCCGACAATTGACAGCGTGGGGTACCAGGTACGACGCAGTATTCGCTCCTCGGCGCTAACGCCCATGAGTTCGACGCCCTCGAGCGTCGGAAGTTCGCGAGCGATGATGTCGCCGAACTCCGCCGCCGTGGCCCTGGCCGCAGCTACTTCGGCGTCGGGAATTTTGGCGTTGAGTTCGGGCACGAGGATTTCGCCGGTTGAAGCGTCTTCGACGCGGTCGAGCAGTTCTCGAAGAATACGAAACGACGACGGCACCACACCGCTCGCCGAGCCACTGTGCTGCCCCTGTTCTAGAACCTTTACGGTGAGGTCCACGTTCAACACACCGCGCAGTGAAGTTGTCACCCAGAGTCGGTCGTAGGTGAGGGCACCCGAATCAAGACAGATCATCAGTTCAACCTTGCCGAGGTGATCCTTTAATTCGTCGAGGTAGGCCTCGAGGTCGGGACTGCCGCTCTCCTCGCTGGCTTCGATCAATACGACGCATCGGCTGTGGGGGATGTTGCTGGCCTCCATTGACTCAATGGCGAGAAGAGCCGAGAACGTGGAGTAGCCGTCGTCGGCGATGCCGCGCGCGTAGACGCGGTCGCCGCGGCGAACCGGCTCGAACGGCGCCAGTCCCTCGGACCAGTCGCCGAGGGGTGGTTGCTTATCCAGGTGGCCGTAGAGGACGGCAGTGCCGTCACCGGGAGCCGTGGCGGCGACGGTGACCACAAGCACCGGGGTGCGGTCCTCAATTCGTCGGATCTCCACGTCGAAGTTGGCGATACTGCGTGCCATGGCCCAGTCCGAGAGGAGTTCAATGGCGCGGTCGATGTAGCCGTGTTGAACCCAGTCGGCGTCGTACATCGGGGAGAGGCAGGGAATGGCGGCGTACTCCGTAAGGACGGCAAGAGCGTCGCGTTCGAAGTCAGCAAGGGTCAGTTTGGGCATGATTGGAGGCTACTTGGCGAGCTTGGCGAAGTGCGTGGCCTCCCAGCAGTACCAGGTGACCGACGTGCGCACGCCGGCGAAGCGCACGCCGCGTTCTACGAGTTCCTTCTCACTAATCGTTTCGTCGAGACCGTGCACCAACGACCAGCCCACGCGCACGCCGTAGTCGCCGGTCGGCCAGACGTCAGGACGGGCCATGGTGTTGATGAGGTACATCTGCGCGGTCCAGGGTCCAATGCCGCGCACGCGCGACAGGTCGCGCACGATCTCCTCGTCGCTCATGCGACCGTGGCGATCGAGGCGCAGGCGCTGATCGCGGACGTCGTGGGCTAGTTCCACCATTGCCCGTGCCTTGGTGTTGTTGAGACCGGCCGCGCGAAGTTGCACTGGACCGGCCGCAATGAGGGAGTGCACGTCAACCGTGCCGCCGCACGTCTCGATGACGCGACCGTGGATAGTCGTGGCGGTACTCGTAGCGAGCAGTTGATGCGTGATAGCGCGAACGAGCGAAGGGAACCGATCGTTAACACCCGAAGCGCGACGTTTAAGGGGCGGCAGTCCCGCCAGGGCGATGACGGGTTCAAAACGATTGTCGCGTTGGGCAATGAAGTTGGCGACGTCGCGGGGAGAAGCGTGTGGTGGCACCTTGAAACTATGGCAGAGCGTGGGGTTTTCCCAGGTAGACGCCGTCGGGGACGTTCTGGGCGTTCTTCACGACGTCGATCATGAGGGCGTGTATGGCGCGTACCGGTGCGGCGGGGAAGCCGAATCGACGGGTGGTGAGAAGTACGCGGCGTTTGGCGATTCCCTTAATGTGGCGACCGACGAACTTGTCGAGAAGGTGCTTGGACAACATCGTCGCCGGCAAAATCGATGGTCCGTAGCCGTCGAAGGTAAGTGAGGCAATGGTGCGCAGACCGTCGAGTTCAATGAGCGGCTTTAACTCCACGCCCTGGTTACGACTAGCTTCGTCAATTTCGCGACGAATGGGCGTGCCACGAAAGGGAAGGAGGATCTCATACTCGGCCAAGGTCTCAAACGAGAGAGGCTCGGGCAGTATGGCCAGTTCGTGTTTCTTGTCAACGATTACGACGAGGTCCTCACTAAAGAGGTCGACGCCTGTCAATTCCGGTGCGCTAATGGGCCAGGCGAGGACGGCGAGATCGAGTTGGCCCTTAACTAATTGAGGCTCGATGACCGAGTTCGTGCCTTCGACGATATGCAGTGCCACGTGGGGGTACGTGGAGCGTAGGGCTTCGAGCAGGAGCGGCACGATCCAGCGGCCGGCCGAACCAATCATGCCGACCACCACCTCACCGTGGATATCGGCGTTGAGTTCGGAGACGTCCGAGGCAATGGCGCGTAGTTCAGCGAGTATTCGACGGGCCCTGTCAACCACGATGGTCCCGGACTCGGTAAGTGCACCGGTGGAACGATCGACGAGTTCGGTACCTAGTTCTCGTTCCAGGTGCGCAATCCGGTTGGAGATATTCGACTGGACGGTGCCAAGTACTTCGGCGGCACCGGAGAAGGTGCCGTGGTCGGCAATTCCAATCAGAGCCTCCAGTTGGCGAATATCCACGTATCAACTATACAGATAAGAAGTATCTGCGCCATGCTGTTGAAAGATACCCAGCCGAACGCCATACTGGTTGCAGCCTGCTTTTCGATTCCCCAATTGATTATGCACTGGTTTTGCAAAAGGTCCGACCACCCCCCGGTCGGACCTTTTGTGTTTTCTGGGCACCATTAACGTGACGTAATGGGCAAAGGTTCGAAGTTACGCCGTGACGTGGCTTCGAGAGCGGTTCGCTCTGTCAACGGCCTCTCACGGCTGAGCGGTCGGGGATCAGGCACCGTCGTTGGCGGGCGAGTCGGCCTGAAGATCGCGCCTGATCTGGTGGCGTCACTCAGCCGGGACCGAATAATTATTCTCGTGAGTGGAACCAACGGCAAGACGACCACCACGTCGTTGGTCGTGGCCGGTTGGGGCGGCGCCGTCACCACCAACGAGACAGGCGCCAATATGCCAGCCGGACACGTTGCGGCCCTCGCCCAGGGCCCCAGCGCGAACGTCGCTCTAGAAGTCGATGAGGCCTGGCTCGCCGACACCCTGCGCACGACCAACCCCCGCGTCGTCGTCCTGCTCAATCTCTCGCGGGACCAGTTGGACCGCGCCAATGAAGTTCGCCAGATAGCGGAACGTTGGCGCACGATGTTGACTTCATCGCACGACCCCGAACTCGTTGTCGTGGCTAACGCGAACGACCCTCTCGTCGTTTACGCGGCCGAAGTCGCCGTTCACCTACTCTGGTGTGACGTACCAACGACGTGGCTCGCCGACGCCGTCTCGTGTCCCAAGTGCACATTGGCCATCAGCCACGTCGGCACGTCGTGGCACTGCTCGTGCGGCTTTGCCAAGCCTCTGGCGATCACTACGATCCTCGGCGACGAGCTGGTGGTTGATGACCAGAGCATTGATCTCGATCTGGCGATGCCGGGCGAGTTCAATCGATCAAACGCCGCGATGGCTATGACGGCACTGCAAGCCGTAATGGTGGAACTGGGCGGTGCCGTTACGCGCATCAATAGGGTCCAGAGTGTCGTCGGGCGATTCAGCGTCCGACGCTGGAACGGCCATGCGCTCCAGCTGTTACTCGCGAAGAACCCCTCGGGGTTCGCCTCGATGCTGGCGACATTGGCGCACGACGAGTCCGACGTCTGGGTCGCCATCAACGCTCGGGTCGCTGACGGTCGTGACCCTTCCTGGCTCTACGACGTTCCCTTCGAGATGCTCCGGGGGCACACGGTCTACTGCCTCGGAGACCGTCGCCTCGACCTCGCCACGCGCCTCGACTACGGACACGTTGCCTTCGTCATCGTCGACGACGAATCAACGATTCCCAAATCCAAGGGGACGATTCCGCTGCTCGCGAACTACACGGCGTTTAGCGACTGGTTAGCGAGGTCGGACGCGTGATCACGGTCTGCGTGCTCTTTCCCGACTTGCTCGGCACCTACGGTGACGCCGGCAACGGACTGGTCGTGGCACAACGCGCGAAACGGCGCGGCGTTGACGTCACGTTGGTTGATGTGGGCATCAACGACCGGGTTCCCGAGGCCGATCTCTATCTCATGGGCGGGGGAGAAGACGGTCCGCAGCGTCTGGCGGCCGATCTGCTTCGAACGTCGATTTTTAGTGACCGCGTGCGGGACGGCGCCCACGTGCTGGCCGTCTGCGCCGGTCTCCAGATCCTTGGCGAGACGTTCTGCATCGAAGGCAACGACGAATACGAAGGACTCGGAATCGTGCCGGCCATTACCAAGCGTGGTCAACGTCGCGCGGTTGGCGAACTATGCGTTCGCGTGGGACCCAATCTGCTGGTCGGTTTTGAGAATCACGGA